>Ga0169931_10001903_pt1 | contig 34343 bp, 33 predicted proteins | sample Kivu_15m_20L_FD_129675 | JGI IMG/M metagenome (GOLD analysis project Ga0169931, IMG submission 129675) | Freshwater microbial communities from Lake Kivu, Western Province, Rwanda to study Microbial Dark Matter (Phase II) - Kivu_15m_20L... | ecosystem: Environmental > Aquatic > Freshwater > Lake...
ACCCCGTCGTCCCGAAGGGACAAACCCAACCGGTCGGGCAGCCCGTGACATCGTCACGGGCCTCCACGGTCACCCCGCCCAACTCCCCCAAAATCCACTCCCCCAAAACCATTCCCCCAGTCCCGGAGGGACCACTGAGCTCGAGACCGGGATAACATCCCGGGCGAATTCAACCGATCGCCCAGCCCGTGACACCGTCACGGGCCTCCTCGAGACCGGGATAACATCCCGGGCGAATCCAGCCCGCAACACCGTCCCGCCGCCCCTCAAATCCACGCCTCCTCCACCGGTCCATCCAAAAACCCGCCAGCCATCCCCGCCAAACCGTGCCCTGTTGTTTGTGGCCCGCCTCATGCGCGAAACCCGCCAACCCCCTCCCATGAGCTACCAATCCGCCATGGACACCCTCGCCAGACTCCAAAACGGCACCCTCAACCTCGTGCCACGCGAGCCCAGCCCCTGCCCCTCAACAGAAACCCAAAGCCAAAACCCTCCCCCCACTTGCTCCTCCCTCTCCATCCATGGAGAGGGAGGCCGGGTGGGTGAGGTCCTCAACCATCAACATCCAGACCGCTTGCCTGAGGTCCTCAACCATGCACAAGCCTCCTCCTCCCTCTCCATCCATGGAGAGGGAGGCCGCTTGCCTGAGGTCTGCAAAAACCAGCACTCAGGCGAAACCCCTGGAAATACGATCAAACGCCACCCCGCCCACGCCATGCCCCCGTCCCGGCGGGACACCAGGGCACATGGCCGGGTTAACATCCCGGCCGATCCTTGGGCGGGGAAAGAAACCCGGCGGCTAAATTCCACCGGCAAAAAACGATACCGCCCGCGCCACCATCCTCGGCCTTTTGATGCGGAGGGTAGGCTGCGCGAGCGGAAAAGCGGGGAATCGATTCCCCTGATCGGTGGCACCCGGGGAGGGTGCCTTTATGTCAGATCCGTCCAGAATCGAAGGCCTAAGCCCCCGAAAAAGACCAGCGGCCCGGCTGCCCGGGCCGCTTGCAGTACCCCCAAGGGGATTCGAACCCCTGTCTTAGCCTTGAGAGGGCTACGTCCTAGGCCTCTAGACGATGGGGGCGTGGCTCATGGCCAACGCCTCGTGGTTCCTGCCGCCGGCAATCAGTTGCTGGCGGTGACCACGTTCACCTTGCGGCCCACAAACTCCACCACGCCGTCCGCCAGGGCGAACAGGGTGTCGTCCTTGCCGATGCCGACATTCCGGCCCGGATGAAACTTCGTGCCCCGCTGGCGCACGATGATGTAACCGGTTTCCACCGACTCGCCACCGTAGGTCTTCACTCCCAGCCGCTGGCTGTTGGAGTCACGACCGTTCTTGGACGAGCCCTGACCTTTCTTATGTGCCATTTCCGCACCATCCCGAGCAAAAAGTACCTGTGAATCTCAACTCTCAACACTACCAGACACCCGCCTTGTTGTCAGCGGATCTTGATGCCATCGGCAAAATGGGGCGTTCCATCCACCCTTTCGGGCGGCCAGGCACCGCTTCCGGTCCCGCTAGACCCGACGCAACCCGTTGCCTGTCAGGGGCTTTTGGCTTCTTCGCCGGGCTTCCCGGCTGCCGGCTGCGCCGGGGGCGCCGCTGCCGGCTTGGGGGCCCCGCCCGGGGCCGCCGGCTCGCCAGCTGGATTTTCCGGCGGCTGCCGCTCGAATCCCTTCACCAGGCCTCCCCGGTAAATCCACCGCGGCGTGCTCGCCATCTCAATCCGGTCCGTGTTACCCACCCGCCGGAAATCCACCTGCAGCGTCTTCCGCCGCACCACATTCTCCTTGCCCGCCTGGTCCAGCGTCACGATCGACCACCCGTTCGACAGACCCGTCACATACAGCGTGTAACGGCTCGCCTGCGGGATCTCGTCCCAGATCGCCACGCCCGTCACCTGCCGCAACCGGTCCGGCTTGCTCAGCGGAATCTGCTCCTGGCTGATCGTCACCGAATTGCGGATGTTGTCCAGACCCGATGGATCCTCCTGACGGATGATCGCCTGCTCCACCGCCGGCAATATCTGGTCCGGATACACCGTGTCGCTGTTGTCCGCCTTCAGGTCGAACGACGGGATGAACAGCCTGGGCTCACCCGTGAAGTTGTACACCTGGTACCAGACATACATGCACAACCGCTCGCCCTTCCCCGGCACCTTCACCTTGATGAACCGGGGATCCTTGAATTTCAGATGCAGCACCCACACCGGAGGCACTCCGGGCGGATCCTTCGCCAAACCCTTGCCCGCGCCGGCCGACAAGTCCGCGCCGTTGATCCGCGGCGTCGGGTCCTGCGGGCTCAGGCTCGGCACCACCAGACGGTCGTTCGGACCCTTGGGAATGTTGTTTTCCAGGTCCGGGGCCTTCTGCCCACCAGCCGGGGGCTGAGCCATCGCCGGATCCGCCGCACCTTCCCCCCTGGGCGCTTCGGGAGCGGCCCTGGGTGCTGCGGGAACGGCCCTCGGCGCGCCCGGAGGCGGCGGCGGCTGCGCCGTCACACGGGAGGCGGCGGAACCTGCCAGCACAAGGGCCAAACCGGCAAGCAGACCACAGGCCAATCGGGCGCCTTGCCGGGTACCGCTGTTGCACATTGCCCGCACTCCAACCGCGAAAGGGTGATCACTGACTGTGGGCCCGCACGGGACATGCCGGAACCCCGCGATTTGAATCGCAGCCGTCCTTCTGTCCTCTATCCGGGAACATTGCCGAAAATCAAGCGCACCCAATGGTTGGGTGCCACCCACCCACCACGCACCGGTTGTGCTGGTGCCCCGCCAACCCCCTGCGGTACCTTGGGCACCCGATGGAATGGATTCCTGGCTCGTAAATGCCAAGATATTTCCAGATCGCTTTGTCTATCGGTTTTCAAGGAAGAGGAAACCGCATGAAAACCCGCCTTTTCGCCCGGCGACTGGCCGCCGTCGCCGGACTGCTGGGTCTCGCCTTCGCCCACACCCCCGCCTTGGCCCAGGTGCCGGGGGAGGATGCCCCACGGGTCATCCGCCCCGCCCCCATCGTCGACCAGGCGGAGAAAAACCGCCGCGAGGCACTCGACCAGTACCTGCGCGGTTTGATCGAACTCGGCGCCAACCGACCGGTCGAGGCGATTGGTTTTCTGGAAAAGGCCCGGCAGCTCGACTCCGACGCCCTGCCCCCCAAGCGCGCCCTGGCCTGGGCCCACCACCAGCTCTTCCGCCGCGATGAGGTCATCCGCCTCGGCACCGAGGTCCTCCAGCGCGATCCCGATGACATCACCCTGGCCCTCACCGTCTCCGGCAGCCTCACCGTGCGCGGCCAGGAGACCGAGGCCGGCGACCTCCTCGAGAAACTCCTCCAGTCCGAGAAGGTCCAGGAAAGCATCAGCCTCCGCATCGATGTGCTGGGCGAACTCGCCAACCTCCGCCGCGACACCCGCCAATGGAAAGAGAGCGAGAACGCCCTCACCCAGTTGGCCAAGCTCCTCGACCGCCCCGAACTGACCGTCCTCGGCTGGACCCCCGAACGCCTCAAAAAATGGAAGGCCGAGGCGCTCGAGCGCGTCGGCCGCATGCGCGTCGAGCAGGACAACCTCGACGGCGCGCTGGAAAGCTACCGCCAGGCCCACGAGGTCGATTCCGTCGAGTCCGCCCGCCTGGCACTCCTGCTAGCCAATGTCCTCGCCCGACAGGGAAGGCAGAAGGAAGCCCTCGAGAAACTCGCCGAATTCCTCGCCACCAAGCCCGCCTTGCTCGAAGGCTACGAATTGTGGGTCACCCTGCGCGCCCAGCAGGGCCAGGCAAGGATTCTCCTCGACGAGCTGGCCGCCTTCTCCGACGCCGATCCCGCCAACGGCCCCCTCGGACTGCTCCTGGCCAAACAGCGGGCCCAGTACGGCAACTGGCCGGGCGCTGAATCCGCCGCCCTCCGCGCCTTCCGCACCCAGCCCACCCTCGAGTCCGCCCGCGTCCTCATCGACCTCTGGTGGACCCGGCAAGACAAGGGCCCCTCCACCTTCCTCGCCTTCCTCGACACCTGCGTCGCCGAACCCGAGGCACCCGCCGCCGGCATCCCGGCATTCCCCGGCCAGGCCGGCTCACCCAACCCGGACAAGTCCCAGGCCCGCCAGCTCAGCCTCGCGCTCCAGGAAGACCCCGTCCGCCTGCGTGAGCTCCTCACCTTCGCCGCCCGGTCACTCTCCCCCGCCGGCGAGGGCAACAACCCCGGCACCGTCGCCCTGAACCCCTCCCCCTGGAAACCGATGACGCTCCAGTTGCTCGGCCGCTGGGCCCTGGAACTGCGCGCCTTCACCGAGGCCGTCGTCATCCACCGCTCCCTCCTCGGCCTCCGCGGCGCCGACCGCGATGTCCGCTTCGCCGGCCGCATCTCCTTCGCCGAGGTCCTCGTCCAGGACTACCGCTACGAGGAGGCCAGCCGCATCGTGCGCGAGGCGCTCGCCGAGTCCAAACCCGGACCGGAACGCGTCCAGACACGCCTCTGGCTGGGCGGGATCTTCAGCCAGTTGGACGAGCACGAACGCGCCCTCGAGCAGGTCGACCTCGCCGAGGCCGAAGCCCCCGAGTACCTGGCAAACAAGGCCCGCATCACCCGCGCCCGCCTCATCGCCGGGGCCGGCCGCACCGAGGAGGCCCTGACCCTCCTCGCCGGGCTCCGCGAGAAACTCCTCAGCCTGGAGGACCGCCGCAACGCCGCGCTCACCGCCTTCTACATCCTCGACAAGCTCAAGCGCCTCGAGGAGGCCGACAAGGAACTCGAGGCCCTCCTGCAGATCGATCCCAACGACGCCGAGGTCTGCAACGCCCTCAGCTACAGTTGGTCCGAGCGCGCCATCCGCCTCGACGAGGCCGAACGACTCATCCGCCGCTGCCTCCGCAACGAGGAGGAGGACCAGCGCCAGGGAAAAACCCCCCGCGAGCGCACCGGCTGGAGCCCGCACCCCTCCGCCGCCTATGTCGACACCCTCGGCTGGGTCCTCTTCCGACAGGGCAAGCTCGACCACGCCCTGCGCGAAATCGACCGGGCCATCGCCCTCCCGGGAGGCGATAACCCCGAGATCTGGGACCACCGTGGCGATATCCTCGCCGCCCTCAACCGCCCCGTCGAGGCCGCCGCCGCCTGGCGACGCGCCCTCGTCCAGATTGAGACCATCCCCCACCACCCCAAAAAAAACCGGCGCGCCATCCTGATGGAAAAATTGCGGCCCGGGCAGGGGACAACACCCCCCGCCGCCAAGTAAGATAGCCCGATAGTCTTCAAAACCCGCCAAGGACCCGCCATGCGCCCAGCCATCGCCGCGTTTCTGGCCTGCTCGCTGACACTCGCCGCCCAGGCCGCCGAACCCGGCCCCTGGATCGATTTCCTCAAGGGTCCCCCCGACCTCGCCTTCACCAGGCCCGACCCGCTCTGGACCCGGTGCGCCGGCGTCAAACTCGACCCCGCCAATCCCAAAAAACTCCTCGCCGATCCGGGCGAGGGCGTCTGGTCCAATCTCCCCAAGGGCAACTGCAGGGACCTGTTCACCAACGCCCAGTTCGCCAACCCCGAGGTCGAGATCGAATTCTGCATCCCCAAGGGATCCAATTCGGGCGTGAAAATGATGGGCGTCTACGAGATCCAGATCAGCGACAGCCACGGTCAGAAACGCGTCGATGGCAAGGACTGCGGCGGCATCTACCCGCGCACCGAGCTCCGACCCGTCTACCGCGACCTCGATCTCGGCATCGAACCCAAAGTCAACGCCTGCGGCAAGCCCGGCGACTGGCAGACCCTCCACATCGTCTTCAAGGGCCCCCGCTTCGAGACCAAAGACGGCAAACCCAAAAAAATCCAAAACGCCCGCTTCGACCTCGTCGAGCTCAACGGCCAAACCGTCCACAAAAACCAGGTCGTCGAATCCGCCACCGGCCTCAACTGGACACGCCCCGAACCCCCCAAGGGCCCCCTCATGCTCCAGCTCGACCACGGCCCCGTCGCCATCCGAAAATTCCGCGCCCGCGAAAACCCCGCCAACTGACCCCCTGCCAAAAAAATGGGGTGCAGCCAGCTTGGCTGCACCCTCCCTATTCAGGAAACGGAGTGTTCACCAGTCGGCGGACACCTCCCCACCAGAGCGCGTGGAGGCAGCCATCCAGGCCGACGGATTAACGGCGTTCGCCACAAACCGCACGCTGCCATCACACAAGCCCACATTCACTCCCCCAGAATGGTTGCTCCGTGCGGCAAACCATCCCCGGCCGTGTGCCCCGCAATCCATCACCGTGTCATTGGGTTTCAGGGTGGTGTTGAAGACACTGTTCCAGTCCCGACCACCCCAAAACCAGGTGCTGCCCCGCATCACCCCCCATGCCCTGCCGGCTGCCTCGCATTCCCCTGGCCTGGAAAGCACCACCGAACCACCTTTCAACCAGCCACCCGGCCGAGCGCTGTTGCTGGCAAACGTCCCTGTGTTCAGCGCTACATAATACCTGCCGGGAATTCCAGGAGGGCTTGCTCCTGCCGAAGGTGCTGGCAGTCCGGGCCCCAAAAGGCACTCGGAAACCAGCAGCGTGTTCGAGGAACCGTCGAGGATGTCCCGGAAGGAGTTGCGCGAACCGTACCAAAACATCCCGTCCGTCGGGAATTGGGCGTCGTAATTCACTTGCTGCGGCGTGGCGGTACCCGAACCCATGTTGAAAACATAGTTGGTTCCCGCCGTGGTGAAGGTGGCGGGTGTCGCGCTCCTGGCCTGCCCGCCAAAAAGACTGGATTGACCGTCACTTGGACAAAGAAACGTTTTCACCACCGTGGAGCAGGCGGCGTCATGGACGGGATTGATGTCTCCCCGCCAGCCACTGAGGGTGGCCTGCTTGCTGAAATCGATGAGTTTCTGCAGGTTCTCCTGCTCGACATAGGGCAGCAAGTTGGCCAAAACACCGAAGGCGTACGACGCGTTGAAAAGCCCGTTCGGGGCGCCATCCGCAAGTCCCGGAAAATACCCCTTCGCGGCGTCGTGGTTGGCGGTTGCCAACCCCAACTGCTTCAGGTTGTTGGAGCAGCTCATCCGGTTCGCCGCCTCCCGCACCTTCTGCACCGCCGGCACCAGCAATCCCACCAGCACCGCGATGATCGCGATCACCACCAGCAATTCGATCAGCGTGAAACCCTTTCTCGCATACCTTCCCATTATTTATCTCTCCCCATAGTCTGGTTTTGGAATTCAAGGGCGTGTCAGTCGTCGCAGCACGGGCACTTCTGCGGAACGAGAAGTGAGAACGTGGCGGTGTGCTTGGTGGACTCGTAAGACTCACCGGCAAGGGTGCCTTTTTCAGCACGCTCGATATGGGCGACAATCAGGTGGTAGGTGCCCACCTTGGGGGCGAAGGAGACCCCTCCCTGCTTGTCCGTGATCCGCTCATGGTCGGGGTCCATCCCTTCCTTCAGGGTCGCGCCTCGCGGGATAAAACTGACCTTCACACCCTCCACCGGCTTGCCCGACAAAAGCAATCGAACCGCGATGGGCGTCCCCGGCCCGATACGGGTCAAATCCGTATCAACCACCAACTCGACCGGATGCCCCACAGGCTTGTCAAAACCCTTCAACCCGGCCGGAACCTTGTCCAGCAGATCGCTGGCGACAAACGCGCACTTGGCGCTGCGCAGGCTGCGCACCGGGGTTCCATGATTCACCACCCGGTCGGAGGTGTGGGCCACCAGGTGGACACCCTGCCTGCTGGTGACGAACCGGGTGGACAGGAATCCCTCCTTGGGCGCCAGCCCCAGGTCCGCCAGCTCGCCACGGATGTCCTTGCGGCTTCCATCCGGCTGGATCACCTCGAGGTTTTTGATCGTCTCGATGCCCGGCTTGCCGGCCAGCTTGAAATCGCGGTGGTCGTTGCCGTGGTTGCCCAGCATGCAGTCGATATGGACCGCATCGCCGGTGCGGACCACTCCGGTGTTGGTCTGCAACCAGAGATCATGGGCACCGGAAAATCCCGGCAAGGCCGCCAGAAAAAAGACTGATTTTAGGACCCGCATCCAAATACGCATCATGGCAAAAATGACTCCGGAAATATCAGGTGGGGGAGAAGGGATTGAACCTGTGGATTCCCGGTCTTGGGAACGCATGGCCATCAGATGGATAGCGTGCCTGTCCAAACGCGGGCGCAATGGTGGCGCTCCAGCCTGAATGCGTACGCTTTCAGGTGGTGATGTTGCCCCGGGGGCACGCGCGGATTAAATCGGTCAGGCTTTTGGCGGAGGTGCCGCGGGAGGATTCGACAGGCGGGTCGCATCCTCGTTCCGGCCGGAAAAACCGGCGAAGAAACTGGAAAAAACAGCTAATTCAATCATCAAACTATCGGTAATTGCCACGGGCAGCAGACTGACCGGACCGCTTCCGGATTCCCCATGGCACCCTGAGACAAAGCTGCCAATCACTACCTTCCATCCGGAAAAGAGGGTCTTGTTATTTTCCGGTTCCCGCGTTTGGGAACGCTCGCAGCAGGATTTCTCCCGGACGCAATGCTCGCAAGGCTCTTGCGTGCAACTTCCTTCCCTGTCAGCCAACTTGGCCAGGGCGGTTTCAGGCACATTCTCGCCCTGATCCCGCGCCCAGCCGATCTTCTGCTCCAGGGTGAAGCAGCAACAATCCCCGGCCCAGCACTGTTCGTAGCTCAGGCATCCGCACGGCCGGTTTTGGCAGGGATAGACTGGGCCCCCACGGGCCTTGTCCATTCGGGTGGTCACCGGAACCGATGGCATCGGCAGGCCCACAGCGCCGAGGACATGCAGGCACGCCAGAAGGACCAGCAAGGCCCCCCGCGTCCCGTTCACCCTTCGTCCTGCGGCGGTTACCATGATCTAAATCATAACAAACCGCGTGCCGAAACGGATGCGCTGGACGGAGTGATCGGCATGGCCCGCGCCTGGACTAACCGCTGGATCCACTACTGGCTGGGCATCGTCTCGGCGCTGCCGGTGGTGGTGATCCTGGTCACCGGCCTGCTGCTGCAGGTCAAGAAACAGGTGCCCTGGGTCCAGCCGGCCGAACAGCGCGGCACCGGCAACGCCCCCACCCTCCCCCTGGAATCCATCCTGCTGACCTGCCAGGCGGTGCCCGAGGCCCAGGTCCGCTCCTGGAAGGACATCTCACGCATCGACATCCGCCCGGCCAAGGGCGTGATGAAGGTGCTGGCCAAAAACAACTGGGAGATCCAGCTCGACAGCGCCACCGGACAGGTACTGCAGGTCGCCTACCGCCGCAGCGACCTCATCGAGTCGTTCCACGATGGATCCTGGTTCGGCGACTGGGCCAAGCTGGGCATATTCCTCCCCGCCGCCCTCATCCTCCTCACCCTCTGGCTCACCGGCCTCGTGCTCTTCTTCCAACCCCTTTGGGTCAAATGGCGCAAAACCCGCCCCGTCCCGTCATCCTGAAATCACTGGTCCCCGGGCAACGGATGGTTCTTGCAAACCTCGTCGTAGCCGTTCTGAACGAACTTGCTCACCACCCGCGCGTGCGCCTGGATCAACTTGGCCACCTGTGGATCGTCCGAGATTTCCTTCACCTTCACGCCCTTTTCAGTCTTCTCGTAGGTCATTTTGATTTTTTCATATTCCCGGAACAACTCGGCGAACAGCGGATCCCGCATATGGATCCCCCGGCCCTGTTTCACCCGCTTGTGCATGGCCACCACATGCTCCTGGATCTTCTTGGTGATCTCGGGCTTGTCCGATTCGGTGACGGTTTCCACGCCCGTGGGCACATCCTGGATCGTGCGGCGAATCTCCTCGCGGTGATCCAGCAGGAAATGGAACACCTCCATGTCGGCCTGATGGGAGGGATCATTCTTGCCTTTGCCAAAACCCTTGCCCTTGCCCATCCCGCCCTTGCCGGGGGGCTGGGCCAGGCTGTTGCCTCCAATGGACAGACCCACCAGGGCGCCAGCAAACAACACCACCACCAACCATCGCCTGGACTGGACCATGACCGGTACTCCTGGAACAGACTACTGGGGACTCTTTTCCTCATACAGCATGTGGTACACGACCGGCACCAGCACCAGCGTGAAGGCGGTACTGACCACCAGCCCGAAAATCAGCGACCAGGCCAGCCCTGAAAAAACCGGGTCCAGCGTGATCGGCCAGGCACCCAGCATGGCGGCCCCCGCCGTGAGCAGGATGGGGCGGATGCGTACCGCGCCCGACTCCACCAGCGCGTCCTTCAGGCTGGCCCCCCGGGCCCGCACATGCTGGATGAAATCAATCAACAAAATCGCGTTACGGTCGGCGATCCCGGCCAATGCGATCATGCCGATCATCGCCGTGGCCGTGAAGTAGACCGGGTTGGCGTAGCCGCCGATGGTGGTGCCCACATACAGGTTCAGCAGCCAGAACCCCGGCATGATGCCGATGATGGTCAGCGGAATGGAGATCATCTGCACCAGGGGGATGAGGTAACTGCCCGTCTGCTGCACCATCAGGATATAGATCAGCAACATCGCCCCGCCGAACGCCAGACCCAGGTCACGGAAGACATCCAGCGTGATCTTCCATTCCCCCTCACCCGTCCACACCACCTCGGCACCACCCGGGCATGGGTCCTTGGCATGCTTGAACATGAGTCCCAGCACCGCCTCGGCCGGGGTGCGCCCCGCCGTGTCGGCCTGCACGAACGCCACCCGCCGCTGGTTCTTGTGGTAGATCACTGGCTCAGCAGGCAGCTTTTCAAACGAACCCAGTTCGCTGATCTGCACAATTTTGCCCGTGGGGGTCTTCACCCCCAGCCGGGTCAGGTCGGCCACGCCACCGCGCTGGGCCTGCGGCAGTTGCACCAGAATGGACAACGGGTTCAGCTCCCGGGGCAGATGGGCTGCCCCGGCGCGGAAGTGCTGCACGTTCCCCTCGCCCGGAGTCATGCCATCCAGCCCCACCCGCAGCGTGTTGGCGATTTCCTCCACGCTCACCCCCGTGAGCGATGCTTTCTCCCGGTCCACCCGGAACACCAGCCGGTCACGGGGTTCCTCAAAGGTGTCGTCCACATCCACCACGCCTGGCTCACTGGCGAACTGCCGTCGCAGATGCTGCGTGTCGGCACGCAGCGATTCCAGGGATTGCCCCGGCAGGGGATACACCTCCGCCACCAGCGTGTTCAGCACGGGTGGTCCGGGGGGCACCTCCACAATCTGCAGCACCGCCCCGTGACGGTCGGCAATCTCCTGCAGTTGCGGGCGCAGCCTCAATGCCACCTCATGGCTCATCGCCTTGCGCTCTTCCCGGGGCAGCAGATTCACCCGCAGGTCGCCCCGGTTGGGTTCATGGCGCAGGTAGTAGTGGCGCACCATGCCGTTGAAGTCCATGGGCGAGGAGGTGCCCGCGTAGCTGAGCACCTCGCGCACCTCGTTGGCTGAGCAGACCAGATCGGCCATTTCCTGCAGTACCGCGTCGGTGTTTTCCATGGTCGAACCCTCGGGCAGATCCACCAGCACCTGCAGCTCGTTCTTGTTGTCAAACGGCAGCATCTTCAGCGGCACCAGCCCCAACGCGGGCAGGGCCATGGAGGCCAGCAACAGCCCGGTGGTGACGAGGATGAGCGTCCATGCCAGCCATTTCGAGTCCAGCAGCGGCATCAGGATGGCGCGGTAGGCACGGTAGATGCCGGTCTGCGAGGGATCCTCGGACTCGTGCCCGCCCTTGCCGTAGACACCCTTCAGCACATGCAGGCTCAACCATGGCGTGATGGTGAAGGCCACCACCATCGACATGAACATGGCCACCGGCACATTCAGCGCCATCGGCCGCATGTACGGACCCATCATGCCCGTGATGAACACCATGGGAATGAACGAGACCATCACCACCAGCGTGGCCACAATGATCGGCGGCCGCACCTCATTCACCGCCGCCAGCACCGATTCCATGGGCGGCCGGAGCCGCATGGCGAAATGCCGGAAGATGTTCTCCACATCCACGATGGGGTCATCCACCACCAGCCCCAGGGCCAGGATCAGCGCGAACAGCGTGACCCGGTTGATGGAGTAACCGGCCAGATAATTGACCAGCAGCGTCAGCGCGAAGGTCAGCGGCACGGCGGTCACCACAATCAGCGCCTCGCGCCAGCCCAGCGAGAAGATGATCAGCGCCGAGACGATGATGATGGCCAGGCCCAGCTCCCGGATGAGTTCGGTCACCTTCTCGTCGGCCGTCTCACCGTTGTTGCGGGTGATGATTGCCTCGACATCGTGCGGGATGATGCTACCGCGGAGAGATTCGAGACGGCTCTCGATGGCTCGCGCAACGCTGACAGCGTTGCTGCCCTTCCGCTTGGCGACCCCCACGGTCACCGCAGGCTGATCTTCCCCCGAAGCCCGTTCCGAACCGGCTCCGAAACGGATGCGCGAGATATTGCTCGGCTCCTCCGGCCCATCCACCGCCCGGGCGATCTCACCCAAGCGGGTGGGCCGACCGTCATGCACCCCCACCACCAATGACTCGAGCTCTGTGGTGTCACGGATGAACGGGCCGCTCTCCACGGTCACCTCCTTGTCCGCGGCGCGCAGCGTGCCGGCGCGCATGTTCACGTTGGCGGCCCGCAGCACCCGGTCCACATCGAGCGGGGTGACCTGGCGCGCGGCCATGCGCTCCGGGTCGAGCAGCACCCGCAACTGGCGCTTGCGACCGCCCACCACCTCGGTGCGGGCCGTGTCCAGCACACTTTGCAGCCCAACCTCCACCTGCTCGGCAACCCGGCGCAGCGTGAAGTCATCCACAGTCTTGCTGGTGAGCGTGATGTTCACGAACGGCACATCATCGATCTCGATGGGCTTGACCACCCAGCCGGTCACCCCGGGGGGCACCTGGTCGGCGCTCATCGAAATCTTGTTGTGCAACTTCACGAGGCTGTTTTCGCGGTGCTCGCCCACGAAAAACTTCACCGTCACCACCGCCTCGCCCGGCCGGGACATGGAGTAGACATACTCCACCCCGTCCACCTGCATGAGCAGCCGCTCCAGCCGGCTGGCCACCTGTTGCTCCACCTCTTCCGCGCTGGCGCCCGGCATGCGGATGAACACATCCGCCAGGGGAACCACGATCTGCGGATCCTCCTCACGCGGCGTGAGGATCAGCGCCGCGGCCCCGGCGGCCAGCATCACGATGATCAGCAGGATGGGGAGGTTCCCGGTGAGGAACATCTCCACCACCTTGGCGGTGAATCCCTGGTCCTGGTCCTGGGATTTGCTCATGGTGTTTCCCGGTTCCGGAGTTTGATGTTGGATCAGCGGGCCGGAAGGGCGATTCGCTCACCCGGCTTCAGGCCCGAAAGCACCTCGACGCGGGCGCGTTCCTCGCGGCCCAGACGGACAAACCGCCGGGTAAGCCGGTTGTCGGCATCGACCACCTCGACAAGATCGAGCTGTCCCAGATTGCGGACGGCGTGGGTGGGGATCCAGATCCTTTCGGACTGGCCCACCGGGATGGAGACACGTCCATACATGCCGGGCAGAAGCTGGGTGCTGCCAACCTTGGGCAGCGTCACCTTGACCAGCACGCTGCGGCTGGTGGGATCCGCCTGGGGCACGATTTCCCGGATGGCGGCCTGGGTGGTGTAATTGCCGGCATCCACCCGAACCAGAAGCGTCTGTCCCAATGCCAGGCGCGTGGCCAGGCTCTCGGGAACGCTGGCATGCAGTTCGAGGTTCTCGGGTTCAAAAAAGGTGAGCAGGGGCTTGCCGGGAGCCGCCAGGTCACCCGGCTCGGCAAATCGGTCGCCGATGATGCCCGCGGTTGGCGCGTTGATGCGGGTATGGCTGAGCTGCACCTCGATGCGGGCGCTGGTTTCCTGCACCCGCTTCACTTGGGCCTCGGCCACTTTGAACGCGCCCTCGATGCGGGCAAACTCGTCCACGCTTAGGGAGGCCGTACCCCGTAGCGACCGTGCCCGCGCCAAGTCGCCCCGGCGCGTGACCAAATCGGCATCAGCCGCCGCCTGGCTGGCCAGCGCCTCGCGTTGCTGGGCCTGCAATTCGCGATCGTCTAACAGCACCAACAACTCCCCGGCAGCCACCTTGTCCCCGGGCCGGGGCTTGATCTCCCGGATGTTTGCCAGAATCTGACTGGCGATTTCGGTGCGCCGCCGCGGCTGCACGGTGCCGACGGCATTCTGGGCGTCCAAGCTTTGCTCGGCTTTAACCTCCACCACCTCCCGCCCCTGGGCGCTTTGCCTTTCAACGGTTTTTTCGCCGGGCTGGACCTTGTGGTGGAATGCTCCACCCATCCAGGCCAGGAACAAGACCAGCCCAGCGATTCCCAGCAGGAAGATCAGCAGGCTTTTCAGAATGGAAACCACCCGCATTCCTGCGGACACGGGTGCCGGATGGGCTTGCATTGGGTTCACCGCTTTTCCTGAGTTTCAGACAGACGCGGAGCTTCAGGTTCCTCATCCGTTGGCTGAAAAGGAGGTTCGGGCCGCGACCGCGGCGAGCAATCCCCCGACATTCAAGTGGGCACACCCATGCTGGGCAGTATCCACATCTGCAGGGCGAACCAAAGGACCAAAACCCCCACAAAGAACAGGATTTCCATGTGGCTGCTCCCAACCGGTTTTTGCTGTCGGTGCTCTCCGTCCATCGAAATCACTTCGATTGGGTGTGAGGAATGGTGAGAAGCACCAAGGCACCCGCCGCGGCAACCATCGCCCCCGCTTGATGGTGACCCAAAAGGGCCGTGACCGTGCCGGCCACCGCCAAACCTCCGCCAATCACACAGATCACCCGGTGCCTCTTGCGGTCCGCCCTGCCACCCACCCTGCACACCGCGCCATTTTCCGTGGTTGCCATATCAAGCCTCCCCATCTGGTTCCCTGACAGGCTGATCCTTCAGCTTGGATTTGGTTACACGGTTCGCCAAAAAATGTGGGAGTGGTGTAAACTTGGCCCATGGCCAGCGCGGTTTCCCTTTCCAATTCCCCATCCGGACCTGTTGAAGACGGCCCCGCGGAGGAATTACGCCTTTTCCGGCAGGCCCGGACGGGGGATTTCCTGGCGTTTGAGGGGCTGGTGTGGCGTTTGCAGAATCGGGTGCATGCTCTCGCCCTGCGCATTTTGGGCCCATCCCGCACGCATGACGCGGAGGATGTGGTACAGCAGACCTTTCTGGGCATGATCGAGCACTTGGAGGATTTTCGCGAGGAATCCACCGTGGCAGCCTGGGTATTGCGCATCGCAGCCAACCACGCGCTGAAGATACTGCGGCGGGAGCGGGTGCTGCCGATGCAGCCTTACGAGGAATCGACCCAGGAATCTTTTGCCTCGCTGCCACATCCAAGCTACATCGCCCGCTGGCGAAACGATCCCGCCGATTTGGCACAGGATGCCGAAGTACGGCAACTGGTGGACAAGGCACTGGCAGAACTGGATGACAACTACCGTCTGATTTTTGTGCTACGGGATATCCAAGGGCTTTCCACAGAGGAAACAGCGCACGCGCTGGACTTGACCCCATCCAATGTGAAGGTGCGGCTGATGCGGGCACGGCTGCAGTTGCGAGAACGCCTGACCCGTGCCCTGGGCGACCCGGCCACCAGGTTGATTCCCGATCACCACCATGGCGAAGACCACCCGGCGGAGGCATCACGATGACCTGTGAAGAGATGCTGAAAGCCCTGAACGCCGTGATCGACAGCGAACAAGCCTTGTCGCTGTACCAGGAATTCGCCGGGCATCTGGAGGGCTGCAACCCCTGCCAAGTGGTGGTGGACAACCTGCGCAATACCATCCAGCTTTACCAGGCCGGGGAGCACTATCCCATGCCCGAGGCCTTCCAAAACCGTTTCCGCGATGCATTGAAGGCCAAGTGGTTGCAAAAGTTCCCGCTGAGCGGGATATCACTCACTGAAAACCATCCAAAAGCCTTGTAACCAAACCGTACTTTCATGGATCATCAAGGAGAGCGTCCGTCTCTCGTAAGGATGAACAGCCGATGGAAGTGACTAATTTGCAGGCGTCCGAGGTGCACACCCGCCGTTCCGCCGGGGAAGCGATTGATCTGCTCGATGTCCGCACCCCCCTCGAATACCGCGAAATCCACGCCACCGGGGCCGAACTCGTGCCGCTGGACCGGCTCGACCCGGCCGCCTTCCGGAATCGCCCACCCGGCCACCTGCTGGCCGTGCTTTGCAAGTCCGGCGGCAGGGCCAAGCAAGCCTGCGAGAAACTCGCCGCCGCCGGCATCCCCGGCATCATCCTGGTCGAGGGTGGCACCACAGCCTGGGCCGCAGCAGGACTCCCCGTGCAACGGGGCAAGAAGGGGATGTCTCTCGAACGGCAGGTACGCATCGCCGCCGGCACCCTGGTGTTTGCGGGCGCGGTTTTGGGTTTCCTGGTGCATCCCTACTTTTTCGGCCTGTCCGGATTCGTGGGCGCGGGGCTGATGTTCGCCGGCATCACCGATACATGCGCCATGGGCATGCTGATCGCCAAGATGCCGTGGAACCAAGTGAAGCTCGACAAGCCGCCCGCGCAGGTCCAGACCAAACCGGCCAACTGCTGAGGCTGACCTTCAGGGCGACTCAGTTGGAGTTGCCGGTGAACAGTTCACTGCCTGGATGCAGCTTGCGCCACTCCCCCCAGGTGGTGCGAGTGAACGGTACCGATTGCAGCGGGAAAGCAACCGCGCCGTTATCCGCCGGTTCCAGAGTGCTTTGATGGTACAGATGGTCCTCCACACGGATGACCATCTTGCGATCCTTGCTGGCCCCGTGCTCAATCTTCACGCCCAGGGGCTTGCTGTCCCCCTCCCGCGTGAAAACCTGCACGCAATCGGCCAGATCGCAAAAGGTGACAGTGACGGGGGTGTCCCCCTGCATGCCGTTGTGGACATGCCGGTCAGGGGCGTGCACGGCGGACAAGGCATAGGCCTTGGCCTTGCCGTTGACCACAACGCCGATCACCAGGTCCTCGTCGCGCAGTTGGTTCATCGCCGCCAGACGCTGCGCGGCGGTCATCGATTGCGGCTTGGCCACTTCCGCCGCCACGGCCGGTTCGCGCCGGTTGGCAAGGAACAGGTAGACCATGAACAGGGCCGTCCCACCCAGGCACGCCACCACCAACCACCACAACCGAGTTGGGGATCCGGCAGGTGTGGTATCGGGGGTGGACATGGCTTCTATTCCGGCGACTCGTTCTCTGTACATTCATCCTATCAAGCCCGATCATTCACCCTGCCAGCTCCCCGGCAGCCGCAGCTTCCACACCTCGCTGCACAGCGGTTGCGCATGGCCGCCCAGCATCCAGATGGCATCCTGAAACACCAGCGCCGAATGCTCATGGCGCTCCTTGGGGCGGGTGGCTGTTTTCAGCTCCTTCCAGGTCTTTCCATCCTTGGAAAACCAGACATCGCCCCAGTTTTTGGCCGGGTTGTTCGACCACCCGCCCAGTACCCACAGATGGTCGCGGTGGGCCACCGCCGAGAACCACAGGCGAGGATGCCACGGGGCATTCTCGGTGACACAGGTCCAGTCTTTGCCGTTTTCCGAACACCAGACATCATGGAACGCCTGGTAGCCGGGCTGGTAGTTGCCACCACCCAGCACCCACAGCTTGCCTCCATGGGTAACCACCTGGTGGTAGGCCCGCGGCTTCCACGGGGCGGCCTTGGTCACACACTCCCAGGTTTTGCCATCAGCCGAGCACCACACATCGTTACAGACGCTTTTCTCCGTTCCGAAGTAGTAATTCTCCGTGCCACCGATGATCCAGAGCTTGCCCGCATGAACCGTCACCCCAGCCGCCAGCCGGGGCGACCAGCCGGCGTTGTCAGTGACCCGTTTCCAGTCGGCCCCATTGTCGCTGGTCCAGACCTGGGCGCTGGCCGAATGGGTCTTCAGCCGGCCATCGGCCCAGCCACCCATCAGCCACATCTTGCCCTGGAAGGTCACCGTCATCGGTAGGTCCGAATGCCGCCAAGGTGCCTTGTCGGTGGCCCGGGTCCACGCCTTGCCATCGGCCGAACTCCACACATCCCGTGGCGGGGCGGAAAACGAGTCGAACCAACCGCCCAAAATCCACAGCCGGTTGTTGAAGACCACCTCGCCCTGCGAATCACGCGCCTGCCAACCGGCATCGCGTGTGACCAGTTCCCAGTCGGGTACCGTTTGCCCGAGGGCGGGAATCAGCAGGGCGGCCAGCAGGTTCAGCATCGGGTTTTCCCCGGGGGTTGCGCGGTGGGCCGGCCCGGGCAGAGGGTAGGGATCCCTGCGGGCCTTTTTCCCATGATCCCCCCCAGAACCCGCCAACGCCAGAGCCCCCTGCTTTGGCGATTCCTTCAAGACACAAGCCCCCTGAAAGCGTAAATTGACAGGATCCTTCTCGTGTTACCCAAGGCAAGGCGGTTTTTCATGTCCCACGGCAAATGGCACGGCGTTTTCCCGGCGATCACCACCCAGTTCCACAAGGACCTGTCGCTGAATCTCGATGGATTCTCCAAGCATGTCGAGGCCCTGATCGACTCAGGCGTGACCGGTCTGATCGTTTGCGGCTCGCTGGGTGAGAACCAGTCGATGGACCCGGAGGAGAAACGCACTGTCCTGAAGCGGGCCGTCGAGGTGGCCAAGGGCCGGGTGCCGGTGCTCAGCGGCGTGGCCGAAACCAGCACCGCCGCCGCCTGCCGCTATGTGGCCGACGGCGAGAAACTCGGCGCCTCGGGCTACATGGTCATGCCCGCCATGGTCTACAAGGCCGATGCCACCGAGGCCGAGAACCATTTCCGCAAGGTGGCCGCCGCCACCCGCCTGCCCTGGATGCTCTACAACAACCCGGTCGGCTACACGGTGGACATCACCCCCGCGCAGTTCGCCAAGCTGTCCGACATCAAGAACCTGGTGGCGCTGAAGGAAAGCTCGGCCAACACCCGCCGCATCACCGAACTGCGCATCGAGGTGGGCGACCGCTACCAAATTTATGTGGGCGTGGATGACCTGGCGCTGGAGTCAGCCGTGCTGGGCATCGACGGCTGGGTGGCCGGGTCGGGCATCGCCTTCCCCAAGGAGAACCAGTACTTCTGGGAACTGACCCGGCAGGGCAAGTGGGACGAGGCCCGCCAGATGTACCGCTGGTTCTACCCGCTGCTGAAGCTCGACACCCACATCAAGTTCGTGCAGTACATCAAGCTGGCGGTGCAGGAGGCGGGATTGGGTGCCGAGTGGGTGCGCGAACCGCGCCTGCCCCTTTCGGGCACCGAGCGCGAGGCGGTGCTGAAGATCATCCACAAGGGGCTGGCCGAACGGCCCAAGCTTTGATTCCCACCCAGCACGCACATTACCCACCATGAGCGCCAACGCCATCCAGCGGATCCGCGTGGTTGATTCCCACACCGGGGGCGAACCCACCCGCGTGGTGCTGCAGGGCGGGCCTGATCTGGGTTCCGGCCCGCTGGATCGTCGCCTCGCCCTGCTACGCGAACGGCATGACAGTTTCCGCTCGGCCGTGGTGAACGAGCCCCGGGGTAGCGATGTGTTGGTCGGGGCGCTGCTGTGCGAGCCCTCTGATCCGTCCTGCTCGGCAGGGGTGATCTTCTTCAACAATGTGGGCTACCTGGGCATGTGCGGCCACGGCACCATCGGCCTGGTGGTGACACTGGCCCACCTGGGCCGGTTGCAGCCAGGGGCCCATCGAATTGAGACTCCCGTGGGTGTGGTGGAAGCCACGTTGCTGCCGGATGGCTCGGTTTCCGTGCGGAATGTGCCCAGTTGGCGCGCCCACAAGGCTGTGAAGGTCTCCGTTCCCGGCCATGGCGAGGTGACCGGTGACATCGCCTGGGGCGGTAACTGGTTCTACCTGGTGGAAGACCACGGCCACCGTCTGACGCTGCCCTGCGTGGCGGAGCTGACCGACCTTTCCACCCGCATCCGCCAGGCGGTCAACGCCGGCGGCCATCCCGAGGTGGACCATGTGGAACTGATCGGCCCCGGGGCACCCGGTTCTGATGCGCGCAATTTTGTGCTGTGCCCCGGGCTGGCGTACGACCGGTCCCCCTGCGGCACCGGCACCAGCGCCAAACTGGCCTGCCTGGCGGCCGATGGCAAACTGCAACCCGGCGAACCGTGGGTGCAGGAAAGCATCTTGGGCACCCGGTTTGTCGGAATATATGAGTGGGACGGGAACACGACCGACTGCGGCCGGATCATTCCCACCGTGACCGGAACAGCGCATGTCACCGCCGAGGCAACCCTGCTGGTGGATGCGCGGGATCCGTTTTGCTGGGGAATCCGGCTGGATTGATTGAAAGATTTTCACCACGAAGACGCTAAGGACGCCAAGGAAAAAATATAATCCGAATTTTCTTTGCGTTCTTTGCATCTTCGCGGTGGGGAATGGTTTTTATCTTTTTGGAAGGGTTGCATGTCCAACCGGGTGCTGATTCTGGGCGCGGGAGTGATCGGGCTATCGTCGGCCCTGCACGCGCTTCAGCGCGGATACCAGGTGACGGTGGTGGACCGTGGCCCATCCACCCGTGACGGATGCTCGTTCGGCAACGCCGGGATGGTGGTGCCCAGCCACTTTGTGCCGTTGGCCGCGCCGGGTGCGGTGTGGATGGGCATCAAGTGGATGTGGAACCCGGAGTCTCCGTTCTACATCCGGCCGCGGTTGTCGTGGGACCTGTTCACCTGGGGCCTCCGGTTCTGGCGGGCTTCCACCGCGGCGCGGGTGAAGGCGGCCGAGCCCATCCTGCGGGACCTGAACTACCAAAGCCGCGACATCTACACCACCTGGGCCAGCCACCCCGAAAGCGGGCCCGGCGATTTCGGGCTCGAGACCAAGGGTCTGTTGATGCTGTGCCGCACAGCCAAAGGCCTCGAAGAAGAAGCCCACATGGCCGAGCGGGCCAACCAGTTGGGCGTGCCGGCCGAGGTGCTGGATGCGGCGGCCACCAAAAAGCTGGACCCGGGAGCCGAATTGGCGATTGAAGGCTCGGTCTATTTTCCCAAAGACTGCCACCTCGACCCCAACCGCCTGATGGCCGGCCTCGAAAACCGCTGCCGCTCCTTGGGCGCGACCTTCCACTTCAACACCGAGGTGACCGGGTTTGTGAGCGAGGGAACTGCCCTGCGCGGCGTGCGCACCAGCGCCGGGGAGATGGAAGCGGACCAGGTGGTGTTGGCCGCCGGCTCGTGGTCACCGCTTTTGGGCAAGGAGTTGAGCCTTGGCTTGCCGATGCAGGCGGGCAAGGGCTACAGCCTGACATTGGCCAAGCCGCGACAACTACCCACCCTGTGCACCATTTTGACCGAGGCGCGGGTTGCCGTCACGCCGATGGGCGACCGCCTGCGCGTGGGTGGCACCATGGAGATCTCGGGTCTGAACGAATCAGTCGCCCCGGCGCGGGTGCGCGGCATCCAGCGCTCGTTCTGCCAGTATTACCCGGCGTTCACCGAGACAGACTTCGCCGGCATCGAGCCCTGGAAAGGCCTGCGGCCCTGCTCCCCCGACGGCCTGCCCTATGTGGGGCGCAGCCAGAGGGTGCCGAACCTGGTGGTGGCCACCGGGCACGCGATGATGGGCCTGAGCCTGGGGCCGGTCACCGGCAAGCTGGTGGGCCAGTTGCTGGATGGGGAAAAGCCTTCCGTAGACCTGCGCTTGCTGGACCCGGAACGGTACGGCTAGGTAGCCACCCCCAGTCCCTTTTTCCCATTACAATCAAGCCCTGCCCGGTGCGGTTCCGGGTTCTCTCCTTTTGGGCGTTGATTGGGGTAGCGGGCCATGGTGACGGGCAAGCCGATTCTGTCGCTGGATCAGGGGACCACCTCCAGCCGGGCCATCGTGTTCGGCCAGGACGGCCGGGCGCTGTCGATAGCGCAACGCGAACTGCCGCAGATCTATCCCGCCCCCGGCGATGTGGAGCACGACCCTGAGGAGATCTGGCAGACCCAGCTTGCCTGCGCGCGCGAGGCATTGGCCCGCGCCGGGCTTTCGGCCGGGCAGATCGGCTCGCTGGGCATCACCAACCAGCGCGAGACGACCATCCTATGGGACAAAATCACCGGCAGGCCGGTGGCCAATGCCATCGTCTGGCAAAGCCGCGTCAGCGCCCCGGTGTGCGATCGGCTGAAGGCGCAAGGACACGAGGATCTGATCCGCCAGCGCACCGGCCTGGTGGTGGATGCCTACTTCTCGGGCACCAAGGTGGTGCATCTGCTGGAGACCATTCCGGGCCTGCGGGAACGGGCAGCCAAGGGTGAGATCCTGTTCGGCACAGTGGACACCTGGCTGATCTGGAAGCTGACGGGTGGCAAGCTGCATGTGACGGATGTGTCGAACGCAAGCCGCACGCTGCTGTTCGATATCCACCGGCTGGATTGGGACGATGAGATTCTGGGCATCCTGAATATCCCCCGGGCCATGCTACCCCGCGTGGTGGATTCAAGCGGGGTGGCAGGACAGACCGATGCGGAGATGCTGGGCGCTCCGGTGGCCATCGCCGGTATCGCCGGGGACCAGCAGGCGGCCACCTTCGGCCAGGCCTGCTTCCAGCCCGGCAGCGCCAAGAATACCTATGGAACCGGCTGCTTTTTGCTGCTGAACACCGGCGACAAGCCGGTGCCCAGCGCCAACAACCTGCTGACCACCGTGGGCTGGCGCATCGGTGGCAAGACCACCTACTGCCTGGAGGGAGCGGTGTTTGTGGCCGGGGCGGTGGTGCAGTGGCTGCGCGACGGTTTGGGGATCATCCGCAAATCGGAAGAGGTGGAGACTTTGGCCGCCAGCGTGCCCGATGCCGGCGGCGTGTTCGTTGTGCCGGCGTTCACCGGGCTGGGGGCACCGCACTGGGACCCCCGGGCGCGGGGCGGCATCTTCGGGCTGACCCGGGGCACCACCGCGGCACATATCGCCCGGGCGGCGGTGGAATCGATGGCGTGGCAATCGGCCGACCTGCTGGGGGCGATGGAGACTGACAGCGGCGTGAAGCTGGCCAGCCTGAAGGCAGATGGCGGTGCCAGCCGCAACAACGCGCTGCTCCAGTTCCAGGCAGACCTGCTGGGTGTGCCGGTGCGGCGGCCCCGCGTGCAGGAAACCACCGCTCTGGGGGTGGCCTACCTTGCCGGCTTGGCCACGGGCACCTGGAACAGCCTGGGGGATATCGAAAAGAACTGGGTGCTGGACCAGGAGTTCACCCCGACCACCACGGCAACCGAGAGAGAAAAGCTGCTGGTGGGCTGGCGCAAGGCGGTGGGGCGGACGCTGAACTGGGCTGAGTAGGATGGAAGTTACTGGGTTGGCTGACAGGCACAGGGATGGAGAGGTCTGATGGGTCCGACGGTGGTGAATGTGTTGCTGGCGATTGGGGCGGGAATCTGCCTGACCTTGCAGGCCTCGGCCAATGGCTCGTTCCGCAGGAACCTGAACGATCCGTGGTACCCGGCGTTTTTCAGCGTGTGCGGCACCATCGTCACCGCGGTGACCCTGATGCTGCTGTTCCGCCCAACCCCGCCACCCGCCGAGGTGATCCGCTCCACCCCCTGGTGGAACTGGATCGGCGGCCCCCTGGGCGCGCTGATCGTGCTGGCCGGCGCGGTGCTGACCCCTCGGCTGGGAGCGGGGGTGTTCCTTTCGGCCATGGTGGGCGGCATGCTGCTTTCCAGCATGTTGCTGGACCACCATGGCTGGATGGGCCTGGATGTCCGCGCCATCACCCCTGGTCGGGTGGTGGGTGCGGTGCTGGTGGTATCCGGCGTGGCTTGCATCAAGTTGCTTTGATTTATCGGGTGTGGTGGAGGAGTGGACCATGCGCGCGCTGCCCTTCGTGTTGGCGGCATCGGCGGCAGCCTTTGTGCTGGGCACCGCGGTTTCGCAAAGACCAGACGCCGGTGGCGGAGCCGGCCCCTTCGGCCCGTTGCGGGTTGGCGACAAGGTGACCCTGCGCGAAAAGCAGGGGCGCTATGAATTCGTCCTGCTGCCCAAGCTGGACGGAGGGAGCCACACGGTGGTTGAACTGGCCCGGGACCATATCGCGGTGGAGGATATCGCAGGGGTGAACCGTACCTGGGTGCCGGTGACCTCGGTGCAGGCGGTGACGAAGTTTCAGTTGGGGCGGTGATCACCCCGAGGTGTCTCGATGGTAGTGTTTACTGCTCTCGCCTGCATGGCTCTTCACGCCACCCCGCCCAACTTGGTGGTGGTCTTCTGCGACGACCTGGGGTACGCCGATATCGGCCCGTTTGGGGGCAAGCTGGCGCGTACGCCCAATCTGGATCGCATGGCGCGGGAGGGGCGGACTTTCACCAATTTCCATGTGTCGCAACCAGTCTGTTCGGCGTCGCGGGCCAGCCTGTTGACGGGGTGCTATGCCAACCGCGTGGGGATTCACGGGGCTTTGGGGCCCAACGCCAAGATCGGCCTGAATCCCAAGGAAACAACGCTGGCCTCGCTTCTGAAAGGGAAGGGTTACGCCACAGCCTGCGTGGGCAAATGGCACCTGGGCCACCTGCCGGAATTTCTGCCTACCCGGCAGGGCTTTGATTCATTCTTTGGCATCCCCTATTCCGGGGACATGTGGCCGCTGCATCCGGAGGCACCCAAAGCCTATCCCCCCCTGCCTCTGCTGCGGGACACCACGGTGGTGAATCCATCGGTGAGCCCGGAAGACCAGAAGCGGCTCACCGGCCAGTTCGCTGACGAATCGGTCCATTTCATTGAGAAATCGGCCGGCAAGCCCTTTTTTCTGTACTTGGCACCCAACCAGCCGCATGTGCCGTTGTTCGCCGGCAAGGGATTCGATGGGAAATCGGGCAAGGGGCTGTATGCCGATGTGATCGAGGAGATTGATGACGCGGTTGGGCTTATTGTGAGGAAACTGGACGAACTAAAACTGTCCGACAACACCTGGGTGGTGTTCACCTCCGACAATGGTCCGTGGCTGAGCTATGGGGACCATGCGGGCAGCGCGGGCGGATTCCGGGAGGGCAAGGGTTCCGTTTGGGAAGGCGGCTTGCGGGTGCCATGCATCATGCGCTGGCCCGGCAAGATTCCCGCCGGTAGTACCACCGATGCGATGCTGATGACCATCGACCTGTTGCCGACTGTCGCATCGAAGGTGGAGGCCGATTTGCCCCAAAACCGGATCGATGGCGGAGATTGCTGGGGTATTGTTTCGGGAAAGGCGGAGGCCAAAAACCCCCATGAGACTCCGGCGGATGGCTACGCCTGCTACTACCTGCAGAACGAGCTGCAGTCGGTGGTGAGCGGCGATGGGCGCTGGAAGCTGGTGCTGCCGCACACCTACCGCACGCTGGCGGGCAAACCGGGTGGCACCGATGGCCTGCCCGTGAAATACACCCAACAAAAAGTCACCCGGCCGGAACTGTATGACCTGAAGGCCGACCCGGGGGAAAGCAAGAATCTGGCAGATGACCATCCGGCGGAGTTGGCCCGGTTGCAGGCCCTGGCGGAAAAGTTCCGCAGTGAGCTGGGCGACACACTGACCAAGCGCAAGGGCACGGCCAACCGCGAACCGGGGAGAGTTCCATGACCACGCCTCAACCCGACGCGAATCTGCTGCGCGTGAGCCGACGGGTGGCCATTCCGCTGGAAGAACTTGAATTCAGCTATGCGCGATCGGGAGGCCCGGGCGGGCAGAATGTGAACAAGGTGGCCAGCAAGACCCATTTGCGCTGGCGCACCGCAACCACTTCGGTGGTGCTGCCATTGGGCACCCTGGACCGGCTGAAGTCGAGTTATCCCAGCCGGTTCACCAATGAAGGCGACATCCTGCTGGTGGCCCAGACGCACCGCGACCAGGAGCGCAACCGCCAGGAATGCCTGGACAAGCTGGTGACGATGATTCGCCAGTGCCTGCAGGCCCCGACACCCCGCAAGAAGACCAAGCCCACCTGGGGCTCGCAACTCCGCCGCATGGATGCCAAGCGTCGCAACTCCGCCAAGAAGGAAGGCCGGCGCGGGGGCGGGCAGGATTAAGGCTCTGGCACCTTTTCCCGGGTGCGGCACTCTGCGCTATCGTGATGGTTGCACAGAGGGATTTCTCAAGGTTGAATTCATGCATCGTGCCATTGCCTATTGTTGCGGGATTTTGCTGCTGGGGCTGACCCCCTTGTCGGCAGGTGCCCATGGTTTGGGCATCGAGGCGCGCCTGCGCGCGGGCACACTCCGCCTGGAAGCCTATTTCGACGACAATTCGCCGGTGGCCAACGCCCAGGTGCGCCTGCTGAACCGGGAAAACCATCTGCTAATGGAGGCGATAACCGACCCGGAGGGGTTTTATTCTCTGCCCGCTCCGCCGCCGGGCACCTATCGGGTGGAAATCCGAGGTGAGGATGGCCATTTCGCCAAAGCCTCGCTCACCATCCCGGAACCGCCCGTTCCGGATGACACCCTCGTTTCGGAGGGTTTGACCCGCACCGATCGCACCGGGGCGCGCAAATGGGGGATGGCAGTCTTCGGGTTGGTTTTGATCGCATCGGGCGCTGTGGTAGTGAATTGGTTTTTCAACGGGCAAAAAAAACAGCCGGCCTCCTCGTAGCAGTTGTCCATTCCGGGGCACCAAACCGAAGAGGTTTCCCGCAAATCGCTCCCCGCTCCCAGAGGCAACAAACCGCATGCCCAGCCGAAGGAAACTGCTGAAAGCCGGACTGGCGCTGGGTGCGGCCTCGGTGGGCCTGTATACCTGGCGGATTGAACCGCATTGGCTGGAGGTGGTGCAGCGGCCGTTGCCCATTGCCGGTCTGCCCGAGACCCTGGTTGGCAAACGGCTGGTGCAGATCAGTGACCTGCACATCGGCCCCCAGGTGGATGATGGCTACCTGATCAACACCTTCGACCGGGTGCGGCGGATCGCGCCCGAGATTGTGGTGTATACCGGCGACTTCATCAGCCGAAAGGACGCGGTGGACGATCAGGCCAAGGGGGTGTTTTCCCATTGCGCGCTGGGCAGCTTGGGCACCTTTGGCGTGCTGGGCAACCACGACTACGGTTTGGACTTCCACAACCAGAAGGTGGCAGGCGAAGTGGCCACCTTGGCCAACGACAGCGGTATCACCCTGCTGCGGAACCAGGTGACGGAGGTCGCGGGACTGCAGGTGTGCGGCATGGAGGATCTGTGGGGTGGTGATTTTGATGCGGCCACCCTGCGCTCGTTGCGGCCGGATAAGCCTGCATTGGTCCTAAGCCACAACCCCGACTCCGTGGACAGGCCCGGTTGGGATAACTTTAGAGGCTGGATCCTGTCCGGGCACACGCATGGCGGGCAGTGCAAGCCTCCGTTCCTGCCCCCGCCGCTTTTGCCGGTGAACAACAAACGCTACACCGCCGGCGAGTTTGAACTGGATGGCGGGCGGAAGTTGTATATCAACCGCGGCGTGGGCTACCTGTATCGGGTTCGATTCAATGTGCGGCCCGAGGTGACGGTGTTTGAGATGGTGAGGGGGTGAGATCTTCGCACCCAATTACGGCTGATTGAAAGGTTTGGATACGGCTGATTGAAAGGTTTGTGTGCGTCCAATTGAAACCTTTTGGTGTTTTTGGCGGGTGCTTTATTTGGCGTAAGATATTCAATTATTTGGACTTAAAGCAATATTTCGTCCGCGGGTGGCTGGTTTTTTCGGGAGGTTTGTGATGCATGCGGACACAGGTGCTTACAACGCCGGTTTGAGCGCCCCGGATCGCGCGATTTGTGACCTGTTGGCAAGTGCAATCGACCGGGGATTGCCCCAAGCGGAAAACAAGATCTGGCATGCCCATCCGGTGTGGTTTCTGGATGGCAACCCGATCGTGGGGTACAGTAAGCTGAAGGACTGCGTCCGGTTGCTGTTCTGGAGCGGGCAATCGTTTGAGGAAGAAGGGCTGGCCAACGAAGGGAAGTTCAAGGCGGCGGAAGCGGTAAACGGCTGCTGATCAAATCGACACCAAGGCGCTACGGCGCTGGCTAAAGAAATCGATCGCAATCCAGTGGGACTACAAGAGCCTGGTCCGCAACAAGGGGCGGTTGGACCGGCTCAAATAGTGCCGGCCAACCGAGCGCTTTGGGCGCTTAAGGACAGGTGTTCTATCATTTCCCTCTTCCATCACGGCCAACACTTCTTTCTGTTTTTTCCTTTGGTTTACCCCTTTCAGGAGAAATTCCCATGAGCTGCATCCGCAATCCGGTCGGTTGGTTCGAGATTTATGTGCAGGACATGCCGCGGGCGCGGGCTTTTTATGAGACGGTGTTTGGCGTCACCCTCGAAAAACTCAGCCTGGAAAACCCGGAACTGTGGGCTTTTCCCGCCAAGCCCGACCAGTTTGGCTGTGGCGGTGCCTTGGTCCGGATGGAGGGCATGCCATCGGGCGGCAACAGCACGCTGGTGTACTTTTCGTGCACCGATTGCAGCAATGAGGCGGAAAAAGCCGCCCAAGCGGGCGGGAAGGTGGTTCAGCCCAAGTTTTCGGTGGGACAGTACGGCTTTGTGGCTTTGGTGCAGGACACCGAGGGGAACGTTGTGGGTCTGCACTCGATGGCCTGACCGCTGGCCAACAAAAAAGCCCCTCGGTTTGAGCCGAGGGGCTTTAATAGTTGCGGCGGCAGGATTTGAACCTACGACCTCCAGGTTATGAGCCTGGCGAGCTACCACTGCTCCACGCCGCGATCCGGTGCATTTGCTGCACATCCGAATAGTACCACCGCTTTTGCCATCTGACAACCGGCTCCACGGATTTTCCCGGGTTTTTCCGGTTTTTCCAGCGTGGATTCACCGGGTGGAACCTCGCCCCGCCTTGGAAAACAGCCTTCCGTGCGCCATGCTGGAAGTTCAAGCTTCTCCAGTCCTTGGGATGCGTCGTGCCCGTCCGAATTCCAGCCCCTGCCAACCAGAAACGCCAATGGCGGCCGCGGATGTGGCATGGCAGCCATGCGTTCGCCTGGTGGCGGATGCTGGCCAAAAACGGGCTGTCCATCCACCCGAAGTATTACGGCATCTCCCTGGTGACCACCGTCACCACCGCCATCCATGCGACGCTCCGCATGGCGCAGCAAGCCACCTCGGCCTCGGAAGCCACCCGGACACCCCTGGCCGAGGACCCTCTTTTCATCATCGGCCACTGGCGCACCGGCACGACGCTTCTGCACGAGCTGTTTATCGAGGATGCCCGGCACGGTTACCCCACCACCTATCGGTGCATGGATCCCAACCATTTCCTGCTGACCGAAAACCTGTTCAAGCCGTATCTGGGCTTCATGCTGCCCAGCCAGCGGCCGATGGACGCGATGGCCACCGGCTGGGAAAAGCCGCAGGAAGACGAATTCGCCCTGGCCATGCTGGGCGCCCCCTCGCCCTACTGGAGCATCGCGTTCCCCAACCTGCAGCCGCAGGACACACTGGCCTATGAGGTGGAGCACCTGCCGGAAGCGGAACGGCGGCGGTGGGAGCGGGTGTTTGTGACCTTTTTGCGGGAATGCGCCTGGGCCGCGCCCCCCAGGGACCGGCGGATGGTGCTGAAAAGTCCCACCCACACCTGGCGCATCCCCACGCTTTTGAAGCTTTTCCCCAAGGCCAAATTCGTTCACATCATGCGGGACCCGTATGTGGTCTTCCCCTCCACGGTGAACCTGTGGCGCAGCCTGCAGCAAACCCACGGCATGCAGATTCCCAAGCTGGAAGCCCTGGAGGAGCATGTTTTTGGCACCTTCACCTGGATGCACAAACGGCTGGAGGCCACCAAGGGCCTGGTGCCCAAGGGCCAGTGGGCCGAGGTGCGCTACGAGGATTTGACCGCCAATCCGCTGAGCCAGATGGAACGGCTTTACGGCGAGCTGGAACTGGGCGGGTTTGATTCCGCCCAACCCCGCATCAGCGCCTACCTCGAGCAGCAGAAGGGGTACGAGACCAACAAGTTCAAGCCGCTGCCCCTGGATGTGGAATCCGACATCACCCGGCGCTGGGGCGAGGTGATCGACCGGTTCGGGTATGCCCGCCGTGGTCAAAACGGTGCCGGCTCCTAAAAATGTGAGTGTTAATAGCATCAATCCAATGCTGTTTCAGGTTGAAGCGGCAGGATGAGGCGTTGCCAACCCGGGGAATACCCGTGGGAGGAGGTTTTCATGGCCGTTGCAGTGACTTTCAAGGGTGGACCGGTTCAATTGGCGGGCAAGCAGGTGGCCGTGGGCGACAAGGCCCCTGATTTCAAGTGCCTGGCCGCAGGCCTGGCTGCCAAAACTTTGGGGGACACCGGTGCCAAGGCGCGGCTGTTCAGCGTGGTACCCAGCCTCGACACCCCGGTGTGCAGCGTTCAGACCAAGAAATTTGCTGATGAAGTGAGCGCGTTGGGTGACAAGGTGTCCTGCTACACCGTGAGTCTGGACCTGCCCTTCGCCCAAGGCCGATTCTGCACCGCTGAGAACATCACCAGTATGCAGAATCTATCGGATGTACATGACCATTCTTTTGGAAAGAATTATGGTGTTTTGATTGAAAGCCTTCCCATTAAACTGCTTGCTCGTGCAGTATTTGTGGTAGACAAGCATGGTGTGATTACCTACGCCGAGTATGTTCCTGAAGTGACCACCGCCCCGAATTATGATGCCGCCTTGGCAGCGCTGAAGGCTGCCGCTGCTGCCTAAGATTGTTTAATTTGGGTATTTTAGTGAATTAATGAGCTTGAAGAATGGGCAGGTTGGGCTAATTAAGCCGAACCTGCCTGCTCTACCGAGCCAGCAAACGTCAGAAAACCAAAGATTTCCTCAAGGCTGATTGCAAATACCAAGCGTATGATTCTACCGTGAAGGGGTTGCCGGGCCCCTTGGTGTCTCAGAGTTCGAGACACTGTTGTTCGGGTCCTGTGGACATCTCAGTCGAGGCGTTTGACGCCTGTTTTGCGCTATCGACCGATTTGTTTGCACGCGGTGGAGATAACAACATGATCCGGAAGCATGCCGTGCGCAAGGCATTGATCGCCAGCCTGAGCCTGGCGGGGTGGGTGGCCATGGGGTCGTCCGCCAGCGCCGCCTGGAACAATGTGTTCCAGGTGACCTGCAACACCTGCAACACACGCACCAACACCTCGTACTACTCCCCCCCTCCGGCCCCTGTGGCTGCTGCTCCAGTGCCCTGCAACACCCAGCAGTGCAATACCAGCTACGTGCAGCGGAGTTACTACGAGCCCGTTACCTCGTATGAGCGGAAAAGCTACTACGAGGCGGTGACCAGCTACCGCACCAGCTACTACTACGAGCCGGTCACCACGACCCGGACCAGCTACTACTTCGATCCCTGCTCCTGCAGCTACAAGCCGCAGTGCCAGCAGGAGGTGAGCTACTCGCTGAAAACCCAGCAGTGCCCCCAGACCAATTATGTGGAGCGCACCTACTATCAACCGGTGACCAGTTACCGCCAAGCCTACTACTACCAGCCTGTGACCCAGTGCTGCACCACCACGGTGGGTGATCCGGTAGCAGCTCCCGGTGGCGCGCCGATGACTGTGCCAGGCGTTTCCCCGGCTCCGGCCGCGTCTCCTTCAGGCGTTGCTCCGGCCACGGTTAGCCCGGCACCGGCACCCGTTGGCATGCCCAACACCAGCCAACCCCCCATGGCCGCACCTTCCCCCGCCGCTCCCATGGTGGGTGAGCAGCGGACCCCTGGTGTTTCCTACAACCCTGCGGCAACGCCGCTCACCCCGGCTCCCTTGGCGCCTGTGAAGCCGGCTTCCATCCGCCCCGACCGTCTCACTTCGCTGCCCGGTGCCGCTGGCAACCCGCTACGTGGTCAGGTGTTGGGTCTGAACACCCAACCTGTTTCGAACGCGCAGGTGACCTTCGTGTCGGCTGACAACGCCGGTGTGAGCCTGGTGGCGCAATCGGACAACTTTGGCCGCTTCCAGGCCGACCTGCCTACCGGGGTTTACCAGGTTTACCTGCGTGGTCCCCAGAATGGTGGCCAGCAGCTGGCTCAAACGGTCCGGGTGACGGGTGCCAATGACACCCTGCGCCTGGTCAGCCGCTAATCGGCCAGCCGTTACGCTGCCGACCCAAGGCCTATCAAGGTTTTGCCAACTCTAGCGGTTGGTGGGTCGTGTCAGAGAAAATCAGGTGAAGAAAGATTCCGGCGGGGCGTTTGGCCTCGCCGGAATCTTCTTTTATGGGTTATGATTGCGGTTTACCGGGCGCGGCGTTTCCGCGCGCTTCCCTTTTCCCGAGGGGCCGAAGCCTCTCCGGAGGGGATTTTTCATTGCACCATTTGGCGCCGGAAAGCCCGGCGATTGAGACTCATGGCCGCTCAGAAACTCGACTGCGTCCGGAATATCGGCATCATCGCGCACGTGGATGCCGGCAAGACCACCACCACCGAACGGATCCTCTACTTCTCGGGCACCAAGCACAAGGTGGGCGACGTCGACACCGGTGACACGACCACCGACTTCGACCCGCTGGAGCGGGCCAAGGGCATCACCATCAATTCCGCCGCGGTCTCGATCGACTGGGGCGAGAACGCGATCAACATCATCGACACCCCCGGCCACGTGGACTTCACCGCCGAGGTGGAGCGTTCGCTGCGCGTGCTGGACGGCGCGGTGGGCGTGTTCTGCGCGGTGGGTGGCGTGGAGGTGCAGTCTGAAACCGTGTGGTTCCAGGCCAACAAGTACAAGGTGCCCCGCATCGCCTACGTGAACAAGCTGGACCGCACCGGCGCCGACTTCTACGGCTGCGTGCAGCAGATGCGCGAGAAGCTGATGGCCAAGCCGGCCATCCTGTCCATTCCCGTCGGCGCCTACACCGACTTCCAGGGGATCATTGACCTGATCCGCATGAAGTTCATCACGCGCGACCCTTCCGACAAGAAGAACATCGGCTACCTGGTGAACGAGATCCCGGACAGCCACAAGGCTGAGGCGGCCCAGCGCCGTGAGGAACTGCTGGAAATGGCCTCTCTGGCCTGCGACGAGCTTGCCGAGATGATCCTGGAAGGCAAAGAAGTCTCCGAGGAGAAGCTGAAGGGCGCCATCCGCGCCGGCACCCTGAAGATGCTGTTCACCCCTGTCTGCTGCGGGTCCAGCAAGAACTTCCATGGCGTGCAGCAACTGCTCGACCATGTGATTGACATCCTGCCCTCCCCGATCGACCGTCCCCCGGTGGAGGGGATCATGCCGAAGACCAAGGAAAAGGTGATCCGCAAACCGGATCCCAAGGAGCCGTTCGCGGGCCTGGCGTTCAAGACCGTGGCCGAGCCGACGGGCGACCTGGTTTATGTGCGCGTCTACTCGGGCGAGCTGCGCGCGGGCGACACCGTGAACAACACCACCAACGGCCGCTCCGAGCGCATCGGCCGCATGTACCGCATGATGGGCAACCGTCGCGAGGAAATGGAAGTCGCCGGCCCCGGCGACATCATGGCCGTCATCGGCCTGAAGAACACCTTCACCGGCAACACGCTGTGCAGCCAGGACGCCTCGGTGGCGCTTGAGTCGATCACCTTCCCCAAGCCCGTGATCAGCGTGGCCGTGGTACCCGACAAGGCGAACGACGAAACCAAGCTGGGCGACGCGCTGCAGCGGTTGCTGCGTGACGACCCGACCATCAAAGCCCACACCGATCCTGAAACCAAGCAGCTGATCCTGTCCGGGATGGGCGAGCTGCACCTGGAAGTCTCGGTGGACAAGCTGCACCGATTCCCGGGCGTGAAGGTCGCCACCGGCAAGCCGATGGTGGCCTACCGCCAGACGATCGCCCGGCCCATCACCCAGGAAACCCGCTACATCAAGCAGACGGGTGGCCGCGGTAAATTCGCCGTGGTGGTGGTGGAGTACAAGCCGCTGAACAAGGACGAGCAGGACGCGTGGGCGAAGAAGATGGAGGAGGAAGGCGAGCAGCCCGATCCCAACAACATCTACTTCCACGACAAGATCTTCGGCGGCGTGGTGCCCAAGGAATACATCAAGCCGACCGAGGAAGGCATCCGCGACGCGGCAGTGAAGGGCGCGAAGTACGGCTTCCCCTGCGTGGATATCGAGGCCTGCCTGGTGGACGGCAAGATCCACCCGGTGGACAGCTCGCAGGACGCCTTCAAGCTGGCCGGTTGGGAGAACTTCCGCGACGCGCAGCAGTCGGCGGGCATCATCCTGCTCGAGCCCATCATGAAGGTGGCCGTGGTGGCCCCCGAGAAGTACATGGGTTCGCTGACCGGCGACCTGTCCCGCCGCCGCGGCATCATCCAGGACACCATCACCGCCAACGGTCGCGTGACGATCATGGCCCAGGTGCCCCTGGCTGAGCTGTTCGGCTACACCACCGACATCCGCGGCTCCACGAGCGGCACGGCCTCCTTCACCATGGAGCCCAGCCACTATGCCGAGGTGAAGGAAGAGCTGGCCGACCTGCCCAATCTGAAGAAGTAA
>Ga0169931_10001904_pt1 | contig 34342 bp, 27 predicted proteins | sample Kivu_15m_20L_FD_129675 | JGI IMG/M metagenome (GOLD analysis project Ga0169931, IMG submission 129675) | Freshwater microbial communities from Lake Kivu, Western Province, Rwanda to study Microbial Dark Matter (Phase II) - Kivu_15m_20L... | ecosystem: Environmental > Aquatic > Freshwater > Lake...
AGCCAACCCTACCCCACCCCGCACCACCCCTCTACCCCCCACCCCAACAGCCGCTCCACCTCGAAAAAAGAGCCGCTGGCTTGTCGTTCTGGGGCTGATGGTCATGTTTGCGGTTGCTGTAGCCCTGGGTGTTGTCTTAGCTCGCTGGCTCGACCATACCTGATTGGCCGCAGCCTCCGGTTGAGAAGGATTTGCTGCGAGGAATTTGTTCAGATCGGCGGGCGGGTCAAAGAGAGAGGTGACAGTCAGTTCTTGGCCATTGTGGTTCTTGGCCATTGTGAAGAGTACAACTGTTCCCTCCAACCGCTATCCTAAGTAGGCTAAACTACATAAGACTTTGTGTTCCCTTTTGTCGTATTTTAAACCGATCACCCGTTTGGCTTTGTTTGCGGTGTAATCCCATGAAATTGATCAGCGTAACGAATCTTGGCAGCAGTGGATCGCGAAACCTGCAGCATGCCCTGCTCTGGATGTTGCTGCTAGCGACCGGTTCTAGTTTGGGCTTTGGCCAAGAAAAGCCCCAGATCAACAAAGCTGAAGTCAACAAACAGATCGGCGCGGTGACCAAGCAAGTTACCGAAGCGTCCAAGGCGTTCAAAGCGGGCGAATTCGACGCTTCGGTCGAATTGATCAAGAAATCCCAGGCCGAGTTGATTGAACTGGCGAAGCTTGGCGACAAGACGGTTACCCGAAGACTAGAGTCCCCATACAAATCGATCCAGCGGGCCCATGCGATGCTCGAACTGGAAGGGTATGCTTTGGATCCACTTCCTTCGTGGCAAGAGATTTACGAGGGGAAGATTCCGGAAAAGCCAGCGGCCCCGATGGGTGGCGTTTCCTTCAGTAAAAAACTCGCGCCCTGGCTGGTCGCCTCCTGCGGTCGCTGCCACATCGATGGCAGTCGCGGCAATTTTAACATGGCAACCTTTACCGCTTTGCTCAACGGTAGCACGGCGGGCAAAGTCGTTTTCCCTGGGGATGCTGCGGGAAGCCGATTGGTGGAAGTGATCGAATCGGGCGATATGCCTCGCGGCGGAGGACGCATTTCTCCGGAACAGTTAGCGGATCTCAAGGCATGGATCAGCGAGGGTGCGAAGTTCGACGGACCCGACGCGAACGCGAACCTCAAAACGTTAGTCCCTAACGCCAACGCTCCAGCCACCCCCGCTTTGACCTTGGTTCGCGCGACAGGCTCTGAAACCGTAAGCTTCTCCAACGATATCGCTCCGCTGCTGGCGGAGAATTGCAAAGGATGCCACATCGGTGCGATGCGAGCCTCGGGCAATCTTACGATGGATACTTTTCAGCAATTGCTGCGCGGCGGAGAAGGTGGCGCGATCATCGTTCCAGGTAAACCCGACGACAGCGTGTTGATCCGCATGCTCAAGGGGATCGGTGGGCAGCGAATGCCGGCCGGCGGTCGACCACCGTTGGCGGATATCGACATCATGAAGATCGCAACTTGGATCAAGGAAGGAGCGAAGTTCGACGGACCGGATGGAGCGACACCGATTGAACAAGTGGTAAGTCTAGCCTGGATGAAGAAAGCGACCCACGAAGAACTGATGACGCGACGCCGCGAACGCGCGATGGCTCAGTGGAAACTGGCGATGGCCGGCGAAACGGCCGACCGAGCGGAAAGTGGCGAAATCATGGTTCTTTCCAACACCGGTGAGAAAGCAACACAGCGAGTTCTGGGAATTGCCGAAAAAGCCCTCGAACAGGTCAATAAGTACCTGAAGAGCGATCGCAGTCAACCGTTGCTCAAAGGGGGAATCATCGTCTACGCCTTCAAACAGCGTTATGACTACACCGAATTTGGAACCATGGTGGAGAAACGTGCGTTGCCAACAGAATGGTCGAATCACTGGGGAGGTCGTGTGCTAGACGCCTACACGGCTCTGGCTTATTCACCCGATGCGACCGATGCTCAACTGGAAGGCCAATTGATTCAAGGCATGATCGGACTGAGCTTATCGAACCTCAATGGTGTCCCGTTCTGGTTTTCGGAAGGGATCGCGCGCGGTGCCGTCAGTTCGCTGGTCGGCAAAGATGATCCGCGCGTGGCTCTGTGGAACCAGGGTGTAATCTCTGCCGTAACGAGTGCTCCATCGGCCAAAGCGGTGGTCGAGAATCAAGTGGGCGAGGAGCAAGCCGCTCTGATCGGATTGCGGGTCTCGATGGCCCTGACTGAACCCAATCGCAAAGTGCTCGATGAATTCATCAAGTCGTTGCGGCAGGGGATGTCGTTCGAGCAAACCTTGCAGCGGATCGGCACCACGCCCGAAAAATTCTTGGAAGCCGCAGGAGTCGGCAAGAGCTAAGGTCTGGCAAAGTATTACGGAATAATTAGCGACTGAATCAGGTCTCGCTTGAACTTGTGTGAACTTCTCAGAAGCGGATCTTCCGGAGTAACCGTTTCAAGAGTGCATTTTTCGCGAGCTGATCGCCGCGACGATCCATCCAGCGATTTGCATCACTCCGCCCAGCGGCGTGATGGCGCCCAAGACTGGAATGTTGAGAACCACCAGCAGGTAGAGACTGCCGGAAAACACGAGTGTCCCAACGGCCAGCAACGAAACAGCCAATTGAAAGGGGCGTGTCCAGTAGGGAGGCGCCAAGCCTGCAAAGGCGATGAATGCCAGTGCGTGATAGAATTGGTAGCGAACACCGACTTCAAAATTCCCCAAGCGCTTGATGACTAGGTCTGCTTCGAGCCCGCGCGTCTCAAGAAACCCCTGGAGCCCGTGCGCTTGATAGGCCCCCAAGCCCACCGCGGTTGCGGCCAAAAGTGCCCCTAGCAGAAAACAGTTTTGAGCGCTTTTGACGTAGCGTTCTGAGGCTTCGTGACCCACCATGGAACTGGGATCCCCCACTACCGAAATGGTATACATTTAAACACACCATTGCCGCGACCAAGCGGAATCTTCTGCTATTCGGGCATTGGTTTTGCGACGAGATTTCGCACGGTGTCGACCAATTTTTCCATCGGAAAAGGTTTGCGAATATACTCTTCGACGCCCAACATTTCGGCGTATGCTTTATGGCGACTACCTTCATTCGCCGTAATCATGATGATTCGGGGGGTTTTGGTGGGCGAGCGTTGCAATTGTTCAAGCACCAAAAATCCGCTGCGTTTTGGCATCATCATGTCTAAAATGAGAACGTCGGGCGTTTGATGCTCGATCATAGCGATTCCTTCGTTACCATCGCGAGCGACAGAAACTTGGAAGCCCGAATTTTCCAACGCAAACCGCATCGATTCCACGATCTCCATATCGTCGTCGACGAGAAGTACGCGATGTACCGAACCTGAATTTTTTCCTGAACCTTCTTCCATCATGGCTTGCGTCTTTCACGGCACGAGCTGTCAAACTGGGAACTTTCGACCGATCCCAAATCCATTATTACCGACCCCCATCATAACCGATCGAATATCCAATACGTCAGGAGTCACGATGAAGAATCCGGAATTGGCTGAGCGGATTTTAGAACATGTTTATCGAACGAATTATCAGCCGGTTAAACCCAAAGTCATCCTGCGACAATTGGATTTGCCCGAGGAGGGTTATCGCACATTGATTCGAACGATTAAACGCCTTGTGCAACAGGGACAGTTGGTTTACGGTTCGAATCACCTGGTATCACCGCAGAGCGCGACAGAGCAGTCGCCTGCAAAAGCGCGGCAAAAAGCAGGGGAATTAGGGGGAGATAACGGAGAGACGGGCAATACCGGCCAGAGTGGGCAAGGTGGAAAATTTATTCAGGGAACATTTCGCTCTGCGGCAGCGGGGTATGGATTTGTGCGCCCCGTTCCGGGTGGAAAGCTGACTCCAACAGATGACATTTTTATTCCTGCCTCCTCCGTGGGCAGCGCGCTGGATGGCGACTTGGTCGAACTTCGGTTGCAGCAGAGCTCGCGGAGCGACAGCAAATATGAGGGCCATATCGAATCGGTTTTGCAGCGTCATCGCCGCCAGTTTTCCGCCACCTTCCAGCTTCAGCAGGGCGAGCCGATTGCGTGGCTCGACGGCGTATCGTTGCGGCTACCGATTTTGGTCGGCGATGTTCGTGGCCTTCCATTGGAAAACAACGACAAAGTCATCATCGAATTAGTTCGTTTTCCTGAAGCTGGGATTCAAGGCGAAGGCATCATTCTCGAGGCGCTTGGTAGCGCTCAAAATCCAGCCGTCGATACGCTTGCCGTTATGCGGCAATACGGCCTGCAGGAGGAGTTCCCGGAGGAGGTCATTCAGCAAGCTCGCGAGACCGCGGATCAATATCAAGAAGAAAAGCCCCGCGATCGACGCGATTTGACCGAGATTCCCACGTTGACGATCGACCCGTTCGATGCTCGCGATTTCGATGATGCGATTTCTCTATCCAGAAATGAAGTGGGGCACTGGGAACTGCTGGTGCATATCGCCGATGTGGCGCACTTTGTTCCCGCCGGTTCCAAACTCGACCTGGAAGCGCGGCGGCGGGCGACCAGTTGCTACTTGCCGGATCGCGTGATCCCGATGCTTCCCGAAATCATCAGCAATCATTTGGCCAGCTTGCAACCCCACAAAAATCGACTCACAAAAACGGTGCTGATCGAAATGGATGATGCGGGTACCGTATTGCACACGGAAGTTTTCAATAGCCTCATTCACAATCATCAACGTTTGACGTACGAGCAAGTGGATCAGTTCTTGGCGGATCGCGAGGACTGGAAGAAGCGACTGCAACCTGACATCCATCAGCTTCTGGCCGACATGCATCACTTGGCTATGATCCTGCGTCGCCGTCGACTCTCGCAAGGGGCATTAGAACTCTCCCTGCCCGAAGTGAAAATCGATCTCGATCGCAGCGGCAAGGTGAAAGGCGCTCATCTGCAACTGCACACCGAGAGCCACCAGATCATCGAAGAGTTTATGTTGGCGGCCAATCAAGCTGTGGCGACTTGGCTGGATGATTTAAAGATTCCCTTTTTGCGCCGCGCGCATCCGATGCCCGAACTGAGAAAACTGCGGCGACTGCATGAATTCTTGGAAGATTTGGGTTTATCATTTCAGAATATCGAAGATCGCTTTGAACTGCAAAAGATCGTCGAGAGTGTTCGAGGCGAGACCATGGAATACGCGGTCAATTACGCCATCCTGAAATCGATGAGCAAGGCGATCTACCAGCCGCAGGCCGAACGGCACTACGCGCTTGATATGACGCACTATTGCCATTTCACCAGCCCCATTCGTCGCTATCCGGACCTCACCGTTCATCGCACGGTGCAAAGGATTCTCGATCAACAAAATGCGGTCGAGCCACTACCGCTGTTGATTCGGCTCGGGCAGCAATGTTCGGATGCTGAGCAAAACGCTGAGTTTGCCGAACGCGAATTGATCAAAGTGAAATTGCTTCATTTTCTGAGTCGTCGACTCGGTCAATCTTTGGAAGGGGTGATCACTTCGGTCAATGCGGAAGGCTTTAATGTTCGCGGCACGCAACTTCCCGCCGAAGGTTTTGTCACGGTGCACAGTCTGCCTGCCGATCGTTATCGATACGAACGTCACGGCCACGCTCTGGTGGGATACAAAGAAAACAATCAATTCCGTTTGGGCGACTTGGTCCGTGTCGCCGTCGATCATGTCGATTTGCCAAGGCGCGTCTTGTTGTTCCGTTTGGAAAAAACGCTGGCAGCCGCCAAAGCACCTAGTCCGGCTGGCGGTGCTACCCGCCGCAGCCCACGAAATTCCGAGGAGAAACACAAAAAATCTAAGGCTCGCTTTCCATTAAAACACAAGGGAGTTCAGGGGAAGAACTCCAAACGCAAGGGAAAGCGGCCTCCCCGTCGCTGAGGCTGGATGTCGGTCGCATTTCTTAAGTAGTGCTGGCGGTGATTTGCCAACCGGTTACAATACGTCCATTGATCGTTGACAATTGAATCCTTGGTTCTGCCAAGCCTATGAGCGACGTGCCGTGCTGCGGTAATCGATCTTAGGGCTTGCCCCCATTTCCGATACTCCCCTTAGAATGCAGCCTTGGCTGGAGAACGAAAATGACCAACACGCTTCGCACGACACCTTTGCACACTTGGCATCTGAGCCAGAAGGCGAGAATGGCGGAGTTTGCTGGTTATGAAATGCCTATCCAGTACACGACGATCGTTAGCGAACATCAGGCGACCCGCCAACAAGTCACCCTATTCGACATTTCTCATATGGGGCGACTTCGTTTCGAAGGGGTGAGGGGAGCGGAACTTTTAGACCATCTGCTCACTCGACGCGTCCGCGATATGGTACCTGGACAAATTCGATACTCACTGGTAACCGATGTCGATGGTGGTGTGCTGGATGACGTTTTGGTGTATTGCCTGGAAAGCCCGAGCGGCCGCAATTATTTTCTGTTGGTTGTTAACGCCAGCAATCGAGACAAGATTCTCAAATGGATTCAACCCCATCTTGCCGATTATCCCGATATCGAATTTACCGATGTGACGGATCGAACAGCGATGATCGCGGTGCAAGGACCGCAAGCGATTGCAACGTGCTCGCAGCTTTTGCCACCTAGCGCGATACGACTGGAGTACTATCACGGCAAAGTGACCGAACAGTTTGGCAAGCCTTGCATCGTCAGCCGCACAGGGTATACCGGTGAAGATGGCCTGGAGTGGATCGTGCGAGCCGAAGATGCAAATCGTGTCTGGGAAAACCTCCTCTTGTCCGGCCGACAACATGGGATCCAAGCTGCCGGCCTGGGCGCCCGCGACACCTTGCGACTCGAAGCGGGCATGCCGCTGTACGGTCATGAATTGGATGAACAAACCGATCCCTATCAAGCTGGCCTTGGCTTTGCCGTACAACTCAAAGATCGCAACTTCATCGGTTCCGAAGCGATTCGAGCCCGCAAAGGAGATCCCAATCTCCCGGTGAGAGTCGGATTGACGATCGAAGGACGCCGCGCTGCTCGCGAGGGGAGCGAATTGTTTGATATGGATGGTCATCGCGTAGGACGCGTTTCCAGCGGCACGTTCTCGCCGACTTTTCAGACACCCATCGCGATGGGCTTCGTAGCTCCAGCACTCGCCGCCGCCGGGACCGCACTGGAAGCGGATATCCGCGGAAGCCGAGTGGCGGCCCGCATTGTCCCTTTGCCTTTTTATAAACGGAAATAAACCGTAATCCTGATACGTAATCGCAATCCTCAGTTTGCAACAAATGCTTTTACTTTGACCCGCAATAGCCCATAGGAGTTGATCAACTTGAACCTGGAAAAATTATTCTATTGCCCCACTCATGAATGGCTCAGCGTTGAACAATTGGGGGGCGAAACCATTGGAACCGTCGGAATCACTTCATTTGCGGTTGAACAACTGACCGACCTGGTATTCATGGCTCTTCCGAAAGTGGGCCAGAAGTTTTCCGCCGGCCAAGAGTTTGGAGAAGTGGAATCGGTCAAGGCCGTCAGCCCGCTCTATCTGCCAGTCGCTGGAGAGATCATCGAAGTCAACGCTCCCCTGGCCGATCAACTGACCATCCTCAATGAAGATCCTTACATCAAAGGTTGGATTGTAAAGATTAAACTGGCTGATCCATCTCAAACCAATGCGCTGTTAAGCTATGCCGATTATCAGAAACAGTGCGCCGGTGAACACTGAGAGCAAAAATTTTTTCTGACTGAACATTCACCGATAACACGAATCGGTGAATGATTTTTTATCACTGCGGGTACTTCGCAGATCGATCTTAACGACATCCGACTGTTCTTTTACAACTTAAGCGAAACATTATGGCTTACCTGTTTAACACAGACGAAGACCGGAATGCTATGTTGCAAGCGATTGGTGCTGCGAGCGTTGCCGAGCTTTTTGAATCGATACCCAGCGAACTCCGACTGAACCGGCCACTGGCGATCCCACCGCCGATGTCGGAAATCGAGTTAACCCAACATGCGAAACAATTAGCAGGTAAGAATCTTGGTGCTGAAAATGCCTGCTGCTTCTTGGGCGGCGGTGCTTACGACCACTTCATACCGGCGGTCGTCGACTCGCTGGCTTCCCGTGGAGAGTTCTACACTTCTTACACCCCCTATCAACCCGAAGTGAGCCAAGGCAACTTGCAGGTGATGTTCGAATATGAATCACTCATCTGCCAGCTTACCGGCATGGATGTCTCCAACGCCAGTCTGTACGATGGAGCCTCGGCGAGTGTCGAAGCAGCTCTGATGTGCTTGGCGCACAACGAAGGTCGGCGGAAAGTGGTCGTCCCCGAAAGTTTGCATCCCGAGTATCGGATGTGCCTGAAGACCTACTTCCAATGGATCAATGCTGAGCTTATCGAAGTTCCAACACCCGCTGGATCGCTCGATCTTGAAACATGGACCGCCGCTCTGGATGAGCACACGGCCTGCGCGATTTTGCCTCAGCCCAATTTCTTTGGCATTGTGGAAGACCTGAAGCCTTTTGCGGCGGCCGCCAAAGCGGTAGGTGCCTCGGTAGTCGCGGCCGTCGATGCGGTCAGCTTAGGAATTTTAGAAAAGCCAAGTCTATGGTCCGCGGATGTGGTGGTGGCCGAGGGGCAATCGCTGGGCAACCCACTGCAGTATGGTGGTCCTTATCTTGGAATTCTTGCCTGCCGCGAAACGTTCGTGCGCCGACTGCCAGGCCGCATCGCAGGTCAAACCATCGATCGCTCGGGCAAACGCTGCTGGGTGCTCACCTTGCAGACGCGCGAACAGCACATCCGCCGCGAAAAAGCTACGAGCAATATTTGCACCAACCAAGGCTTGTTTGCGTTAAGAGCGTCGATCTATCTCTCCCTGCTGGGTCCGCAAGGCTTGAAGGAAACCGCCTTACTGTGCGGACAAAAAGCGCATTACCTGAAACAGCAGATTTCCAAATCCAATCGTTATCGTGTGGAGTTTGCTGGAGCAACTTGGTTTGAATTTGTCGTTCGCGATCAAGCTGGCGATGTCGGTGAAACTCTCGCATATCTGCAAAGCCAAGGTATTTTGGGCGGCATACCCCTTGGTCCATGGTACCCGCATCTTTCCGATTGCTTCTTGGTTGCGGTCACGGAAAAACGCACCAAACAAGAAATCGATGCCTATGTGGCCGCTTTGAATCATCTTTCTGCCGGAGCTGTTGCACAACATGCGTAATACAAAATCTACCCAATTGATATTTGAGTTGAGCCGATCGGGTCGGCGAGCCCACATGCTGCCTCCGGCCGATGTGCCCAATGTGGACTTGGCCGATGTCCTGCCGGCAAGTGCACTCGCTTCGCAACCACCTCCGTTGCCCGAATTGGCAGAGGGTGATGTTGTGCGTCACTTTACCAACCTGTCCACCTTAAACATGTCGGTCGACACACATTTTTATCCACTCGGTTCGTGCACGATGAAGTACAACCCGAAGCGGAACGAGCGTCTGGCATCGTTGCCTGGATTAGTGGATGTGCATCCTTATCAGCCGCAATCGACCATTCAAGGTTTGCTGGAGATGCTGTGGAATGTGCAAAATTATTTCGCGGAGATTTCTGGTTTACCCGCCGTTTCGCTCCAACCAGCCGCCGGAGCGCACGGCGAATTGGCTGCGCTGATGGTCGCGGCAGCTCATTTTCGCAAACTTGGCCAGCACCGGCCCATCGTTTTGTCACCCGATAGCGCGCACGGCACCAATCCAGCCAGCGCTCGAATGGCAGGTTTCGAAACGATTACCGTCAAGAGCGGCCCTAACGGTCTGGTCGATATCAACGATCTGCGCAGCAAAGTCAATGACAAAACCGCCGTGTTCATGATCACCAATCCTAACACTCTCGGCTTGTTCGATGTTCAAATCAAGGAAATCGCTGAGACCGTTCACTCGCACGGTGGTTTGATTTATTTGGATGGTGCCAATATGAACGCGATACTTGGCATCGCCCGCCCCGGTGACTTTGGCGCTGACATGATGCACTACAATCCGCACAAAACTTTTAGCGGGCCGCATGGCGGCGGTGGTCCCGGCGCGGGTCCCATTTGCGTTCGCGATTTTCTAGGCTGCTATTTGCCCGCTCCGACCGTCGGCCGAAACGGAGAGACTTATTTTCTGGATCCACGTGAAGCAGATTCGATTGGTCGCGTCCGCAGCTTCTTTGGAAATGTTGGTGTTTTGCTGCGTGCTTACTTCTACATTCGCTCGCTTGGAGCTATCGGCCTAAAAGAAGTTAGCGAGAACGCCGTGCTCAATGCGAATTATTTGCTCAGCCGTGTTCAACATATTTTGCCGGTGCCGCATGGTAATCGCTGCATGCATGAGTTTGTCGCAAGCGCGGCAACGCTCAAAAAAGAAAAAGGGATCACCGCGATGGACTTGGCCAAGCGATTGCTCGACTATGGCTTCCACGCTCCAACGGTCTACTTCCCGCTCACCGTTCCAGAAGCGGTGATGGTTGAACCGACAGAAACGGAAAGCAAGGAGATGATGGATGCGTTTATCGAAACGCTGTTCCGCATCACCGGCGAATCGGCCGACTTGCTCCATGAAGCTCCCCATAGCACGAAGATCAGTCGTCCCGATGAAGTTACAGCAGCTCGCAAGCCCGTGATGAAATGGACGGCACCTTAATCTTCGATCAGCCTCGCTCGGGGGCTGAAAATATGGCCATCGACGATGCGATGCTGCAGTGGTGCGACAATCGGCAATCCATTGCACTTCGCATCTATCGCTGGGCCAAACCAACTCTCTCCCTGGGATACTTTCAACCCTGGGAACAGTGGCTGACGTATCGAGATCGGGAACCGACGGGAAGCTTGGCACCCAATCCTGCGAGCGAGTCGAGCGAAGCTGCGACCGCAGCCGATTCGCGGAACGACTTGCCCAAAATTAAAGGGCCAACACTCGCTGGTTCAGAAATCGAAGTCGTACGGCGGCGCACCGGGGGCGGCGCCATCATGCATCACCACGACTGGACATACTCCCTGGTGATCCCCTGGGATCAAGTGCGCCTGGGCCCAACCCGGCAACTTTACCATTGGATCCACCACGGTTTGGTCGACTGGCTAAATCGCTCCGGTTTCCCTTCCTTTTTGCAACCCTCCTCCGAACCGGCCTCCAAATCAGCCCCCTTTCTCTGTTTCCATCGACGGACCGAGGGTGATATCGTGGTTGGTAAGGATAAGGTAATCGGCAGCGCCCAGCGACGCGGCAAACAAAGCTTGCTCCAGCATGGCAGTGTACTGCTCGCCCAAAGCCGATTCGCCCCGTCGCTTCCCGGCCTTGCGGAATGGGTCGAACAAAGTGGAAAAGAACCCAGCAGACCCCTCACAATTATCCACCCCGATGGCATATACCCATTCGGGCGATCGATTCAGCATGGCACTTCACTGCAGTTTGACGTCGTCTGGCAAGAGTCAAATAATATCGATGGCTTTGGCATGGAGACCATTCGCGAAAACATCCGACTGCATCAGTCGGTTGCTTGGCTCGAACGAGTCTGAAGCAAAATTAAGAATCTATGAAGCATTTCTATGTTTCTATTGGCAGCGGAACCAGTTAGGATATTACAGCAGTCCTACCTCTTCTCCGGACGATCATTCTTTCCCAGTCCAGTGTTTCTATTCAGCGTCGAAGGACCATCGGTATGCAGGTTAAGCTCAAGGTATTGGCGGGCAGTAGCGAAGGCAAAGAAATCGCGGTAAACACCGATAAGTTTTTGATCGGACGCGCCGATGAGTGCCAACTTCGACCCAAGAGCGAATCGGTTAGTCGCAGGCATTGTGCGCTGGTGCAAAAGGATGGACGGGTTCTGCTCATTGACCTGAAGAGCCGCAATGGGACCTTCGTGAACGAGAAGCAACTCTCAGCGGACAAAGCAAAGATCTTGAAGGATGGCGATATCCTTCGCGTTGGGAAACTGGAGTTTCAGATCGCGATCGAAGTGGGTATCGGTGGAGCTAAAAAAGCGGAAGTTAAGGACATCAAAGAGGCTGCCGATCGAACCGCACAAGTTTCATCGACCGACAGCAAATTTGAGCAGATCGATATCAGCCAATGGCTCGAAGAAGCGGATTCGATCCAGCGCACCAAGACCGAACCTGAAACCCGACAGTTGGTGCTAGACGACACCACGCGAATTTCAGCGGAAGGGGATAATCCGAACGATGCTAGCGCGAGCCATGACAGTAAAGAAATAGACGATACGGCTCAAAAGCAACTCAAGCGTCCGGAGAAAAAGCCGCCACAAAAGCTGCCGAAATCAGCCAGTGGTCCATCGACCGGTACTTCGCGAGATGCGGCCAATGAAACTCTCAAGAAGTTTTTTGGCGGTCGCTAAGCCTCTGGCAACCACGAAACCTCCTCAGAAGTGGTAGTTTTCCTCTTGCTTTTCAGCTCGATTTTTCCAGAAAACGGGACCGATGCGAAAATTAAGCCAGAAACCGAGGGTAGTCATGGCAAGATCGAGAGAAGCTAGACGAACCACTCCTGTCGTTTCATACCATAGCGACTGGGAGAGCCACCGTGAGTAATGTGCCCGTGGAGTTGATTCGCGTGGAGTTGATTCAGCAGTGTTTGCGAGGAGAGAACGCCGCCATGGTCCAATTGGTGCAGGCGTTTCACCCGTTGGTATTTGCCGTTTGCTATAAGATGCTTGGCCATCGCCACGACGCAGAGGATGCGGTGCAGGAGACGTTTGCTAGAGTCTTTCGACATTTGGATCATTGGGATCCGTCGCGTCCATTTGAGCCATGGTTATTGACCATCGCCGGCAATCGTTGCCGCACGATGTTGGCTCGCAGAAAACGGATTCCCAACACCGATGAGCAAGGATTTTTTACATCGCAAGTTGCCGCTCAGCAGGACAATTCGCAGAATTTGCGCGAAGAGTTAGAACTTGCCTTGACCACATTACGCCCCGAATACCGAGAAGCATTTTTGTTGTTCCATAAGGATCAACTTTGTTATCAGGACATCGCAGACCGGCTGGGTGTTCCTTTGGGTACGATCAAAACTTGGGTCCATCGGGCGCGAATACAAATCATTCGTGAGTTGCAAGAGCGGGAAGCTTTGGAGCCGACAAAACATGCAGTGTGATCAGTTCGAAATCGAGTGGCAGCAACGGCTCGATGCGGGTGAAGATCCCCGTTTCGATGAGCATTTGGTTGCGCATTCTCTAGGTTGTTCGGCCTGCAATGAACTGCTGGAAGGTTCGAAATATCTTTTAGCGATGCCCGAATTGTTATCACTCGCAGCAGTGCGGCCCCAAGTCGATCATCCGGTCTCCGCTCAGGCTCCGGTCACCCTTGCTTCAGCCTCCACGTATCGTACTTCGTCCGCTCGGTGGCCGAGTGTGGCGGCAGCGATGGTGGCCCTCATTGCGATCACTTTGTGGGGACGTGTGTGGATGGGACTAGCTGAACCTCAGCATACGGTTGCTTCAGCGCAGCGGGCTGTCGAAGATTCGATCGCAGGGGTTCATTCGACGCGGAATGCTGCAACTAACTCCGACGGTTCAGAAGTTTCGCCATGGGTTCCATCGCCGCTTCAGTTAGCTTTGCGAGCGCGTGAGACACGTTATCTTCTCAACAACACTGACCCATTGGTTCTCAACGGATGGCGAACAACGCTTTGGGAACATTCCCCCAATTCACCGCAATTTTGGGCGGAAGGGCTGGAGCCCTTGACCAGTTCTTGGGAGCTGGCCGTTCAGGTCATTCGCAGCACGATACCCTTGAACTGGGGCGCAGCCGGTGAGAGCGATTTCGATTTTTGGATTTCGCCGCTGAAGCCATAGATTACCGTGTATTACTTGCGGCTAGTGCGCAGCAAAACTTGGCTACCGTAAACTTCTTCGAATAGTCCGGCATTCTGTTTTAGTGCCAATTGTTCCAGAGAAACATCTTCAACGCCGCGCACGGTGAGCACAACGCGATGTGGCTCGACGCGGCATTTGAATTCTTGGACTCGCTGATTGCGAGATTCATCCATTGAGATCGCGATCCGCAAAATGGCTGCTAGTTTGGCAACCGCCACACGATCATCTCGATCCAGCATCGCGTAACCTTCATGTTCGGGCTTGGGACTGGAACGGCGATGATATCGCGCGATCAAAGCGACCAACAACACATCCTTGCGACTCAACCCAAAAAGTTCGCTGTTGCGAATGAGGTAAAACGCATGCTTATGATTGCTGCGGACATTCACATACCAACCGATCTCGTGCAACAGCGCGGCCAAGTACAAAACAAGTTCCATGCGATGATCGAGTTGATGCTCGGTTTGCAAATCGGCAAATAATTTACGCGCTAGAACTCCCACATGGCGGGCATGCTTCTCGTCGAAATGAAACTTGCGGCCTAAGCTAATAGCCGATCGAATAATCTGATTGCGAAAGTCGGCATTCCAATGATCTCTTGTTGCCAGATCCTGCAGCAAACCATCGCGCAAATTGACTTCTGCAACACGAATCGTATCGACGCCAAAGCCTCGCGCTAGCAGAACATAGCTCAGCAGCGCGGGGCCAACGGTTTCCGCATCTTGGAAACTGATACCGAAGCGGTGGGCCATTTCGTCTTCGCTGAGCGACATGATTTGTTTGGTGAATACGGCCAACTGATCGGTCGACAGCGTGGCGAGCGATTCTTGATTCGTATCCTCTAGCAAGTTGGCAACCGCAAAGCGAACGTCGCCTCCGAGCGCGATTAACTCGACCGGTGTATCGACTTGTACTTGTTCACATATTTGATCGACAACTCGTCGGATCTGCGATTCCATAATGACAAATTGTTTTGTTTTTGGGGCATCAAAGCGTTCCAAGGTCTCCAGCAATCGCAGCGACCCAAGCCGATAGGTATTTGAAAACAGCACATTACCGCCACGCACCACTAAAATCTCGGTGCTCCCCCCGCCGATCTCCACGACGACCGTCCTCGAAGCGGCCAGTTTCGGGTCTTGTTGTAGCAGAGGCTGAATACCCATGTAGGTGATTCGGTTGACTTCCGCTTCTTCGATCGGCTCGACGTTCATTCCGGTAGCCACGTAGATACGGTCGAGAAAGGCCATCCGATTCATCGCCTCTCGCACAGCGCTGGTTGCTACGATGCGAATTTGGCTGGGTTGCGTAATTCCATATTCGCGAAGCAATTTGCGATAACTTTTCAGAACACGCACACAATCTTCGATGGATGATTTGCGAATGCGACGTTGAGAGAACGTATCCTTGCCAAGAGATACTGCTTGACTGAGCGTTTCGAGCAAGCGGATTTTTCCATGGAAATCGATTTCGGCAATCGCCATGCGAATACTAGTGGCACCGATATCGATGACCGCGACGGGAACAGGTTTTCGATCCTCCGACCGAATAATGGGAGAAAAGCCAGAAGACATTTACACTCACGCAACCCAAAAAAGCCAATGTACCAGCGGCACGGACTTCTCCATGGTACCTACTGCCGTGGGTATCGACAAACCCAGACTGGAAAAGAATCTCATAGCTACTCAGACCACGCCACTCAGACCACTTCACTCAGACCACGCTGCCAGACTCGGGACCAATCGGGGTAACTTCTCTGCTGCTCGAAAGGAGCCCTGTTTAGGATGCGCCGTAGTTAGGCCGCCATTCGCGACCGCCACGCAGACAAGTCTGGCAATATCTTGTCAGTCTCTTCCCCCTGCGTTCGTGCCAGCGCGGCCGAATAACGCACGGCAAATTCTAAAGTCATACGCCACTTGTAACGCCAGGGATCTTTACTTTTCCATAGGGCTCTGAGATGTTTTTTGGCGGTTTGGGTCTGCCCGCCACGCAAAGCAATTCGCGTCCATTTACCAGGACCACCTTGCGATCGAACCTTGACCGAGTCGAGCAAAACTTCGCTTGGGCAGGGAAGTCCACGCTGCTGATGCGCTTCTTGGAGCAGTTGGTTCATCAACTCTCGCTGCGAATTGCTACGCTGCCAGCAGACGCTGGAAGGGTGCTGCCGATAGCCCAAAAGGATCGAATCAATATTAGCGAGCTTACCCAGCCTTGAAATTCTCAACCACAAGTCATGATCCTCGACCCATTGATACTTCGGCCGATAGCCACCGGCCTCCAGCACTGCCTGTCGGCGCATCATCACGCTCGGATGAATCAATGCGCTCTGACGCTTCAGCAAGCGTTGCACCAACAGATCGGACTGACTGGGATAGTGAGTGATTCGCAGCGGATCACCATCGGAATCAATCTCAAGCGCTGCACCTCCTACAACAACGACTTCGGGATGGTTGTCAAGAAACTTTACTTGCTTCTCGAATCGCGTTGCGACAGAGATATCATCGGCATCCATTCGCGCCAGAAGTTCACCTCGCGATTCACCGATCGCGCGCTGCAGAGCGGCCACAATACCCGCATTGGATTGATCGATCACATGGATCCGCGAATCGATAGCCGCGAATCGCTGTAATATCCGCAGCGACTCATCGCGACTGCCATCGTTGACACAGATCATTTCCCAATCGCGAAAATCTTGTTCAATAATGCTGGCCACGCTAGCGACCAAATAGGGAGCAGCGTTATAAACCGGCATCAGCACGGAGACTTTACAGGCTGCGGTGACATCGTTTGAATTATGCGGCATGAGATGAAGCTATCGCGGAATGAGTGGTTGTCGGATCGTTGGGCATTTGTACCCAACCATCACAGGCTAGAGATCGATCATCAAGTGTGCCGGGATAAAACCATTTCGCCGGTGTATAGACGACATGGTCCGTTTTCTGCCCCAGCCAGCCGCCCCACCAACTCAGTGTGCTGTTGGCAGTGATACAGCATTTGGCCTGCTGCATTAAATAAAGATCTTCATGGGCAGTTGCCGAAGTGGTATGATCGACAAACACCGTTGGGTAGTGCCAGCCAATCTGCTTTTTACACCACTGGATATCATTGGAAAACACGAAAACTTTCACCTGGCGCTGCTCGCTGGCCCAGTCCTTCAAACATCTCTCGTAATAGGACAGCGAGAGCGGCAAATAGATCTTAGCTACCTGAGGATTCGCGACATAATCACCGCGGCGAATGTGCATCGCAACCGAACGCGATTGTCTCATTTGCGCCGCAATCTCTTGAGTCGCTGTCGAGGGAGGGACTTTCAATGTGAGTTCCTCTCGCAATGTTTTTGCGACATCTCGAAAGAAAGACTCGCTCTGCCAGTAACCATCCAGATAGGTCGATTTGCCCGTATCAAGCCAGTGGGCCTGAAAGCCAAACGGCTTTTCGCGAACCCACCGCAAATGGGTTGGAATCCAGTTCCAAATCCAGCGTTGCCATCGCGCTGGCCGAGTGATGTCAGGAATGACGCCAGAATTTATGGAAGATAAAAAATCGCCCACAACATTGAAATGCTGAATCAACAAACCATGCTGAGGCTGGTTGCGATAATCGCGAATGTCCATCTGGAGCGGTACGCCATGCTTGATGGCGAGAGCGCGACCAAACGCATATTGAAATAGCTGGTTGCCCAGACCACCCTGCAGACGTGCGACGATCATAGACTTTATCCTCTATGCTGCTGGTGATAGGCGTCGACGAAATCGCTGCAGTCTGGCCCACTGCAAAGATAACCTGTGACGTCGCGGGTAGAGTGTGTAATTCCGAGGCCTCTCCCGTGAGAATCGCTGCGAAAAATGCCTGCGGATAATGGAGAAAAGATTATATTCTTCCAATACGCGATCGCGACTATGCTGCAGCGCTTCAGCATTTCTCTGATCCAATTGAAGATCCAGCGTTTTCTGAATGGTCTCTAAGGCCTGCTGTGGCTGATGGATGTCGATAGCCGTAAAACTATCCCCTGAAAAATATTGGGCTGCATTCGGACAACCATAGTACAACGGATAACTTTGCGCTAGAAAACAATCCGTTAGCTTTTCGCTAAAATAATGATCTACAGAGTCGTTCTCCAAAACCACGTGGAAACGAAACGGAGCGATCGCATCCCATTTATCACCGATTTCCCTGAAGCCACGACCGAAAACCGCCAAGTCGCTGCCGAAATGACTCTCGAGTACTTTCACGAAATTCAGTCGGGCGCGATGATCGCGAGTAATCGTTTTATTGGAGCAGATCACGGAAATCAAACCGCGTTTGGTGGGTTGCCGAACATCGATAAGATCCTCATATCCATACTGCACACGGTCCTGGTTCATGCGATCGATACCGAGATGCCACGGCAATCCCTGCGGAGCCAATTGAATATCGACCCCCCCAAGCTGGCCGCGAGCGAGGGAAGCATGGCAAGTGATGATGTGGGAAAATTGCTGAAGGTAACTAGCCCGATAATGTCGCATACTGGGCGGTTCGCCCGTCAACAGCAACGTGTTGCCAGGCGGGACTCTGGTCTGCTGGGGTCCGGTAATATCATCCAGCACGACCCAAGCATCTACCTCGGCTGCCGGTTGATCCACGATAAACGTCCAGTCTCCCCAATTAGCTTCACCCGGCTTACGCAAACCGGATCTGGTCGCGTCAGACTTTTGCGAATCAGCAAACATGTGCGACGCCTGTCCCGGTAATTGCCGCAGCAATGGCCAGTCCGGTGAGGGCGTCGATAGGAGAATACGATACGACATATGCGTGCTGAATATACAGGCTGAGGGAAAAGTAACTAAGCTGCCATGACACCCGATCGCTTCAAGGCTCGATACGCATTAATCGCTTGCGATATACCTTCATCGAGCGATATGCTCGGTCGAAAGCCAAGCTGCTGGACTTTGCTGCAATCCATGCATTTGCGTGGCATTCCATCCGGCTTCGAATTATCCCATAAGATCTTGCCTCGGTAACCAACCTGATGCGCAATCTCGACGGCCAATTCCTTGATCGAGACGTCATATCCAGTACCGAGGTTAATCGGCTGAGGCGTTTCCATTTTGCTCATAATCATCAGCAAGCCCCGCACAGCGTCTTCGACATGCATGAACTCGCGCCGAGGTGTGCCGGTTCCCCATAACGTTGTCTCATAACGCCGCATATCGACCGCATCCGAGAAACGCCGAATCAGCGCGCTGACAACAGGACTCCTTTCGGAATCATACATTGGCCCGTTGCCATAAACATTGCACAATATGGGGCAAACACTCTTCAGGCCGTACTGGCGATGGTAATACTCAGCAAGTTTCAAACCGACAATCTTTGCCAAGGCGTAACCTTCATGAACCGGTTCCAGCGCGGCGGTGAGCAACGAAACTTCTTGAATCGGCTGTGGAGCGTGGCGAGGATAAATACACGAGCTACCCAGAAAGAGCGTCTTTTCCACTCGATATCGGTGGCAAGCCGCGTACACATGGGTATACATCAGCATATTTTCATTGAGGAATCCGACCGGATCGGAAAAATGAGTCGATATGCCTCCCACTTTTGAAGCCAGCATCAGCACATAACGTGGACGATTTGTGCGGAAGCAATAGTCGACTTGCTCCTCATTTAACAGATCGAGTTGCCTTCGCGGAGGGGCAATCACATTCCCAAAACCTATTTGTCTTAGATAGCGAACCATGGTGCTTCCCACCATTCCGCTTCCGCCCGTCACCAAAATTGCATCTTGTGGATCCATCCACTCTCTTCCTAAAACCGACTGAGGACTTAACGACTGAACCTATTGTGATAAAGCGACTTATTGTGATAAAGCGACTGACACTTTACTGCAACATCAGTTTCATGCTAGCTATCTAAGTTCAGAGTGAAACGAAACATGTTCCTGTGCTGGTATGCCCCTACGACTCTATGTTTGGCCGGTCTCCTTCTTTAGAGTTTTTACAGATCGTCGCTGGCAACTACTTTTTGAGGAGCTCAAAAATCCCGCAGCCATACTGACAATTAAAATTCGATACGATTTGTTCTGAGGTTAGTTCGCAATGCGCGTGCAATTTCCCTGCATCATCTACGAATGAAAATGCTTTCAAATCAAACATCGGTTGAAACCAGTCGAGTAGATAGCGTAAAGCGAAGACACGATGGGCATTGAATTCGATGCGCTGGGGACCAATGGGCGTTGACAAATAGAGCGTCCCTCCTGGCTTCAGGCAGCGATGCATATTGGCGAGACCGCGGAGATGCCCACTCGCATCGATCGGATCGCCATATCGCCCCAATCCAAAATGTTCAATCGCATGCAGACAACTCAATGAATCGCAATAATCGCTCAACGCAAAGGTGTCGGACGTAATATCGGCTTGCTTGAAAATTATATTGGGGATCAGACTCTCTTGAGGTCGAATGTCGAGAACCTCAATCGGTCTGAAGACGGCGACATGCGCCACAAATCCATCGACTCTTGACCCCACATCGACGTGGTGCTCGGGTTGATTCAAAAAGATCTGTCGAGCTATGAACAAGTCTTGATGGAAGTAATGCCCCGAGGCTACCCCGTTACAGTCGGTGCGATCCGTCAGGCATGGGTTCCATTTCGCCAGAGGAAACTCATCGCCCTGCTTCTTCAAGCTTTCTCGCAGTTGCCAGTAGTCGCGGAAAAAAGCTGGCAGCCCTCGTACACCATTGCGAAACTGACGCGGATTGATGCCTAGTCCACGCAGTACTGTACCCATCTTAGGGATCCTTACATTCCGTTGAAAAACATTCCATTGAAAATTTTCCGTATTGAGCCTTCCGATTTGGCCCAATTTTTGACCGAGTTCGTCGATCGTTTTCAAACTAATTCGTTTCGCCCTCTGCCGTCAATATCATTTGAACTCGATAAGCTGGAGAGACTTTCAGTACCCAGGCAACTTAGGCGCCCAGGGCAAATACGAATATGGTGATTATTGTTGTCCTTTGCCGCAAAGGTTGCGAAATGCTATTCAAACGAACTCGTTCAACCTGCTAACTTGATGCGGGTGAAATTCTCGGGCACGAAGAAGCAGCAGGTTCAAAGAAGCAGCAGGATCAAAAAGTCTTCAGCGTACAGGTGGAAAATAGGTGCCGCCAAAAATTGGGTTAAGTTTGGAACATGATTGCTAACGGATTGGGAGTTGCATTAATCTCGACGCAGCCTCACTGGGGTGGCGGTGAACAGTGGCTCTGGTCACTGGGCAAGGGCCTGAGTCAATTGGGCGTTCGTGTGCACTGGATTGCACCCGATAAAAGTCCACTGGCCCAGCGTCTAAGCCAATCATCGTTCGCATGGTTGCCAGTCCAGGGGAAGGGACGATCTTTTCACGATTTGCGATCGATTCGAAATTTTGTGCTCCGGTCCGGCATCGACGTTCTTCATTTCAATGATAGTCATTCCGTCATCGGTACATCGCTGGCACTTTTGGACTGTCGCCGCATCGCTCGCGTTTGCACCAAGCACACCATCTTTCCTTTGCGGTGGCGGCAGAAATATCGCTGGATGATCGATCGAATGGTGTGTGTGTCGCAAGCGGCTCAGAAGGCTGTTATCGATTGCGGTCTTCGCGCGGAGCAAACCGCTGTGATTTACGGCGCGGTCGAAGAACCGCACTACGATCCATCCGCTCGAATGGATTTGCTGCAAGAGACAGGTTGGTCCGCAGAGAGTCGATTGATGCTTTGTGTAGGGAATTTGTTGCCCTGTAAAGGACATCGTTATGCGATCGAAGCACTCCCCTCGATTCTAACACATAATCCCAATGCCAAATTGGTGATTGCCGGCGAAGGGAAAGAGCGCCCAGAACTGGAGCGAAGGATCGATTCCTTGCAACTGCGATCCGCTGTAAGGCTATTGGGCTTTCGGTCCGATGCCACGCGACTCCTCTCGGCAGCCGATGTGGTGCTACAGCCCTCGTTATCGGAAGCGTTATCGTTGGTGGCGATCGAAAGCCAAATGCTGCTCAAGCCGTTGGTGGCCACAGCAGTGGGTGGTTTAGCCGAAGTGGTGGGCGCAGATTTCGAATCGCCGCTGGCTGAATTGATTCGCCCCGAGTCGAGTATCGATCTAGCTCGAGGTGTTCTCAACGTGCTGCAAGGTGGCAGTGACCTGCACTGGCGCTGCCAGCGAGCTAGGACGGCCGCACTGGACCGTTTTTCGATGCCCAGAATGGTCTCTGAGATCTATCAAGTGTACGAAACCTTAGTCCAAACTCGCCAAAGAGATCGGAAAGTCGTTCGCCAGGCAGGCTGAAGCGATCTTTCCCTGAATTTTTGAGGGTGAGCTCGCACAAATCAGTCCTCTATCTTCTGCTACACATCGCTCTGCATTACGATAAGGTTCCACGATAAGATGTTGTGATGCGGAGTTGCCTGGGATTGGCCCCCGAGCCTGCCAAGCCGAGACACTCCCCCCCTTGTTGTGATACAACGATGCCATATAGCGCTGTTGTGAAATAGCGATGTTTTGGGCAGCGTTGTTTTCGGGTAGCGTTGTTGTTGGGTAGCGTTGTTGTTGGGTAGCGTTGTTGTTGGGTAGCGTTTTTTTAGAAGCGGCGAGTGATCCGACGGACGAGCACAAGATGACTTCTGATTCTGTGAAATTCTTCAATCGTGAATTGAGTTGGTTGGAGTTTAACCAACGGCCGCTGGATCAAGCCACCTGCGCCACAGTTCCTTTGCTGGAACGCTTGAAATTTTTGGCGATCACCAGTTCGAACTTGGATGAGTTCTTTATGGTGCGGGTCGGTGGACTGCAGTTGCAGCTCGAGCAACATGTTCTCTGGACCGACCCGGCCGGTCTTACGGTCGCTCAGCAATTATCGGCGATTTATGATCGAGTCCGGCGCATGGTGGCTTCGCAGTACGATTGCTTTCTCGATGCGATCGAACCCGGCTTGCAAACCGCTGGTGTTCAACGTATTCGTATGCAGTCGGCTACTCCCAAAGTGCGTGAGTTTGCCGAGCGGATGTTTCAAGAGGAAATTTATCCTGTCTTGTCGCCGATGGCTATCGATCCTGAAAGTCCATTTCCCTTACTGGGTAATCAATCGCTTTATCTTTGCATCGCTTTGAAGGTGGATGCTGCCGAGCCAACTCGCCGTTATGCGATTATGCCTTTGGGTAAAATTTTATCGCGATTTGTGACGCTTCCATCCGATCAAGGTTACAGTTACATGTTGCTGGAAGATGTTGTCACCTCGATGGTGCATCGATACTTCCCCAGCGAAGATGTTGAGGAGGTTGCGACGTTTCGTATCACTCGCAACGCAGATGTTAGCGTCCGCGAAGATGGTGCAGCCGACTTGATGAGCGGCATGCAACAAGTTTTATACCAACGTCGCACGGCGGATTGTGTCCGTTTGGAAATCGATTTGGATTGTTCGCAAACGATGGTCGATTACCTGCGAGAGCGTTTGGAAGTCGATCATCGCGACGTCTTCCGCGTGAAAGGGCCACTCGATTTATCGGCTTTGATGCATCTCTGCTCGCTCGATGGTTACGCCGCATTACATGACCCTCCTTGGCCTGCTCAAGCTTCACCACTGGTCGATCTCACGCAAAGTCTTTTCTCAACAATCGGTGAAAAGGATGTACTGCTGAGCCATCCTTACGAAAGCTTTGAACCTGTGGTGCGGTTGATTGAAGAGGCTGCGGCTGACCCTGACGTGCTATCGATCAAGCAAGTGCTCTATCGGACCAGCCGTAAAAGTCCGATCGTCGCAGCTTTAAAACGCGCCGGTGAGCGAGGCAAATATGTTACGGCCATTGTGGAATTAAAAGCCCGCTTTGACGAAGCCCGCAACATCGAGTGGGCCCGAGAATTGGAGCAAGCGGGAGTGCAGGTGATCTATGGCGTGAAAGGCTTGAAGACACATGCCAAAGTCTGCATCATCGTTCGTCGGGAACCTCATGGAATCCAGCGTTATGTGCATTTCGGTACTGGCAATTACAATGAAACAACCGCTCGACTATACAGCGATATCAGTTTCCTAACATGCAATGAGGAACTGGGGGCCGATGCGAGCGCCTTCTTCAACGCGGTCACCGGCTACAGTCAACCTCAGCAATATCGCCGCATCGATGCCGCTCCGATCGGTTTGCGCAAACGTTTGCTCTCGATGATCGATGCGGAAACGCAGCGCAAGCGGCAAGGACAACGCGGATACATCGCCGCCAAGCTCAACGCTCTGGTCGATCCGGAAATCATCGAGTCGCTCTATCGAGCCAGCCAGGCGGGAGTAACGGTGCGATTGAATATTCGCGGCGTATGCTGCCTGCGACCAGGCGTGCCGGGATTGAGCGATAACATTTCCGCGATCAGCGTCGTCGACCGCTTCCTCGAACATGCCCGCATCATGTACTTTTATCACGGCGGTGATGAGCGTATGTTTATCAGCAGCGCCGACTGGATGCCCCGCAATCTCGATCGTCGCGTCGAATTGCTGGTACCCATCGATGACTTCGCCTGCCGCAAGAAATTGATGGAAATACTCGACAGCTACTTCCGCGATAATCAAAATGCTTGGGTACTCCAACCCGATGGAACCTACCAGCGTCTCAGCCCCGATGAAGGCGATCCGCCGGTACGCTCGCAAGAATTGCTCTACAAAATGGCAGTCGATGCGGTCCGTCAAGCGGAGACTACCAAGCGAACCATGTTTGAACCTCACCTTTCCGCTTCCAATCGACCTGTCTAAAGACCCGTCGTTGTGCGGCGTCCACACCGTGTCCCCTAGTGCCGTTCCTCTCAAGCCCAACTTGGTTTGAACGCCCCACCCTTTTCCGCAACCGGAGCTGACCACCATGCGCTGTTTGAAGTTTTTTGTTTCCGTAGCGCTGCTCGGCGCATTGCTTAACCACAGCACTCTCGTCAGTATGGCCTCAGAACCGACAACCGCTCCCGACCAAGGGGATCAGGTCGCCGCCGCCGGAACACTAAAGGATCTCGATGGCCATTTTCCCTTTAAGCTACCAGCCGATCTGGGGCAGTGGGAAAAAAGGGCCGAAGCAGTACGCCAACAGTTGCGGGTCGCACTGGGAATTTGGCCCATGCCTAAACTGGCACCCATCCAAGCTGTCCGGCACTCCAAACATGTGATGGATGGTTATACGGTCGAAAATGTTTTCTTTGAAAGCTTGCCCGGTTTCTATGTTACGGGCAATCTGTACCTTCCACAAAACGTTGAAGCCGGAAAAAAAATTCCCGGCGTACTCTGCCCACACGGACATTGGAGCGAAGCTCGCTTTTACGATTTAGGTGACGCGGAACGCAATCGACTGCTGGCAACCGGCGAAGAACGATTCGAAAGCGCTGCTCGCAATCATATCCAAGCCCGCTGCGTGCACTTGGCTCGGATGGGCTGTGCCGTTTTTCATTGGGACATGATCGGATACTGCGATAGCCAACAAATCAATTTTGACCGCGCTCACCGTTTCGCCAATCAAGAACGAGGCGTGGAAATGAACGAAGATGGCTGGTTACTATTCAGTCCGAAAGCGGAGGAATTGGGCCAGTCGATCATGGGCCTGCAAACGATCAACACGATTCAATCGGCTAACTTTTTGCTCAGTTTGCCCGAAATCGACAGCCGTAAATTGGGAATCACGGGTGCCAGCGGCGGGGGGACACAATCGTTTATCGGTGCTGCGATCGACCCTCGCTTGTCGGTCGCGTTTCCCGCTGTGATGGTCAGCACTGCGATGCAAGGTGGTTGCACCTGCGAAAATGCGTGCGGTCTCCGCGTCGCGACAGGCAACATTGAGATCTCCGCTTTGATCGCCCCTCGACCTTTGGGAATGACCGCTGCGAATGATTGGACCAAACATATGGCCCAAGATGGTTTTCCCGAACTGCAAGGATTGTACAGTCTCTACGGCAAGAAGGATAACGTTGCACTGTTCCCCGCACTTCACTTCGGCCACAACTACAATCACGTCGCTAGAGTCTCGATGTATGGTTGGTTCAATCAACACTGGGGATTAGGTTTCAAAACCCCCGTGCTGGAACGCGACTTTCAAGTTCTCACACGTCCCGACTTGACCGTCTGGACCGCCGATCACCCAAGACCAGAAAGCGGTATCGGTTTCGAACGCAAATTGACCCAAGCCTGGGCCACCGATCAATCCAAGCAACTGAAGTCCGGTCTGAATGAAGCGGCAGACTCCGCGGCTTTTAAGAACTCGCTCGAGATGATCCGCCAAGGTTGGAATGGACTGCTGGGACCTGGCCTGGAATCGTTTGGTAATGGATCGCTGGAACTCAATGCTCCAGCCGCATCGACGGAAGTCGCCCGCGGCGAATTAAAGCAGCCAGCCCTCGCAGAATCAGTGCGCGTCGCTGCGGTAGGCAATCTACAAGCCAAGAAAACATTGATCGTCGTAACCGATCTCGGTAGCGACGCATTGACAGCCCAGAACAAATTCTGGAGCGAACGAGTCCAAAGAGCCAAAAATTCCCCAGATTGGAAAGTGATTGCGGGCGATTTTGTCGGACAGCGTTCCAAGTTCCAGCATCGCGAAGCCTCCTTTGCGAACCTGCAGCCTCTGGTCGGTAACCCGAGACTCTCGGCAGCCTACACCTACGGATACAATTGGCCGGTTGCGGTTAAGCGATCTCATCAGTTGCTAGCATTGATCTCGGTACTGCGAAAAGCTGGAGCGGAGGAAATCGAAGTGGTGGGAGCGGGAGATATTGCGATTTCTGCGGCCGCAGCGGCCTATCAGGCGGGAACCGAGGTCCAAAGTTTATCGATCGACATCGGTTCGGATCAGCTGAAGGGAGCCGAGTCGATCAAATCGATTGATTTTTTCCCTGGTTCAGCGTGTTATTTTGGTGTCCCCGGCTTGCTCCTGGTCGGCTCAACTGCGAAAAAATCGCTGCGACTCGATGGCAAAGAGACACCACCGGTTGCCGTGGTTCAGGGTCTATAAACCGAAGCGTATAGAGCACTTAGGTATTTCGATACCAGCCGCTTGCTGCCTCCTGCCCGCTGCTCGCACCCTCTTGAAGCGGCCGGTGGGCAGAGAGGCTGACTCATTTCGGTCTTGTGATGGCTTTGGGAAAATTCGTATACTCTCCAGAGCCTAAGGTCCCAAGGATGCGAACTGAATTGGCACCGAGGGCGTAAAAGTCGTTAGCAAAAGGAATCTGGTTTGGGAAGGAGTCCAGCTTCAAAATTGCAGAGAATTTGATTTTCACTCAAGCAAGACCGTTACGTTCGTTGAAGCGAGTATGTTCGCTGAAGAATGGGTCAACGTTACGAAGCGAAGGTTCAAGAAAAGTTTGGAAATCAAAGACGTGGGTAGCCGAAACTCTGTGTACGTCTAAAAATGGCGCGCCTGCGAAGTCTGCAAGATTGGATTACGGATAATTTCTCCCGACACGGATAGCAGCGCTTGATTCCAATGGATTCACGCCGAGGGGTGGTGGATTTTGAGGAAAGTTGCCGGTGGTTGGTTTTCGTTTTTCAGGGGGAAATGTCATGGAAATCCGTGGCCTTCAAGGTATTCAATCGATAACCGGTTTGGGAGCGCCAGGAAAAACGGGTCGCTCAGCGGCTGCACCTGAGACTTCTCAGGCTTCTTTAGCACCGGTCGATGAACTCGACCTTTCCGCAGAGGCTCAGGCGCTCAGCAGCGCTGCTGGCCTAACCTCGCCGGCCGAAGCTTCCGCTGCCGATGGTGGCATCCGTACCGATAAGGTCGCCGCACTGCGTCAAGCGATCGCCGAAGGAAACTATGATTCGCCCGAACGCATGTCGGCTGCACTGGACCGCTTCCTGGACGAATACGTTTAAGCTTTGTCACGGTAAGAAGGCCAAAACGCTTACGCTCTGATGTGCAACAGTCTGAGCGCCTAAAAGACTGGGCGCCTAAAAGACTGGGCGCCCAGCGTTGTAAGAGTCCCACAGCGTTAGAGTTCAATCATGAACTCGTTCTGGGAACTTGTAACCTCGACGTTGATCTCTCGTTTTTGCTCACAGGCAGGCGTTCCCAACTTGGGTTTTTTGGATTTTGGTTTCTTGTAGGCCTCTTCCTCCTCCGATTCGTTTTCCGCTGCTGATTCGTTTTCATCGGAATCTTCCGAGTTTGGCGTTTCAGTTTTTTCCGAGGAACCACCTTCCCCTGCCACATATTCGACTCGATGCTTACCCAGGATTGCGCCGTCAAAGCGTCCGTAAGTACTGAGCACGAACGTGCCATCGGGTTTCACTTCGGCAGTAGCCACTTTCCCAGTTTCTTGTGTCGTGTCATCGCCGATAGGAATGAAGGTCACCGTTCCACCCGAAACAGGTTGCCCAGCGCACAAGACTTTTCCTGACGCTGGTCGCACCACGAATTTTGCATCGCTGCAACCCAAGACTTGCGATAACGTCAGCAACAACACCAACATGATCGGCTTATATCCAAAATAGATTCGCGAAGGAAACATCAGTCCGCGCATGGATTGGCTGTCCAGGAAGAGAAAAGGAAGAGGGGCTTGAAAACAACTCGGAGTAATATTGCAACCTTTACTGGGCCAACCTTTACTGGGCGTCAAGTCGATTGACTTCGCCTCCGGCGCGAGTCGCTAGCGAACGGTAGATTGTCATATTGATATTTTCAGTGATGAAGCGTACCGAACCGTCGACGAGCAGGAATTGGGCTCCGCCAGGATGATAACTCCCCGCGTATTCACCATCGTTATTGAAGTGACCATTAGCATCGCGACTGTTCGCGTTGATTGGATCATCTGTTTCCATACCCACCAAATACTCTGAAACATCGGTGGGTGGATTGCCGTCACCGCCAGCAGAAAAATTGTAACGTCGATCGCTTCCGGGCATTCGCAAATAATTAGGCGATCCACGCAGATCGTCTTGCACTTCGGCTACCAAAAATGTGTTTGTCGTTCCATCAACCACTTCCGCGAACTTGACATAGCTGTTCAGAAAAAACATACCATTGGCCCGATAGGCGATATCGGTCGACTCATCGGCTTGGTTGTTGTTAAATGTTGTGGTGCCGCACACACCGTTATACGTACTGAGTTGGTAACCATTTTTGGAAGAATTGCTAATTTGTCCGGAAGGATGTGTGGGGCACTGAAAGACACTGATTCGCGTATCACGTCCTGCCAGACGCTGTTTGGCTGACGCCTGAGTTCCTGCGTCAGTACCGATAACATCGCTCACGCGGTTATACAAAGCAGACTGCTCCACAAATGGGAGAATGCGGGAATGCCAGGTCCAACCATCTCCGTATAACTCGGGAGGATTACCCCTAAACAGCACAATATTACCTGGAGGCATTCGCTTGAACGAGCTTTCGTAATTGTGCAGCGCCAATCCGATTTGTTTGAGATTATTGGAGCACGACATCCGCCGCGCAGCTTCACGAGCAGACTGTACCGCCGGCAAAAGCAAGCCAACGAGGATCCCGATAATGGCAATGACCACCAAGAGTTCAACGAGGGTAAAACCTTTTGCATTTCGGCGCAGATTGTTGTTGCAATTCAGCCCAATGGCCATACGCGTTCCCTTTGCATTAACAAGGAGAAGAGAGGAAAAGAGCGAGACTGAAGACAAGATGAACGAGACAAGTTGAGACAATAAGCGGTGCGCGGGTTGCAGGATTGCTTATCAGACTTTCACAGAAAAGCCCGTGACTGAAAACCCGTGGCCAGCTGAAACCTACTACCACTGGGGACAAGGTAGCAAACTTGCCCTGAGAGAAGCAATCATTTCCGATCTCAACCCATTCGTTATTGATAATATTTTTAGAATTTTTTCGAAACAACCCCAAGGAAGGTCGCTTATAAGTGTTATAAAAGACGAAATTCCAGTAAATTTGATGGCTATGGTATTAAGGGTGCCGTCCGATCCATCTTCGCTGCGCGGGCCGGGATGACAGACGCCATTGGGGGGTTGATGTCGGCGTCACCAGAAGATGAACTGAGAGGTGGGAAGTGAATCAGACGCGATCTTGCACGCGGCGTTCTCGTTTTTGACGGCTGCAGTCGTCACAGACACCTTGGATAATCAGACGATGGCCGCGGACTCGGAAGCGATGCTCGCGAGCGATCGCATCCCGGAGTTGCAATAACTCCTCGCTTTGGAACTCGATCAATTTATGGCATTTGGTGCAGTAGAAGTGATCGTGTTGCGGGTAACCATAGTCGTGTTCATACACACTGCGGCCATTTAATTCGAACTTGCGGAGTAAACCGGCTTCGACAAACTCGCTGAGTGTTCGGTAAATCGTTGGACGACTGACGTGGTTTTCTTGACCCTTGCGAGGCAATTGATCGATCAGTTGATCCGCATCAAAGTGCTCATGATGCTTAAATACTTGTTCAATCAAAAATCGCCGCTGATCGGTATTGCGCAGACCGCGGCTTTGCAAATACTCTTCGAAGCGTTCTTGCGGCGACATCGACACTTCGACTCGTCCCAAGGATGTTTCTTCGCTCGTGCTCATTCGCTTCCCGTTTCTATCTGCGTTCTTTTCTGACAGCCGCTTAAACTTCCTGACACCATTCAACCAGTCCGAACCGCTAATGCATAAAATTTTCTATGCATGAAATTTTTTAGGGCACGAAATATTCTAGGGTATCGAATATTCTAGGGCATGGTCAGCCGATTTCAGCCAAATTCGAGGCGAAAATCCCCCCGATTTGCCATGAAATTCTGGTTTAGCCTCCCACCGCTGAGGGTATACCAATTCCTGGTGGACCTTGAGCTTAAACAAACACCTGTGCGTCGAGTTCCGTGGCGACTTGGTGTTTCTGCAGCAGCGGGGTCACCACTTCGCTCAAGAAGTCGTCGACTTGCTCGGGAGCTCGTCCCACAAAGGTGAGCGGGTCGAGCACCGAATGGAGCGGGATGTTGGCGAACGCAGGGTCCGCCGCCAGCCGTTGCAGAAGATCATTGCTGGCACCTTCTTGCTTGACCTGCAAAGCGGCTGCCTGGCTGTGATCCCGGATGAGTCGGTGCAATTCTTGCCGATCACCTCCCTGAGACACACCGGCCATGATGATGGACTCGGTCGCCATAAAGGGCAATTCTTCCTGCAGATTGCGGGCGATTGTTTTGGGATAAACGACCAATCCAGAACCGACATTTTGCAGCAACACCAAGCACGCATCAACCGCCAGGAAAGCTTGGGGAATGACCAAGCGACGGTTGGCGCTATCATCCAAAGTTCGCTCAAACCACTGCGTCGCGGCCGTCATCGCCGTATTCAACGGTAGGCTCATCGCATAGCGGGCGAGCGAACAAATCCGTTCGCTCCGCATCGGATTGCGTTTGTAAGCCATTGCCGAAGAGCCAACCTGCTGATCCTCAAAAGGTTCTTCGATCTCTTTGCGATTGGCCAGCAATCGCAAATCGGTTGCAATCTTGTGCAACGATTGCCCAACTCCGGCCAGAGCCTCCAATATCTGGCTATCGACCTTGCGGGAATAGGTTTGGCCACCCACCGCATAACTTGCCTCGAAACCCATTTTCTCTGCGATCATCGCTTCCAATTTACGCACTCTCGCATGGTCGCCATCGAAAAGCTGCAGAAAACTCGCTTGCGTTCCGGTAGTCCCTTTGGCGCTGCGAGCCTTGAGAACGCTCAAACGATGGATCATCTCCTCCGCATCGAGCACCAGATCGTAAATCCACAGACAGGCCCGCTTGCCCACCGTCGTGGGCTGTGCAGGCTGAAAGTGCGTGTAAGCCAGACAGGGTAACTGGCGATGCGTTTTCGCGAACGCTCCCAGGCTGGCGATACATTTCAGCAAACGCTGCAGCGTCAATTGCAGCGCATCGCGAATCATCATCAAATCGCCGTTGTCGGTCACATAACAACTGGTCGCCCCCAAATGAATAATGGGCTTGGCCTCAGGACATTGGTCGGCGTAAGCATGCACATGAGCCATGACATCGTGCCGAATTTTCTTTTCGTACGCAGCTGCCACACCAAAATCGATATCCGTCAAATGCTCCTTCATCTGCCCAATCTGCAGATCGGTAATCGGCAAGCCAAGTTCCTTTTGGGATTCGGCTAGCCAAACCCACAGCTGACGCCAATACGAAATCCGACGGTGGCTGCTCCACAGACGGGCCATTTCTTTACTGGCGTACCGGGTTATCAGGGGATTTTCGTAGAGTTGTTCGGTAGACATCTTTTTGTAGTACCTGTGAGGTACTTATTAGGGGTTATTATGTTGGTTCGCCCAGTTAGATGGTGTAGATTGTGTCAAAGTTTAGCGAAAACAACTGCTGTACCGCCATGGGGTGGACAGCCCGCCGGGAGGATTGCGGCGTAAGTGCAAGTTTCTAGGTTTTCGCGGCCGATAACGATGGGGTAAGATGGTTGACCTTGTCCGCCACCGCTTTACCATGTTCGGCATGGACGTGATCGGCATGGACTTGTTCGGCATGGATGTGATCGGCATGGATGTGATCGGCATGGATGTGATCAGCATGGGCGTGATCGGCATGGGCGTGATCAGCATAGGTTCGGCTACTGCCACTATAGGAGACACACGCGTGTCTTTTAGCTTGTCTATGATTCTCTCCGTCAAGCGAGTTTGTATCCTTGGTGCAGTTTATATCTTGAACCTCGCGTTCATGGGATATGGACAAGTTGCCTTCAGCCAAGATTCATCGAGTGCGATTGCCTTATTGCCGCAAGCCTCGCAAGGTTATGTTCGAGTGATCGACATGCCTCGGCTACGGGAGAGATGGAATACTACGGAGCTGGCCAAGTTCGCGAAGGACCCAGCGCTGAAAAGTTTCTGGGACGATCAGCGGCAGGATATCGAATCTCGCTTAGCCGATGCCGGCTGGCAATTGAATATCGAGGCGGCCAAATTGGCCGAAGTCGCATCCGGCGAAGCCATTTTGAGTTGGGTCTCCAATCCGGAGAATCGCCGCAAACCGTACGCCCTCGCGTTGATTGTGGATGTCGCCGGACGCACCAAGGATACAGAAGCTTTATTGGCCTCGGTCGATCAGCAACTCAAAACCAAAGGGGCGACCGCCAAATCATTGAAGGTGGGTGGTGAGACCGTTTTGCAGTATACCTTGCCGCGCAAGCCGGGCGAATTGTTGTTGCAGGAAACCTTTTATTCCATAGCCAAGGATCGCCTCATCGCCAGCGATGATCTTGCGCTGGTTGGAAAAATGTTGGCAGCGCAAGTCAAGCCTTCGGCAGACAGTCTGAGTCTTGACGCGGATTATCAGACCGCACTGCAGCGCGTCGATGGCTTGCTAAACAGCGGTGATATTGAATATTTCGTGCGGCCCATCGGACTGGCACGCGTGATCCGAGAAATTTCTGGCAAACGAGAGGGTAGCCGCAGCACGGATGTCCTGAAGGTTCTGGAGGATCAAGGCTTTGGACATTTTCGCGCAGTCGCTGGACGCGTCGCGGTTGGTCAAGGAGGCTTGGATATGTTGCATCAGGGAGCCGTGCTTGCTCCCAAGCCATTGCCCGGCTCGGCTGCCATTGTTAACACACCCAATGAGGTTTCTTGGACCCTTCCCGATTGGATTGGCGGTGATGTCTCGACGTTGGTGAATATCTGCTGGAACATTCAAGAATCCTTTTGGAAGAGCGAAGGCTTGATGGATGGTTTGGCTGATTCGCCGGGCGTCTTCAAACAATTCGTCAAAGGTATGGCGGAGAATGAGACCGGCCCTAAGGTCGATATCGCAAAAGAAGTGTTGCCCTATCTGACCAACGACATTATTTCGCTGAGCGATTGCAAAGAGCCTATCACCGTAGACAGCCGACGCACCATGATCGCTCTGCGGGTCACAGAACCTGAGAAATTATTCAGAGTACTCGAGCGAGTGATGAACAATGAGCCCGATGCGAAGTTGGTGGAGTTCAATGGCCACAAACTGTGGAAAGTTGTGCGTGAAGATAGCGATGAAGCATTGGAAATCAGCGCGGGAGATTTAGGCTCCGACTTCGGTGACTTCGGGGATCAACCCATACAGAGCAAATCGGAAGATGAACCTTGGCTGAGCAATTGGGCGATCACAATCTACGGCGACCGCTTGATGTTTGCCTCGCATGCCGAATTGATTCAGGATTCGATAGTGCAAGCCAAGTCGGGCAACCCGAGTCCGCTAGCTAGCGACATCGAGTATGTGCGGGCTCGCAAGAAAATTGAAGAATTAGCCAATGGCCGCAACGGTTGCAGTTGGCAAGTGCTGCGGAGCGATTTATCGTATCGAGTGCAGTATGAACTTTTTCGCGAAGGAAAGCTGCCTCAGTCGCAAAGCATGGCCGCCACGATTCTGGAACGCTTGACCCAGCCCAAGAAGGAATTGCGCGGCAAAGAGAAGCAGCGGATCGATGGAGCCAAACTACCTCCGTTTGATCAGATCCGCGGCTACTTGCAGCCCGGGGGAACGATGTTCGAATCCACCGAGGACGGTTGGATTTACACCGGATTTTTGCTCTCCGCTCCCAAGTGAGTTCCAAACGCCGCACACACACTTGGGTGCTTATCGAGTTATTGAGCGAGTTATTGAGCGAGTTATTGA
>Ga0169931_10001905_pt1 | contig 34322 bp, 34 predicted proteins | sample Kivu_15m_20L_FD_129675 | JGI IMG/M metagenome (GOLD analysis project Ga0169931, IMG submission 129675) | Freshwater microbial communities from Lake Kivu, Western Province, Rwanda to study Microbial Dark Matter (Phase II) - Kivu_15m_20L... | ecosystem: Environmental > Aquatic > Freshwater > Lake...
CGATTCAATTTATCCCTGGTGAGTTGCTCCCCAGCAGAGCCCACTTCCGTTTCAATTGAACCTTGCAAATTTCAGTTCAATGAAATATATTTACAAACTGTCAAAAAAGGCAACCACTTACCTCTCCGACTTGATCAATTGTTAGTTCAAAATCAAAGTAATGAGGATGAATTCCTTGTGGGCCATAAAAATCCCATACTTCTTGGATGACTTTTTTTACTTTATTCATTTCTAAAAAATACCTTGGTTTATATAGGTATTAGAAATGATAGCCAGAAAATTGAAAAAAGTAAACCCTATCTATAGACAATTTATTTTTTTCATGATATTTATTTGAAAACAATATCCATGAATAAGAGAAAAATCATCATTATTACTGAATCACAAGCTAGATCATTGATCAGTAAAATCATTTTTGAAGCAAAAAGATTAAGAAATAGGCTGTAAAACACAAAACCCACCAAGTGATGGGTCCAAATTATTTGAATTCATTGCTGAAAATTAATTTTTAACGATTCTATCCCCAAACCCCTTACCAAAAACGGTAAGAAAAATGTACTTGAAGTAACTAAAAGTATTTAACTCTTGAATCATTTTGGCATCTGTTTCTGCCAAGAGTTGAGGGGTGGACATGTCAATTTTATTAATTTGAGCCAAACCCGTAATTCCTGGACGCACAGAATATACTCCTCGCAAATCGCGCTCATGAATCAATTCTTCTTGATTAAACAAGTTCGGACGGGGACCTACCAAACTCATATCACCCACAAAAACATTCCACAACTGGGGGAGTTCATCCAACTTGGATTTGCGCAAGAAAGAACCAAATAGTGTTATGGAAGAAGCACTCGCCAAATGGGTGGCCACTGAAGGGGCGTATTTATGCATCGAACGGAACTTCATCAATCTGAATGGTTGTTTACCCTTACCAACACGCTCTTGTCGAAAGATGGGAGAACCTGTATCAAAGTATCCGATGATTATTAATACGAATAGTATTGGACTCAGAAGAACTAATCCAAAGTATGAAAATAGAATGTCAAAAATGCGCATCACTTGCTATTGAATGATTGAAATGTCTTTAATAAGCCTTCTCTACTCGACACCGGTAAGGGTTTACAGATAGCTGTTTTTATTTTGGCATTACACACCATATAAGATGAAGTTAATTTTTGTAATCGTTCTGAATTAAGCGGTAAATGAAGTTTATCTCCTATAGATACAACACCTTCTATAAACTTCTTTGAAAAATTCCAAATCTTTGGTTTTCTATTTTGTGATTGTGCAATCAATCGAATCAGTTCATTGGTTGACAGCGGTTCATCATCTGCCACATTATAAATGCCAGATGGTATATCTTCCCTTTCGATAAGCTCTTTAAAAATGAACATCAAGTTATCAATACTACAGAAAGAACGCTTGTTCTCAAAAGCACCGAGCGGCCAAGGAATATTTTTTGATACGAGTTTATACAACAAATTCAAATTCCCCTTGTTACCAGAACCGTGAATCATGCAAGGCCTTAAAACATATACTTGTTTGCCATCAGGAATTTCTCGTGAGAAAATGTACTGCTCGGCCAGTAATTTACTTTTACCATAATGGGTAATTGGATTTGGGCGTTGGTCTTCTGTTAATAGACCTTCCACTTTATCTGCAACCGATTTTACCGAGCTCAGCGTAATAAATACCTTGGCTTCAGATGCTAAAAACGCATCGTAAACTTTATTGGCAAGTTCAGTATTGACTTTGTAATATTCACCAGAATTCGATATTTTTTTTAAATCGTGAACCTTACTAGCTAAATGAATTATTGCATGTGAGTTATTAAAATTTGAAGATGAAATGTTTAACAAATCACTCCTTGAAATATGCGACACTTTGATTCCAATTGATTTTAAATTGGAAACTAGATTTGTACCAACAAAGCCTCTAGATCCAGTGATGCATACATTCATTTCGATCAAATTAAATTTTTTTTTATTTATTTATAAGACCATTGATTTCCCGTGAAATTAATTATCAACTACAATTTAATAATTTTAGCTTTTCCCCAATCAATCAAACTATCTGCAGTTTGAATGTCTACAAAATCAAACTGCTTTAGGAGTTTCTCTAATTTCAATTTAGAAGAATTTAAGCCATAATAAGATTTAAGCTTTCTAGTTAGTCTTAAATCGCTAAGCATCGGCTGGTTAGAATCAAAATCTCGCGGATGAAAATAAGACATAGTATAATTCGAATTTAAATACAATTGTCTAATTAGCCAATAAGGTAAGAAACGAAAATATCCGCCTCCAGAAAAAATTATTTTTTGATTTAAAATTGATTTCAAGTTCATAGGAAATTCTTTAATCATTAACCCGTTATAGTTAATAATACAAGGCTCTCCAATGCCAAATTCATCAAAACCCCCAAAATCTCTTCTCGCGGGGAAAATTGAACAATCAATTTCAATATCATATTCAAGCAAATATTCAAAAACCCATTTATTCTCTTTTTTAATAGAAAAGGCAGGAGCTCTATAAGTTTTTACTGGTTTCCCGGTAATATCTTGAAGCGTTTTTATTGAATAATCTAAATCAGCCTTAAATTCCTTTTTTGTCTGATTAATTGCTAATTCATGCATATCAGAATGAGACCCAATTTGGAATCCATAATCATCTATTTTTCTAATAATTTCAGGATACTTTCTACCGATCCAACCCAAACAAAAAAAAGTAGCTTTTTTATCAGAATTTAAAAGGGCTTCGAAAAGAAAATCCATATTCTCATGAATCCTCGGAGAAAATCGAATAAAGTTTGACTCACTATTAAATCCATTTTCAAAGTGAATATGAAACCACTCTTCTATATCAAAAGTGAGTATGTTCATAATTAATTTATTATCTGACATCAAAATCACTCAAGTTAAATATCCAATTATCTATTTCAAAAACTTTAAAATCCACTTTATCCGAATGATTGATTTTCCCAATTAATGTTAAAGTCCTTGGTTCAAATTTTTCTGGTGTTTTTAAAATATTATGTGTATATAAAATATTGTTTGCAACATATAAGATAACATCTACTTTTCTTTTTTCAATCTTATAAATCAAACTAATAACTTTAGTCATCCATTTTTTTTCATAAGGAAAAATATCAATAAGATAAGCTGATATAATTCCATTATCTTCATATATTTTATATCTCGCACTTTTCTCATTATATATAATTTCTTGATACAAATTACTAAATCTGTAATCAATAAATTTGGAACATATTTTTTTTTTAATCGGGCGGTCTACATACTTTTGAGAAAAGGTGATAGAAATATTTTGAATAATTGAACTAAAAAAAGAATTAATTAAATCAAAAAAACGTGGAATATTAACAATTTTTGACAACTTAATAGGCCAAAGGAAATAATTCAATCTGCCAATTTTTTTCCAATGCAATATCTTTAAAAAATATGAAATTGAGTTTTGGTTTGGAACAGCATAAAAAAAATCAACATTATTTCCAACTAAAATTAAAAGCTCATCATAAATTTTTTTAAAATTCATAATATCATTCCTGTAATTAGGATGTATCATTAAATCAACAAAAAGACCAAAAACAACGTCATGCTTAAAAAAATTATAATCAAATGGAACTATTGTCATTGCCCCTACAATCCGATTAGTTTCGTTTAGCATAAATCCATGATATGATTCTTCGTAAATAGGTGATTTGTACTTATTTATAAACCATTTGCTAGGATGTTTTTTTTTAAACGCGGCTTCAAAAAGTTCTCCAATTTGCTCCCATTCTGAAATTGTTAAATCTTTGGTTTTCTTAGCAATAAATTTCATCTTTTAATCTTTTTTAAAACCAATTCCTCAATGGCGTCAATATTAGTCATTATAATAATTTCTTCAGGTTCAAAATAAATATCAAAGCTATTTTCTAATTCTACAATTAACATCAAATGTTGCATAGAGTCCCATTTTTCAAAATTAATCTGGCTTATATTATCAGGTATTTCACTAATATTTACCATGAAAACTTTTGCTAGAACTTCTTTAATCTTATTCTTCATAATTTATAAGTTGATTGAAATTTTTATAGATTCATTTATTTTAAACTCTTGCGCAAGGTTAATAAAATACTTTTTTTTCGTGTTTGTTGAATTAATTACTTCAAATCCCAATTTTTCATAAAAATTCTCTACCTGTCTATTTTTAAAAGTAGGAATATAGGTCGCCCATATCCTTTTAATTCCTTTTGCAAAAAGATAATTTAATACTGTCTTAATAACTGCAAATTCAATTTCTCTTCCTAATATCCTGCAACTTAAAAGATAGTTCACTATTTCTGCATCCATTTCATTATAGATATTTATTATTCCTACTACCGTTATACCGCTATCACCAAATTTGTCTCTAACTGTTGCACACACAATTAAGTTTCCCTCCTCTATAATTTTTAAAATTTCGCTTTCTGAATATCGTAAAGTAGTCAGATTGAATTGATTGGTCTTTTGAGTCAATTGTGCTATACGTGGAATATTAAACGAATTGGCAATATCAATTAAAACAACTGTTTCTAAACTTTTTAAATAATCCTCCATAGATGCAACAGATTTGCTATTTTCAGCTCTGAGTGCGTTAATCCTGTACTGGTCTGTTTTATTTTTATCTTCTATAGTTAATTTGTATGCTAGAAAATATTTATTATAAACTTCTATAAAAAAACTTACAAGGTTGTAGGGTTGAATTGGAAAATCTGGAACTTCCACGTCTGGCTCTAGTTGCTTTACAATTTCTCTTTCATTCGGATTATCATCTATAAATATAATACTATCGATACCAATATTTAATTCTTCAGCTATAGACCGAATATTTGAAGCCTTATTATTCCAGTTTATTCTATGAGAAACGAAATCATTTTTTTTTAAACCCATATCGGGATGATTTTCAAAAGCTTCCCATACATCTTCCTCGTTATTTTTACTGCAAATTGCTAATATAATCCCATTTTTTGTCGCTTCTTTGAGATGATATTGAAAATCTGAAAAACAATTGCCTGGATAATTATTACCGATTTTTATGCCTGATAAGCCATCTTCACCTAGTATACCCCCCCAAAGTGTATTATCTAAGTCAACTACTATGCATTTTTTTCTTGTGCCAAACATAGCATTAAGTGTAATTTGAAACCATTCTTCGAATTGTTGGCATAATAAAGGATTAATTATCATTTTTGACATGTAATAATATTTCTTATCGATAATCAAATCAAGATTAACCATATCAAAGAATCGTGAAATCTCAAGGACCCTTATACGATTATTTAGTTGAGATAATTCATAAAGATTTTGATTGAATTGATAAACTTTTGATGAAATATTATTTGTTGATAGAGTCCAATAAGGAAGATACCTGCCATCTAAAGTGAAAAAAATAAAATTAGCCTTGGGTAATTCATTAAGCAGGATTGAGATTTTTATTTTATAATCTTCTATTTCATCAATTGTAGCATTTTCGTTAGCTATGGGATTAAGAAAAAAGCAAAAAATATATAGATCAAAGTCAGTTCTAGGCTTTTGAATATCTCCATATGCACTAAAATAGAACTCTGAACAAGATTTAAATAATGGTTCGATTGTTTGGTTTCGGAAAATATATGTTTTCATAAAATTATTTATCTATTTTTTGGCGCCTAATAATTCGCTCATGGTATTAATCAAAGGATACATTATATCAAAAGTAGACGCAGCTGGGAATTGAAACAAATTTAATGTTTGATCAGAATGCATACGTGGTAATCTTTCTATTAAAATATTTAGTCCAATGCACTTAGTACTTAAGACTTCACACAAATATTCCCCAGCCTTTTTTGCCATTATATATTCTGTCAAATCAATAGGTTTTTCCTCAATCGCGATACTAGATGGATAAAAAACAATTAAGTTCTGTGGGAGTTTCTGTCGTGCTAATTTTATTAACTCATTAAAGCCTTCTACATAATAATTTAAAAAATCATCAAAAAGATCTCTATCAAAATCATTTGTTTTTTTAACAAATATTTTTGGACTCGCAAAATAGAAAATAGTATTTACTTTGAGATTATTAGGAAAGTCATCGAAACAATTTTCTAAATCCTGAATATTTACCATTTTTGAGTAACAAGTAAAATTTGTATCAGTTATATCTCTAGATATTTGTTCAGCATCTTGTTTCCCTTTAAAATAAGTAATTATTGGAGTGCCGCCACCTGCTGCAATTATTTTTGCAGTTGTTTCACCAATTCCTCGAGACCCTCCAATAACAAGAGCTACCATATTTTTAAGTGAATTAAATTGTACCTTACGTGCTATTTCCCTTATTGTTGGTTGATCAATTGGCTCTGGCCTGTAAAATGTTTCTACTCTTCCAGAAAAAGTTGGACCAACGATGTCAAGATTAACCATAGAAAATCTTTCAATTATCTTATCTACTTTATACTCAACGACAGTATGGTTAGATTTTTTAGTTTCGAGTTCAAAACCTGAAAATAAAGATTTTAAACCAGGGCACTTCATTCCAACTATCCTTGTAAGTGCTAATATTTCAGCGATTTGAGTGTGTAACAAATTTTGATACAAATTAGGAAATATTTTCTTACATAGATCTTCGTTCAAATCAAGTTCACAATCCCCATGATGGTCCACTAAATCATTAATTGAATGATTAGACGGATATTTTAAGCTAAACCCATTCGACTTAATAATATTACTAAAAAATGAAATATTCACAAATCTATATCTAACTATAATTTCGGATAATAACAATGATTTAGAGTCTCTAATTATTATTGTAGCATTTTGCCCATCTTGTTTGATTGAAATTTCGACGCTTTTAAGAAGATATACTGGATTGTGAAATTTAACTTTAATAAAGTGAATATAAAGTGGTTTTTCTATGAAAGTACTATCAATCAAAAACTCTAATGCATCGAGCACCAAATGAATGCCATGAACTACTATATCACCTACTAGCTCTCTTCTTGCAAAAACTGAATCAAGATGAATTGGATTAAAATCACCAGATAAGATTGAAAACTCCTCTTGCTGCTTGAAATTATAATCTTTAGTTAATGTAATTTTGCTTAATTCCATTTTTTATTTCTTAATTTTTTTTATATTATTCTATACTTGGCTGTTTATAAATATTTTATTAATAATACTTTCTTTATCAAAGTTTTTTATACAAAATTCGAAACCATTTTTACCCATCTGATCAAGGATAGACTTAGGCTGTTGAGAAAGTTTTAAGATTTCTTCAGAAAAGTGTTGATAATTTCCTGCATTTACAGAAACTCCACATTCCGATTTTTTAATGATTTCAGCAGCTTCGCCATTTATCATACCTAAAATTGGTTTATTAGCAGCCATATATGATTGCAGTTTACCAGGAACAGTAAATGAATATATTTTTTCATCTCGCAAACTGATTAGCATTGCATCTGCATGTACGAAAAAGTCAGGCATCTCTTCTACTTCATAACTTCCTAAAATGAAAACGCTTCCTTCTAAATCTAATTCCTTAATGTTTTTTTCAAATAATTCTCTTTCGCTTCCATCTCCCAAAAAAACAAATTTAATTTGCTGGTATGGTTTAAGAATTTGTGCAGTTTTAATTATGGCCGGAACATCTTGACCATATCCAATATTACCGGCAAACATTACAATAAAACCCTTAGGTATTAAAGTTGCGTATTTATTTTTATCTGGCTTTCTTTTGAAATAGGAGTCTTCGACCCAATTAGGCAAGTAATCAATCTGAATTTTAGAGTCTTTTTCTAAATAATTTGCTATAGAGTTTTGCATCATTTTAGAAGAAATGAAAATCTTATCACAGTTTCTGTAAATAAACTTTACTAATGCACTAAGTCTTTTATATAAGAAATAAGAGTTTAGCCGGCCTGTAATTAAAACACTTTCAGGCCACAAGTCGAGAACCCATAAAATCAATCTCGTTTTATAAATTTTCCTGTGAATAATTGCTGGTAATGCCGCAGTTATTGGTGATACCCCAAATACAAAAGAAAAGTCATACTTTTTTCTATGAAGCAATAAGAAGAACGAGGCAAAAAAAGCGAAGGAAATATAATTTAGGGCTAATCTAATACCAGTTGCTCTACCTCTAGGTATAAGAGGTATTCGATATATTTTAGCACCATTATAATTATCATAGAATTTTGAAAAAAAACTATAGCCAGCATAAAATTTACCTCCAGGATAATTAGGTTTTCCTGTAATTACAGTCACCTCATGTCCCATACTAATGAATTCTGTACATAAATCATTAATTTTAAAATTTTCTGGCCAAAAAACTTGACTAACAATTAATATTTTCATAATTATTGCTTTTGCCAAACTACTCTTTTGATATAATCAACATAACTAATAATTATTCGAACGACTTTATCTGAAACATTTGGCATGGAATAATCTGAAACATTTCTAAATGATCTTTCATCACCCCTTTTTTGTAAACCAAGTTGAATTAAACCTTGTAAAATTCTCTCAGGATTTAGACCAACCATCATAACAGAAGCTTCTTCCATTGCTTCAGGCCGCTCGTGTGCTTGCCTTATGTTTAAAGCAGGGAAATTCAAAATTGATGATTCCTCTGAAATTGTTCCGCTATCTGATAAAACAGCTTTAGAGTGTAATTGCAACGCATTGTAATCATTAAAACCTAAAGGTTTTAGTAGTTGTATATTTTTATGCAATACAATTCCTTTAGCATCGATCATTTTTCTAGTTCGCGGGTGAGTACTTACAATTATGGGTAAGTCATATTTTTCAGCTACTAAGTTTAGACTAGTAACTAAACCCATAAAATTCGACTCACTACTTATGTTCTCCTCTCTATGAGCAGATACAACAAAATAGTTATTGTGCTCTAATGATAATCGCTCTAAAATATTTGAGGATTTAATAGATGGCAAATAATAATTCAATACTTCAAACATCGGGGAACCCGTTTTGATTATTCTATCAGCAGATAAGCCCTCGCGTAGAAGATATTCGCGCGCAATATCACTATAAGTCATATTGATGTCTGAAATATGATCAACAATCTTACGGTTGGTTTCTTCAGGAACACGTTGATCGATACATCGATTACCCGCTTCCATATGGAATATAGGTATATGCCTTTTTTTAGCAGGAATTGCACATAAACAACTATTAGTGTCGCCTAAAACTAAAAATGCATCTGGTTGTAATTCTTCTAACAAAGGGTCAATGTTAATCAGAATTTTTCCAATAGTTTCTGTGGCTGTCGTTCCTGCAGCATTTAAAAAATAATCCGGTTTACGAATCGCTAAATCATCAAAAAATATTTGATTCAGCTCATAGTCATAATTTTGACCAGTATGAACAATTACATGTTCAATTGCATCAGAGTTGTCCAAGGCATTCATGACTTTTGCTAATCTAATAATTTCAGGCCTTGTGCCTACAACAGTCATTACTTTTAACTTATTCATAATTATACTATTTCGAAATATGTATCAGGATTATTCGGATCAAACGGTTCATTAATCCAAAAGATGGTGTAAAGAGTATCATCCCCAATATTTTTAATATTATGGGTATACCAAATTGGCATATCAACATAGGCAGGATAATCACCATCTAAATAAAATTCATGAATATCTTCGGTTCCAATTCTTCTTAACTGAATTAATGCCTTTCCTTTTATAACAGCAAATCGCTCAATTTTTCTAGTGTGATAGTGGTTACCCCTTGTAACTTCAGGCAAGGTTGTAGAAAATGATGTTTGCCCTGGAATTCCCTGCCGGGCAATTTCTACAAATTCTCCCCTAGCATCTAAGTGTTGTACAAATTTCTTTGGAAAATAGGATGGAATATCCATATAACAACGAAAGGTGTTAAAAAGCCTAAATTCAAAATCATTATTAAGTGCAGGAATCTCACCTATTTCTTGATAGGTGTTTTGAAAATATTTTAATTTGACTAATATTTCCGAAACTTTTGCTTCTGCAGTATGTGGAATAAATAATTCATGGGTATTATCATTATCTCGAATGATTTGAATGATTTTTTCTACCAATTCGCCAACATATATCAATTTCAAATCTCCATCTACATCAATTTTTGGTATTTCCCCATTAGCAATTTGATGACAAAATGTAGCAACAACTGAGTTATAATAGGGTTGACCAAAAGGTCCAAATACATTGGGTATAATTAAACCAGATAATCTCCCATTATTCTGCCTTGCCCAATCGGAGAGGAGCTTTCTTCCCTCTTTTTTAGATTTACCATAGAGATTTTCACGCTCTTCCTGTGTAGACGATGAGATGATTAAATGAGCCTTACTTTCGGTTCTTTCTAATGCCTTAACTAAATTGTTGACTAATGACACATTAGTTTCATAGATAACTTCAGGTTCATTATGACGATTTAAAGCAGCCAAGTGAATAATTACATCACATGAAGAAACAAAAGCATCTAATTTTAATTGCTCATTAAAAAAGTTTTTTTCAAATTCTACTAAAACAAACTCTTCTTTAAATAGATTTATGGTTTGGCACAAATGATACCCAATAAACCCGCTTTTCCCTGTGATACCAACCCTAATCATTATGATTTATAGTTATTTGAATCCTAAAAATTATTATTAAACCATAAACTCATCAACCTCTTCAGCAAACAATTCCTTTCTTACAATTGCCAATTTTGAAATAAGGACTTTCACTCCATCAACATCTAATCTTTCTGTATTATGAGAATGATAATCCTCAATTTCAGCCATGCTCTTCTCTCCCTGTGAAAAATACATAGAGTAATTTAAATCTCGATTATCTGCAGGAATTCGATAGAAATCCCCCATATCCTCTGCCTTAGCCATTTCCTCTCTTGTACAAAGCGTTTCATACAATTTTTCGCCATGACGTGTACCAATGATATTAATGTCATTATTTGCTTTAGCTAAGTCTTTTATTGCAATAGCTAGGTCTCCTATAGTTGCCGCAGGGGCTTTATTCACAAATAAATCACCTTGATTCCCATTTTCGAAAGCGAACAAGACCAAATCAACAGCATCATTCAAGCTCATTAAAAAACGAGTCATTTTAGGGTCAGTTATAGTTAACGGAAGCCCACTTTTTAACTGATTAATAAAAAGTGGGATTACGGACCCTCTAGAAGCCATCACATTGCCATATCGAGTTAGACAAACTATGGTATTTTGCAAATTCCTAGATTCTGCAATTGCAACTTTTTCCATCATTGCCTTTGAAATACCCATTGCATTAATAGGATAAGCAGCTTTATCAGTGCTTAAACAAATGATCTTCTTAACATTATTTTGTCCAGCAGCTTTTATAACATTCTGAGTGCCCTCAACATTGGTTTTCACCGCTTGCATAGGGAAAAACTCACAAGATGGAACTTGCTTTAATGCTGCTGCATGAAAAATATAATCAACTCCTCTAGTTGCTGGCTCAACACTTTCAAAATCTCTTACGTCGCCAATAAAAAACTTTAATTTATGGTTCTTTAATTGATTTCGCATTTCATCTTGTTTTTTCTCGTCGCGAGAAAAAATTCTAATTTCCTTAAAATGATCAGTTGTTAAAAAACGTTGTAAAACAGCATTACCAAATGACCCTGTTCCACCTGTAATTAAGAGAATTTTATCTTTTATTTTCACTAATTGTTAATTTTAAATAGTTTATTTTTTTCTTCTTGTGACGGATAGTTTATTAAAACAGCCTTATAAGGCCCTTTAAAAACAAAAAGACTTCCAACAGCAACTCCAATTACCCCATATCGTTCTATAACTTTTTCTAAATCAACAATGGATCCAGCTCCACCCAAAACTGTCATTGGGAGTGAAATCATTTCTGAGATTTTGTCAATCAAATTGAAATCATATCCATTCATCACCCCATCCTGATCTATTGAATTAATTATGATTTCACCAGCTCCGAGCTGTTCTAATTCCTTCGCGAATTTAATTGGATTAATTCCTGTAGACTTTTTTCCATTGTGTGTAAAAACCTCATAACCCCCCAATAATTTCTTTTTTACATCCAAAACAACAATAACACTCTGAGAACCAACTCGATTGGCTATTTGAGTAACCAATTGAGGATTTTGAATGACTGCACTACTCAATGCGATTTTTTCTACCCCTAATCCAAAAATTCTTTGCGCTTGTTCTACTGTCTTAACTCCACCACCATAGCACAAAGGCATACGAGACTGATTAGCAAGTTTTTCTATTAAAATATAATCAGGTTCTATGTTTAAGACTGTAGCATCAATATCAAAAAATGCTAGCTCATCTACTTCTTTCTCATTAAAAATTCGAACTGCATTGATAGGATCACCTACATATTTGGGAGATTTAAAGTTTACTGTTTTTACTAAGCCCTTATCGTGGAGCAATAAACTTGGTATAATTCTGGGACGTAACATTATTTATAACTTTGCAAAATTGTATAATAACTTTTCACCATATTGATGACTTTTCTCTGGATGAAACTGAATACCATAGATGTTTTTATGGTTAACTGCTGATGTAAATGAGATACCATAATCCGAAATTGCAATACCATCAGATGGATTATTACATTTAAAATAGTATGAATGTAAAAAATAAAAAATTGCATCTTTTTCTAACCCATTAAACAATGAATTCTCAACGATTGGTATTACGTCGTTCCAACCCATATGAGGTAGCTTAGTTCGATGATTGATAAGTTTTTCGTCAAATTTCAAAATATCAGCATCTATCCATTTTAATCCATCTGCCCCCCCCTCATCACTTCGATTTCCCATCATCTGCATTCCAACGCAAATGCCAATAACAGGAATTTTATCTTGAATCACTAATTTATCTAATGTATCTCTCATGCCAGAAGCATTTAACTGAGACATTGCAAAATCAAATGATCCTACACCAGGTAAAATCAATTTTTTTGCGTTTATTAAATCTTTAGGATTTTTAGCAATTTTTATGGGAATGTCGAGCCTTTTATAAACATTTTGAAAAGCGAAAATGTTACCAACCCCATAATCTATTAGTGTTATCATCTAAATAAGCGTTTTTCTAGTCCAATTTTTTGAATAAAACTAGTACCCAAATTGATCAATTTTATTCTATTGTTGTAGTCATGAAAAGTTTTATTTTGACCATTGAAGATTATCTGTAATTCATTACGGGTTAAATCTAATTTGTCAGCTACATAGTCAAACTCCTTTTGTAAAAACTCTTCAGATAATTCAGGTTTAGCAATACGCTCGATTGCTTCATCACGATTCATCTGACCTGTTAAAATAAGACTTGAAAAATGGGCACGTCGTTTTTCAAAACCAAATTTACGTGGAAGCCAATAATCTTCATAAAAACGAGTAAATCGGGATTCATGATGTTTATGTTGGAATGCCTCCCATCCGAATTTTTCATTTAACAATTTTTCAGCATCAGATTTTATATAAGGTATTAAATTTAAGGGTTTAAATACTTTCATTCCTAAAAGATATCTGTAATATAATCTATATGAAATTATATCTACTAAAGGAAAAGTTTTTAAAGGTCTTTTTCCGAATTTAGAATGAATATCTTTAACTAATAGTGTGTCAATGCCAGGAAAGCCACCCCATTCTTGGGGTTCTCTACAACATTCTGTAGAAAAATTACCACCAGTTAAAACGTACTTAATTTTATTTTTTTTTGCAAATAAATACAGGGCTGAAAAAAAAGCATAATCTTGTGGAAGATCCTGATCTGCGATTTGAGATTTAAGAAAAGCAACTTGCAAATCTTTCATCTCCTCCCAATTAATAACTTCTGTATATAAATCGAGGCCAAGACCATTACATAATTTTTCAATATTGCCTACTGCTTTGTCCGTATTCCACCCTGCGTCAACATGAAAAAGTAATGGCCTAAGACCCATAATCTCCTTAGCTACGTATGAAAGATAAGAACTATCTAATCCCCCACTCATACCTATAATACAATCAAATTTTTTTGACTTACCTTCAAGTTTAATTTTTTCAGCTATTTTCATCAACTCATAATAACCTTTTTCATCTGTATGCCAATTAGGTAAAATATTTGTAATGAAATTCGTGTAATAGTCACTTTCGCCATTTATATTGAATTCTATCCCCGGATCAGATGTATCCATGATAGTTTTAGTACAAATTTGATAGGTTTTTTTCATTTTATTCTCCAATTTAGAGGAATTATTTTACGATATATTCTATGTGATTTTGAAGAAATCTTCCAGAAATTATAAGACTCTATTTGTCCTATAGTTGCATGATCAATATGAAATACTTTTATCTTGTTAGTGTAATATGGATAAAATCCTTTTTTTTGAATTTGAAGACTTAAAAAGGCTTCTTCACCCATTAAAAAAGTGGGAGATTCAAGTAATTCAAAATTATCGAAAAAGACACTACTTAAAATATAACAGGCACCATAACCTTGCAATATTTCACCCTCGTACTGAAAATCCAATTCACTTTTTGGGAAAATTTTAGAAAAAACACCATTTAATGAAAACATAAATTTTCCTATATAATAGTTAGAGTAATATAGATCTAATAAGAAATGCTTGTAAAATAACACCTTTTCCTTAACGTGTGGATTTTGGTGTACATGATCTGATCTGATAATGTCTGGACAAATTACTGGATATTTAGTGAGTATATCAGATAAATCATTGATGTTAGAAAAAAAATCTATTGTTAATTCTAAATCGTTATTACCAATGAGCATATGTCTAATGCTTTTATAGCAACTTCGAATATGATTAATGCCTAAATTCAGTCCTCCAAAATAGCCTAAATTAGTTTTAGAATAAATTAAAATAACGAAAGGATACTTTATAGTAATTAAACTAAGCTTCTGAGTTTCAATTTCAGACAAACTATTATCTACAACTACTATTTTATGTTTCGATTCATCGAAGTTAGATATTTTTATGATTGATTCAACAAATTGAAATGTATAATTTGAATTATTATAATTTGTACAAATAAATGCAAAGTCCATATTTATAATTTTTGATTACTTTATTGATGCAATAATTGATATTTCATAATTAGCTCTACATCTGCCAAAAACTTTTAAAGAATGTAAAAGTTTTATAAAAAAAGAATTTCTTTCAAGAAGGGCGATATATTCTGAATTAATTCTAAACCATGGCATGAGATGCCGCAAATAAATATTAGGAATTGGACTATTAAATACATTAAATCCGTGGGACTTTAGCTTATTAATCACCTCCTCATAATTTGATTCAAAAAAATGCGATCCAATAGCTGTCGTTTTGTTAGTATAAGAGAAATCTATAATACGAGTAACGTCACTAGGTCCAAACAACTTATTAGGCATGTTAATTATCAACTTTCCTTTAGGTGCTAAAGAATTCTTTAATGAAACGATATGGCTATCAATATCCAATGGGGCCATATGTTCAAAAACATGATTAGAATAAACAATATCATATTTATATGACAAATCAAAATCAATAACATCCATTTTTATAAACTCAATATCTGGATATTTATTTATTAGTATATCAGAGGGTAGTGAAACGTCTAAGCCTGTTATTTTTTTTAATTTATAAGAATTGAATGCTGAAATGATAAATGATCCTCGTCCACAACCTATCTCAAGTATAGATTTATTTTTTAATTCTTTTTTGAATAAGATTGCTTTTCTAGAAAATGGGATAGTTTCATTACTATTTAAAAGGCCGTCACCATAGTATATTCTATGTACTTCTGTATACAAATTATTATACAATAATTTACGCAAATTTTTATCACTTTCATTTAATATAAGATTATGATATTTTGTTTCAACATCAAAAGCTTGAATTAATTTTTCTGGTGAAAAACCAATATGCTTAGAAAATTTAATTAAATCAGGAAATTTAGTATTAGTAGTATCCATTTTAGAATAAATTAATTTTTATATAAAGATTCATATTTTGAATAAAAAAGATCTCTCGATAAAAGAGATCTAGACTTAGATGATATAGAGTATCTCTCAGAAAAAGAAAATTGTAACAAACGAGTTTCGAATTTCAAAGTTTGAATGTTGATTAGATTACCAATTTCACTAGCATAATTAAAGGATTGATTAATACTGTCATTCATTATAACAGGAAGTCCTGAAAGACAATATTCAGAAAACTTAGTTGGAGATGCTACTGCATTTACATCATTTTTATCTCTTATCAAAACTCCATAGTCTGCAGCACTGTAAATTGCATTCATTTGACTATATGGTAGATTTAGAACTATATAATTCTCAATGTTAATGTTCTTAAGATAATCATAAACCTTCGAGACATGTGGTGTCACTATCAAAAATTTATAATTATTATACTTAGATAATTGGGAAAATAAATTTACGTAATTCTGAAAGCCCTGGTATCCAACAATGCCGCCAGAATACAATAAAACAATTGATTCTTCAGAAATTCCAAGTCTATCTCTAAATTTCATTCGATTTCCAGTATCAAAATAGAAAAAAGATCCAGAAGCTGTGGTAGGAACAATAATGTATGGCTTTGAAAAGGAATCTCCAACAATCATATCTTTCAAGTTTTTGGAAACAAAAATTGCTTTCTTACAGAAGATTTTTGAACATAAAATTTGAAATTTTATTCTAAAAAGATAATGATAAAAATATATCTTTTTAAATAAATTCATTTTATTAAAAGCCTCTTTTAATTCAGCATATGAGTGTCCCCTACAGTCCCAAATTATAGAAGTACCGTATAGAAGAGAAGTTAAAATTGCTATACTAACTGAATATTCAGTTCGTGCATGAATAAAGTCTGGTTTTCTTTTTAGTTTGGAAAAATAGTAAAAAAATAAAATAGAGTTTATTAATCCTGAAAAGGGTAAATAAATAAAACAACCATTAAAAAGAAATATTTTTGCACCGGATAATTTTTCGGCAGCATTTTTTTTTTGAAGAGATTTTTTATAGCTATTTGGCCAAGTCTCAAATGTGAAGATTAAAAAGTTTATATTGAAATCTCTCATTTGCCTGACATGCATAGCTACTTGAGAATCATATATAGTATCTGAAATACCCTCACATGACAAAAACAAACCAACTTTTTTACTTTCCATACCAGAAAAACTAAATTTCTTCATTTTTTAAAATATAAATAACTAGAATCAAAAAAGGTAATATTGCAGTGCTAGTAATTATAGTTGAATTAAAAAATGAATATATAAAAAAAACAACTATCCCATTAAAGTAACTTTCATGTAGTTTCCTCAATAATATATTTCCTGTTGCAGCATTTATCCTTAAAAAAGAAGATTTAATTATAATAGCCATCATAAAAATAAAAGGAATAAACCCAAGCAATCCTAATCTTATCAGTATTGTCAACATTCCACTATCAACAAAACTGACTTTATTATCCCATTCTTGAGAGTTAATTGAAAAGTAATAACCATTTCCATGTCCGATTATTGGTGAGATGAAAAATTCTCTAAATCCTGTATACCACATTTCGAATCTATTATTCACGTGAGTATCTTGAAATGTAGAGTCTTCATAATTTGAAAACCGGCTTACATAATAAGTTAATATTGTGTCATATTCCTCTCCCCAAATAAAGGGTAAAATATAATTAGTAAATAAAAGAACAAAAAATGGGGCTATAAAAATAAATTTTAAAAATAAATAGATTTGTTTTATGGAAGGTTTATAAGACTTTAAATTAAGAACCATGAACATTATCAAGGAAATAAGAATAAATAATATCATGCCTCGACCCATTGATACTAGCAACTTTGATAAAAATAATAACAAAAAAATAAATATTAATAACCTAAACTTAATAGAAATATTTTTATTATTAATAAAAATGAAAATTATCGGAAAAATAAAAAGGAAAAGATATTCATTATGAAAAACTATGCGACCAAGTTTTGAATTTTCAAATATAATTTTAAAAGGATGGCTATCTAATAATAATAAGTATGAAATTGCTAAAATAGAATAAAGAGCGAAACCAACAAATAAAAGTATAGTTAGATTGGTTAATGTTATTTTTAATTTTTTTTGTGAAAAATCAAATAAAATTATTGAAAAATATAGCATTGGTCTCGTGTCGTAAAATATTTGATTTGCCGAAAAATTGCTATAAAAACCAATTAGTACAGAAATGAAAACTGCAATTAAAAATAAAAATATAGAAGCTTTGAGTTTAAAATTTTTAATAATAAAAATATTTGCGCCTTCCCTAAATAATAATTGATCCACTATTCTGTCTAGAATAATAATAGATAGAAAAATATCTGTATATAAAAAATTGTAGCCAAAATATTTTAAACTAAAAATACCACTTGTTTCATTATGATCTACAGGCAAACTACATGATATTAAAAAAAATATGCCTAATACGTATTTGGGATATAATCTATATATAGTAAATAATAAAATAAAAGAAATAATTGCTAACACGTATATATTAATTAAAGCCTACTAAACTAAAAAATTGAAAAATTATGAATTTAAGGCGAACATTCTCAATATTTGAAACTATTCTAAGAATTTTATTTTTTTCAACTTCATTAAATAAATATCTTTTTTGTAGCAGTCTATAATAGAATAAAATGAATAAAGGCAATAATACAATAGTAAATGATATAGAATTAGTGTAAAAATAGACACTTTTCAATAGTATGAATATAACAAATGAACACAAGAAATTGAAAAAATATAATCCTAAATCTACAGGTGTTTTTAGTTTTTTAATCAAAAAATAAAACAAAAAACCTTGCATAGTTAAATAACAAATCAAGATAGATATAACAGCAGCAGCAATACCCCAAAATTTAACACCAAAGAACAACACAAGGAAATTTGCAGTAGCACCAATTAGTAATGAAATAGATACAATTTTAGGCCTATTGAATGAATTAAGAAAGCTTCCTACAAAGCTCCCAACCATTAAATAATTAGTGATCAAAAAAATATACAAGTACCATGTGGCCTGTGATGAATTTATATTATAGAAATGAAATATTTCTTTAGAAAAGAGTGCAATAAAAATCAAGATTGGAGATGTAAGTATTATGGCAACTTTAAAAAAGAAATTAAAATATAAATTAGCAGAATTTAAATTGTCATCATAAAAAAACCTACTAAAAATAGGCAATAATGCCTTTCCAAGAAAGGACTGAAATGTATTTATCAAAACAAATATCCCAAACAGAACTCGAAATATTCCAATATTTTCAAAACTTTCATTCTTTGATAGTAAAATGGAGGAGAAATTTGAAATTATCAATTCTGAAAAAGCTACTGGAAATAATATTATAGAATATTTGATTAGCGATTTGAAATGTTCATAATCGACAATATTTATATTTAAAGTAAATTTGATGTCAAATTCTCTACTTATAAAATAGTACATTAAAACAAATAATAAAATATTGGGAATTAGATAAATAATAAAAATTACACTACTTATATTCAGACTCACGACAAAAAACATACTTAAAATCAAAAGCTTAAATACAGAAATTATAATATTGATAATTAATGGATATTTCATTCTTTGGTTACTCTCAAAAATGCCTAACATTAAAGTAGAAGGACCAAGAAATAAAATATTGATAAATAGTAATGCCAATATTGAATATAACGTTCTATCTCCAATTTGGATATACTGAACTAAATAATACTTATGAAGATAATAGGCTGGAAGTGCAAGAATAATATTAGATACTAGAATAAACAGAACTACTAAAGTCAAAAAGCCACTTATGCCTTTGTTATGTGACGAATACCAAGTTGCTTCCCTGGTAAAAGAACTTATAATACCTAAAGATGCAAGCGAAAAATATACTGTCACATAGGATAAGATATAGGAATATTGACCAAACAATTCAAGTCCGCAAATTCTTACAAAAAAAAGATTTGTGAGAAAACTAAATACCAAAGTAATAGTTGTACTTAGCCCAGAATTGAAAAAAGCCTTAATAAACATATTAGACGTTATAAATGACTATTCAATTTTCTGAATTTCGAAATATTTTAAAAAGTTTCTTGTATATTTTGCCACAAATATCTGATGGAATAATTAAGCTAATTAAAGCAAGTGGTAAATGCCACCCCATTAAATATATATAGGATTTGGGGAAATTATAATAACTTACCAGTTCAGCTTCTCTTAATCGCAAGAAAGTACCAATTTTCATCCTTGGGAGTTTATGTCCAATCCCATAAAGCTTATCAGAAAAAGTGTAATCATTTTTTAGTTGCTCTATTGTTAGTGGATAAAAAAAATGCAAAATGAAATCTAACTCACTATTATCAAAATTCCATTTATTCCCTCGAAAACGAGTGAATAAAGGTTTTTTTATTAATAAGATAACTGCTTTATCATCTATACTAGAAAATATATTGAATAAATGAAAGTAATATTTATATGAGTACTCTTTTATTTTAATTTTTTTCCATAAATCATTATTAATTACACAGGCAGATAAAAGAGTCAGAATATGAGCATAATCTTTTAATAAAGTTTTATTTGATATTTTCTGGTAAAAATTATCGATCTGATAAAAATTTTCATTTAATACTACTCCTGTACTAAGTGCAGTTTCACGACAATTTAATAATAAAAAATCTGGCGAATGTCTTTCTAACATGTTCAAAATAATTTCAATAGCATCAGAATCAATTTCATCATCATCGCTAAATAACCAACTATATTTAGTATTACTCATTGACACAACATTATCCATGTTATAGTCTATTCCCATGTTTGTTTCAAGCTTAGATACAAACAATAAATCATAAGATTTCATACAATTGTCTATGACCGATAGAGTGTCATCGGTAGACTTATTATCTGAAATATAAATTGGTATTCGATACTTAGTACAAATTGGAATTAATCGCTCTAAATTTTTTTTTAGAAAAACAGATCGATTAAAAGTAGGAATGTTGATAGATAATAAATTATTCATTATAATTTTTAGTTAGCTTGACAATTTTGTGTCGCAAATTACTTGTAGAATAACCATGATCCCGATTTAAATATATGATGCGTGGGATCATATCTTTAGCTGTTATAATCTTATTGTAATAATCATTTCCCAAAAATCTTACATTATATTTATTGTGTGACAATATATTGCTTAGTTCTTCTTCAGAATTATATACTACAATTTCATCAATATATTTAACAGAGCTTAAAATCATGAATCTTTCATCGATTGTATAGATTGGAGCATTTTTAGAGGAATCTAAATTGATGCATGAATTAAGACCGACAACCAAGTAATCACAATGTTCCTTACATTCTTTTAGCATTAATACATGACCTGGATGGTAAAGATCAAAGACACCGCATGCAAAACCTGTAATCATAATTTATTTTAAATATTTAAACCATTGTTTTGTAGCCTTTTCAATACTCTCGACATCCCAAACCGGTGCATTTTTCCAATAATCAATATTTTTCAAAATCTCTTTTACCCCTTCATGAAATGAAATACGAGGCTTCCAACCAATTTTATTTGATATTTTCTGAATATCAGCATGCGTACAGTCTGGTTCACCAGGCCTTTTGGGTATATAAATGATATCACCTCCAAGTTCCGATACAAGATGATTTATAGAATATGTTCCACCGCTTCCAATATTATAAACTTCGCCAGCTGAATTCTCTGATTTAACCACAGCGATACATGCTTCAGCGACATCTGTAACATAGGTAAAATCTCTACATTGATTTCCATCACCAACTACAGTAAATGGCTTTTGATTTATCTTCTGAGCAAGAAAAACACCAAAAACTGCACCATATGTGCCGGATGTCCTAGATCGAGTACCATAAACATTAAAAAACCTTACACTTGATACATTTAAATTATAAATTTTATTCCAATTAAGTGCATATACCTCACCTATAAATTTTGTCGTAGCATAAGGGTACTGTGGGTTAATTTTTGCATTTTCATCCGTTGGATATATATCTGGAATTCCATAACAAGAAGATGATGCAGCATATAGAAAACGTTCTATATTATTCAATCTTGAAGCTTCTAGAACCGATATTGTTCCATCAACATTAGATTTATGATACAATTGAGGATTTTCTATTGAAGGTACTATATCAGCTAAAGCTGCTAAATGAAATACCCAATGAACACCATTAAAATATGGATATATTGATTCAAAATTTATAATATCTTCTATTATCACGGTTAGATTTGGATGATTTTTGAAGTCTTTAATGTTTTCAATCCTACCGGTTGATAAATTATCGATAATTATAACACTGTGCCCATCTCTGAGTAAGATTTCAACAATATGACTTCCAATAAATCCGCATCCACCAGTTACAATAATTTTTTTCATGTATTTTTTATTTTTATAACCAAGAATTACAACATAATTCTCGACAAATAATTTTTTAAATTCTATTAATAAAAATTTATTATTCCTACAATTTATTTTTCTTCAAATAATGACGCATACTTAATTAATTTATCTTTTGTGACAGACTCTGCGTTACATCTCCATGTCGTACTTAAACTCGCTGCCAAAGATGGTATAGTTAATTGATCTTCGTATTGTAAAAAGTTAGTTAAAACAGAAAATGAAAAAAATGTATCTCCAGCTCCAATTGAATCAATTATACTTGATTTAAAGTTTTTTATTCTTTCAAATTTATTACCATCATAATAAAGAGCACCATTTTCTCCTAATGTTAAAAATAGAGATTCAGTATTTAACTCGTAGTTATATAGCTCTTTAATCTGTTCTTCGGAAATATTTTTCAACATTTTATTTAATTGTAATGAAGCCTCTCTTTTATCCAGGCAAATACATTTTTTATTGAAATTTTTCCATTTTGATATTCTATTAAAACCATAGTTGTTTGAATTTGTTTGACACATTAAATAAAATGGTTTTTCAATTGTCAAATTATCACAAAAACCATGGCCAAAGTCTGCAACTATGACTAAGTCGTAGTTGGCACAATCTACGTTTATGGGCTGAAATTTATCAGTTTCAAATTTATTAATTTCAATAAACTTGCGCTCTCCAAAAGAATCAATATAACGTGATTTTATTATTTCATCATTTGTATTTGTTACTAAATCTACCTGTTCGACAAAATTGGATAAATGCTGCTTAATGATGGCAGCTCCTCCATATTGACTCTCTTCAACTCCTACTAATCGCAAGACTTGACATGCAGACTTCATTGAGTTACCCTCGTAGGCAACATTAACGAAGTGATCTATGATAGTTTCTCCAATAACTAAAATCTTTAAATTTTTAACATCCTCAGAGAATACATCAATTAACTTAGATAACTTATTCATTACAAATTTGATTTATTTTTAATTTAAGTTCATTTAAATTGTGCACAAAGATAAAATCACGCTTCTCTCCTAATAACTTTCGATATTTGCTATCTTTTTTGATATTCGAATAGTCAATTTTACCCTTTAACAAAAGTATGACAGGTGTATCATAATATACACCAAGATAGTGGGTTCCTGATAACTGATTTATGATTAGATTTGCTTTTTTACATATGTCTATAGTTATACTATTATCTGATGTAAGCAAAACCTCAACATTTTTTTCTGATTTTATATCATAACTAAATGCAGGATGACCTAATATGTAAACCTTATCAACTAAATTTTTAATATTATCCACAACACTTTGAAAATCCCAATCTTCACCTCTTACAGTTGAATAACTACCTTTTTTACGAGCGAATAAAACAACTGATTTTTGAGATGTGTTAACTTTAGGATGTTTATAAATGGAAACAAAATTATTAAAGTATTCCCATTTGCAAAAAACATCCCAATAATAAAAGATCTCTCTAATATCCCAAAAGGGCAGATTAGAATTGCTAGCATCAATGCAAAAATTATCTACCAAAGATTTAACATCCTTAGGAAAAACTTGATTATTGCACACAGGAGATACTTCTTTATAAAAATCTCTTAATTCAAAGTAAGTATAAGTAATAGGATTCCCATACTGATCAACAAAATACGGTTTATGAATAGAAGGTCCACAATAATGAATTCGAACTCCCTTTGAATGTAAATAGGTTATAAATGGGATTATGTGTGATAGCAAATGTCCAAATTCACCTACAAATGGACCAAAATAACATTCACCTTTATATATTGTTTTAATTAACAATATGTAAGACTTTATGAATCCTTTAATAACTTTGAAGTAATATGTAATTTTCAACAAAAACAATTTATTATTATAAATGAGTACTATAAATTAAACTCAGAATGTTTCATATTCTGAGTGTCGATCCTCACCCACTCTTGTATATTCATAGATTCATCTAAAATTAAGTGTAAGAAAATTTGATGGATACATTCTACTATTCCATATGTTTTCATTGGAACAAATAACGAAAATTCAGAAAGTGACCTAGATTTATTATCAAATTTTAGACCAGAAAGACTTAAAGTTGGGATGTTCTTAAGTTTACAATATTCCAGAAGATTAACAATATTGGGACTATTCCCACTAGAACTAATTGTAACAACCAAGTCGTCAGAACAGACCTTTTCTAAATTAATAAATTGTATTAGGGCATCTTCATAACTATAATCATTAGCTAAAGCAGTCAACAAAGAACTATCACTAAGAGATTTTGCCATTATTTTTCCATTTTTAGAAAAATCTAAAGCCATGTGATTAGCAAAAGCAGAACTTGCACCATTTCCCAAAAAAAATAATTTAAATTTTTTATCTCTTATTTTCTTTATTTTTTGTTGGATAGTTGAAAAAAACAAATTTGCATCCACTTGTTTTTGTTTAATAGAGAACTCAGTTGACAAGAGGCCGATATTAATCGATTCATAATATTTATCAAAGAAACTATTCATATTTTATATTTTAAAATTTTAGCTTTTAGTATTTTAAAAATCTTTATGATTAATCTAAGTACACCGTTTCTCTTAAAGATTAAAAATTGTAACTTCTTGTTTTGAATCCTATCTCCTACTTCAGACACTGTTAATTGTAGAATTTAGGCGGACTTTAATGAATTTTATCGGTGTTATATTGTTCAAAGTACAATTTGGTCTGAAGTAGTTGTAATGATTTCGGCAAGCTCTCATTTTGTCAACTTCATTTTTCAATAACAGAAACCAATTCAGATTTGTATTCATCACGGAAGCTACCTTAAATGATTCCAGTAATGGATTCTGTTTATTTTCCAGAATTGGAATAATCGAAGATTATATTATACTAATATTCACTCTTTTCAAAATCTTTATGAAAATAAAAATAAGGCAAATAAAGTCTTTGTCAAAATATGCTAATATCTATATTTTGTAATTTTTAATTTGATTTTTATACACTCCGCAGAAATCTAAAACAATTTTATCGTCACTGATTTTCAAATTCGTAAATTCGTTATGCCCAACAAGAAAAACTACAATATCTGATTTTTTAATTGCATCAATCGTTGGTGTTAATTTAAATTCGTTATGATCATTTATATTTGGCTCTACAATTAAGCAATAATCAGTGCTTGAATCCTTTAAAATTAACTTGGCAATTAACTTCGCAGGTGATTCACGTAAGTCGTCAATATTAGGCTTAAAGGCTAATCCCATAATAGCAACAACAGCTTCTCTCCCGTGTTTGAGTTGAAACTGAAGTTTAGCATTCTTTACTTTTTCTGTACACCAAAGGGATTTATGAGTATTAATTTCTCTTGCCTTAGCAATAATTTGAGATTCTATTGGATAATCTGACACAATAAAATAAGGATCAACTGCGATACAATGGCCTCCAACTCCACAACCTGGATTTAAAATATTAACTCTTGGGTGCTTGTTAGCTAACTGAATTAAATTCCATACATCTATATTTGCTTTATCACAAATAAGTGACAATTCGTTTGCAAAAGCGATTTGGACATCACGTGAAGCATTCTCTACCAACTTACACATTTCTGCTGTTCGTGCATTTGTGGAATGCAATTCCCCCTTGACAAATTGTTTATAAAAAGAAATCGCTTTTTGAGTTGCTGCTTCATTCACTCCACCAATTACTCTATCGTTGTATACTAATTCATGCATTACATTTCCAGGTAATACACGCTCTGGGCAATATGCAATATAAATCTTGTCTTGTAACTCAGGTCGTTCACTATAAATATAGTACATCATTTTTTCGGTAGTTCCTATTGGAGATGTGGATTCAATGATATACAAATCGTTTTCTTTTAAAAAAGGAATAACTGATTTTGTTGCTGCTTCTACAAAAGATATATCAGGTTCATTTTGCCCCTTGAAAGGAGTTGGGACTACTATTAAATAGACATCTGATTCTATAGGTGTAGTTGCTGCTCTCAAAAAGCCCTCTCTGACAGCTGAAGCAACAGCTTGATCCAAACTTGGTTCCAAAATATGGATTTTTCCTGCGTTAATGGTTTCTACAACATCACTATTAATATCAACACCATGCACTTGGATACCACTATTAGCAATTAAAGCTGCTGTAGGTAGTCCAATGTACCCCATACCAATCATTACTACTTTTTGATTATTCATATTATTTATTTAAAAAAATTATGTAATCCGTTATACGTTGGCATGCTTTTCCATCGCCGTATGGATTGTGTAATAAGCTCATTTGTTGATACCTAAAATTGTTTTTTAATAAATCATTACACTCCTTAATAATTTTATCCTTATTAGTACCTACTAAAATTACTGTTCCTGCTTCCACAGCTTCTGGCCTTTCGGTACTATCTCTCATAACTAAAACGGGTTTACCCAGACTTGGTGCTTCCTCTTGCACTCCTCCAGAGTCGGTAATAATAAGATAGGATTGATTCATCAACCAAACAAAGGCTGGATATCCCAATGGGTCAATTAAATTAATAGAATCTGTGTCTTTTAAAATTTCAAATACTGGTTTTTTTACATTTGGATTAAGATGTACCGGATAAATGATTTGCACTTCATCATTGCTTGATGCAATCACCTTTATCGCTTCACATATATTAATAAAACCATTTCCATGATTTTCTCTACGGTGTCCTGTTACAAGAATAAGCTTTTTAGATTTATTAATAATAGTTTGCAAATACTCAATTTCTCTATTTTGAATTTCATTTACTTTAACTGAACTTTCCAATAATGCATCAATAACTGTATTCCCTGTAATAACTATGCAGTCTTCATTGACATTTTCTAATAATAAATTTCTTTTTGATTGTTCAGTTGGTGTAAAGTGATAATCTGCAATTCTAGTTGTTATTTGTCTATTTATTTCTTCCGGATATGGAGACCACTTATTAAATGTACGTAAACCTGCTTCTATATGACATATTTTCGAACCAGCGTAAAATGCTGCAATACTTGCTGCCAAAGTTGTAGTTGTATCACCATGGACATAAACATAGTCAGGTCTGAATTTTTCTAAAATAGGTTTTAAACCCAATATGATTTCTGAAGTTAATGTATACAAATTTTGGTTTTTTTTCATTAAATCCAAATCGTAATTAGGTTCAATTTCAAAAAAATCCAACACTTGATCTAGCATTTCTCTATGTTGTGCTGTTACACAAACTCTGGTTTCGAATAGTGCTGTTTTATTAAATTCTTTAACCAAGGGAGCCATTTTTATAGCTTCTGGTCTAGTTCCAAATATGATTAAATTCTTAATGAGATGCATGTATTGTGACAAGTGATTTTAATTAAAAAATTAGAATGTCTTATTTACGCATTAAATTAATTATGCAGATGTATATAAGAAGAACAATAATTTTATGGTATGTAAATAATCGAATATGATAAGAAAAAATAAAAGGAGGTTTGACTAATTTAATTTTGAAAATACGTTAGTAAAAATAGTCAAACCTAACTAGATCTTACCCAATCTAGCATTTTCTTTATACCATCAATTGGTTTAACTTTCGGCTGCCAACCTATCAGATCATATATTTTTTGACCATCTGCCACAAAAACTAATTGATCACTTTCGCGTGATGGTAATTGTTTATACTTCATTTTAATATTCATCAAATTTTCAAGCATAGAAAAGAGCTCTAACAAAGAAAGACTGAAATTAATTCCTCCTCCAATATTAAATGCCATCCCCTTAACTTTGTCGATATTTTCAGTGGCCATGAAATAAAGTCTAACAACATCATCCGCATGTAAAACATCTCTAACTTGCTTTCCTGTCCCTGAAATTGTAAAAGATTCTAGAGATTTACCACTTTTTATTTCAAGAGCTTTTTGACAAAACCATCCTATCCAGCCTTGATCAATAGTTGAGTGTTGATTACCTCCATACATTGAAGAGTGCCTAAAGACAACTGTATTAATTCCATAAATTCGACTAAAATCTAACAAGTATTGATCCGCTGCTCCTTTTGAACAACCATAAGGGGAATGAAAATCTAATGGCAAATTTTCATTAAAACCATTTGGATGTGCCTTACACTCAAATCTAGTCTCTTTTTCATCAAATATTAAATTTTCAAAATCTCCATATACTTTATTAGATGAAGAGTATAATACCATCGTATTTGATGAGTATTTTCTAATTGAATCGAGCAAATTGAAAGTACCCATTGCATTAATTTCAAAATCGAGCCTTGGATTGCTTATAGAAGTAGTCATTGCAACTTGGCCAGCTAAATGAAAAACAATATCAGGTTTTTCTTCCTTAATTACAGTTTCTATATCATTTAGATTACGAATATCAAAAGGATAATACTTAAAATCTCCTTTGGTTTTTAGCCATTCTAAATTTTTAGAACTTCCAACCCTAAAAAGATTATCGAAAACAATTAACTCTTCTCCTCTGTTTAAAACTTCTGCAGCTAAGTTACTTCCAACAAAACCACATCCACCTGTAATTAAATATTTCATTTATGTTCTTTAAGAATTTTATTTAAACCTTCATCAAGTGTCACTTTGGGCTTCCATCCTAATTTAATTAACCTAGAATTATCTAGTGTCGGAATCATTATTTCATCTTTTCTGTATGGTAAAGACCCGAAATTTAGCCTTGGCAAAATTATTTTATCAAATTTTTCCTCTATTAATAATGCTAATTTCAATACAAGTTCTTTAACCTGAATAAATATGTCTGTCCCTAATTCAAATTCATTCCAACTTTGCAAGGTTGCATTTTTCTCTATCACTAAATTATACGCATTCACAACATCAGATACATAAATAAAAGCTCTTTTTTGAATTCCCGAAGTTAAGTTTATGTCACCTTTACCATTAATCATCTCATTAATTAACCAAGGCAAAAACTTTTTTGTATCATCTTTGACTCCATACATGTGCTCAATTTTAAAATTCACAACTTGTATTTTTTCAGAATGTATTTGAAGCCAATCTGTAAATTGGGCTTTAGATAAACTGTATTCGTTTAAATTTCTAGGTAAGAGGGTATCTGTATTTATAAATGTAGAAGAATTATTTAAAATCGCTTGTTCAAGTAATTCAATTCCAAAAACTAAATTAGCATTTAAAATATCAATTAACGACTCACTATTACGACCATAACTACATGCGGTATGAACTATTATATCAGGCTTAAAATTTTTGAAAACGGTTGCTAACGGAATTTCATCAGTGTTAAAGCTCTTGTATTCTTTCGATAAATTAGTAATTCTCCAATCATCAGAAGTATTTCTTTTTATAATAGCTACATCAAAACCCTCTGAAATAAAACTTTCTAAAAGATGACTACCTAAAAAACCTGTTGCCCCTGTCAATAAGATTTTTTTACTCACAAATCTAAAAGTTTAATCCGAAGAACTCTTCTAATTTATCAGCCACATAATCTAAATGCTCATTTGAAAGAGCTGGTTGAACTCCAAGCCAAAAGGTCGAGTTCATAGTTATGTCGGTATTTGTTAATTCTCCTACAACTTTGTAATGTAAATCTTTAAAATAAGGCTGATTTATTAAATTACCGGCAAATAATAAACGTGTACCGATTTTATTGTCATCAAGAAAGCGTGTCAATTCAACTCTAGTTATGCCAGCTTCAGGCTTTACAGTTAAAGGGAAACCAAACCAGGAAGGATTACTATTAGGTGTTGGTTGAGGTAATTCTAAAAAGTCTGTTAATGCCGCTAATCTGTTTCTCAAATAAGTATAATTTTCTCTCCTACGCTTTATAAAAAATTCTAATTTGTCTAATTGTGCTAACCCACAAGCGGCTTGCATGTCGGTAATTTTTAAATTATACCCAGAATGAGAATAGACATATTTATGATCATACCCAAAAGGTAAATCACCATGCTTTTGTTCAAAACGACATCCACAGGTATTATCACAACCTGGTGCACAATAACAATCACGACCCCAATCTCTGAAAGATTCAGCAATAACTTTCAATTCTGGGTTGTTCATAAAAACCGCACCTCCTTCTCCCATTGTCATATGATGTGCAGGATAAAAACTTAGTGTTCCTATATCTCCAAAAGTGCCACATTTTTGACCATTATATTCTGCTCCAAGCGCATCACAGGTATCTTCAACTAACCACAAATTATATTTCTTACATAGGTCCACTACCTTTTCCAAATTAAATGGATTTCCTAATGCATGAGCCAACATAATAGCTTTTGTTTTAGGTGTTATTGCTGCTTCAATTAAATCGGCATTGACATTGTGTGTTTTAATATCTACATCAACAAATACAGGAATAGCTCCAAACTGTATGATAGGATTTACTGTTGTAGGAAAACCAGCTGCAACTCCGATCACTTCATCTCCTTTCTTTATTGCTCTTTCACCAAGCCTTGGAGATGTTAAGGTGCTAAATGCAACCAAATTAGCAGATGAACCTGAGTTTACAGACAAGCAATATTTTACCCCTAAAAAAGCGGCCAATTTTTTTTCAAATTCTGCATTAAACCTTCCTGTTGTTAGCCATCCATCTAAAGAAGCAGCAACCATATTTTGCAATTCCTCTTCTCCTAATAATTTTCCTGAGGGAGGAATAATAGTTTCACCAGGTACAAAAGCTTTTACTTTATATTGTTCTTTTGCATATGAACTGACTAGTGTTGCGATTTCTACTCTTAACGTTTCTAATTTATTGCTCATTTTAATCCTTTTGATATAATGCTATTTCCAGCAAACATTGTTCTTGAATATTTTCTTTTGCTAAATAATTTTGATGCCACCTGGTAATCCTTTTCAATGTATCCTCCAAATTCCATTTAGGATACCAGTTTAATTGTAAGGCAGCTTTCGAACAATCTAATTTTAAATACCCAGCTTCATGCGGATTATTTTTTTTGTCTAGCTCCCACTTAGCTCCATTCCCCCAATTTTCCATCATTCTATCTAAAATCCAGCTAACTGGTTTACAATCTTCGTCTTTCGGCCCAAAATTCCATCCCTCTGCAAAACTACTACCATCTTCAAATAAATGCTGAGCCAAAACCAAATAACCTGAGAGTGGTTCCAAAACATGTTGCCAAGGCCTAGTTGACAATGGATTTCTCACAATTACTGGTTCGTTATTTTCAAACGCTCTTAAAATATCAGGTATTAATCGATCTTCAGCCCAATCTCCACCACCAATTACATTACCAGCTCGTGCTGAAGCTAAAAAAGTGGTTTTATTTTCATTAAAAAACGATTTTCTATATGCGGCTGTTACTAACTCTGCACAACCCTTGCTACTACTGTATGGATCGTGACCGCCCATTGGTTCATTTTCTCGATAGCCCCAGGCCCACTCTTTATTTTCATAACATTTATCCGTTGTAACAGACACTATAGCTTTTAAATTAGTACACTTTCTAGCAGCCTCTAAAACGTTAACCGTTCCCATTACATTGATTGCATAGGTTAAAACGGGGTCTTGATATGAAAGTCTCACCAATGGTTGCGCTGCCATATGGATTAAAATATCAGGACTGAATGCCATCATTGACTCTGTAATATGATTCAAATCGGTTATATCTCCAATTTCAGAATCCATATTTTGAGCAACATTGGCTTGGGTAAATAGATTTGGTATTGATGAAGGTGCCAAAGCATAGCCTTTTACTAAAGCCCCCATATCTTGTAACCATAAAGACAACCAACTCCCTTTGAAACCAGTATGGCCTGTTACAAAGACCTTTTTACCTCTCCAAAAAGATGGGTCTACTTTACCTTTTAGTCTTCCCATATTTTCCATGGCGCTGTATTCGTTTCTAACAATTCCTCTAAATAAAATTTATCTCTCAAAGTATCCATTGGCTGCCAAAAACCTTCGTGTTTAAATGCCATCAATTGCTTTTCTCTTGCTAGAGCTTTTAAAGGCTCTTGTTCCCAAATTGAAGCATCCCCATCAATTCTATTAAACACTTTCGGAGAAAGTACAAAATAACCTCCATTAATTAAGGCACCATCTCCTCTAGGTTTTTCTTGAAACTGCCTAACCTCATTGTCAATAATTTCTAAGGCTCCAAATCTGCCTGGTGGATATGTTGCAGTTAAAGTAGCCTCTCTACCATGTGATTTATGAAAATCTATAAGGTCTTTTATATTAATATCGGCAACACCATCTCCATACGTAAAACAAAAACTTTCCTCTCCTTGTAAATAATTAGCAACTCTTTTTAATCTCCCACCTGTCATTGATTCATCTCCTGTATCAACCAATGTAACTGACCAAGGTTCTGCTCGTTCTCTATGTACAATCATTTTATTGCCTTTCATGTCAAAAGTAACATCAGATTGATGTAAAAAATAATTTTGAAAATATTCCTTGATCACATAGCCCTTATAACCGCAACATATTATAAAATCATTAATACCATAATAGGAATAAGTTTTCATAATATGCCACAAAATCGGTTTACCTCCAATTTCTACCATAGGTTTCGGCTTCGAAACTGTCTCTTCACTTAATCGCGTGCCTAATCCACCTGCTAATATTACCGCTTTCATTTTAATTAATTTGATTGTACAAATGGGTCTGAAAAAAAGTTATTTTCCTTTAATCCATTTTCAATAAATAGCTTTTTTGAAGATTCGATCATAATATTTGAACCGCAAGCATATACACACGAATTTACTAATGATATACTTTGCTTTATAACAATATCTTGTATGTATCCTCTTTCACCTGTCCATTCAATTGAGGCTCTAGACAAAACAGGAAAGTATATAATGTCATTAAAATTCCTCAATTCACTTGGATTCCAAAATAAGTCATTCTCATTTCTAGCGCCTACAAAAAGCCAAATCTTTTTATTTCTGAAATTTTGTTCTAATTTGCTTAAATTTTCTAGAATAGCTTTGATTGGAGCTACACCAGTACCTGTAGCCAAAAAAATAATATTTTCTTGATCATTTTCTCTAATAAAAAATGAACCCAGAGGCCCCTCTATCCGAAGTAAATCATTCACCTTTGCTTCCTCAAACCAATAGTTACTCATCACACCATTATCATATTTTTTTATGAAAAAAGTGAGTAAAGTATTTTGCTCAAAAGCATTTGCAATTGAGTAACTTCTTTTAATATCCCCTTTAATAATGTTCACATATTGTCCAGAGTTATATTCGAAGTTTGCATTCGGAGGCAATCGCAAACGAACTTCGATGACATTCTCTTTAAATTTGACAATTGATTGTATTTTAGATGGAATAATCTTTTTCTCAAAAAAACGAAAACCCAACAAGCCTTCAATATCAAGAACTAAATTTGATGTCGGAATTGCATTGCATGATAAAACACAATGATTTAATTTTTCTTCTTTTGACAAAACTAAATCATCTAATTTATCGGTAGTGGTACCTTTTTCAAGATGTATTATACAACTACGACATCTTGCAGATAGACAAGAATGTTCCAGTATTATACCATTACTCCTTGCGGATTCAAAAATAGTTGTTTTGGAATCGCACAAAAATTTTACCCCATTTTTTAATGTAATCGAGTACATCATATTTCAAGAACTTGGAAGAAGTATAGTAAATAAAAGTAGATAAAAGTATAATTTTCAATTGAGGAAAGCTTTTACAGACTTAAATACCTTAAAAAAAGACAATAAAATTCTAAGCCTACGTATTTGAAAAGATATATAAACTTTAAAATTATCACCGTGCATCATTGGTAAACTCTTATATCTTAGGTGATATTTTTAAGTTATTCGGTAAGTGGTTGCCTTTTTTGACAGTTTGTAAATATATTTTATTGAATTGAAATTTGCAAGGTTCAATTAAAACGTAAGTGGGCTCTGCTGGGGAGCAACTCACCAGGGATAAATTGAATCGA
>Ga0169931_10001906_pt1 | contig 34321 bp, 49 predicted proteins | sample Kivu_15m_20L_FD_129675 | JGI IMG/M metagenome (GOLD analysis project Ga0169931, IMG submission 129675) | Freshwater microbial communities from Lake Kivu, Western Province, Rwanda to study Microbial Dark Matter (Phase II) - Kivu_15m_20L... | ecosystem: Environmental > Aquatic > Freshwater > Lake...
CCGTTGTCGAGCAACCCGTTGTCGAGCAACCCGTTGTCGAGCAACCCGTTGTCGAGCAACCCGTTGTCGAGCAACCCGTTGTCGAGCAACCCGTTGTCGAGCAACCCGTTGTCGAGCAACCAGAACCGATTGAAGTAGAACAGCAAGTTCCTCAACCAAAAGAGACCGAGGCGATCGACCCGGGACTTGAGGCTTTGTTTGAGAAATCCTCCCCGACCGTTCCTTTAGCCAAACAGATTATTCAATACCGTGACGACCCCGATTCGTTGGATCTTATCGGGAAAACAGCCGCCAGAGCCACCACAAAGGGTCGACAATTTTTCAGCGAACAAGCCAATTTCGACGCTAATATCCGGGCACATAAATTCTGGGAGGAAAATCTTCCAAAGTTTGAGGATGCAAAAGCCAGGGGAGATTGGGTGGAGATGGCTAAAATCACGGCGCTTGCCGCCGGAAAAGGAGTTCAACTTCAGATTGAAGTTGCACTTGGAGAGACCAACGAAAGCATCGAGAAAGCCCAGCGAAGCATGGGCGCAAGGCTCATGGTGGGCACAATCAAAGACCCCAAGGAAGCAGCCAAAGCCATTGAACTTGGTCAGGTTTTTGCGGAAGATGTTGAGGCCGGAAGAAGCATAGCCCCGGAAGGACAAAAACCGGCGATGGGATTTGGTGCCGGAGACGGTCGGTTCAAGGTCGGGATGAATTTGAAGATGGCGGAGGATTACGCAAAACATCTTCGGGATGAAAGAAACATCGCCCTTGGCGCGGCCTCATTGCGTAATTTTGCGGTTCAAAGCGGGGATGCTTTTCTTCCATTCACATCGGTTGGGGACGTCATTATTGACAATGAAAACGATCCGGTTCAGGTGGCTAAACGCGCGGCCTTGGTAAATGAGATTAACAATATCGTCTACAAGGATTACGGGTTTTCGACCCTGGCCGGACAGGCAACCGGATCGGTCGGGCAGTTTATCGGGGTTGGGGCGGCGGCAACCAAACTACTTGGAAAGACAATGGGTACCGTTGAAGGCGGGCTGGTAAAAATTCCTACCCCTCTTAGCCGCGCCGGAACTTATGCGTTTGTTGGAACCTCGTATTCTTTTGAGGGTGACCCAAGAGATCTTAGTTTTTGGCAGCGGTTAAGTTCAATAACCAGCGAATCGTTGACTATCGGTTTGGCTGAAGGAGCCGGAAATAAACTTGAAAACGCGGTCGAACATAGTCTGGCCAGTTACACAGTGGCAAAAGGATTGGAATCAAAATTCCCGGCCTTGAGTCCCGTGGCTTCCGGTTTTGCCAAGATTTTGGGAACAACACTGGGGGAAACCACCTCCGAGGAATTGGAAGCCCTCATGCGCGGGCAGGATCCGGTGGAACCATTCTTTGCAAATTTGGGGACATCGTTTGGCATCGGTATTGGTATGGCCACCATTGGCGGTTCTTTTTCGGCCGCAAAACAAGCCAAGGTATGGGCGTTGGCGGATGACAAGTATGTAACCATTCTCACCGACATGGTCCTGAGTATCGAGGCCGATCCAAATAAAACGCCCGAGCAAAAAGCCCAGGAGCATCAGGATCTTTTTGACAATCTTTCTCCAAGAGCCAAAAAACTTTACACTTCTTTGCGGGCGGCCATGGCTGTCGACCCGAACGTTTCTCCGGAGAGCCACAAAGTTTTGACAGGGACAGTTAACGAGGATAAATCTGGAGTCGCGGCGGACATGCTTCGTGAGGAAGTTGAAAAAAAGAAGGCCGCTCAAGAGTCAAAACTACCAGGAGCCCAACCTGGTATTCCCCCGGCAGCTCCTGCCCCGTCCGAACTGGGTACCCCAATTGTTTTGCGTGGGGCTCCCCAGGAACCCCAAGCCCCGCAGACCGATGAGGAAAGCGCGCAGGCTTTGGATGATCTTGTTTTTGTTTTTCAGAAAAACGAGGGGGCTCCCATCATTTTTGAAAATACTCCAGGCAATAAAGGCATAATTGATTGGATCAAAAAGCAGGGGAGAATTTACCAGGAGTACGACGAAGAGAATAATCAGTATATTGTTCTTGGTGTAAAAGATGATAACGGCGAGTGGGTTGGGATGGAAGATCCGCTCGAAATTGAACCGGACCACAAGGACGCCATCTCACAGCGCATTGATGAACTGAAAGCCGAAGGCAAGATCACCCCGGAACTTGCCAACGAAGCGCAGGATGAAATATGGCTTGCCGAAAGCATGGATGAATTGGAAAGGATCGCTGAAGATTATATTGGAAGATCGGAAATCGATATTGCGTATGAAAAGTTTTTGATGCCGGTTAAGGAATCCGTTGAGGATGAAAAGGCAAGACAGATTAAACTTGATAAAATCAACAGACAGATTGTTGTTTTGGAGGACAAAATAAAGAGGTCGGCTCCGGAGGATGTTCCTGAATTGGAAGACCAAATCGCCCTTCTTAAAAAAGCAGCCGGAGAAGAATTGTCTGCCCGCCAGGAAAAAGGCCAGGAATCGTTGATCTCCGAGGTCAATGCGGCGGAAGCCCAGGCCAAACGTGATTTTAAAAGTGGAAACTATTTTCCAAAAGAACTTGAAGAGCAGGGTCAAATTGTTCTTGGAATAAACAATCCGGGTAACGACACCTACAAAGAACTAAACGGCGACAAGGCCACCAATAAACAACCGCTTCCGCCAAGCCCTTATGAAAACGATGTCAACGCCTTGGACAAGGTTTTTGACCTTGGAAACCCCGAGGTTGTAAAACTTCTACAAAGTCTCGGGGCCATTGATGAGAACGGCGTAAGCCGGATGACGCCGGTTGAAGCTGCCGCAGAATACTTCAAGCGCAAGAAGGCGGGACTAGATGGAAAAGCGTTTGAAAAATACCAGGGCTTTGGTTTTGGTGACGCTGTTTATAATGCCGCCGTCGATCAGTTTCTTCTCGAGATACGCAGGGGGCGACGTAATATTGCCCTTGGTAAAATTTTAAAGAGGAAGATCATTAGCGCCACGCGAAAAGCAACAGCCCGTTTGTTACGCGGAGTTGACCTTGGCGCGGCAAAACGTTTTGAGGCGCCGCGTACCCGGGCTCTTGACGTTGAAGCCTTGGCGGAGGAACAAGGGATCAACCCCGGAGTGGCGCAAGCGATCAATGAGGCTTTGGATATTATTGAGGAAGTCGATGCGGATATGCAGGCGGAGAACCCGTCGGATCTTCCGTCGTCCCGTCAACGTCAAGACGCCCTGTCCATCCTGGCCCAGAGGCTTGCGCCCGTGTTCCGTGGGGAACTTAAAACAGAAATTGAAAAAGCAGCTTTTGATATTCTTATTTCCGGAGATCGTGGCAATCTGGGTGCGGTTGCAAAACAGCTTAACATAACCCAGGAGAATCTTTCAGCTGTTGAATCTGTAATGCGCGATAAGTTCCGTGAGCGGCTTTTGACGGATTATCGCAAAGCTTTTGAGGCCGGTGAACTCCCCTCGCGTCCGACCGTTATTGAAGGCGATGCCAATCCAATGAAAGCCGGAGAGTTGTCAAACGCCCAAATGGAACCCGTGCTCCAGAAATATTACAAGGCAAACGATGAAGGATTTTTTAATCTTGCCGAAGAAGAACATCTTGATTCACTAAGGGAAAAGGCACTTAACACCAGACGCCCGTCGGATCTGTCGGCATTTGAGCAGGAGTTTAGCGCAATCATTCTTGGCAAACTTCTTGGGATTGACGACCTTGTTTCCGTCACTCAATCCAATCTTAACTCGGCCCAAGAAGCATTGGGAGAAAAACTGCACGGGGAATATCTGGCCAAGTTCAACGCGCTCAAATCCAGATACGAAAAAGATATTTCCGGATTCCCGGCAGGACGGGAGGGTCTTAAACAAACCGCGCCCTTTACGCGCGTGTTTCGTAGAAATCTTCTCGACCTTAACGAAGACATAGAAAGAGATTCCTCCGCTGGCGAGGAGTTAACAGGAGAACCAACAAATGAAAAACAACCCCAACCAAAACCAACTTCCGATGATCAACGCGCGCTTGCGCGCGCAAAACGTGAAGCCGATCGAAAGGCCAGGCGCCAAGCTGCCGCCGCAGCAAAAGTTCCGGGACAAGCCGATGTCGGACAAAGAGTGGCAGGAGCTCCTCAAGGTGCGGCAACTGACGTCGGAAGACCTGATGCTTCAAAGCCTCGTGGAACCCCGCTCCTAAAACAATTCGTACAGGCCCTGGGCCTGGATAAGCTCTACAAGCTTGTCAAAATACGGGCATTAGGCAGCGAGTTTTGGGGTCAGAATGGGTATCTTGATGCCGATCAGCAGCAGGATTTTGAGGCGTCCACCTCCGCAATGGATGGTTCCACTCGTCAGGCGTTTTATCTGGCAAACGGTGCTGGCACCGGAAAGACCCGTGTTCTTTTGGCGGTGGCAAAATACTATATGGACAGGGGATTCAAGGTTGTTTATGTAACATCTCCTGAAGCGGTATCGCCCAATTGGCAAGCAGGCTCTATTGGCGGATCGATTGAAAAAGATGCCAAAACAATGGGGATTGCAATCGAGCCTCGTGGTGGAACCGAAGGTAAGAAAATAGAATTTGTTCCGGGGAAAGTTCTTGTCACCACCTATATCCAATCGTTTCTTGAAAAACTAAAACCTCTGGTTGATTCGAAGACCGTTGTTATTTTTGACGAGCACCATTCAGCAAGAAATCTTTCGGAGGGCGGAGCCAGAGGAGTCATTGTCGACGAGATTGGGCACAAAGCAGCCAAGGTTCTCATGGCGTCGGGAACCCCGTTTGACAATCCCTCGCATCTTCTGGCACTTAAACGATTGGGTATTTTTGACAATGAAAACGCCGACGATTTACTTTTACGCCTTGGTTATGAAAGAAAACCCTTACGAGGAGGAAAAGCTTTTTATTGGGGATATGTGGAGGGTGTCACCGAGGAAGACATGCAAAGCCGCATGGAGCAATTCATGCAGGGGTTGGCGGACCGTGGGATTCTAAGATCCAGGTCCCTCAAACTTTCCGGAGTCCCGGTTTCATTTGCCAAGGTCAACCTTACCGAGGAGCAAAACAAAAGACTTCAGGTTTTAAGCGACATGTACGGGGGTCTTCAGAACTCCAATATTGCCGCCCGCCGTCAATTGATCATCGAGACCAAAAGACTTCTTGAGGAGTTTAAAGTTGAAGCGGCTGTCGATAGGGCCATAGACGCTTTCCAGCGCGGGAGAAAACCCATTATCTATGTGGGTTTTGCTTTGGAAGAAACGACCAGCGGGAAAAAGGTTCATCCCACCGCCCTTAAAATTGTGGAGGCTTTGCAGAAACGCGGGGTTAAACCAGAACAAATAGCAAGGCTTTATACCGGAGGCGACGGGAAAACCGTTGCCATGGCAAAGTTCAATACTCCAAGACCCGAAGCCAAAGGACAGGAAGCTCAACAGGCCGACGCAAATTCCGCAGACTTTTTGGTGGCGACAACCCAAATGGGCGGGACAGGAATTGAGCTGGACGATCAATACGGTGATGAGCCCAGGGAGATGATTATCATGTCTGTGCCCAGCACGGCGATTGAGGCGGTGCAAACCATCTATCGTGTGTGGAGAACCCAGACGGCCAGCTACCCCTCAATTGTGCTTTTGGAAACTGATGACCCGATTGATCAGTTGCACATTGGCAGAATGCGTACCAAGCTGTCGCTTCTCGATGCGGTTCTCGGAGCCGGGTTTGAAGGATTACGCGGACTGCCTCCGTCTGAAGTAAAGATTCCAAAAATCACAGTACGGAAAGCTCCCGATACTTCCAGCCAGGAAGAGGTTGATGAAACTAAACAGGATATCAAAAGCGGTTACGGAAAAGAATTTGACGGGGAAGAGACAATCACACTTACAGACTCCAAGGGAGGAAAGTCGGTTTACCCCATTTCATATTCCGGAACCGAGTCGTCTGCCAAGGCGGAACCTGGAGTGGACAACGCTGACGACCGCATTGTCCTCAACCCAAAACGAATCCGGGAACTGCGTGGGATTTTGGGAACAGAAAATTTCAGAAAGTTTTTCACGCAAGCTATCTTCCACGAAATCATTCACGTCGAGGTGTTCCGCTATCTAAGAGAGATGGGCCTGGATCCCGTGGCCGAAATCCGCGCGTTTGGCCAAGCCATGAGCAAGGCGCTCCGTCTTGCCACGGCCAGACTTTATTTTTCCCATCTTGGCTCGGATCTTTCCTCCCCCGACGTTCAGCAACAGATCACGGAGATGGCGGCTGATGATTATAAGATTGGCGGGGAAGCTATCCGACAGGCAGTGGAACTTGACCTGACCGGGCAGGTTACCGAGCAGGTTCTTTCCCCCAATCCGGAAGATATCGCCCGGGCCACCAAGCGGGTGCAGGATCTGTTGTTTGCAGAAAACAAGGGAGTGCTTGCGTCGCTGGCCATAACCTTTGATCAATATCTAACCAGGATTAAACGAGGTCTTGGGATTGTCCCCAACGCCAGGGATCGATTGGTTCTTCGTCAGGGAATTGAGAACATCATTGAGAAGCTGACCAAAAAACGTGCAAAGTTTTTGGAGCTTTCCAAAGACGAAACACTTGCTTCTCCGGAAAAGTTTATTTCCCCCACAAGCCCAAGACCGTCAGACGTTTTTGACGGGTATGATCTTCGCGTATCCCGGATGATTGAAAACCATCTGGCCGGAAGAACCCCGGGTGTTTTCGGAGTCAATGCGGCTTTGGATCCGGACAGGACAGTTTTGGTAAGTGAATGGTTAGACGCCCTTGATATTGCCAAAAGCAGAAACTTTATCACAAAAAAAGAATGGGATCTTTATCGTTCGGCGACACTAAGCGCCATATCAAACGGACGGGCAAGCCTTCCCCGGATTGCCCAAAATGCTTTGGTGATTGCCGAGCAAATGCAAGAGGCTGGAGATTCTTTCCCCATTGAAACCTTGACTCCTCTTACCTTAAACAGAGCTTCTTTGTCGGAGACGGAAAAACTCATGTCACCGGAAATAAAAGAAGAGGATTACAGGGTCAAGATTGGACCGTATAAAACCGTCAAGACAAATGCTGTCTCCACCGCAAAAGCCGTCGCCAACGGGGTATTCCAGCTTTTTGATGCTTATCCAACCATCGGGTTTGGCGGAGAGGTTTATACCAAGGATCGAGCCAAGTATCTGATTGCCGAACTGAAGAGGCGTGGATACAGTAACTTTGCCAGAAAAGCAAACGGGCTGAATGCCCCGGAATATGAGGGAGAAAAGCTTACCCCCGAAGAGCTTGCTGCTGCCAAATCCGAAGTTCTTAAGGCCAATTCTGTTTTCCCGTTGTACAACAAGTTTGGGGCCAAAGCGCTTTATGACGTGCTTCAAAGCATCGATGATTCTGAAATCAATTCCGCGCTGAAGGCCAATAAATATCTTTCCGGATTTTTAGAAAGTGGAAAAGGAACGAACTGGAGAAAACAATTTGTCCTGAAAGCCCATGCGGACTATTACAAAAAAGCGGCTTTCCAAATGGATTCAGACAAATACCAGGCCGCCATGTCAGAAGTATCTTTCTTGAGGGATCCGGATGATATAAACAATCAGGCTCTTTTCTCGCCCGAGTATTTGGAAGACAGGAAAAAAAGACAGCGTGTAAGTTCAAAGTTAATTGACACCATAACTTCCAAGATGCCGGAATCTGCCTCGATTGAGCAGCTTGAGGGCATCATTAAAAGTAGCGGGGTCAGTCCGGATGAAATCAAGTATTCCGGAATCCAGGATTTTATTCAGGCTCTTCCTCCGGGAGTCAAGGTTAACAAGGAAATTGTTCTTGAGTATTTGGATGAAAATCTTTCCAACCTTTTCATGGAAAGAACCCTGACCCAGGAAGCTAACGACAAATTCCGGGATTATCTTGTAAACAAAGTTATTTCAAACGAGATAAATTACGGGCTTGCGGTGGATCGTGTTTACGCAATGAAAGATCCTGAAACGGGAATGACGGTTCAGGATATCCTTAAACAACGAACAAATCTGGTTGATTCCGCAATCGCCCAAATTATTGACCCAATTATTGAGCGTGGTGCCAAAAGAGTTGCCGCAGAGGCAGCTGTTCCAATGGCTTCGGGAGAAGTAACGGCACTTGAAAACGCAGCAAAATCAAAAGTCAGACTCCGTAGTTTGGATTATCTTAGAAATATTTATAGATCTGATGAGCTTTTTATATCGGTGCCTGCTTATAAAGCATTAGGCTTTGACAAAACTGCGCCCGATGTATTAACCGGAACTGGCGAGATTAATGTTGACGTAGGTTTACTTTCAACAGAAATGGATGCTTTAGAAAATGTTTTAAACAAAATCGATGAGCTTGGAAAAATTATTCAAAGAATTGGAGAGATAAATAAAACAGATTTTGATAAATCAATACTTCCAATTTTAAATGAAATAGATGTTGAAACAAGTATTTATGGAAGTATGACTACCGGTAGAATGTTGGGTCTATCCGGCCGTTTTGAGGAAGGTCTTAATAATCTTTACAACATTGAAATGTTTGAAGATGTTGATTATGGGTTTGCCGGATTTGAAGAGTATCGTACTCCATTTATTCAAGCTAAAAACTATAAAGAAGTTTTGCTTATGTCGAGCGCGTCTGATTTTAAATCTGGACATTTTCGTACAGCCGGAGAAGGTTATGTTGCCCACTATAGATCAGTCGAGGCAGAAGATTCAAACAAACAATCCGGAGTGTATATTGAAGAACTACAAAGCGATGTTCAAAATAAAAATAGAAAACTTATTAGAAAGGGCCAGGAACCGTATGTAGTTCCCTATGCAAAATCCTACCCTCTTCAACTGTTTAAAAGGGCTCTGGCCGACGCCGTTTCCCTTGGAAAATCATGGGTAGGGTGGACGACCGGAAAGACCCAAGCAGATAGATACTCATCTCCTGTTCGTCTTTCCGGAGAATCTTGGAGTGTTAAACTTCGTTTTAGAGGAGATGTGGATAGAAAAAACCCAGATAATTTATCTTTCTCCAATGTTGCACAAATTGCCATTACTTTACATCAAGACCCGACAGCAGAACCAAATCCCGACGACATTCGGACTGTAATTTTGCCTGCCGATCTTGAAGCATCAATCGGTCCAGAAAAAGCTCAAAAACTTCTTTCGTTACTAAAAGAAACATTTGCCGGTTTTGCAGGGCAGTTATCACCTCGACGACAGGTGCCGGTGGATCCGTTGGATGACGTGGAATCCTCAGCTTTCTTTTTTAGAAACGACAAAATCGTCATGAACAATCTTAAAGAGATTGGGATGAGAAAATTCTATGATGAAATGGTTCCAAAAGAAATAGAAAAATATGTAAAAAAATTTAACGGGAAGGTTGTTAAATCAAGTTTAGCCCGTTCTACCTCAAGACTTCAAAGAAAAAATTTAAGAACAGATCTTCGTATGACGGGAGAACGGTCGCCAAAATCAAACATAAGGCCACTCCCAGACAAACTCGCAATATTTTCAGGTCCGCTGAGAGAAGAATTAAAGGATAATCTTTGGTCGCTTTTAAATGAAGGTTCTTTAAGCGGACAGTTTTATGTTCAAGACAGGGAGACCAGAAAGATTCAAGGGCCGTTTGAAACATATTCCCAGGCGCTTGCTCTAATCACAGATGATCTTCAAAAAAATTTAAAAACCGAAGAGAGCGAGGCAGCTAGTATTTTGGAGCCTTTGCCTTTTTGGAAAGTTGAGATCACGCCCGAGCTGGCAAAATACGTCAAGGAAGGACAGGCGTTGTTCTCCCCGGAGTTCAAGGTAAGGGAAAGCCGTGCCGGAATGAAAATGGCCCAGGAACTTGTTAACGCCATCCCAAGCACCGAGGGGCAGGAGGCTATTCGGGATCTTTGGTATTACCAATCCGTACCCCAGGAAGTTCAGGACGAGAACGCCCTGATCTATATCAGGCAACATACGTTGGACGTTACGGTCGATAAATTCTTGTCCGATTCCCTCGAACCAAAACTTTCGGACCGTACTGCAATTGGCCATGCCCTTGTCAGTCTGCTTATGTCGGAATCGGAAACTGATCCGGTAAGAGAACAACAGCTTGTTCAGGTGGCCATAAAGTTGGCCAAGGACTACGGAACAGAGCCTGGCAGGGCGGTATCCCTTTGGAACCGTACTCTCAACAGCATGGCCGAACGTCCGGAGGTTATGCGTAGATTTGTAAACAACATGCTCAACGACGCGGTCAAGGGGAGAACCGCAGGGTACGTGACGGAAGAGTCGGAAGTCAAAGCCGGGTTGGATGACGCCGCAAGAAGGGCGTCGGAAGCAATGATAAACAATCCGGTTACCAAGCAGATTCTGGATCAGGTTAGTAAGTTAATTGAGCTAAACAAGCGGGAGGAAACCCAGGGCAACAACGACGATAATCTGATTGACTACATCAACGGCGACCAGGCAAAAGCCGCCGCCGATGAATTTTTGGGAACAGACGCAGGGCTGGAAACTCCGGATTCCGACGCAAGGGATTCCGACAATATCCGCTTAAACCAACAGCAAGTAAGGGCGCTTGGGGTCTTGATCCGTGGGGTTATCGATTCCTCGGAAAATCCCGACGTAACGGCGGCCTCTCCGGCGCGCATCCGTGAGCTTGTTCTTTTGGTTCCGGCAATTCAAAAGGCCGATCAGGCGGCGGTTGAAAGAAAACTCAATCTCTATTTTGACGCCGCCCTGGATTTTGTTTTGGAAAGCAGACAACAACAGGCCCCCGTTGTTCCGGCGGCAACCCGAGGAGAAGCCAAAAAACGGGTGGCAAAATCAAAAGCGGAAGCCAAGGAAAAAGGTCCGATTGAAATTCCAAAATCCTCCGCGGATACCCTGGTTGATTATGCTCCCCCGGCCGCGGAATCTTTGCAACGCATGGCGGAAAGAGCCAATCTCAAACCCAAGGAAAAGGAATTCCTCAAGGCCTTGGCCGACAGGATAACCCGAAGAATCGCCCTGCATATCAAACAGGAGGGTGGGCTGAAGCCCAAGTACGAAAGGATTCCCACGCCAACGGAAGCTCAAACAACACAGCAAATGATGCAGTTCTTCCCGGAGGTTCTTGAGTTTGTAACTGGCATCAAAGAAACTTTGCTTGCCGAATACTCCGAGGAAGAGCGTATTGGGCTGGAGCCCCTGGTTGAGCAAGCTTTTAATTTCCCTCTGGCGGCCTCCAGTCTAAAACAAACCATCCGTACCCTGGCCTCGATTGGCGGACCCGTAACCAATATCCGCCAGCTTATCCGCATGAGCAGCGGGGACATTGAAACGTTCGTCCTACAAATGCAGGCTTTGCTGACCCAGAACACTTCCCTTGATCTGGCTCAACAAAAAATGGTCCTTACTGAATTGCAAAATGCAATGGAAAAACTTTTGACGGAAGAGCGCAGAAAAGAACTTACCAGGATCCGCGACCGTTTTGCCCAGCGTAAAGAAAAACGTACCCGTAAAATGAGATCCGCTTTGGATCGTCTGATCGAGGCAAAGAATCTGGGAATCCTACGTGAAGAGGATTTATTTATTGAGATGCGCCAGCAGCTTGGTCTTCCGGAGATGTCGAGGGAAGTAAGGGACAAGCTTGACAAACGGATTGATGATCTTCGTTTGTACGCACCCGGCGCCATTCGAAACCGTAAAATTTCAGAGATGTTCCAGTTCATCAAGGTTGTGGCCCCGCAGGTTTGGGGAGACCTGATTGTCAGCTACCAAACTTCCAATCTTCTTGCCGGCTTCGGTACAATCGGTATCAATGCCTGGTCGGCGTTTATCAGCAATAACTTCAACGCCGCTATTCTTGGTCTGGTCGGAGCCGCAAAGACAACCGTCGGATTAAAATCAGGACGTGCGGCCTTGTATGGTTCCGCGGCTTTCTTTAAAAATACGTACGGCTCAAAGACCCCGTGGTTGGCTGCTTGGAATGTTCTTAAAAACGGGGACTTTACCGGGGCGATTGACGTTCTTGCCCAGGAGTTGGGCAGGACAAACATCTGGGAAGCTGTTTTAAATCAGGCCAAGTCTTACCGTGCCGGTGAGGCGGGTGCCGTCAGGCCGGAACTTCCCATCAAAGCTTTCGGTAAAGAATTTAAACTACCGCTGGACTCCAAGCTGATCAGCTCCGAGGCCGGAATAATTGCACCGTTTATTTATTTTGGTCGCGCAATGGCCGCCGGCGACGCCATCAATAAAATCGGGGCCCGCCGGATGTACGAGAGGGCCGAGGCAACTTACATGGCTCTTGAGGCTGGAGCCAACACCGACGAGGAAATTGCCCAGTATGTTTCCAATCTTCTCAACCTTAGCCCGGAAGCCAGGGCGCAAGCTGAGCGTGACGCGGCTGCCGATGCCGAAGCTTTCAACCTGACTCCCGAGCAACAAGCTTTGCGTGTCGAGGAGATCCTTGAACAGGGCAGACCCAGCACCGAGGAAGTCAAACGTGTCATGGATAAAGCCAAACAGTTTGCGGCAGAGGCAACCTTTACGAATGACTTTGAAGGATACTTTGGATTGCTTGCCGAAGGTCTGACAAAAATGGCAAACAAAGCGTGGCCGGCGCAGCTAATCGTCAAGTTCTTGAGAACCGGTTCCAGCCTGGTCAACGAACTTTTAAAATTCATGCCGGTCACTTCAGCCATTGACATGGTCACTGGAACGGCCATGTTGATGGGGCCAAAAAGCAAGTACTACCGCCCTCCGCCCAGACCCGGATCAGTGGAATTCGACATGGCTCTTGGCAAAATGATGACGGGTCATATTGTCGCCGGCATCCTGGTTTATCTTCTCAAGGAAGCCCTTAGTGGCGAAGACGATCCTCCCTTTATGATCAACATCACCGGACCCACCGAGTCCGGTCAAAGGGAAGCATTCTTCACCGCGGGAGGGAAATTACGGTCGATCCAGATTGGGAGATTCAAGGATGGAACGGTCAGGAACATCAGTTTTGAATCGCTTCCTGTCGGCTTGTCCGGTCCGCTTTACCTGGTCGGGTCAATTGTGGAGGCTGTCAGATATCAGAAGAGGTCACAAGCCGAGGCTCTTGTAAACAGCGTTGCCTCTGGAGGATTGGTCGCAGCCTACGCGGTGATGGATATGGCCTGTCTTTCCGGCATCCGCGGCATCCTTCAGCTTACCTCAACGGGTCCTGCCACCAAAGATTCCAAGGCTGTCATCAATAACCTGGCCAAGCTTTCGGGTAATATCGTGGCGAGTCTTGTTCCCGGGTATGCAATTCTTCGTGACGTAGAAAAAGTCTGGGACGCCGTTAGCGGAAGACCGTCCAACCGCCCGTATCTTGATAGTTTTCTTGCCGCTTTTTATTCTGGAATTCCGTTTGCCGCGAAGATTGGGAAGCCGGATCTGGATTTCCTTGGGGGAACAACCCAGACACAATGGGGCAACGCCCTCCCCATCATCCGCCGTATGACCACTGCCGGGGTGCAGACAAAAGATTACGACAGCGGAAAGAGAACCGAGCAGGCTGTTCACGACAAACTTGTGGCCTTGTTTGCGGCCAACCGTGTGGCCCTTGACTGGACCACGTCTTTGCCAAGGGATTTATCCACTTTGGAACTGGTTCAGGAAAAACAGGCCAGGGGAGAGGCAATGGAACTTTCTGATTTGTTTGAGACCAGCCGTCTTCTTACTCCGGACGAAAAGTATGAATGGGTCCAAACAGCGGGTCCGGAAATTCAACGGGCTCTGGCCCAAATGATTCCGCAGCTTGAAAAGATGGACAGAACCATGTTTACCCTGACGGTCAAGGAAACGGCCAATCCGATCAAACGGGCATTGCTCTACAAGGTTTTGCTGTCCAGAAAAAATGCCCCTATCTTGTATCCGGAAAGAAAATAACTAGGATTATCCCATGGACAAACTACAGGAGCTGAGAAAAAAATACGGCCCGGAGTACCAGAAAAAAGTGGACTTCTACCGGAAGGTTGCGGCTCCTGCCGTGGTGGCCGCGGAAAAACTGGGGATGGATCCTAAAATTCTGATGGCTCAGGCGGCCCTTGAATCCAACTGGGCGGCTTCCGATCTGGCTACCAAAGCCAATAATCTTGGCGGAGTAAAAGCCAAAAGAGATCAGCCTTATGTGGAGATGAAATCCGCCGAGGGATACGGGCCCAACCGCCGAGTTGAGACCAGCAAGTTTGCCAAGTACCCGGACATGAATGCTTTTTTTGAGGAGTGGCCCAAGATCTTCCAGCAACCAAGATACGCAGACGCCATCAAGGAGCGGGATCCGAATATATATGGCCGTAAAATTGTGAAGTCAGGATACTCAACGGAAGATCCGAACACATATGCAAAAAGTGTTTCCAGTATCTATAAGGATATTGAGCGCATGATGCTGGATCAAAGCATCATGGATTCAAAGGTAGCCACAGAACAAACGAGGTAATTATGCCATTAGGAAAAGCCAGCATGCCCTGCAATCAGCCGAGGGCCAGTACCCGGCCCGGCAAAAAGCGAATGGTCAAAGCCTGTGAGGGTGGCAAGGAACGTCTTGTACACTTTGGGGCCAAAGGATACGGACACAACTACTCCGCTGCCGCACGCAAATCCTTCCGGGCCCGCCACAACTGCGCCAACCCCGGAACCAAACTGAGTGCCCGTTATTGGGCCTGTAAAAATCTTTGGGCTGGCCCGGGCGGATCCACCCTCTCGAGCCCTGCCGGACGGAAGGGAAAATACTAATGTTATGGCCTGTCTTTTTCTTTACTGGTATTGTTCTTATCTTTGTTTTCTGGCGCCCCAGGAAAGAACGTGGGGGCTGGGTTGAAATGACTCCGGAAGAAAAATACTTGTTAGCCAAAAAAATTTTCAGCCGTGACCCATCCGCTTTTAAAGACAAGGATAGCGACGGAGTAGAGGATATACTGGAGAAATAATATGGCAGGACTAGGAAAGAAAAAAGCAAACGACGCCTGTACCCGCAAGGTCAAGGCTCGGTACAGCGTATGGCCATCGGCATACGCCAGTGGCGCACTAGTCAAATGCCGTAAAGTGGGTGCGGCTAATTGGGGTAATAAAAAGTGAAAGCAATCTGGTTGATTCTTTGTCTGGCCTTGAGCTTTTTTCTGACAGCCTGTGACGATCAGTTTGAAACAGAAGGCTGGTCAAATTGGCGGTCAACAATGGAGTCTTCAAATGGGTTTTGAACTGGAGAAAAAGTATGGCCTCCATGGATGGTTCAAGCGTAACAAAGGGAAAGGCTGGGTTAACTGCAAAACAGGGGGCCCATGCGGGCGCTCGGACACCAGCAAAGGCAGCTATCCGGCGTGCCGTCCGACGATGTCTATGTGTAACTCCTCGGCTCGCAAGAAGAAAGGGCCGGAGCGGATAAGCTGGAAAAAGAAGGGTGGGCTGGGAAAAGGCTCTTGACCTTAAAACCCTAGCCTATAACATAGATTCATGCCGCTAGGAAAAAACGTATCTGCCAACATCAGCGAACTTTACGCTGATAACAAGAAAAAAGGTAAGAACCGTGGAGCCGGCGGCAAGCCACGTTCCAAAGCCCAAATCATTGCCATCGCGTTAAGCGCGGCCGGCAAATCGAAAGGAAAATAATATGCCTAATTATGGTAAACAATTCATGGACGTTTTTGAAGCGGCAGGGCCTTTTGGCTTGGGTCTTATGGGTATCCGGAAACTTATGAAAAAACCAGACGGTACAACGGAAACGGTGGGGGCCAAAGAGCTTGTCCCTGAAGATCTTACCGAACAACAGCTTCAGACTCTTTTGAATGTCAAGAAAAAACAAGCTGCTCGGGCTGAGTACGCCAAAACACCATTTGCTTATGGACCTTTGACTAGCGCCGGTACTATTAAAGAAATGCTTCAAGTTCCGGCGTCGCGCAGAAGTCCGGAAATAAATGCAGATATTCGCAAAGGAGGTATTACCAAAGAAAGTGTTATTTTGGATGAGCTGGAAGCGCAGGAAAATCTTAGCCCTGAAGAAAGAACTCGGGTAAGATTAATGATCGATCAACTTCGCGCCAAACAGGGTAAAGCTCCGGTTAAATACTACCTTCCGCAAGGGCAGCCAGGCTATGCTGGCTCCAACCCTTTCGCGAATATTCCCGCAATTGCCAAAGCCTCGGTTGACGGGGAATTCGATAAGCTTAAAAAAGACGCCAGAACGGCAAGGGGCGGCACTCGCATGGCTGACGCTCCTCCCAAAATCAACCCCCGCAAGGCCTACGAGGAATAATTCCATGCCAAACAAAAAATACGCCGGACCATCGCCACAAGATTCAGTTCCTAGCTCTGAATTTCTTAACGCCAGTAAATAATATGGAAAAACCTAAACTACCTAGATCGGGACCGTTATTTGATGCCGTTAATGATATGTATTTGCGCGAAAATCTTTACGATAAAACTAGAACAACAAAAGAAGTTCTAGATGCTATTGCAAAAAAATATAAAATTCCAGTCGAAGCAATAAAAGACGTACTTCCCCATGCAAATTCGGCTTTTGAGGGGGGACCGCTTCTACCTCCAGCAGAAGAAGTTTATTTAAAAAATGCTCCTGGCGTTGGAAAAGCGAGGGCAGCACAGGCTAACGCAAGATCTGAAGCAATGGCTGCGGCAGAAGCTTGGGAACGACAGAAAGGTTATAAGAGAAATTATACAACGCTTGAAGAATATCGGCGGGCAATGCTAGGTGCAGATAACCCTGCTTGGAATGCCCGCGACATGACTAAATTAAATCCAACAGTTAAAAGCATACGAGATGCGGATTTGGAAGAATTCATAAAGGCACAAAGTTCAAAACCTATCGATGTAAGTGAAGTAAAAAGTAGGTCTTTAAAACCACGTATTTCCGGATTGGTGGGCCCTGCCATAGCGGCTGGTGAAGTGCTTGCCGGAGAAGATGACATTGGAAAGATGGCCGCTGGCCTTGCGGGATCAGAAATTTTAGGAACACTTGCCGCAGCGGTTCCGGGTGGGGCTGTGACCAAGGGAATTGTTAGAGGGACTGGGGCTGTTGCCGGTTATCCTCTTGGTCAAATGGCCTATGAAAAACTAGCCCCCGAAACAGTAAAAAAAGCATTAAAACTTTCGCCGGAAGAAAGACTAAAAATAAAAAACATGCTTTCAGAAATTAAAAACAAAGTATTTTAATGCGGCCAAACAGGTCGTTTAGACCAATCAGTTTTAATATGAAGCTCTCCATCCTCAAACCATACTTCAATCTCTGGATGGTAACCCTTGATTAAATTTTGATGTAGTTCATGGAAAGCCTTGCGGGTAATAGTTAGCTCTCCTCCTTTGTTATCAAGGGCGGCTGCGGCAAGGACAACCCGTAGAAATTGATCGGACAATTCCGAGATTGACGTGTCGGCTATTTTCTTTCCCACATAATTATGCTGACCGACGAGATTGCCAAGTCAATATAGGTGGGACAAAGTTAGGTATGAAAAACACCAAACGGGATATTGTTTGGTTGGTTTGGATGATAAGTTATGGGATTTTAAAAACAGTGATGGTGATTTTTTTAAAACGTGTGGTAAAATGGTTTTGATGAAAAGAATTGACCCCGAGCCCTCCGTGCTGGATGTCCTTCCGGAAGAGATCGCAAACATAATTCAATATGCTCACGCCTGCGTGAAAGGCATTATCAGCCCGGAGGAACTCGGGGTCAAACTTGCCGAATTTGAATCTTGGTTAGACTCGGCTACCGACTAAGCATCTTCGTTTGTAACTTGTACATTTGGTTGTGATACATTTTCACGGACGTGAAATACACAAACGTGCAGAAGACAACCAAACCAAGCAGTTGAAACGACAACGCAAAAAACATGAATACATGTCTGGTTCTGGTTAACCTCATTCGCTCACACCTGCCAGTCGGATAGCTTCGTTGGCGCCGGCCTTGAAGACATCCTGAAGCATGTCATCAAGGAACTGTTTATCGACGTCAAACTTAAGGTCCTCGACCTGTACAGTCTGTGTGTCCACGGTTGCGTTGAAGGGAATCTTGTGGATGCTGTCCCCAGCACCCCAAAGAACTTCACCTGATACTTGTTTTAATTTCATTCTAATACCTCACTCCAATACCGACTTGTTTTATATCCCTGAAGGTTATCCCACCAGATAAATCTGGCAGCAGCCATCGGGATTCCGTGTTTTTGTGACTCGTCCCGCCACTCGCTTTCTAAGGCAAGGTAGTCAGTGCGATTCACATTTCGTGTTTTCTTGTGGATTGATTTAAGAACTCTGCGGTCCAGACATACAACGTCTGACTCCTCAAGGTACTTCATTTCCACAAAGAAACTAGATTTCGCAATAGCCAATCCCGGAACCGTGTTAGCAATCCTGTCACGGTACTGAGTAAGCGGCTCCTTGTCGTAACGCTGGAAAAGATGGGGCTTGGCATGAAACATCTGATCGAACTTCCAAATGCTGAGCGCCTTCGTTTTCCATAGCCCGGTCTTGGTTTGAAATAACTCAAACTGTAATTTACCAAGATCAGACCTCCACCTTGCGCGATCCTCGATGGCCTTAAACGCCTTGACGTTTTGTTTCCAACCAAAGTTCGCAGCCAAGATAGAAAAGACCCAGAATCTCCACTCGTCGTCACGAGTCTTGGGCTGAATTTTTTTCCAGTAGTTGACATAACGGCTTACTACACGGGGCTTGAGCCCTGCAAATACCTCAGCTACCCCAGTCATAAAACAAGGGTTTTGTCTCCCCCGAGGGGGACGGGTGAAGTACTGCTTCGCCCAGCCACTTTACTTTGTCTTCCGTCAGAAGGGCCATGCCTTCATCGTCACCCGCGTAACCGCGGATGCTGTCATTTTTAATTCCGTCTTCAAACGATACCCATGTGTCGTTGATGGACAGGAATTTTTTGTTTTCATAGTCGGCTATGCAATAGCATTTACTCATAGTGTTACTCCTTTCTTGTGATCTGACACCATCATCCCAAGCATAGATAGTGCCCGGGCTTCGAAGGAATCAATAAACTCCCCGCTCACACGAGAAGGGCAGTTCTTGATGGGCTCAAGACCCATCTCCATTCTTGTTTTGTTTCGCTCCTTGAACTTGGCACTTGCCATATCAAGGGCTGCGCGTTTGACCGCCGCTTTGTTTATCAAACTCATACGAACCTTTCTCCAAAGATTTTAATCTTTGAAAATATATTTTCATTTCCCGTTCTGTACCACACCGGCCATAGATCATTGCGAACCCCATCAAACACTGTGGTTAAAAGAACAACGGCAAGCGCCGCTTTCTTCCCATAACCTGTGATGCCAAGTTTCCGCAACGCTGACAACGCCTTGGCTGCAAGGCTACCCGCCGGCTGTGTGCCGTGGATCAGCAGTGCAAAGGACTTGTCCTGCCCGTAGGCAAGGCTGTCATCGTGGTCAATCCTAAGGCCCTTGGTATCTGCATCTACTTCTGAGAAAACAACTTCAGCAGATTTTAAATCATGCTGGTCGATTAACTCATCGTGGACGCCACCGCGACTTGCGTTTAACATGAAGTTTGTGGGCAAATCACCAATACGTCGAAGCCAGAAGTTAAGGCTTTTGGTGTAGGCATAGAACTTGATGTCCGGCCGGCACCTCGCCACATGCATCCATGCATCGAAGTAGAAGTTGTTGAAGAAGTCCCCGGAGACGTGAACACGGATAAGTTTAGCCTTCGCAGGAAGGCTTTCCTGTATCAGTTTGGACATCTCCGCGGTGGACTTACCTTTGAGCAGGTCAAAGTTATGCCAACGGTTCATGCGGGTCGCTGTGTAGCGTTCATCCGACGCGGCAAAACAACGAAACTTTGTGTCAGGTCCGTCGGTCACTTTGCCGGTCTTCCTGTCCGCTTTACATAGGCATTCCTTTGCACCGGGGCAAGTCCATCCAGCCGGTAGGCTGAATGTCCAGATGCCTGGAATCTTGGCGTTACCGAGCGTAAATTTTAGCTTCATGCGCTTTTTGATCCCAGGGTTTTTTGCCTTCGAACTTCTCCCGTCTGACCATGTTGTTTGACTTGTCATAGCCCGTGCATTCGCACCATTCGGGGATAAGAGTCGAGGCATCGCGGCCTCGAAGAATGACTCGCTCGATCTTCTCGACTTCTTCTTCGTGCCACCCGTACCCGTAGGGGTACTTGGTGCCGGCGATATCCCGGGCTTGTTTACCTGTGTATTCAGCTTGAACAATCATTTCTCATCTCTCATCTCTTTGACGGCTTTAACTTCATTGTGATTTTCAAGAATCTCAATCTCCCCATCAACTACAAAACCACATCCCAAAAGAAAATCCTTAAACTGTCTAAGCATTGTCTCAATAGTCGTGGCTTCAAACTCCATTGTTACTTTGGGGTATGTATGTTCGTAACCTCCCGAACCAGAAGACCCCCATTGTTCTTCTTCGGGTGTATAGTTACATATATAAGTTATTTTCATTTAGCTGTTACCCATCTTCCTTTCTTTTTTATTTGAGCGGTGTGAATGCCGCGCCGCTCTTTGTTGAATTGTTTTATGTTAGCGTAGGATCCTTCTTCGTCGTCTTCATCTGGCAAAAACCAAGTTTGGATCATTGTAAGAATTCCGTCTTTTGTATCGAAATACAAGGTATCTTCATCGTCGTCGTGACAGACGATCCTAAACTTTGAGCAGCATGTTTTGGCGTAAGGTTCCCCAGGTTCTGGATCTACAGATAGAATTTTTTTGGCCATAAAATACGGGGGTGTGGGAATTGCCCACACCCCCGCCTCCAATTAGTTACGTCCGGGAAGAGCGTTCAGGAGGCGGTTGGCCGCTTCCCGAATGGCAGTCACCAGACTGTTGTCTCCTGTTGACTCCTCGGTATCCACATCGTCCTCGTTGTAGATATCGTCATCGATCGAGTCGTACGACTTTGCGTACGTCTCGGGCAACGGGCCGGTGTAGTGACCCACCACCTCGTAACGGGCGGTGCGGAGCTTCTGGAACTCGCAGTCGTTGGGCACCGAGACCACATCGGCAGGGCTGATCTTGACGATCATTACCTTGCGGTCCTGGCCACCGAACGTGGTTGCGTATTCAAGCGAACCCGCATGGAAGCCATGCGAGCAGCCGTTCTCGGGATTGTCATCCACGTTACGGCGTTCGATGCTCAATACCGCCCCTACGTGATTGCTGAACTTGCCGGTGTGATGGTCGGTAAAGTCTGGCTGAACCGATTTGTAGGCAAGGAAGCAACCGTCTTCCGTGAGGGGAAGATGCTCGTGCTCGAGGAAGTTATACAACTGGGTCCGGCTATTGCGGCTCGGGTTGTTGTATAGGTTCTCGAGGAACTTGGTGAGAGGAGCAACCGGTAGGTTGTTCTTCATAAAGTCCTGGATACGCTTGGAGATCGTGTCATCCACGACCTCACCGCGATGCCATACGGCACCATCCCGCACCTCGACGTTGTCGCCGAGGTAGGCGTTCATGGCCTGTTGGACATCCATCAGTTTCTCAATCTCAGCTTCACTGTCCCTGCGGGCGATCGCCTCGATCACCAATCTCGCATTGGCGTGATCGCGTTGCAGGGTGTGAACCTTGCCGTTGATCACCGCCGTTATACTCTCGTCTGTGATGTTGTATGCTATGTTACTCATTTGTTCCTTTCTGGTTTTGGTTTATCGGCCATCACGCGCTGCATCTACTAGCTGCACGTATTCGACCGAAGCTGTTGTTGGTTGGTCAAACGCATCCGAACACATTTGATTGGGGCTACCCGGCTCAAGCTTGCCGAACATTGGATACCGCTCAAGAAGTTCGAGTGTGGCTTTCTTGAGATCAAACGAAGGCTCCGGAAGAAGCTTGATAAGCTTCTTGTAGTGCGGGTCCTCGTTGTCCTTGCCTGTCGTCCAATAGGCTGTCGGAGTCCGCAAATGCTCGAGCATGCTTTGATCATCAATATCAGCGTAAGAGCTGACGGACACAATCATCCGATTGAGATGCTCCATAAAGATGCGAAACGGGCTTGATGGGTCAACCAGGTCAAGAATGCGTTTGCCTTTCTTGTCCTTGCTAATCCACTTTAAGAAGGCATCGGAGCCAAAGAAGCTTCCGGATTCCTTCATCCTCTCCGAGTGCCACCTGTTCCTCAGGAACTTGCGGGCGGCTCGTCTGTCTGCAATTTGCTGTGCCTTGTCCGGATTGGCGACAAGAAACTCTGCCACATACTTTCGAATAGCTTGCCGTAGTGAGAGCCATTCGGGCTGAATCTTCTTGTCTTCTTCCGATTTCTTCACACCGTAGATATGTTTGATACCCGCAATCTCTTCAAGATATTTGCGTATCCAACGCAAAGACTCGTAGTTGGAATAGCTGCCTGCATCGCCCCAACTCCACTCAAATTTATCAAGGGTGACATAGACAACCTGCTCGTTGTCGGGGACAGGAGCGATTGCCCAATGCTCACTTAACTTCTGAGTATTGGTCTTGGTCTTTAAAAGTTGAAACACGTTGCCTTTGCTGTGTTTCCTGTCCTTGTAACAGGCAACTTCGTTGCCGTCCTCATCGACCGCCTTCATTCTTGGCGAGGGCTTGGGTAGTTCCTCCGCCGAGCGGAACTTGACCGACGAGAACCAAGGAAGCGTGGACTCAAGCCATGTCTTGCCTCCGTTCTTGCAGGTCAAGACATAGACCGTCTTGTTGTCGGTGTTGGCAACCTGCTGGAACCATTCGCGGACACGAGCCTCGCCGGAGCCAGGAACCTTTCCGTCATTGAGGAAAAGCTCCATGTCACCGGAGATGTGAATGCGATGGTCGTCGCGGGTAACGCTGTATCTGCTTTTACCATAGTTGCGTTTGGCCACACGAATAAGCGTGACCCCGTGATCCTTCAACACATCGTTGACCTGCCTGGTCATATTTCCCTTGGCGTCAGTTTCGTTCTGAGCGATTTCCAGCACACCATCAAGGTTGAGCGGAACGTCGTTCCACACAAGGTTTTTCCTGACCTTCTCGATGATCAGCCGGCGAAACTCGCTGGACTGATAATCGCCACGCTTGAACTCTGTCAGAACCCGATGGGCCTCGATGTAGTCGGGGGCTTGCTTGACCGCTGCCACCAGCGATTCGCCAAGCTTCTCATACACGGGCTTGAGTTGACTGACCAGTGTGCTGACCGTCTTGGGTGAATACTGCAGGTCCTCGCGGGAAGGTGCGATCTGCACATCCCCAAGATTGACCCGCAGGTACACGCCGGCGTGGATCAGTTGCTTGATTGAGTTGGGCCCCGAGAAGTCGGAGCGTAGCGGATAGAGCACAAGCCCCATCTGAAGCCAGCTATGCCCGTTCCCTGTGAAAGCCCAGTTGGGCCCCGAGACCGAGCCGGCTTTGTGATCAAGCTTGGCCAGCTCTGCTTGCTCCTCCTTGGACGCGTTGGTGATTTTCGGCTGGACATCAAAGACCTTGTAGACCTTGATGGCCGTGGCGCGGAACCGCTCAACGTCCGCAGGACGAACGGCGATGTTGATCTCAACACCGCTTAGGTCATGCGCCTTGGTCTCACTCAACAGCGAGGCCTTGCCGACCTCGCTCTCGTCGATGAAGCAATTCCAGATGCGTTTAACTCCATTGTGGATGTCGATGATAGTTGCCGCGTCTGTATACGCGCCATACGACTTGCAACCGATGCCAAGGCAACCGGTGAACTGGTTGCTTGTCCGCTTGCTTGAACCGCCATAAGAGCAGAACAGGTCGCGGAAGCTGTCGGGGCCGAGGCCTGGGCCGAAGTCCCGTAGCTTGAAGGTTGGGCTCATCGAGGTCGGAAGAGTCACCTCAAAGGGTCTCTTCTCCTTTCCGTTGAGCATGTGTGCCTCGCATGCATTGGTGCCATACTCGCGAACCACCGCACGGATGGGATCGGAGTAAGCTTTCCGAAGGATGCTGGCGATGTGTCCAAGGTTTGCCGTGTCGATCTTGTAGTCGACCGATTCGGTCACCCCGCTGGAAACAGCCGTGTTTCTTGCAGCAGTAATGATCATATGAGTGAATCTCCTTTCACGTATTCAATGAGGATTGGCTTAAGCTTCCTGTTTCGCTTGCGCGGAACGGGAATCTCTCCGACCTTGTGTTTACGCTCCACGATGACCGACCAGATGTCGGAGTCGGGAAAGTTAGACTGGGCAATCTCGGCATCCTTCATTCGGATGTAGAGGGTCGGGTCGACCATCACATTGTCCCGGTCATAGATCACAAGGGCGTCGGACTTGGTGATCGATGGGTGAATCTTGACAGCTTCACTCACCGGTCGGGATCCTTTCAGCCGAGAAATGCCACTCTTCGGAAGTCACCGTTGACAACCGGACGACACTTTCGACCTGTTCCTTGGTTAAGTATTTGAGCAGGTTTTCAATCAACAAGGGTTTGGCGAGCCTCGTTTTGTCGTGCTCGTCCATGCGGACGGTGAACACTTGTCCCGCCCACTCCTTGTTTCCCTGCTTCGCGGATTCGAGGAACAGCGTCCGATACTCTCGGCGCCGTTCGTTCGATAGTTTCAGGTTTTCCGTTGCGCGACCGAAGTCGTCAACGACCTGTGCTGGTATTGTGAGTTCCATTTTATTGTTCCTTTCGTTTTGTTTTTTGTTTTGTTCCGTCCTAGCGGACAGACCGACACGCCCTCATCGGGCGAGCGGGGTCTAGCCGTCAAGACCAATGTCATCGCAACTGCATACAAATTGCTGGATAAGGCCACTGCACCATGGGTACTTGTTGTAGCTTGTTTGGCCATTGCTCGTAGCCCACTCGGGCTACTTGCATTCCAATAATTTTTCCTCGACTGCCCCACCGAATGATTGGCATTCGGTAAGGCAAATCTATCCAATGGATACGCTCCTTCTCTGCGGTTAAGTAGTATCCTTGGGATTCGTATCCCCTTGCCCACCGCATAATGTAGAGGATTACTTTGGCTTGGGTGTTCACCTTGGGATCTGCGTCACACAGGGGCAATCCGTCGGGGGAGAGGATGCGGTAATTCATTTCCAAGTAGCTTTGCCAACGGTGTTACCGTTGTCATCGCGGATGATGTATTCCTCCCGCTGATCTTCGGCCACTTCTTCAGCCAGTTCATCAAGAAGTCTGGACAACTCAAGCTCTGGGCTATCGCCAAAAGCATCGTTGTCCGTGTTAATCTCCAGTTTAAACGTTGCCATATTTTAGTCCTTTCATTTTGGTTAACATTTCAAGAAGGGCGATTCTTCCTCTCCACCAACCCACGTCTTCGTTGGTATAATCTTCTCCGCTCTGGAGAGCCTTTCGAATTTCCAGAGCTTTCTTCTCACCCTTCTTTGCCGTTTTCAGGGCTTCTTTGACTGCATCCTTGTCGATGACAAGGATGTTTTTAACTTGGGTATGTTCCATATCTGCCTCCATTCAGTTGGTCTTCAATCGTCGGAAGCGCAAACGTTTGCACCCCAAAACGATTTTTTGGTTTCTCGTATTTAAGCGCGTACCAGTAGCCAATGACGTTTTTGTCTGCGTCTTCAACGCAACCATCCTTGGCTAACTGGAGCCGAAGTCGAGGAGAAACTTTGTTGCCGAACATGTTGGTGTTCAGCCATTTGTAGCACTTCTCTTCGCTAGGGAACTCATAGATTCCGTTTCGGCTTCCACGCCTGTCGCTGTGAATAAATACCTTGTAGTTCATTCGAAGTGTTCCTCCGCACGACACGCGGCCTTTTCGTTTATCAAAGTCTCCGCAGCTTTTTTGAGGTGCTCCGGAATCTCACCAAAGTCTTCACCGTTGGGCAGCACCCCAAGCTTGAGATTTTTGATCTCCACGTCCTGCGTTACGTAGGATTCAAAGTGCTTGTGATGCCTGACCGGTCCGATGTCTTTCTTTTCAAGAGTCACGACGACGTCGGCCGTGGCAGCGTAACTCCTTCCGTCGCAGTCAAACTCAACCTCGATATCGTTTTTGTAGGTCATGTTGCCCTCGCAAGTGCATCGTCTTCAGCCCGACGCTTCCTGCTTTCCTTGATCATATGTTCGACGATATACGCATCGTGGAGAGCTTTGTTGCGGTCAGTCCGCTTGTAGGTCTTCCCCGTCACCTGCGAGATGATTTTCATCAGTCTCTGGGGCGTGGCAAACCTGGTCAGCATCATTCCGCGATTCAAAGCTTCAAGGCCTTGAAGCGCCACAACGAACTGCCACGGGGAAATCCCGTTAAGGTTCCCGTCAGCGGTGTTTACAATCATTACTTCTCCCTCTGACTTTTTAGACTTTTTCTTTTTCATATGTTCCTTTCTAAGTTATGGTCGCGTAATTATTCTGGATAACGATGCTTCGGGCATCGCCCCAAACAACTGCGCGGGGTTGTGATTTGCGTTTCCTGTCGCGTGTGGCCACACGGCAGTCAAATCCCTTGATGGGGACGCACTGGCCTTGGTAATGAATCGTCCACCAAACGTCATTGCGTCGTTGCGTCAAGGGCTTGTTGAAGTGGTAAAAGAATCTCATTTAATCCACCATCTGGTTGTAGACTTTGTCGTAGAAGAGATCGGGATGAGCTTCCTTGAGCGCATCCAAATCCTCATCACTCATCTTGGTTCCGTCCTGCCACTGGCCGGAGCCAAAGTAAGCATCCGAAAAGTCGGGAGCGTCCCTGCCGTCGATTCCCTCGACGACAAGGGAGCCCGTGTCAACTGCTCGGTTGTTCAACTCGATCATTGGTTACCTCCCTGATTTGGTAGCCATAAGCCCAATGCCCGTTGTCCAAGTCAAAGACACAGTTGTCCTTGACCTCGACGGGTATCTGCTCGATGGCAACTCCGTTTTCCTTTTGTCCGTTGTTGACAAGCTCGATGCCAACGACCTTGGCTTTCACCCAAGAGTCGACACCCCACGAGCCACGCCACCAGACTTGGTCTCCTTTGGATATAAGCTTCACCGCACCATCTCCTCAATGAACATTGGAGTATACTCGCCAACATAAGCCCAGCGGGTGTTGAAGTGAAAGTATTCTTCAGCTTCCTCCCAACTCCACTTATTGTCGAGTTGAAGTGTGTGAATGCAGGAAAAGATTCCATACACCGCCACTTGTTTCCCGTAGTCACCATCTCGACGGGCGAGTCCGACGAAGGCTTTGTCCAAGCCATCGGCTAGAAGAATATTGTCCTTGTGTTCATCGTCAGCATAGATGTCAATGAACTTCAGTATCTTCATCCTTCTGGCTATGTCTTTGGGCGACTTCCCATGAAGAAAAAGCTTAAACTCATCTCTGGTCAGCTTCTTCTTAACTGATTTAGTCTTCTTGGACATCGGGCTCCTTTCTCATCAAGCGAGAGACCATCTCCTCGATGGCGTGGACGGTTAGCAAGAACGCATCGGCCTCCGTTGCCTTGATGCACCCAGAATTAAACGAAAAGTATAAATCCTGGGTCCAGTTCAAATGTGCGTAGCCTTTCGACCAGTCCCTCATTCTGGTGACCGAACACACCGCCCGATAACCATCGAGGTTGGTGTAGTAAATCGTGTAACACCCGGGCTCTGTGGGGGTGGGAACGCGATTGGTTCTGATGGTCACCTTGCCTCTTGGGAACTCTGATGTCGTTACCTTTTTGATGGGCGTGAGATTCAGCATCTTCTGAAGCTTGCCTGTCTCAGCCACAACTTCGAGGGCAAAGTTCATTTGGCAAACCTCAGCATCAGGCTTCCGATGCCAAGCTCCAGATAAACAATGGTTGAGCTAGTGCTCCAATAAACCTCAAACCCGATTGCGGAGGGCGTGAAGTTGAATATGAAGGTGTTGCTAGCTTTGCTTCGATAGGCGTGGAACCTTGCCCACTCCCAACCAGTATTAGTCAGTTTCATTTTCGTCATTCTCCTCATTGACTGCGCCGCTAAGCACAGCCTCACGTTGTTTCTTGAATTTGAACATCCAGTCGCCAGTCCACGAACGGATGATGGCGATTAGGTGTTCAAAGCTCGGTATGCGGTACCGACGCTCCAGTTCGCTTGCCACATAAAAACCCCACGTATTGTCGGGGGTCTTCACGCTAATCATTGTCTCGGGAAGAACCCACCCTTCGGGGTGGACAACTCCGTTGACGATGACAAAGCCAGTGTTGATGGTGAATTCAAGGCCGAGGCCTTGCTTCCCACGCAACTGGATTTCCTGTCCCGCTCTCCAGATTTTGCTGTTTGGATTCATCGGCAGTCCTCCGCAAGCATCTTGATCAGCTTGATTAGAATCATTACCGAGGCCACCAGACAGGTAGGGATGGCGAGAAGCGCCAGCCCAAGCTGGAGGAGGATAGTTGCAACCTCAAGGCACTCGGCGGCGGTCACGAGACCCCCGCAAGGTTGAGGCGGATCCCGAATCCGCGGTTGTTGTCGTTGAGTTTAAGCATCGCCTCGGCCCGCGTTTGCTGGGCATCGATCGCTGCCTCGTTTTCGGTCAGTCCCTCGCCTTCCCACCCCTCGATCGAGGCGATGTAGTAGCGACCGTGGAGGTTCCCGCTAGGGGAAACTCCGTGGCAGACTGAGATTACGATTTTGTTTTTCATTTTATGTTCCTTTTGGTTAGGGTTAGTATCTTTTGTTTTCCAGCCTATCGGCCAGACTTGTGCCCCCGTGTGAGGGGGGCACTGGGTCTATCCGCATAGAACCCAAAACATCCCAAATGGTTTGGTTGTCTTGTTTCTTACGTATGCTTCTTTTGTGGTCATCATCTTTTTCTTGATGATCTTTCGGTTGATGTCCGTCAAAGCGTGGCTTCGTTCAAGCCCCGCCTCATTCTCCTTAGCCCTGCGAAGCTTGGCATTCTGTCTTGCCATGCTACAGTTTTTCAGCCAGATTTGTCCGTTAAGCTTACGGTTCTGGTAGGCTTGGCGGGCGTTGATGGTCGCCCACAAAACCGAGGTGCTGTTACTCATCGCCGTTCCAGTTTGGCCTTTCATATGTCCCTACCTCCCGTTTGAACGATGAGCATACGACGAGGGGTCATCCTGAAGATGAGAGCTTTGCTGTGGAACAATTGGCCGGGGCCACCGCAGTCTTCCCGCTCCACATCCATGAAGCTCGCATACTCCAGTCTCTTTACCTCACGGTGCACGGGCAACGGCATCTCGGATTCGAAGAGATACCAGTGAGCCCAGCTGTCGTCGGAGGGTTCCTTGGACACGTCAATCACCCGCTTGCCTTCGTAGGCTTTCATCGGGTGAAAGTTTCGTGTGCCAGACTTAATCACCTTGCCGTAGTATTCGACGCAGTTAAGCCTAATGGAGTCATTCATTTGGCTACCTCCCCGTATCCGTCACACTCCTCGCAATGCGAGGGCGAGCCGTTGGGCCATACATTGTTCCAGTCCAAGCCCGTGCCCTTGCAGACAGGACAGGCGGTCTTGGTAGGGTCTGCACCTTCCGCTGTGCCCGCGGCGAAAGCCCCGAACTGCTCGGGCGTCCAGCGGGTCTGGCCGTTGATCTCACGACTCATTTGTGACCTCCTTCATCGAGTATTCGAACATCAGTTCAGCTACCTTTTCAGGGGTGGCGTGACCGATGACGTCATCGTGTTCCCGCAGATGGACAAGGGTGCGCCCATCGGGCTCGATCACGGCGACCTCCGCCGTGGTCTTGCCACCGTCCGAGTAGCTGTGCGGGGGTTTGGCGAACTGAACGCTGACGGTGTAGCCGTTGGCAAAGGTTATCCAAAAACCCTTGCCATCTTCCGTCCTTAGTTCGAACGCTTTGGATTGGTCGACGATGCTCACGCCGATTCCTCCCCGAACTCCAAGGTGAAGGTTGACCCGCTGTGCAGGTGCTGGACTTCGATCCAGCTCTCACCGCAGGTGTAGCGTCTCTTCCCGCCACGGGTCAGTTCCCGCAGGAACTGGCCGATGGGGGTGTTCTCGGACGCCTCCCAGTTAAGGACGCCGACCTTGTCTTTGGCCGTGTCCACCGACATGATGGTGTGCGTTATGCTCATCGGTTTGCCTCGACTTCCTCAATCGCCCAGCGGACGTAGTCCACGGGCGTTGCGTTGGGGTGTTCGTTGGTTTCCGCGTCGGCTTTGACCATTTCGCAGACGCGCTGCTCGATTTGAGCTGCGATGCTATTGATTGCCCTGATCTCGGGGCAAGTTACCTTGTCGGAACTTGCCTCGGCCAAGTGGGGGTTTAGCTCCCAACCCTCAATGGCATCGGTGGGTTCGTTTTTCATTTGGTTTGTGTTCTCCTTTTGGTTATACGGAGCGACCGCCGTTATCCAGCACATTTCTCAGTGCCGAGCGCTGACCGACCCTCCGTGAAATCTTCTTGTAATAGCTCCACATTTCAGGACTCATCACGTCAACGGTTCCAGCCGTCTTGTGCCCGTAGACCATCGCCCCGCGAACTCTGTCGACGGGGCGGTCAAAGGCACAGCCCTTGCAACGGGAGAAGCCAAGGTTGATGCGCTCTACTTCGATTGGTTGATTACACTCGGAGCAGTTCATATGTTCCTGAACGGCCACAGGGCGCGGATACGTTCGTGATACACACAGGTGACGCTGGCTGGCTGGCGCGAGAAGCGCGAGCGATTGATGAAGTAGCGAAGAGCTTCCTTGAAGGAACCATACCGCATCTTGAAGACCTGCACCTTGTGCAACTGCTCCTGCGGGGATGGACCCCGCTCGGCCATGTCCCGCCGATAGGTCTCGGCCTTGGGGGTGACAAGCTTGTGCTTGTAGCCCACCTCGCTTGGGCGGAAGCCAAGCTTGGCCAAAGTCTGCGGACTGACCGACTGCTTGAGCTTGAACTCCATGTCGTCAATCTTAATCGACCTGTTGGATGGCACCGCGTCCCTGCGAGGCTTTGGGATATGGGGCTTGGTCAAGTCCAGCTCCAGCTCCTCCCACCTGTGGCTTGAGGACATGGGGTCATTGACCTTGCGATCGGCCGCCTGCTTACGCAAGTGGCCGAAGTCCTGTAGATACGTGTCACTCATTTGCCACCCCACACAATCTGTTTCCATTCGTATCCCATCGACAAGAACCTTGCCAAGTGGTCGGCTTTGTCGGCGTGGGTGGGGATGCCCTTGAGGGATATCCCGTTTTCCTTGGCCAGATCGTGCACCTGATTTGGTGTCATCGCTTCGAGTCTGGCTTTCCATTCTTTGTGACTCATTGGTTCTAACTCCTTGTGGTTACGATTCGATGAATCCTCGAATCAGGGATGCCTTGACTATTGCACGATCGTGCATATAAGCTACGGCATGGGGAAAGTGTTGGCCGTCGATTGGCAAGCCATTGAGCGTGACTTCCTTGCAGGGAAGAGTCGAAGCTTCATTGCATCGATGTATGGTATCAGTCCATTCACGTTGGATGCTCGTTCTCGACGGGGCAAATGGGTGTTGAAACGTGCACAAGTCACGGAGAAGATCGCACAAGCTAGGCAGGAAGGTGTGGTACAGGATCACGTCGGAAAGCAAGCTCGATATCTGTCGAGGATCGCTAATCAAGTCGACCATAGTTTGGACGTCCTCGAATCTTCGATGCCAGGAACCCGCAAAGAAGTAAGAGAACAAGTCGAGGTTCTTGAAAAGCTTGATCGAGTTGCTCGCCCCGCTTTGGGACTGGCCACACAAAATAGTGGACAGAACGGGAAGACTGTGGTTAACTTGGCGATTCTTCGAAGCGAAGATTCGCCGAAGCCGACTATCGACGTGTAAGTTAATACAAGACCTATTGTGCGACAAATTCATAAAGCTTGGACTCATTAAGCTAAGAATCAAAGAATCAAAGATTTATAAATCATAAAGGATAGGGGGAGGGGGGATTTCCCCCTCCCCCTAGTGGGGTTAGCCCAGCAGGTCGGCGATGATGTCGGTCGCCTCCTCCTTTGTGTAGCCCTTGGCCACCAGTCTCTTAATCTGTTCGGTTGCCTTATCCTTCCGAGAGGTTTTGATGGTGATGACACCAGTCTCGGGATTTTCGTGGAGTTGCGTCAGTTGCCTTTCGCCTTTGGCGACCAGGGACTGCTCGCAGGCGAGTTTCGCTTCCCCCCATTCGTTAAACGCTTTGCCCGCTTCGGCGTAGGCGGCCAACGCTTGGGATTTGGAGAGTTCGGGATTGACGATGGCAAACTCCTTCTTATTTGCCAACCGACCCGTGGCATCGATGACAAGTGCCTTGCCTTGCCAGCGTGCCATCACCGCTTTCAACTTCCGACCTGTCTTGCTCACCCGATCGGGGCGAACCTCTAATAGTTTCACTTCCGCTACTGCTAGTTCTGCATTGCTCATTTTGTTTTGTTTTCCTTTTGTTTGTCCTTCCCCCCTCCCCCCTCCCCTATCGGGTCGGCTGGTGGTGGTAGGACACCCTATCCACGCACCCCTCCCCCCTCCCCCCTTTCCCCGCCGACACTACAACGTTGTATTACTTTAAAAATTTAATTTATTTTTATTTGACCTGACCTGTTCGAACTTTAAAATAACCTTGTGATTCAACAGATAGAAAATTTTTTATCAGAACAAGAAACAAAAAGAATAATTGAAGTTGCCGAACCAAGGATTGTTAAATCAAAAACACTCGGGGCCAATGCCCCATCAGATTATAGAGTGGCCGAAGACACCTGGATGACAAGAGATTTAGACATGTGTGAAACAACGGTGTTTCGGTTGGCAAAATTGCTTAACGAATCAACAGAAAAAATGGAGCTACCTAATTTTATACGCTATCAAGTGGGCGGTCAGTATAAACTACACCATGATTTTTTTCACCCAAATACCGATTATTATGAGGAGTGCGTACGCCGCGGCGGGCAAAGAAAAAAGACGGCCTTAATATATCTTAACGAAAATTTTAAAGGTGGGGAAACTGATTTCCCCAAACTCAACACAAGGGTCACACCAAAAACCGGGAAACTTGTAGTATGGGATAATCTGGACGACCAAGGAAATCCCTTAAAGGACAGCCTTCATGCCGGCCTACCGGTAACTGAAGGGACAAAGTATATAGTTGTAATCTGGATTCGGGAACGGTCGTTTAATTAAACCGGTTTTTCAATAAGAAAAGTGTCAAAAAGACAAGGAAGCCATTTGTCCCCGACCTGGGAAAAAAAATCGGGCTCTCCCCATTGTCCGATTAAAACCGGATTAAAGGGCCTGAATACTTCATGGGTCCAGGCAAGGGGGCGATAACCGCCCGTTTGGATGTCCTCAAAGACAATGTCCTTTGAGGTGGTGCTGTTTGTTACAAGCAGATATTTAAACCGGCCAAGACCGACAAGATAGGTCAAGAAGCCGGAAATTTCCCGGTTACTCCAGTGCTGGAGCACGTCTTTCAAAATAAAAAGATCGGCCGGCCTGATATGTTTGGGAGAGGCGTAAAAATCAAGGTGTTCAAACTCGTACCCAGGATATTTTTCCTTGTTTTGCTCAACCAAAAAGGGGCAACAATCGTAACCAATGTAGCTGATCCCGGGGCAAGCCGAATAGATATTGTCGCCAAAATTAAAATCTCCACACCCAAGATCGGAAATTGTTTTTACATGTTTTCTGAAAATGAAGTCTTGGAGCATCGGGATATAATAAGGGATGACAATGGAAACAGAGGACCCAAATCCGCTTTCCGATTCGTGGGTTCTCCAGGAATTGTCCTGGTGTAGCTTTAAAAAGACTTTTTGATGCTCCGTCATTAAACTTTGGAACAAAGCAAATAGAACATTTAACTGGGCGTACCTATGGAGACGCCAAGCCGGCAGGCAAACTTCCAGGTCAAAGGCTCAACCATCTCGGGGCACACAATATATTTGACCCCATAGCGGGCGGCCTCCAGGATGCACCGCCTGCAGGGCGGATAAGTTACGGCAAGGAGAAACGGTTCGCCGGGGGTCGAGTAGGAAAGCGCATTGGTTTCCGCATGTACCATAAAATCCCGGCGGAAGTCGCGATCTGAAGACTGCTCGGGCGACAAATCAAAACCGGGCGGATACCCGTTGTATCCAACCCCGCAAACCGAGCCATCCTTTCTAAGGACAGCTGCGCCGACTTTGACAAACTTGTCTTCACTTGTCTGTTTGGCGGCTTCGGCCAAACGAAGAGCAAGATCAATCCATTTTAGCTTCACTTACGCTTGCGGCGTTTTTTGGTCAAACTGTAGGGGTTTGCCGGGGCACCGTGGGGGCTGGTCTTCCATTTGCCGAAGTTTGAAGTCGACCCGTAGGTGTACTTCTCGGTTTTGGTGATCATCGGGTACATGTCAAACGTAAGTTGGAATATCCAGCCAAACAGGCGAAAGGTAAAATCAATTGTTCTCATCAAAGGTACTTGTCCAAAAGCTCCAGAACCCCAAGCCAATTTTCTTTAGTTTTAAAATAAATTTCCATCGTCGTTGACCCGCCCGA
>Ga0169931_10001907_pt1 | contig 34307 bp, 36 predicted proteins | sample Kivu_15m_20L_FD_129675 | JGI IMG/M metagenome (GOLD analysis project Ga0169931, IMG submission 129675) | Freshwater microbial communities from Lake Kivu, Western Province, Rwanda to study Microbial Dark Matter (Phase II) - Kivu_15m_20L... | ecosystem: Environmental > Aquatic > Freshwater > Lake...
CACGATCACGATCACGATCACGACCATCACAAGCACGATCACGCCACCCACCCCGACCACGCCGCCATCGAAGGCTTCACCTCCCTGTCGTTTGCAGCAGAAGGCCCCTTTGCCCTGCGCAAATTCCAGAACTTCCTCGACAACCAGCTACCGGCGGAGGTATTTCGGGCCAAGGGCATCCTCTGGTTCAACGAGAGTGAGCGGCGGCATGTGTTCCACCTGGCCGGTAAACGCTTCTCAATCGACGACTCCGACTGGCCCAACGCCACCCGCAAAAACCAGATCGTGCTGATCGGCAAAAACCTCAATCACGACCAGCTGCGCCGCCAGCTCGAGGTGTGCGTTGCCAAAGATTCCGGCAAGGGCTTTGCCTGAACGGGATACTGAACCAGAGGCCTCCGCCATCACCATGACCACCCCCTCCCTCCGCCAACTGGCTCCCGCTGGCGCTGCCGGCCTGGCTCTGAGCCTGCTGTCCGCCCTGCCAGCTGGGGCCCATGGCCTCGCTTCCGGCGGCCTGGTCGCCGGAGCCAGCCACCCCCTGCTGGGCCTCGACCACCTGTTGCTGCTGGTGGGCGTGGGTGGTGCCGCCGCCCTGGGGGGGGTCTCTCTGCTCCTGGTCGCCCTGGCTGCAGCTGTGGTCGGATCCCTGTTTGGCGCCTTCGGTGGCCACCTGCCCGCGGCTGAAGTGCTGGCCGCCCTCACGGTGTCGGGCCTGGGGCTCGCCCTGCTGGCCCGCCAACGCAACCACGCGATCAGCAGCCAGGGGGTGCTGACTGTGGTGCTGGCGGTTGGCGTGGCCGTCCACGCCATGCTGCACGGCCAGGAAGCCAGCGGCAGCGCTTCCGAACTGCTGGGCTGGTGGATCGGAGCAGCCTTGGCCTCCACCGCCGTGGTGGGCGCCACCGCTGCGGTGTTGCGCCAGAGCCAACCCGCCTGGGCCCTGCGCCTGGCCGCCGGCCTCACCGTTGCTGGCGGCCTGCTCGCATTGGCTCCGCTGGTGTAAAAACCGCCCCGAAACCAGACGCCACCGCTACACCACCCCCTTGCCAACCCGGCTACGGTTGGGCGAGCCAATAAGAACGCCATGGCCGAACTAATCCTCTTCACAGGCGTTCTCGCCTTGTTTGGCCTGGCCTTCTGGCTCACCACCGATTCCGATGACGACAATGGTGGCGGCGGTTTGATGCAGCCGGTGTTGGTGACCGTGCGGGTCCGGCGCAGCCGCTAAGCCAGCGCCAGAAACTCCGGCTCGAACAACCAGCCAAGCTGATCGGGGTGATCCCGGAGTTGCCCAGATCAGGGCTTGAAATAGAACGTGTAGACGCCGATCCGCCTGCGGCTGGCTACGTAGCCGCAACAGCCGCAGCATCCAGTCGCTGATCAGATCGTCGCCACGCCCGCCAATCTCAGGCGAATCACACCAGACCACCGAAAGATCCGTCAGCGCCTCCAAGCAACTTGCGCAACCCGCGGGGATCCGAATCAACTGCGCATCGCCAGGGCCAACAAAGGCCAGCGTGAGTTCTGAATCAGACAGACGGCCAAAACCACTGGTGATGGAGAGTTGCAGCCAGGTGCCCCCCGCGTCAGTGGACAGCAGCACCGGTTGACCGAACCAGAACAGGTGACTTTTGATACCCGGACTTGAATCAGCACAAGTCCATCACGGTGCTGGCATCCAATAGAAGTAGGCGCAGTTGATTCCCGTCCGTTGGGAATCCACCTACTTACTTCTGTTGTGAGGAGTTCATGAATCTGTTCCAGCGCATGCTGCTGGCACCGGCCGCCCTTGGCTTGGTGCTTCCTGCCGTGATCGCCCCTGAAACCGCAGCCGCGGGTGAACTGGCGTCGCTGAATGGCCGCGAGGCCATCAACGACTACATGGAGCAGCAAGAAATCGACGAGCTCAAGGCCTGGCGATCCAAAAACCAGGTCACCAGCGTCAACCAGTTTTCCGACATCCGGCCCACCGACTGGGCCTACCAGGCCCTGAGCAACCTGGTGGAGAAGTACGGCTGTGTGGCCGGCTATCCCAACGGCACCTACAAAGGTGGCCAGGCCATGACCCGCTACGAAGCAGCGGCCCTGCTCAACGCCTGCCTCGACCGCGTCACAGAGGTGACCGACGAACTGCAGCGCCTGATGGACGAGTTCCAGAAAGAACTCACCGTGCTCAAGGGCCGCGTCGATGGCCTCGAAGCCAAGGTAGGCGAGCTTGAAGCCACGCAGTTTTCCACCACCACCAAGCTCAAGGGTGAGGTGAACTTCATCTTGGGTGGTGTGCCTGATTACGACTCCGACAGCAAGTACAAAGTGATCGAGTACGATGAAGACACCGACGCGGTTGTCGAAAAAGAAAAAACGGTTGGCAAGCAGAACCGCACAACTTTCAACTACGACATCCGCCTCAATCTCGACACCAGCTTCACCGGCAGAGACCTGCTCAAGACCCGCCTGCGCTCGGCGAACTTCACCTCATTCAGCCCTTTCAACGCTGGCGACAGCCTGTTCAAGCTGGATAAGGCCTCCAGCACCAATGCCGGCACCGCCGGCACCGGTGGCCTCGACACCGTCACCATCGATCGCCTCTACTACCAGTTCCCGGTGGGCAAGGAGTTCACCTTCACCGCCGGCGCCCTGGTGCGCAACATCGAGATCCTCGCCTTCATTCCCACCGCCTACCGCTCGCAGCTGCTCGACTTCTTCACCACCGCAGGCACCCCCGGCGTCTACAACAAGGCCACCGGCCAGGGCTTCGGCGCCGTGTGGAAGCAGAACGTGGCCAAGGGCCAGGGCTTCTGGAATGCCTCGGTGAACTTCATCGCCCAGGACGGTGAAATCTCCAACGAGGGGATCTTCGACAGCGACGGCAGCCTGAACACCACCGCCCAGCTGGGCTACAAGGGCACAAACTGGGGGGCCGCTGTTGCTTACCGCAACGGCAGCTTCGGCACCCGCACGATCAACGCCAACGGCACCGCCTACAGCGCCCTCAGCGGCAACCAGGATTCCAACAGCGTCTCGATCGCCGGCTACTGGCAGCCCCTGGACACCGGCGTGATTCCCTCGATCAGTGCCGGCTACGGCTTCACCGATCTCAGCGGAACCGGGGCCGCTGACAATTCCCAGTCCTGGTACGTGGGCCTGCAGTGGGATGACGCCTTCGCCAAGGGCAACGCCGCCGGCGTCGCCATCGGCCAGAACCCCAGCGCGGGCACCGGTGTGGATGATCCGCTGTCGCTGGAGCTCTTCTACAAGTTCCAGGTGACCGACAACATCTCGATCACGCCGGGGATCTTCTACATCACCGACAGTTCCAACCAGGTGGGCAACCAGGACCTCTGGGGCGGCGTGATCCAGACCCAGTTCCGCTTCTGATCGCGGCATGACGCAGCCGGCGTAGCAATTGCTACGCCGGCCCCTTGCATTCATTACGGGAGCAGCCGACGACATCCGACAGCATTCCAGAACGTCCCGATCCCCCCGCCTGACATTGGTTGTTATGCCTTTCAAGCTCACGGCCATCCCCACCACAGCTCTGGCCACCACAGCTCTGGCTGCCACCACCCTGGCCAGCGCCATCGGCGTGGCCGGCATGGCCCAGAACCGTCCCCAAGACGTCAATGTCTACTCGGGCCGCCACTACAACACCGACAAACAGCTCTACGCCGAATTCACCCGCCGCACCGGCATCAAGGTGAACTTGCTTGAAGGGAAAGACGACGAACTGATTCAGCGCCTCAAGAGCGAAGGCAGCAAGAGCAAGGCCGACCTGCTGGTGCTGGTGGATGCAGCACGGGTGTACCGAGCCCAGGAACTGGGCCTGTTCCAGACCGTTCGCTCCGCCGAACTCAACAAGGATGTGCCCGCCTCCCTGCGTGATCCGGCCGGCCGCTGGTATGCCCTCACCCGCCGCGCCCGCCCGGTGATGGTGAACCCGGCGCTGGTCAAACCGGGCCTGATCCGCACCTACGCCGACCTCAGCCGGCGCGAACTCAAGGGGAAACTCTGCCTGCGCAACCGCGCCAGCGTTTACAACCAATCCCTCACCGCCGATGAACTGGTGCGGCGCGGCAAGTCGGCCACCCAGCTATGGCTGCGGGGGTTGATCGCCAACGTCAAGAAGCCGTTCTTCACCTCCGATACGCCGATGATCCGCGCCCTGGGCCAGGGACAGTGCGGTGTGGCCGTAGCGAATCAGTACTACCTGGCGCGGATGCTGCAGGACAACAACAGCGCCGATCGGGCAGCAGCCGCCAAGGTGAAGGTTGTGTGGCCGAACCCAACCCACGTGAACATCTCCGCCGGTGGGGTGACCCGTGGGGCCCGCAACGCCGAGGCCGCCAGAAAACTGCTCGAATTTCTGAGCTCACCCCAGTCCGGGGAGGGCTATGCCGCCGCCAACAACGAGTACCCCCTGAAGGGCTGGGGCAACAACCCCACCCTCAAGGCCTTCGGTACCTTCAAGGCTTCTCCGGTATCGATGGAGCAGCTGGGTCGGCGAAACCGCGAGGCGGTGCAACTGATGACGCAGGCTGGCTGGGAGTAACGAGCGCGCGCAGCGTTGACGCCCTTAACAACCCAAGACGCCACATCCCCCAGCCCGGTCCGCTCCAGCAGCCGGACCGGGCTCCTGGTGGCCGTCATGGTGGCGTGCGGGCTCGCCTTGCTGCCCCTGCTGACCCTGCTGAAGGATGCCCTGATCAGCAGTGGCGGCGCGCCGCTGGAGCTCGGATTTGATGGGGCCAGCCAGGTGCGGGGCACGCTGCTGTTGGTTGGCGGAGAAGGGTTTCTGGGCGCGGTTTTGGGCACGGCCATTGGCTGGCTCACGGCGGTCTGCCGCTTTCCAGGCCGCCGCTGGCTTCGCATTGCCCAGCTGGTACCGATGGCGTTTCCGGCCTACCTCCTGGCCGCAAGCCTGATCGACTGGGGCAGCCATCGAGGGATGCGCATTCACGGCCTGGGCTGGGCCATCGTGCTGCTCACCCTGGCCAATTACAGCTATGTCTTCCTGCTGAGCACCGAAAGCTTCTCGGTCAGTGGCCGGCGACTGCTGGAAGCCAGCCGCAGCCTTGGAGTGGGTCCCTGGAGCAGTTTTTTTCGAGTGGCCCTGCCGATCGCCTTGCCGTCGATCGGGGCTGGCGTCGCCCTGAGCGCCATGGAGGTGGTGAATGAGTTGGGCGCCGTACGCCTGCTGGGGGTGCCGAGTCTCTCGGCCGGAATCCTCGACCGCTGGCAGGTGGATGGCGATCCCCAGGGCGCAGCCCTGCTGTCGCTGGTGGCGCTGGCGATCGTGGCTGTGCTGATTGCCAGCGAGCGTCTGCTCCGCCAACGCAGCCGCCGCTGGAATCTGGATGGCAGCCGCGGTGGCGGTCACGTCTGGCCCTTAACGGGCTGGCGCGCGGCGCTCGCCCAACTCCTCTGTGCCCTACCACCACTGGGTGCCGTAGCGATTCCAATGCTCTGGGTGCAGGTGGGCTGGCAGGGTCTTGAGGCCGAATCCATCACCGAACTGGGCCAACTCGCGAGCCGCAGCCTGGGACTGGCCCTGATGGCCACCGGCGTCACCGGTTTGGCAGCTCTGCTGCTGGCCATCTCCCGGCGCTGGAGCCCCCAACCCCTGGTGCGACAGCTGAGCTTCGTAGCCGGGCTGGGCTATGCGATTCCCGGCAGCGTGCTGGCGCTTGGTCTGATCATCCTGGGAGCCCCCCTTGGGTTCAGCCCGGTGCTGCTGCTGCTCTGGGGCTACGGCGATCGCTTCATCGCCGTGTCCAAACAGGGCCTCGATGCCGCCCTGGAGCGCATCCCCCCAAGCATCGACGAAACGGCTACCAGCCTGGGTTGCGATTGGCTGGGGGTGCTGCGCCGCATTCACCTGCCACTGCTCAGAGGCCCCCTGCTCGTGGGCTCGCTGCTGGTGTTTGTGGATGTGGTGAAGGAGCTACCGATCACCCTGGCGCTGCGCCCTTTCGATTTCGACACCCTGGCGGTGCGGGTGTTCCAATACGCCAGTGATGAGCGGGTGGGTTCGGCAATGGCACCGGCCCTCTTGATTATGGTTTTCGGGCTGATTGCGGCCTCTGCACTGATACCAACCCTCGAACAGCACGACTAGCAACTAATCCCGTCCACAGCGGCATTTGCCGACTTTCCAGTGGGAACACTTGCTCTTTTTGCACCCCTTTTTCTTGTCTGCACTGGGGCCGCGCTGACCGAGGGGAGAAGGTGCCTCGTTGCTCGGACCGATGGGCTTGGCCATGCTGGTGATCGCAGGGCTCAGGCGGCAGCCAGGGGAGCGGTTTCGATCAACACCGGCGCCAGGCGCATGCCGGGCTCGCCAACGGGAGCCTCGATCAACTGGGCCTGGCGGATGCGCGAGATCAGCCGCGTGGTGGTGACGCGGGTGGTGCCGATCAGCTCGCCAATGCGCTCGTGGGTGAGCCGGAAGGGCAGATCACACCAGCTGCCGCAGCGGCGCCCCAGGCGCACCACCAGCAGCCCCAGCAAGGCATGCAGACGCTGCTCGGCACTGCCGAGATGGCGAATGCGCAGCAGCTGCAGAGTCCACTCATTGACGGCGTCAAATCCCTCGCCCTGACGGGGGCTCGCATCGCTGCGGAAGCTGAGGGGCGTGAGAGCCTCCACGCAAACGCCCTCACTGCAGAGGCGATCGACGCACAGCTGATCGCCCGCCTGCAGAAAGGCGAGGGTCATCCCTTCGGTCTCCTCACAGGGGCAGTACACGCGGGCCACGCCATCGAGCACCTCGATGCAGCTGCCACTGGGGCGTAGGGTTGGATCGAGCAGCACGGTCTGGCCGACTGGCATGCGCACAGCAGAGACGGGGTCGTCGGAGAGGAAGCGAAAACTCATGGCCGCTACGCGGGCTTATTGCGAATGACTCGCAACCTAAACAAGATCGCCGCCTTTTGCAAGCGATTCTCAATAACAACTGTCAATTGCAAGGCGGGCATCCCTTCCTCTTCCGCGGCTGGGGGGCAGCCGGAACAAAACCAGGCGTGGTTGCTGAGAATTTCGTTTTCAGCCAACATTTTCCCTTTGGCAACATCTTTTCGGGGCAGATCAGCTGTTTGTAGCCATGCGCAACAGCCTTCTGCCAACCCCCTTAAACAGGGTCAAGATGTTGTTGTTTCCCACCGTTCGTTGGGGATTTCCCATTCATGTTGAACCGCAACACTCTGCGCAGTCGAATCGGCTTGCTGGCTGCTGCAGCCACTGCGTTCGCCGCAGCTCCGGCCTGGGCCCAGTCGGGCACGCTTTACAAGCTCGACACCAAGTGCAGCGTTAAAGGAGCAGAACCGCAGACCTGCGTGGTGGAGGCCGTCAATGAAGGCAGCGCCACTCTCTACCGCCACATCATGGGCAAAACCGTGGAGACGATCCGCGTCACCGAAAGCCCCGTGCGGATGAGTGTCTGGGTCGACAGCACCAAAACATGGAAAAACCTCGACAACGCGGCCGCGCGCTTTTCCACCAACACGATCTGCTTCAACGGTCGTGACCTCTGTGTCATCAATCCCAACTACCTCAACAGCGTGCGGGAAGAAAGGCCGGACGCAACAGCAGGTCGTGACCTGATCAAAGTTGAGTTTGGTGCCGATGGCCGCATCGACCTCACCTGCTACGACGACGGTTGCAAGGGAGTCGGCAAATGAATCCGGCTCTGAGAACTCCTTTGGCAGGTCTCGGGCTGGCGCTGGCGGGGGTGATCGCCCTGCCGAGCAGCGCAGCACGGGCCTTTGACAGCAGCCGGCTCGAAGCGCAATCGGCTGAGCTGATCGCCCGCAAAGGGGGCGGTGGCGGTGGAGTACGCAAAGCCGGCGGTCATAGCGGCTTCAGCAACGCTGGCGGCGGCCTGAATCGCGGCTCCGCCAAACCCACCGGCGGCTGGAGCAATAAAGCGAAGGTGGGCGGGGGCGGCGCTGGTGGTGGCCCCTCCCTCAATCGCCCCGCAGCAGCAGCAGCACGCCCCGCTGCCGGCACCGGCAACCGCATGGCCAGCCGGGACAAACCAGCAACCCGCGATCACGGCCGCGATGGCAGCCGTGACCTTGGCCGCGAAGGCAGTCAGGATTTCAATCGGGATGGCAACCGCAGCCTGAGCCGGGATGTGAACCGGGATGTCAACCGCAACATCAACCGCGATGTGAACCGCAACTGGAACCGCAACGTTGACATCAATCGCGTCAACCTCTACCCAGGCTGGGCCCGGCCTGGCTGGGGCGTGGCCAGGCCCTGGAACTATGGCTGGTATGGCGGCTGGGCCACCCCCACCTGGGGATGGTGGGGCGCACGAGCCGCAGTCTGGGGCGTGGCAACCCTGGCCACGGCCGCCATCATCAACGATGCTGTTGATGATGCTGTCGACGACCACAACTCCTACATCGTGGTGCCCAACACCAACTACCAATTGCTCTACGGAACAGTTCAACCATCCGGCAGCAATTCGGTAAGTTTTGTGGTGCAGGCCAATGGCAATGACTACCAACTCTACGCCAACTGCAACCGGGGCACGATCAACGGCCAGGAGCCCAGCAATGCCGAGGAAGCCGAACTCCTCAACGCGGCCTGCCAGGTGGCCTTCGGCTCGGTGTAAGCCAAGCAGGCTCAAACCATCCCAGAAGATCTGTCGCGCTCAGCACGACAGGTCTTTTTTATGACGCCATCGACAACAACACCATCACACCAAAAGAGCAAGACTTTGCGCAATGCGCAAACAGCAAGCCTTTGCGGAGGACGATTCAACAACAATCCCCCTCAGGATTGGTTTTGCCAACACAACTGGAGATGATGGGACGCGATCATTCAGCTCACGCCATGCTCCTGGCCAAACGTGTTGGGCCACTTCTCGCCGCCGTGCTGGTGAGCGGCCTGCATCCTGCCGCGCAGGCTCAGGAGTTGCTGAATCCCACCGAGGAAGCCCCCAGCAACACGACCCCGGCAACACCCGAAAGCCTCACCGGGACCGTGGAGTTGTACGGCTTTGGTCCCATCCGCACCACCGGAACGACCACCATCAACGGGTTCACCACGAATACGGACCTCAGCCTCGGTGACGCCCTCTCCAAATTGAAATGGGCTACCTCCATCCGAGGCAGCTTGGAGAAAGATCGCATCGGACTGCTCATCGATCTGAGCTACGTCAAGCTGGGCCAATACGGAGCAAGGACGGGTCAGCGGGGGATCTTCACCGGGCGGGCAGACGTGACGGCCGTGCAGGGCATCTATGACCTGGCGGTGCGGTACCGCTTCGGCAATCGCGAAACCGCCATTGGCCAGCCGGGGCAATTCAGCGTGATGCCCTACGCAGGGATTCGCATCATCGACGCCCAGCTGGATGTCTCAGCCCAGGTGGACGTGGGCAATGTCATCCGTTTTCAACGGGAAGGCAGCTTTGGTCGCACCTGGGTCCAACCCCTGATCGGCACGCAGGCCACCGTGTTTTTCTCACCACGGCTGCGGGCCTTCGCCCGCGCCGACATCGGGGGCTTCAACCTGAGCGGATCCGATGATCTTTCGGGCAATGCCCAGATCGGATTGGGCTATGCCATCGGCAACAGCACCGACCTCAACATCTCCTGGCGCTATCTCGGGCTTAATTACAACAATGGCGACACGCCTGACAGCGGCTTCAGCAGCTATCAAAATGGGGTTGAAATCGGCCTGAAATTCTTCTTCTAAGCCCCATGTCATGTCGTTCCTCGTTCTTTTCCGACTTCAAAGCCTTCATCCAACAGGGCAATGTGGTTGATCTCGCCGTCGCAGTTGTGATTGGCGGTGCCTTCGGCAAGGTGGTGGATGCGTTGGTCAGCCTGGTGATGACCTCGCTACTTGCGCCTGCCCTGAAAGTGGCCAATGTGTCGGCGATCAGTGCCTGGCCAGCTGGCGCGGTGCTCGTGGCCCTGATCAATTTCGTGGTCATTGCCTTTGTGGTGTTCCTGATCGTGCGCAGCATCGAAGCGCTCAAACGCAGCGAACGGGCCGTGGCGGCACCCGATCCCCAGGCCCAACTGGCCGCCGCCGCAACCCGCCTGGCTGAGGCCCTCGACCGTCGTCAGCTCTGAGCGACTGATCCGGCCTGTCTCACCACGCAGCGAAACCCCATGTGCCCCGTGGACGTATCGATGCCCTGGGCCATGCGGGCGGGAGGACGGTAGCGACGGCAATAACTGGGGGCACAGAGATAGGAGCCCCCCTTCACCACCTTGCGGGGCATGGCTCCATGCTGCGACTGAGGGTCGATGCTGGCCTCCCGGCTGGCGGCCTGGGCCGCAGCGCAGCAGCCCGATGGCTCCCTCTCCCCATCCGACCGCTGGGTATGGGGGCCGTACCAGCTGTCGGTCCACTCCCACACGTTGCCAATCATGTCGAGCAAGCCGTAGCCGTTGGGCGGGAAGGCGCCAACCGGTGAGGTGCGCTCGTAGCCATCCAGTCGGCTGTTGTGATGCGGGAAGTCGCCCTGGAAGGTGTTGGCCACCGGCACCCCACCAGGATGCAGTTCATCCCCCCAGGCAAACTCGGCATTCTGACGACCACCCCAGGCAGCGCGCTCCCACTCGACTTCGCGGGGCAGCTGCTTGTCGATCCAGGCGGCATAGGCCTCAGCATCGGCGAGGGCAACATGCACCACGGGGTGCTGATCACGTCCCTTGATCGAGCTGCCGGAGCCTTCAGGGTGACGCCAGTTGGCGCCAGGGATGTACTGCCACCAGTTGTAGTGATTGGCCTGCAGCACCGGGCCCGGCGGCGGCACAAACACGATTGAGGCCGGCAGTAGCTGCTCGGCAGCGGCACCGGGATAGAGGCCCGGGTCAGCCGGCCGCTCCGCCACCGTTTGGTAGCCCGTGGCCTTCACAAACTTCTGAAACTGGGCATTGGTGACCGGGGCGCGATCGATCCAGAAGCCCTCCAACTCGACCCGGTGGGCAGGCGCCTCCTCTGGGTAGTGGTGATCGGAGCCCATCAAAAAAGAGCCCCCCGGAATCCACACCATGCCTGCGGCAGGTGGGCGTCCGGGGGGCTTCACAGACATGGGGAATGATCAGGAGGCGGAGCTGGTGGCCTGCTCGAGCTTCTCCATCACCCGCTCCAGCGAGAAGCTGGCAGCTTTCTGACGCGGCGGAAACTCCACAAAGGTCTTGAGGAAGTCGCCAACGTAGCTCTGGGCAGGAACGATCAGGAAAACATGATCGAACATCCAATCCCAGTAGGTGTTGGAGGTGATGTCGGCCCGCTCGTAGGGATCGGTGAGCAGATTGAACATCTTGGGAAGCCGCAACTCAATAAACGGTTCAGCCCAGATCTGACAGGTCCCGGCCTGGCGCTGCTCCATGAAGACAAACTTCCAGTTGTCGTAGCGCAGACCCACCAGGTTGCCGTCGTCGGAGAAGTAGAAGAACTCCCGGCGCGGGCTCTTGTCGCTCTTGCCCGTCCAGTAGTCGAGCATGTTGTAGCCGTCCAGGTGGATGCGGAAGTTTTTGTTCCCCACCTGATAGCCCGTGAGCAGCTTCTCCTTGATCTCCGGCTCACCGGCGGCGGCCAGAAGGGTGGGCAGCCAGTCGAGGTGGCTGCAAATGCCGGTGATGTTGGTACCGGCGGGAATTTTGCCGGGCCAGCGCACCAGGGCGGGCACGCGGAAAGCACCTTCCCAATTGGTGTTCTTCTCGCTGCGGAAGGGGGTCATGCCGGCATCGGGCCAGCTGTTCATGTGCGGACCGTTGTCGGTGCCGTACATCACGATGGTGTCGTCGGTGACGCCCAGTTCATCGAGCAGGTTGAGCATCTCGCCGATGCACTCGTCGTGATAGATCATCACGTCGTGGTATTCCGACTGCCAGCGCCCACTGCGGCCGATGTCCTGCGGCCTGGCGTAGGTGCGGAAGTGCATGTGGGTGGTGTTGAACCACACGAAGAACGGCTCACCCGAGGCCACCGCATCACGGATGAAGCGCTTGGCCTCGGCCAGGAATTCGTCGTCGGCCGTTTCCATCCGCTTGCGGGTGAGCGGACCGGTGCTCTCGATGCGCTGGGTGCCATCACCATTGGCCCAGCAATGCAGCACACCGCGGGGAGCAAAACGCTTCCGAAAGTTGGGAAACTCGGGATCGTCTTCCTTGGGATAGTCGCGCAGCTCAGGCTCCTCTTCGGCATTGAGGTGGTAGAGGTTGCCGAAGAACTCGTCGAACCCGTGCATCGTGGGCAAGTGTTCGTCGCGATCGCCGAAGTGGTTCTTGCCGAACTGGCCGGTGCGATAGCCCTGGGGCTTGAGCAGCTCGGCAATGGTGGGATCCTCATCGCGGAACCCCTGCTCAGCACCGGGCAGACCCACCTTGGAGAGGCCTGTGCGGTACACGCTCTGCCCGGTGATGAAGGCGGCGCGACCGGCGGTGCAGCTCTGCTCGGCGTAATAGTGGATGAACTTGGCGCCTTCGTTCGCCACCCGGTCGATGTTGGGGGTCTGATACCCCATCAGGCCGTGGCTATAGCAGCTCAGGTTGCTCTGGCCGATGTCGTCGCCCCAGAGAATCAGAATATTGGGCTTTCCGTTGGGCATGGGATTGGGAGGAGGCAAAGGCACCTCCTCGGAGGATGGTGACGGGCACTAGCGACTGCCGCAGATTCATGCACTTCTTCACACCCATCTTCAAAGGGAAAAAACATTGGCGTGAACGCCAAACTTAGGCGCAAAGAGCAAAGCCATCGATGGGTGGATTGGGGGCTGGGCCAATCAGGCCTGCCGGTGCCGTTGCCAACGCAAAAACGGAATCGAGAGCAGCACAGTGATGAGCAAATACATCAGAATACCCAGCTTCACGGCAGGCACCTCCGGGGCATAGGTACCCGCCAGCAAGAGCGCCAGGCCGGGATTGCGCATCGAGGTCACCAGGGCCAGGGTGACCCGCTGCTGCGGATCCCGATCGGCCAGGCCATAGCCCAACGCCAAGCTGATCAGCACCAAGGCCCCCATCACGGGCAGGGCCACAAGATTGGCGCCGACATAGGTGGCCAATAGCGGTGCCGTCTTGGCCAACACCACCAGCACCAGGAGCAGCAACAGCACATTGGCGATCCGATCTAGGGGGGCCTCCAGGCGACTGGCCCACTGGGGTGCAAAGCGCCGCAGCAGCAGTCCAAGCAGGAGGGGCAACAGCTGGATCAGCGCCACCTGGCCAGCCACATGGCGTGCCTCAATCGCCCAACCGGACACGCCGAAGATGCGGGTGATCAGGATCGCCAACAGGGGAATCGACAGGATCGCCACCAGAGCTGCCCCCACCTGAAGCAGGGCCGCCAGGGAGCGATCCCCTCCCTGCTTGCCCGCTTTGCGCAGCAGCAACGGCGCACTCGGACACACCGCCATCAGGGCGATGGCAAAGCGAGCCGGCTGGGACAGGGCCAGGGTGGGCGGCCACAGCAACAACGCAACCGCCGCCAGGGGCACCAGCACGCAGGTGCCCAGCAAACCTCGCAGCAGCAAGCTGCGCTGCTGCTGCCAGCGGCTGAAGCCATCCAGTGGCAGGCCCACCCCGAGGGCAAACATGATCGTGAACAGGGTGGCCGGAACCAACACAGACGGGGAGGGAGCCATCGACACAAACCGGAAGCGGTGGGAATGAAGCGGACGAGCCGGGAGGACTCAGCTGTTGGAGCGCACCGTGATCAGCACAAGGGCCACCACACCGATCAAGCTGATCAGAACCGCGGTGGCCGCCGCCAGCTGGGGCTTGTTGCGGTAGACGTAGTCGTTGTGCTGGAGACGGCGCAATTCCCGGAGGTATTGCACTGTGGCGCCCGCCATCGACAGAACGCCGGTGACCATGAACGCCGCCGCCACCAGCTGCACACCGCGCTCCACCTGAACGTCATCGCCCGCCGTGGCGCGATCAATGGCGGCAATGATCTTGTCGAGACCGAACCCGAAACTGATCAACGACAGGCAGGTGCGGATCCAGGCCATCAAGGTGCGCTCCGCCGCATCACGGTTGCGCTGTTTGGCCAGTTCGTTGGTGAGGTTCATGGGTGGCGCTCCGCTACCGGGACCTGATGGGCCTTCTCGGCATCCAGATCGCGGGCCAAAAACACATTGAGCAGGGTGCGGATCACGGCCACCACCGCCAGCTGCACCAGATGGGGTCCAGTGGGAGAGGTGGAGGTGGCGACGATGTCGGCCCCCAGCTGAAACTCCAAGGCCATCGCCAACCAACTGCCGAAAGTCAGCCGCACCCCTGGGAAACCAGGCGATCCGCGCAGCCGGCGACGCCAGGCCAACCAGCCCTGGCGCAGGGTGACCAGCAACCCGAGCAGCACCGTGCCCAGCGAGAGGCCCTCGAGCAGGGCCCGCAGGGCCGAGGCCACAAGCCCCATCCCCTGTTCAAATCCGAGAATCAGCACAGGCTCAGGGCTCAGCATCGGTGGGCACTCGCAACGATCGGGATTGGCGGAACAGCAGGTGCACCACCCAGCCAGGCACGGTGATCGAGGCCACCAGGATGGTCAACGCAACGCTCAAACGGCCAGTGTCACCAGCACCGCAAAAATACCGGTGGTGAGGGCGCTGACGGAGCGCAACACATCGCGAGGCTGGTGCCGATCGCTGCGATCGGCGTCGCCGCTGAGCAAGCGACTGGGATGGGGCCGCGGAGCACTGACCGATCCAGCCATAGCCGTGGATGCACGCAGGAGCCTCAGGCTAAAGAGGGCGCCAGATCGCATCAGCCACGCTGGCGTATTTGCAAAGTGCTGCGCGAATCCGCGCGCTCGCGCGGCCCTATTCCTCCGCCGCACAACTGGGGCATAGGGCCCGCACATTGAGCACACACTCCAGCAGGCGGAACCGATGGTGCCCGGCGGCCTGTTCGCCGGCCTGAAGCACCTCGGCGTTCTCAAACTCTTCGGTGCGGCCGCAACGCACGCACACCAGATGGTGATGGTCGCGGTGGGCGTCGCTGGCCAGCTCAAAGCGACGCCCTCCCTCGGGCAGCTCCAATTCCTGCAACAACCCCATCGAGCTGAGCAGCCGCAGGGTGCGATACACCGTGGCCAAAGACACCCGCTCCTCACTGCGCAGCAGGCGCTGATGCACCTCTTCGGCGCCCAGATGGCTGCCCTCACCGATGCGTTCAAACAGGGCCAGCACGCGCTGGCGCTGGGGGGTGAGCCGCTGGCCACGATCGTGGAGGCTATTGCGCAGGCTGGGTTCGGCGGGCACCACAGCGTCCTCAGGCTTCTCAACAATAAGCACAATTGCGAAGTGGCGCCAGGGGAGGCAGGCTGCGCCATCCCCACACCTCAACCACCGCAGGCAGACTGAAGAATCCCCCACCGGCCGCGCTGCCATGCCCACCCAAGCCGCCGTGCAGGCCTATTACGGCCAGGAGCTCACTGGCACGGCCGACCTCAAAACCAGCGCCTGCTGCGATGCCGACGCAGTGCCGGACTGGCTACGGCCGCTGCTGGCCCGGATCCATCCGGATGTGCTGCAGCGCTATTACGGCTGCGGCCTGGTGTGCCCGCCCCTACTCGAGGGCTGCCGCATTCTTGATCTGGGGAGTGGTTCCGGCCGCGACGTCTACGCCCTGGCCCAGCTGGTGGGTCCCAATGGCTCGGTGGTTGGGGTCGACATGACCGCAGAGCAGCTGACGGTGGCCCGGGCCCACCTGGATTTCCATGCCGAGCAGTTCGGCTACGCCAACGTGTCGTTCCTCGAGGGCACCATCGAGGCGCTCGAGGCGCTGCCCCTGGAGCCGGGCAGCTTCGACGTGATCGTGAGCAATTGCGTGCTCAACCTCTCCACCGACAAGGCGGCGGTGCTGCGGGGCGTGAAGCGGCTGCTCAAGCCAGGCGGGGAGATGTATTTCTCGGATGTGTACGTGGATCGGCGTCTGCCGGAGGCGGTGCGGCGGGATCCAGTGCTCTACGGCGAGTGCCTGGGGGGAGCCCTCTACTGGAACGACTTCCTGCGCCTCGCCAAGGGCGCCGGCTTCCACGATCCACGGTTGGTCAACGATCGCGAGATCCAGATCACGGAGCCCGCCCTGGCGCCGCTGGTGGGCGAGGCCCGCTTCTATTCCGCCACCTACCGGCTGTTCCACATCACCGAGCTGGAAGATGCCTGCGAAGACCATGGCCAGGCGGTGATCTACCGGGGCACGATTCCCCATCACCCCCACCGCTTTGACCTCGATGGCCACCACGCCATCGAAACCGGCCGGGTGTTTCCGGTGTGCGGCAACAGCTTCCGGATGCTGCAAGCCACGCGCTTCGCGCCCCATTTCTCCTTCGTCGGCGACTTCAGCCGCCACTACGGCCTGTTTCCGGGGTGCGGCAGCAGCCTGCCCTTCACAGGCGTTGCAACCACCAGCGCAAGCGGAGGCGTGCTGGTCTCAGGGAGCTGCTGCTGAGCTCTGGGGCTGCCGCGCCCGGTCCAGCCTGGCCGTGAGCGCTGCCAGCAGATCGGCCAGGGTCACCACCAGGCGGTAGCTGATCGCGATCGCCAGCAGCGGCGCCTCGGGAACGGCGAAGCCCAGCCGCAGCAGCAGCACCGCTTCAAACACCCCCAGGCCGCCGGGGGCACCCGGCACCACCAAGCCGGCGGTCCAGGCCAGGGCGAAGCCGGCCAGCCAGCCGCCCCAACTGAGGCTGTAGGAGAGATCAAAGGCCTGTACGCAGCAGGCAAAGCCCGCGAAGCGCAGCAGCACAAAGCCCAGCTGCACCAGCAGCGGCGGCCAGGGATAAGTACGAATCGGCGCAGTGGCGGCCGCCTCGATGTCCATGCCCAGCGCCGGGGCCTTACGGCGCTCCAGGCGACTGAGCACGGGGTTGAGCCAGCGGGGCCAAAGCAGGGCCAACGGCAGCAACCCGAGCAGGGCCAGGCCGTATTGCCAGGCGCCGGCCGCCACCAACGCCAGGGCCGCCACCGCCGCCACCAGCGGATCGAGCAGCACCGCCGCCAGAACCAGCCCCCTCGGGGCAGGCGCCTGCAGCGGGGCCTCAGCGCTGCGCAGCAGCTGCACCCGACTGGTGAGGTGCCAGATGCCACCTGGCAAATATTTGCGCAGGTTGGTGTCGAGGTAGGCGCGCACCAGCTCCGGCCAGCGGGGGCGCTGCCCCAGCCAGCGCAGCACCACACCGAGGGCCACCCCGTTAGCGGCCAGGCTCAGCAGGCTGACACCCACCCCGAGCAGCAGCCACAGCCAGCCCTGGCCGTCGAGGCTGAGCTGGAGCAGCTGGCGACCGTGACCCACTAGGGCAGCCAGCAGGAAGCCGAAGCTCAGCAAGCTGATCCACAGCTTTAGGCCGCCAGGCAAGGGCGCCACCGCACCCCGGACGCGCTTGAGCAGGGCTGGGATCGCAGGCGGCAGGATCACGGCTGGGAGGAATGCTCAAGGGTTTGCTGCACAACCAACCGCACCTGATCAATCCCCAGTGTGTGCTGGCGCGCCAGGGCGACCAGGTCGTCGTGTTCCGGTTTGCTGCGCCAGCGGCCATCAGGCAGCCGGGCCTGCTTGAGCCGCACCGGACCCAGGGGCGTGGCCAGCTCGAGGCTGCGGCGCGGCAGCACCCAGCGGCTCTGGGGGTGTTCGCGCAACCCCAAGGTGCTGCTGTGTCGCCACCACACCTGGCGGAACCTCTCGGCCTGCTCGGGGGCTACCAGGGCCGTGAGCAGCTGGGCCGCCCGCCCCTTCTTCATGGCGATCGGCTGGCTGAACACCTCCAAGGCCCCGGCCTGGCGCAGTTCCTCAGCCAGGAAAGCCAGATCCTCCGCCGTGGCGTCATCGATCTGGGCCTGCTGCACCAGCACGGTTTCGAGATGGGCAGGATCTGGCTGGGCAGGATCGAAGCCACCGCCATCTGTCAGGGTGAGCCGCAGCAGGTTGGGGCGATCCAGGCTCCGCGAACCCAGCCCCACCCCCACCCGCTGGGGCACATGGGTGGGGGCCTGACCAAAACGCGTGGCCCAGCAGGCCGCCAGGGCCAGGCCGGTGGGAGTGGTGAGTTCCCCGGGGGGGAAGCCCTCGGCCGAGGCCAGGGGAATCGCCCGCAAGCGGGCCAGCTCCAGCACGGCAGGCACCGGCAGGGGCAGGGTGCCGTGGGCGGTGGCCACCACGCCATGGCCCGCCGGCGGCGGGCTGCACACCAACTCTCCAACGCCGAAGTGCAGCAGGCCAGCACACACGCCCACCACATCCACCAGGGCATCGAGGGCTCCCACCTCGTGAAAGTGCACCTGCTCGGGGCTGTGGCCGTGCACCGCCGCCTCCGCCGCCGCCAGCACACCAAACACCTCCAGCACCCGCTGCTTCAGCGGCGCCGGCCAGGGGGCCGCCTGCAGCTGGCTGCTCAGCTCGCCCCAATGGCGATGGGGCGGCTCGGGCTCAAGGCTCACCACCGCCAGGTGCAGCCCACGCAGGCCGCCGCTGCGGCGCTCCTCAAGCTCCAGTCGATAGACGTCGGCCAAGCCCAGGGCCGCCAGGGGGCGATGGATCTCCGCCTCGGGCAGCCCCAGATCCAGCAGGGCCGCCAGCAGCATGTTGCCGGCCAGGCCGGTGGGCGCATCCAGCAGCGCCAGCGTCATTCAGGCCGCTCCGACCTGGGGGCGCCCTAGCCGCGGGGCGAGGGCCAGCAGGGCTTCGGCCTCCGCCTGCAACTCCACCTGGAGGCTCCGCAGTTGCTGCTCCACCTCACGGCGTGCCCGGCGCTGTTCCCGCTGAGCCGACTCCACATCGTGGCCAGAGAGGCCCCAGAGCCGGCCCAGCAGGGCGCGATCGTCGGAGCCGCCAACGCTCTGGCCATAGATCAGCTGCTCGGCCACCATGCCCGCCTGCAGCACCCGGCTCCAGCGGCGCAGCTCCTCAGGAAGCAACTTGGCGTGGGCAGGTGGCTCCAGTTCGGTGCTGCCGCTGGTGTTGAGGCCGGCGCGCAGGCAAGCCAAGGAACCCACCAGCACCTGCCGCACTAGCATCGCCTCCTGCCGTGCCACCAACAGGTGGCCAGCCTCATGAATAGCAATCCGCCGCAGCCTCGCCTGCCCCCCCGGAAGGGCCTCGGCCAGCACATGGCCGCCCCGGCCGCCGAAGCGGGCTGCATCCAGGGTGAGGCTGCCCAGGCTCAGGGCAACCACCCCGGTGATCAGCCAGGGGGAGAGGCCCAGGGCCGGCCCCAGGATCGCCGCCAAGCTCACCAGGGCCACGGCCAGGCCCGCCGCGAGTGGTTGGGTCATGGCTGGTTGTTCATGGCAGGTTGCTCATGGCTGGCGGCCCCGATCATTCACCTAGGGCGCCGGCCGGCTCACGACACTGTTGCGCTGCCCGCCGGAATGGCCACCACCCTGGCTGGCAGTGGGGGGACGCCCCTTGCCACCCTTGTTGGCCGCACCACCATCGCGGCGGCCCTTGCCGCCCCGGTTGCCCCGCTGGGCCACCGGACCGATCACCTCAAAGCTCTCCATCTGGAGCAACTGGCCCTGACGGCGCAGGTTGAGGGCCACGAAATGGCGCAGATGCTCTAGGGGCAGCTCCCCCTTGAGTTGCAGCTTGAAGGGCACCGGTCGGCTGCCATCTGGGCGTGGCATCACCCGCACCTTCACCACCAGGTCGCCGGTTTCCGGCCGGGTGTAAATCAGCTCACCGCGCACGGAAAAGTAGTCGTCCCCTTCGGGCAGGGCATCGGCATCGCTCTCCTCGCCGGCGGCCAGGGTACTGGGCTCCCAAACGCCCACCATCTGCAGGTGCAGCCCCTCCTCCTCGCGGGAGCGGGGATACACCACCCAGAGGTGGGGGTCGTCGAGGTTGAGGTGGCGCCGCATCAGGGTGAGCAGCCGGCCGAGCACCACGGCCTCCAGCTCGGTGCCATCGGCGGTGCGGATCACCCCGCGGGTGAGCTGCTCGGCGTCGGTCGGCACGTACACGCCACGCACCACGCCAATGGCCCGGTACTGCGTGGGTTCGGTAACCGCGGAAATCGGATGTTGGCGCATGAACCGAACTTTAAGTGGCCCCAGGTCGGGGGACGCGGGGCAGACTGGCCATCCCTGCATCCCCGCGCCGATGCCGCCCGCTCCCAACCGCTCCGGCCTCTGGATAGGGGCGGCCGCGGCCGGACTCGGAGCCCTGTGCATCGCTGGTGGCTGGTGGTTGGGCCAGCTGCAGAGCGGAGCCGCAGGAACCGACGCCAACCGCCAGAGCTTAGAGCGCCAGGCTTCCGGACTGCAGCAGCGCCTCGACCAGGGCGAAGCCAGCGAAGCCGAGCAGCAGCGGCTGCTGGAGCTGCTGGTGGCCCTCGACCGCAAACCGGAGGCCACGGCGCTGCTGGAGCGGCTGGCTGATCAGCAACCCCAGCAGTGGTCGCTGCGATTGCTGCTGGCCGAGCTACGCCGCGACCAACAGGACCGCAGCGGCGCCGAACGGGAGCTGCGGCAACTGCTCAACCAGCGGCCCGATCAGATCGAAGGCCTGCAGCTGATGGCCCTGCTGCAGCTGGAAACCGGCCGGGGCGCCCAGGCCCAGAGCCAGCTGGAGGCAGCCCTGGCGCGGGCGAGCAAACCCCAACTCAAACCGGAGGCCCTGCCAATCGGCCTGCTGTTGGCCAACGTGCTGCAGAAGCGCGGCCAACCAAGCCAGGCCGAATCCCTGCTGCTCAAGCTGGCGGCGGGCTTCCCGACCGATCAGCGCCCCCTGCTGGCGCGGGCCATGCTGCAGCAGGAGCGGGGTGACACCAAGGGAGCGCAGGAGTCGCTGGCTCTGGCCCGGGCCCGCAAGCCCGGCCCCAGCGACCCGCGGCTGGATCAGGTGGCCGCCGCCTGGGGCCTGGCGCCGCTCAGGGCCCCTTCACCGTCGCTGCCGGCGAAGCCGACGCCGGCGCCACCGGCTGGGAGTGGAAATCCCTGAGGGCGGCATCCACGGCATCACCCGGCTGGGTGGCATCGTCCATGGCCGTCGCCCGACGCAGCTTGTTCATCAGCTCGATTGGATTGGCCGAATCCAACACCGATCCGCCCCGGTTGGTGCCCGTGCCGTAATCCAGCTCCCGTTCCTGCTGGGGGCTGCTGATGGTTTGGCCGTAGCCCTTCTCCTGGGCCAGGGCGGATCCGGCTCCCGTGGCCACCAGAGCGCAGGCAGCCAGAAGGCTTGCCGTGGAGAATCCCAAAATCGGACTGGTCAAAACAGGAACGCGCACAGCAGGCATGGTGGGCACCTCTCCGGCTTGCTCGGATACTCATCTTAGTTGCGCCTTTTCGGGCCCATGCGGATCGCCACTTGGAACGTCAACTCCGTGCGCACCCGCCTGGATCAGGTGCTGGCCTGGTTGGAGCAGGAACGCCCGGAGGTGCTGTGCCTGCAGGAAACCAAGGTGACCGACGAGCTGTTTCCCCGCGAGGCCTTCGAGGCCCTGGGCTACGCCACGGCGATCAGCGGCCAGAAGGCCTACAACGGCGTCGCCATCCTCAGCCGCTTGCCCCTCGAGGACGTGCAGATCGGCTTTGAGGCGTTGTTGCCCAACGACCCGGAGGCCCCGGGGCTGAGCGAGCAGAAACGGGTGATCAGTGCCCTGATCGACGGCATCCGGGTGCTGAATCTCTACGTGCCCAACGGCAGCTCCCTCAAGAGCGAGAAGTACGCCTACAAGCTGGAGTGGCTGGCCTTCCTGCAGCGCTATCTGGCAGCGCAAGACCAACAGGGCGATCCGCTCTGCATGGTGGGCGACTTCAACATCGGCCCCGAGGCCCGCGACATCCACGACCCCGATCGGCTCACGGGCGGCATCATGGCCAGCGATGCCGAACGCACGGCCCTGCAGGCGGCGCTGGGAGAGCGGCTCCGCGACGTGTTTCGGGTGTTTGAACCCGAGAGCGGCCACTGGAGCTGGTGGGACTACCGCACCGGCGCCTGGGACCGGGACCGGGGCTGGCGGATCGACCACATCTACCTCTCCGACGAGTTGATGGACTGCGCCACCGGCTGCGTGATCCACAAGGCCACCCGGGGCAACGAGCAACCCAGCGACCACGCGCCGGTGGTGGTCAACCTGGTGTGGCCGCCTGAAGACGACGACGCGCTCTAACGCCGCTCAGAACACCGGCAGGTGAGCCAGGGCCTCGTCGGCACTGCGCCGCCGTGCCGACTCGCCGCAGCTGCGGGGGGTGGGGAAGATTTTGCCGGGGTTGGCCAGGCCGTGCGGATCGAAGGCCAGGCGCACCAGCTGCATGGTGGCCAGGTCGTCGGGGTTGTACATCCAGTCGAGGTAACAGCGTTTGTCGGCGCCCACGCCGTGCTCGCCGGTGATGCTGCCGCCGGCATCCACACACAGCCGCAGAATCGCGGCGCCGAGGGCCTGCACCCGCTCCTGGATGCCGGGCTCCTGGGCTGAATAGAGGATCAGCGGGTGGAGGTTGCCGTCGCCGGCATGGAACACGTTGGCCACCGGTAACCCGTGGCTGACGCCAAGCTCCTCGATCGCCGCCAGCACCCGGGGCAGGGCGCTGCGGGGCACAACGCCGTCCTGGAGGTAGTAGCTGGGGAAGCGGCGCCCCAGGGCGGAGATCGCCGACTTGCGACCCTTCCAAAGCAGCGCCCGCTCCTGCTCATCGGTGGCCTGGCGCACGGTGCGGGCCCCCGCCTCGTGACAGAGCTGGGTCGCCAGCTCCACCGCCGCCGCCACCTCCCGCTCCTGCCCGTCCAGCTCGATCAACAGCAGCGCCGCCGCATCGCGGGGGTATTCATCCACGCCGAAGTAATCGTTCACCGCCTCAATCGTGAGGCGATCCATCATTTCCATGCCAGCGGGCAGCATCCCGGCCGCGGTCACCTGCCGCACCGCCTCCCCCGCCGCCTCCATGCTGGTGAAATCGGCCAGCAGCACCGCCACGCTCTGGGGAGCCCGCAACAGCCGCAGGGTGATCGCCGTGGCGATGCCCAGGGTGCCCTCACTGCCGATGAAGGTGCCGCGCAGGTCGAGCTCAGGGGTTTCGTCGAGCTCACTGCCCAGGGTGGTGACGCTGCCGTCGGGCAGCACCACCTCCAGCTCCAGCACGTGGTTGCTGGTGACGCCGTACTTCAGACAGTGCACGCCGCCGGAGTTTTCAGCCACGTTGCCGCCAACGCTGCAGGCCACCTGGCTGGAGGGGTCGGGGGCGTAATAGAAGCCATCGCCGGCCACCGCCCGGGTCACCCAGCTGTTGATCACGCCGGGCTGCACCGTGATGCGGCGGTTGTCGAGATCCAGCGCCAGCACCTGGCGCATGCGGCTGGTGGCGATCACCAGGGCCTCTGTTTCGGCCACGGCCCCGCCGGAGAGGCCGGTGCCACTGCCCCGCGCCACAAACGGCACCCCCTGTTCATGGCAGAGCCGCACCACAGCGGCCACCTGATCTGTCGTCTCCGGCAGCACCACCAGGCGCGGCTGGTGGCGGGCCAGGGTGAGGCCGTCGCAGTCGTAGGCCAGCAGCTCCTGGCGGGCCGACACCACGGCACGGGAAGGCAACAACCGCCTCAGGTGCCGCTCCAGCTCTGGCCAGTTGACGCTCAGGAGACCCGCCTCAAGCCCCCTGAACTTACCGAGGAAGCGAAGGGGCCGGTTTTAGGTCAGGATGGTTGGCGGTTTTCTCCCTCCGCGGATCCCGCCTTGACCTCGGCTCCTGTTTCGGCACCTGTGCACAACACCACCCGGTCCCAGGACCTCTTCAGTGCTGCCCAGAAGCTGATGCCCGGTGGCGTGAGCTCGCCGGTGCGCGCCTTCCGCTCCGTGGGCGGCCAGCCGATCGTGTTCGACCGGGTGAAAGGTGCCTACGCCTGGGACGTGGACGGCAACCGCTACATCGACTACATCGGCAGCTGGGGCCCCGCCATCTGCGGCCACGCCCACCCCGAAGTGATCGCCGCCCTGCATGAGGCCCTCGACAAGGGCACCAGCTTCGGCGCCCCCTGCGAGCTGGAGAACACCCTCGCCGAACTGGTGATCGAGGCGGTGCCGTCGGTGGAGATGGTGCGTTTCGTGAACAGCGGCACCGAGGCCTGCATGTCGGTGCTGCGGCTGATGCGCGCCTTCACCGGCCGCGAAAAGATCATCAAGTTTGAGGGCTGCTATCACGGCCACGCCGACATGTTCCTGGTGAAGGCCGGCTCCGGGGTGGCCACCCTGGGCTTGCCGGATTCGCCGGGCGTGCCGCGGAGCACCGCCGCCAGCACCCTCACCGCCCCCTACAACGACCTGGAGGCCGTCAAGCAGCTGTTCGCCGAGAACCCCGGCGAGATCGCCGGCGTGATCCTCGAGCCCGTGGTGGGCAATGCCGGCTTCATCACCCCGGAGCCGGGCTTCCTCGAGGGCATCCGCGAGCTCACCAAAGACAACGGCGCCCTGCTGGTGTTCGACGAGGTGATGACCGGCTTCCGCATCAGCTACGGCGGCGCCCAGGCCAAGTTTGGGATCACCCCCGATCTCACCACGATGGGCAAGGTGATTGGCGGCGGCCTGCCGGTGGGCGCCTACGGCGGCCGGGCCGACATCATGAGCATGGTGGCCCCGGCCGGCCCGATGTACCAAGCCGGCACCCTGAGCGGCAACCCCCTGGCCATGACCGCCGGCATCAAAACCCTGGAGCTGCTGAAGCAGCCCGGCACCTACGAGCGCCTCGATGCGATCACCAAGCGCCTGATCGGCGGCATCCTCGACGCCGCCCGCAGCGCCGGCCTGCCGATCACCGGTGGTTCGATTAGCGCCATGTTCGGCTTCTTCCTGTGCGAGGGCCCGGTGCACAACTTCGAAGACGCCAAGGCTGCCGATACGGCCCGCTTCGGCAAGCTGCACCGCGCGATGCTCGAGCGCGGCGTGTACCTGGCCCCCAGCGCCTTCGAGGCCGGCTTCACCTCCCAGGCCCACTCCGACGAAGACATCGACGCCACGATCGCGGCCTTCCGGGAGTGCTTCGCGCTGGTGGCTTGATCTATCCCGGCAAGCCAACCAAAAGCAGGCCAACCGCTAAACCGCAAACATGTCCTGAAGCACCTCGAGCACCTCGAACAGAGTGAGCTCAGGCAGCACACCGAGATGCTTCACCAGCCGCTCGCGATCCACCGTGCGCAGCTGATCGGGCACCACGTGGCCTTGCTTCCCCTCAAAACAGCAAGGAACTCGGAAGGGATAGGACCGAGAACCCGTGATGAGCGGCGCCACGATGAAGGTACCCATGTGGGCATTGAGCTCATCCGGGGAAACGACCACACAGGGGCGGGTCTTCTGGATCTCCTGCCCTCGGGTGGGGTTGAGGGCAACCAGGAAGACATCACCGCGGCTGACGGGCGATGGACTCACCACTGCCACTCCTCATCGTCGAAACAGGTGGTGCTGGGGCTATCCAGCAGGCCCTCCGGGGGCGATGCAGCCGCTGCTTCGGCCCATCCCGCGCGCGGCGACACCACCGGCCTAATCGTCAGAACGCCAGGGGCAACCTGAATGTCAACATCGTCGCTGAGCCCAACCTGCTCCAGCAGCGGCTTGGCCAGGCGCAAACCCCGGGAATTACCGATCCTCACCAGCTTGGCGCGCATGTCCAATCCACCAGGACGTAAGCACATTGTATGCACGCTGGCCGGCTGTGACTGGGCTGAGCAACCGTGTTGACAGGGCCCATGCCAGCGCCCAGCATCCGCACCAATGCCCTGCCGATGACGATCACCCCCCCGCCATCGACGGCTGTGCGCCAGCGCGGTGCCCTGAGGCTCGCAGCCCTGCTGGCAGCGGGCATCGGCGCGCTGGCCTGGCTGGGCCGCAGCAGTGATCCAGCGGCCAAGCCTCTGAGCGCCGGCCCGCTCACGCTCGGGGCCGCCATCGCCTTCACCGGCAACGCCAACCTCTACGGCCAAGACCAGCGCATGGGGCTGGCGGTGGCCGAGCGCTGGGCCCAACAAAGCGCACCAGGCGGCCGTCCTGTGCGACTCCAACTGGAGGACGGCGCCTCCGATGAGCCCAGCGCCATTGCCGCCTTCAACTTGCTGATCCGCCAGGGGGTGATCGCCCTGATCGGGCCCACCCTCTCCCAGCAGGCCTTCGCCGCCGATCCGATCGCCCAGCGCCAGGGGGTGCCCGTGGTGGCCCCCTCCAACACCGCCCAGGGGATCCCCGAGATCGGGCATTTCATCAGCCGCGTGTCGGCCCAGAGCTCGGTGATCGCGCCGCTCTCTCTCGATGAGGCCCTGCGCCGCGATCCAGCGATCCAGCGGGTGGCTGTGTTCTACGCCCAGGACGACGCCTACAGCACCGCCGAGGTGGCCATCTTCCAGAAAGCCCTCGCCGCCCGCGGGCTGACCCCTATCACGGTGCAGCGCACCCAGCTGGCCGACAACGACTTTCAAACCCCCATCACCGCCACCCTGCCGCTGAAGCCCCAGCTGGTGGTGCTCTCGGTGCAGGCGGTGGCCGGCGGCAACCTGATCCGCCAGCTGCGGGAGCTGGGCTACCGCGGCCAGATCGTGGTGGGCAATGGGCTCAACACACCGAACATCTACCCGATCTGCCAGCGCTGGTGCGACGGCATCCTGATCGCCCAGGCCTACAGTCCCGAGCTCAACACCCCCGTCAACCGCCGCTTCCTGCAACTCTTCCAACAAGCCCATGGCGATCGGCCGCCGCCGCAGATCACCGCCCAGGCTTTCACCGCCTACCAGGTGCTGTTTGAAGCCATCCAGCGGCTGCAGCGCAAAGGCGGGCTCACGGGCGTGACCCTCGGCCAGGCCCGCGCCAACCTGATGAGCGAACTGCTCAGCGGCACTTACAACACCCCCCTGGGACCGATCGGCTTCAGCCCCGAGGGCGAGGTGCTGCAGGATCGCTTCTACGTGGCCGAGGTGCGGATGGCCCCCGGCGGCCGCGACGGGCGCTTTGCCCTGGTGCGCGAGCGCACACTCACGGAGATCCCAGGGCAGGAGAGCAAGCCGTGATCGAAGCCCTGCTGCAAACCCTGCTCAACGGCGCCGCCAGCGGTGGCGTGTATGCCCTGGTGGCCCTGGGCTACACGCTGGTGTTCTCAGTGCTGGGGGTGATCAACTTCGCCCAGGGCGCCCTGTTTTCCGTGGGGGGCTACCTCACCTTTTTATTGATGGGCGGCAAGATCGGCGTCAACGGCGCCCTGCCGGGTTGGGGGTTACCGGAAGGGCTGCCCTTCTGGTTGGCGCTGCTGCTGGCGGCGGCCGGCTCCGGCCTGGTGGGGTTGCTGGTGGAGCGGCTGGCCTTCGCGCCGCTACGGCGCCGCAACGCCGAACCGCTGCTGGCCCTGATCACCAGCCTCGGCGCGGGCGTGGTGCTGGTGAACCTGCTGCAACTGCTGATGGGGGCCGAGGGCTACGCCTTCCCCCAGAGCACGGATGCCCTGGCCGGCCTGCCGGATGTGCTGATGATCGGCGGCGCCCGCATCCGCACAATCCAGCTATTGCTGCTGCTGATCTCCGCTGCCGCCGTGCTCGTTCTCAGCCTCTGGCTGGAGCGCAGCAAAGGCGGCCGGGCGCTGCGGGCCGTGGCGGAAGACGCCACCACCGCCCAGCTGCTCGGCATTCACAGCGAAGCGATGGTGCGGCTGGCGTTCTTTCTGAGTGGTGGTCTGGCGGGGCTGGGCGGCGGCCTGATCGGCGTGAGCGTGAGTCTGCCGGGCCCTTACTTCGGCATCGGCTACGGCCTCAAGGGCCTGGCGGTGCTGGTGCTGGGCGGCCTGGGCAGCGTGCCTGGCGCGATCGCCGGCGGGCTGCTGATGGGCCTGGCGGAAGCCCTGGTGCCCAGCTCCGCCTCTGGCTGGCGCGATGCCCTGGCCTTCGCAATCCTGTTTGGCGTGCTGCTGCTGCGCCCCAGCGGGCTGCTCGGCCGGCGCACGGTGGAAAAAGTATGAAGAGGGCCGCCCCGTAATCGACAACGGCCTGCTGGTGCAGATGCTGCTGGGCGCCCTGCTGGGCCTGTCGGTGTACCTCCCTCTGGCGGCAGGGCAGCTGTCGCTCGCCACGCCAGCCTTCTATGCCGTGGGCGGCACCCTGGCGGCCCTGCTCTCCACCCGCTGGAGTGCCCTCGGGGCCACCGCCTCTGGCGGGTTTCCGGTGCCTTCACTGCTGCTGGAGCTGGTGCTGGGGGGCCTGCTAGCCGGGCTTCTGGCCCTGCTGGTGGGGCGGCTGGTGCTACGGCTGCAGGGGATCTACCTTGCCATCGCCACCATCGCCCTGGTGGAGATCGTGCGGGTGGCGATCCTGAATTTGCCCTTCACCGGTGGAGCGGTGGGGATCTTCGCCATCCCCCAGCCCTTTGCCACCGCCGCCGGCTACCTGCTGCCGGCCCTGGCGCTGCTGGCCCTCGCGGGCTGGGTGTGCCAGCGGCTGGAGGGGATGCCCCTGGGCCGCGCCATGGCCGCCATCCGCGACGACGAACTGGCCGCCCGCTGCATGGGCATCGACACCACGGGCGCCAAGCTCACCGCCTTTGTGCTCAGCGCCGTGCTAGCCGGCAGCACCGGCGCCCTGGCCGCCCACTTCCTCAACACCTGGAATGCCCGCCAGGGCTCCTTTGACGCCAGCATCACCACCTTGGCCTTTGTGATCCTGGGGGGCTCGCGCACCTGGCTGGGGCCCGTGGTGGGCGGGCTGCTGCTCACGGCCCTGCCGGAGCTGCTACGGCCCGTGGGCGATGTGCGCCTGGTGCTGTTTGGCCTGGTGATCCTGCTGGGGCCGGTGCTGGCTCCCCAGGGGCTGATCACGCCGGGCCTGCTGGAGCGGCTGGGCCGCTGGGGCGAGGGGGGGAAGCCATGAGCCAGCCGCTGCTGGAGGTGCGGGATCTCAGCCGCCGGTTTGGTGGGCTGCTGGCCCTCGATCGGGTGAGTTTGGCTGTGCAGCCCGGCGAGATCTTTGGCCTGATCGGCCCCAACGGCGCCGGCAAAACCACCCTGTTCAATCTGATCTCCGGTGTCACGCCGCCCAGCAGCGGCGCGGTGCTGTGGCGTGGCGCCGCCATCACCGGCCAGCAGCCCCACCGGCTCAACCGCCTGGGCCTGGCCCGCACCTTCCAGAACCTGCGCCTGTTCGAGGGCCTCTCGGTGCTGGACAACCTGCTGGTACCGCTGCAGCGCCATCCCCGCACCAGCACAGCAGCTGGCGTGCTCAACAGCGCAAGCCACCGGCGCGCCGAACGCCAGCGGCTGGACACCGCCTGGCAGCTGCTGGAGGAGCTGGGCCTCAGCGCCCTGGCCGAACGGCAGGCGGGCACCCTGGCCTATGGCGATCGGCGCCGACTGGAAATGGCCCGGGCCCTCGCCACCAGGCCTGCGTTGCTGCTGCTCGATGAACCCGCCGCCGGCCTCAACCCCGCCGAAAAAGACCAGCTCTGCGAGCTGATCGGGGCGCTGCGCCAGCGCCACCAGCTCACGGTGATGATCATTGAGCACCACGTACCGCTGTTGATGCGCCTGTGCGACCGCCTGGCCGTGCTGGATTTCGGCGTGCGGATTGCCCTTGGCACGCCCGAAGAGGTGCGCCGCGACCCACAGGTGATCGAGGCCTACCTCGGCACCGGCACCGGCACCGGAGGCAACGCGTCATGAGCACGCCGTTGCTGCAACTGCAGGGGTTGGGCGTGCGCTACGGCAGCGTGCAGGCCCTCAGCGGCATCGATCTCACCGTGCACCAGGGCGAACTGGTGACGCTGCTCGGCTCCAACGGCGCCGGCAAGAGCACCACCCTGCGGGCCATCTCCGCACTGGTGCCGGCCAGCGCAGGGCAGATCCTCTGGCGCGGCGCTGCGCTAGCGGGGGTGCCTGCCCATCGCCTGCTGAAGCTGGGCATCGGCCACTGCCCCGAGGGCCGGCGGGTGCTCAGCCGCCAAAGCGTGGCTGAAAACCTGGTCCTGGGTGCCTACCTGCGCCGCGATCGCCCCGGCATCGCCGCCGACCTGGAGCGCTGCTACGGCCTGTTCCCGCGGCTGGCGGAGCGACGCGGGCAACTGGCCGGGGGCCTCTCGGGGGGCGAGCAGCAGATGCTGGCGATCGCCCGGGCGCTGATGGGCCGGCCCGCGCTGCTGATGCTGGATGAGCCCAGCCTGGGTCTGGCCCCGAAGCTGGTGGGGGAGGTGATGGCAGCCCTGGCCCAGCTGCACCGCGAAGGCCTCACCCTGCTGCTGGTGGAGCAGAACGCCCAGGCGGCGCTTGAGATCGCCAACCGTGGCTATGTGCTCGAAGCCGGCCAGCTCACCCTGGAGGGGCCAGCGCGGGAATTACTGGCCAACCCCAGCCTCAGAGCGGCCTACCTGGGCGCCGGCTGAAACTCAGTCGTTCTCGCTGGCACCAAAGCAATGCATCAGGGCATCGCCCAAGCTGTTGATTGCAGCCAATTCGTGGTCTTTAGCAGTACTGAGGGCCTTGGCGTGCTCCCGCAGCAGCACGGTCTTGTCGAGGTCGTGGCCGTGGTCGGCCGAGATCGTCACAATATCGTCAACCCCGGCGGCGGGGGTATCCCAGCTGCTGCGCCTCACCGGCGAGGCCGACACCAAGGGCAAGATCTTCTGCCTGCTCTCGGGGCTGCTGTACTTGGGCGGCGGCGTTTGGGTGCTCGCCTTCCCGGTGGCCAGCGAAGTGAGCCTCACCCTGTTTGTAGGCTTCCTGCTGGCCTTTGAGGGGGTGATGGAACTGGCAGCCGCGGCCACCGGTCAGGGCCCTGCCCGTGCGCTGGTGCTGCTCGACGGCATCGTCACCGCCGTGCTCGGCGGCATGTTGATTGCCGAGTGGCCCTCCGACAGCATCTGGGCGATCGGCATGTTGTTCGGCATCGGCCTAGGGTTCTCTGCCATCAACCTGATCACGGCGCCGAGTCAGCCGGCCAGTTGAGCTGCAGCTCGCCAACGGCCGCCGCATCGAGGCGCCGGGGGTCAGCGACCCCCAGGCTGCCCCCCTCGCGCAGCACCTCCACACTGTTGGCCGAACCCATCGCCGCCGTCACCACAACCCGGTGGCCCTTCCCTTCCAGCAAGCGCGTGGTGTCGGGGCTGAGGCCCTGTTCCACGCTGATCTGGTCGGGCCAGAGCTGGGAGTGAACGCGGGGGCTGGCCACGGCTGAGGCCAGGTTCAGCCCATGCACCATGCGGTTGAGTAGCACCTGCAGCACCGTGGTGATGATGCGGCTGCCGCCAGGGCTGCCGGTGGCCAGCCAGGGCCTTGCATCGGCACGAAACACCAGGGTGGGGGTCATCGAGCTCAGGGGCCGCTTGCCCGGGGCAATGGCATTGGCGGCTCCCTGCACCAGGCCATAGGCATTGGCCACGCCGGGCTTGGCGGTGAAGTCGTCCATCTCGTTGTTGAGCAGGAAGCCAGCCCCGGGAACGCTGATGCCGCTGCCGTAGGCGAAGTTGAGCGTGGTGGTGAGGGCCACCAGCCCCCCCTGGCGATCGGCCACCGACAGATGGGTGGTGTTGGTGCCGCCGGAGTTGGGGCCCTCAGCCGCCAATTCGGCTGCAGGACGATGGCGATCGCTGCGGATGGAGGCGCGCAGGCGGTTGGCATGGGCCGCACTCAGCAACCGCTCCAGGGGCATGGCCACCTGGTCGGGATCGCCGAGCCAGTGGTTGCGGTCGCGGTAGGCGAGATTCATCGCCTCCACCATCCGGTGCAGGCTGGCGGCACTGTTGAGGCCCAGCTGGGCCAGGGGCATGGGCTCCAGCACCTGGAGCAGCTGCACCAGGGTGACCCCACCACCACTGGGAGGCGGCATGGTGAGCACCGGATGGCCCTGGAACCGCACCTGCAAGGGGCGCACCAGCTGGGCGCGGTAGCCGTTCAGATCGGCATGGCGAATCAGCCCGCCCCGTTGACGCATCATTGCCACCAGGGATTCGGCGATCGGGCCTTGATAGAAGCCGCGCTCACCCTGGGCTGAGAGCCGCTGCAGGCTTGCAGCCAGCAGGGGCTGACGCCAGCGGTCGCCGGGGCGCAGCGGACGCGCCAGGAACAGCGCGTTGGAGGTGGGGTCGGCGCGGAGCAACGGCGCGGCCTGCTGCAGGGAATCGGCCAGCTCCTTGCCCACGGGGAAGCCACGGCTGGCCAGCCGGATGGCAGGCGCCAGCACCGCCGCCCGGGGCAGCCGGCCGTAGCAGCGGTGCGTGAGCAGCAGCCCGGCGGGGGTTCCCGGCACGGCCACACTCAAGGGGCTGCGGGTAGCCCGCGCACGGTCCACCTCACCATCGGCGCCGAGGTACATCCCAGCCGTGGCCGCCAAAGGGGCGGTTTCGCGGAAGTTCACCGCCACGGCCGTGCCGCGGCCCAGGCGGATCTCTGCGGCCGCAGGACAACCGCGAGATGCCGCCGGCGACACACCGGGCAGCCACAGCACCAGAAACCCGCCTCCGCCCAGATTGCCGGCCTGGGGCAGGGTGACCGCCAGGGCGAAGGCCGTGGCCACGGCCGCATCCACCGCGTTGCCGCCGCGGGCCAGGATCTCAGCCCCGGCCTGGGAAGCCCACTGCTCCTGGCTGGCCACCATGCCAGCCGATGACCACTGGGGATGGACGCGCTGGCTGCGCTCCTGCAGGATCTCGGCCTGGGCCGGGGAGGCCAGCAGCGCCGTGATCGCCAGCGCCAGGGAGCGAGCCCTCATGGCTGCTCCGGCGCGCTGTAACCACCACCGCCCGGCGTCTCGATCCGCAACGCCTCCCCGGGCTGCAGCGTCTGCTCAAAACAGCCCTCCAGCTCCCAGCTGGAGCCATCGGCCCCGATCCAGCTGTTGCGGCCGCACGCCCCCGCCTCGCCGCCGGCCAACCCCGCCGGCGGAACGCGGCGCGAACCGGAAATCATGGAAACGTCCATCGGCGCCAGGAAGCGCAGCTGGCGCAACACCCCATCGCCACCGCGGAACCGGCCAGCCCCGCCGGAACCGGCGCGGATCGCAAAGCGCTCCACCCGCACCGGAAAGCGACTTTCCAGAATTTCCGGATCGGTGAGCCTGGAATTGGTCATGTGGCTCTGCACGGCTGAAGCACCCGCATAGCCAACGCCTCCTGGATGCCGGCCGGCACCAGTGCCACCGCAGATCGTTTCGTAGTACTGAAGCTGGGCATTGCCGAAGCTCAGGTTGTTCATCGTGCCCTGGGCCGCAGCCTGGATGCCCAGAGCGGCAAACAGGGCATTGGTCGCCGCCTGGGAGATCTCCACATTGCCGGCCACCACCGCCGCCGGGGGACGCGGATGCAGCAGGGTTCCCTCTGGAACGATCAGCTCGATGGGCTCAAAACAGCCGGCATTGAGAGGGATCGACTCGCCCACCAGACAGCGGAACACATAGAGCACCACCGCCTTGGTGACAGCCAGGGGGGCATTGAGATTGCCGCTGTGCTGGGGCGAACTGCCGCTGAAGTCGACGCGAGCGCGTCCGGTCTGGGCATCGATGGACACGGCTACCGCGATGTGGGCGCCATGGTCGAGCTCCACCCGGGCCCGACCGCTGCGGAGCCGCGCCATGGCCCGGCTCACCGCCTCGGCCCCATGGGCCTGCACATGGGCCATGTAGGCCCGCACCTCCTGCAGGCCATGGCGATCCACCAAGCGATCCAGCCCGTCTACCCCCAAGCGATTCGCAGCCACCTGGGCCTGGAGATCGGCGAGCAATTGGTCGGGGTTGCGCACCGGACGGCAACCGGCAGCGAGCCGTTGCCGCCACAACGCCTCATCGAAGCGGCCATTGGTGAAGAACGGCACGTTGTTGAGCAGCAGCCCCTCGTCGGCGATCGTGCGGCTGAAGGCCGGCATCGAGCCGGGGGTAATGCCCCCCACATCGGCATGGTGGCCCCGCGAGGCCACAAAAAACGTGGGCACCTGGGCCCCAGGCCCCGATCCTGGCGCGAACACGGGTGTGATGGCCGTGATGTCCGGCAGATGGGTGCCGCCGTTGTAAGGGTTGTTGGAGAGCACCACATCCCCTGGCGCCAAGGGAGGGTGATCGCCCCGCGCGATCGCGCCGAGCAGGCTGACCACGCTGTCTCCCATCGAGCCCAGATGCACCGGAATATGGGGCGCATTGGCCACCAGCAACCCGGCGGCGTCAAACAGGGCGCAGGAGAAGTCGAGCCGCTCGCGGATGTTCACCGACCGGGCGCTCTGCTGCAGGCGGCCACCCATCTGCTCAGCGATGGCCGAAAAACGGTGGTTGTAGAGCTCCAGAACGGTGGGGTCAGGGGTTGCGCTGGGGTCAGGAGGCGCGGCAGGGGTCGCAACAGACCGTGAAACCGAATGTGAAACAGGTTGTGAAACGGGTTGTGCAACGGGTTGTGCAACGGGTTGTGCA
>Ga0169931_10001908_pt1 | contig 34305 bp, 17 predicted proteins | sample Kivu_15m_20L_FD_129675 | JGI IMG/M metagenome (GOLD analysis project Ga0169931, IMG submission 129675) | Freshwater microbial communities from Lake Kivu, Western Province, Rwanda to study Microbial Dark Matter (Phase II) - Kivu_15m_20L... | ecosystem: Environmental > Aquatic > Freshwater > Lake...
AAGGGCCTCGGCGGGGATTCGATCTCACTGGACAGCGGCCACACGGGCACCACCGTGTTGATTGACCGCGACATCTGTCTTGTCGGGGTACCGACCTATGACCTCAAGCCGACTGATGGCGACATCGCCGACAAGTGGGTGGGTTTTGCGGCAACGGCGGGCTTGCAACTCGGCGGAACAGCGGTGGCGGACGGAGAATTGGATGATGGCGAGAGCAATCCGAGGAACAAGGGCAGAACCTCGACTAAAATCGACAGAAAGCTGATGGCACAAATGCTCCGGCTTTCGCTCGAGGGGCTCGGCATCATCGATACCACCGTCTATGACATCGGCGCTGTGTTTGTTTACCGCCTGCATGACGGCAGCTGGCAACTCGTGGACATGGTGAACGATTTCGGCGATTCCGTGAGTGCTGACAATTTCGCCTATCAATACGCCGACCATGCCGGCGCGCGCTTCGGCGAATCACTGGCGATGGGCGACACCCACTTCATTGTCGGAGCGCCCGGCTATCAACATCTCGAGTGGTACTACACGGCACCGTTTATCGACCCTTCCTGGGTCTTCGTCTCCGGGCCGCACCGGGCGGGAGCCGTGCATTTCTTCCGGCGTCCGCCGCCGAGTGGCTATGACCCCTTGTGGATGCCGGATCATTTCCGGGCTGTCAGCTCCGACCTGCCCGAGCACAACCAGACCGGCTGGGTGTGGACTCCGAACCGCCGCGTGTATTCGCGGATGGGGCAGAAGGTGGCCATCGAAGGCGACCGTGCCGTTGTTGTCTCCGGGCCGGCGTTCGATCCCGACTACACGCTGACCCGGTACGACATGCCCTCCCCGGCCAAGCTTCATTTTTTCCGCCTGGAGGGCAGCGGCCTTCAGCGCAGGTGGAAGAAGCGGGGGGACTTCAGCACATTCGCTGATTTTGCCGTCGGAACAAATTTCAACTATGCCAAAGGAATCTCCAATGAATACATACCACAACAGGATTTGGCCGGGATTCACATCCACGGTGACAAATTGTTCTATGTCGCACAAACTTATCTTGATCTCGTGATCGGGAGATATCGAGCCCCGGGTAATGATCTGTGGGCGGAGCCTTCGACTTGGCAGGGACAACAAATTCCTGAGAGGCAGGATATCAAGCTCTTCAACTGGATGAACCATCTGGGAGCTGCACCAACCACGGGAAATAGCGGGCCAGGACGCTTTCAGATCGTCGCTGGAGGCGAAGGTGACATGGTCTGGGCAGGCGTTCCGGAACTCAACCGTGTGGTGGTGGTCAGCCGCATCAGCGAGATAGCCGCAGGAACACTCGACCCGAATTCATCGTTTGCGCACACAATCACGGCCGCCCCCGGCGAATCCGAATTCGGCCGCCATGTCGTCAAAAGCGGCAACAACCTGATCATTGAGTACACGAAAAACGGGCGCAGTTGGATCACCATCTGCAAACCCTCGGCAGACGGATCGTGGACACGCATGTTGAGTCAGGCGCTGGATGCCGACCTCGCGCTTCAGCGCGCGACTGCCGACCGCAGCTCGACGAATGTTGAGATTTCCGAATTGGTCGACGGCATCACCACCCACGGAGGCTGGGCGGCATCCAGCAGTGGGACATTGCCATCGACCTCGGTCGTCGAAGCTCGCGACACCATCACTGCTACGACATCGACTGAGTTCACCTTTGAATTGTCGCATCCGCTGGGTGGTCAGAAGGCGCTGGGTAGGTTTCGCATTTCGGCAACCACTGACGAGCGGGCCAACTTTGCCGACGGACTGTCTACGGGGGGAGATGTCACGGCAAACTGGACAGTCTTGCAGGTGATCGCCGCAACTGGCAGTTCCGGTGAAACGTTTCAAGTTCTTGGAGACGGTTCCGTCCTTGTCGGGGGCACCATGCCCTCTTCCACGGTATACACAGTGAGGGCACGCGGAATCAGCGGCAACGTCACCGGCTTCCGCCTGGAGGCCCTCGAAGATCCGTCTCTGCCCGACAACGGCCCTGGCCGGGGAACTGGCGGAGATTGGCAATTGGCGGAGTTCGCTGTGAGCCTCGGCGGAGAAAAAAGGCCGGTCGCGATGGCCGCGGATACGAACAATGTCGTCATCCAATATCCCGAGAGCGCCCATGTGAAAGCCGAGCTCGCATTTCTTCCACTCGACCGGCAGATCGGCGGCGTGCTGCGGTCGCCGGATGGAAGTCCGCTGTCTGGCATCGAAGTCCAACTGGAAAATGTCGCCTACGAAAGCGAGTTGCTGACCCTCAACGACGGTGACACCAACGCCAACCTCTATGACACCAGCGGCAGGATTCTGAACCAGCAGTTGGGAGCCAGCCTGGGATTCTTCGTGCCGGACAGCATCGATTTTTCGCGGGCGGAATTGCTGCTTGATCTTGAAGGCGTGCCACAGGGGCAAAGCGGTGCGGAGTTGGTGATTTTTCCGCAACTACCCTATCAATCCTGGAGTTGGTATCAATCGGGATCCAGCGACCTCGCGACCGTCAATTCGCATCCCGGCATCGGACGCGGCGTTCTGCAAATCGTCAACGGAATGAATGAGGTGACCTTGTTTGATGATATGGCGAACTTCCTCTTCTTCCATCAGATCGATTCTGCCGGCTATTGGGAACTGCGTATCATGCCGAAAGGCACACCCGCGGATCGTGGATGGAATCCCACCGTTCGCAGTGCGCGCTTGAGGCTCTCGGGCGTGCTCACGCCTAAGGTGCTGCGAACGGACTCGGCAGGCCACTTTCATTTCGGCGGCCTCACCGCTGGACAATACCTTCTGCGCGTCAACGATAGCCGCTGGCGAGGTGCTTCCGAAGTCCTCGACCTCAGCCGCGATGCGGTGCTCGCCGACCAAGCACTGACGGCTACCGGGCAGATCCCGTTGCGATGTTTCGTTCGCACTGACCAAGGCCAGCCAGTCGCGGGAGCCACCCTGCGGACTGGCACCATACAGGCTGTCACCGGTGCTGATGGAAGTGCAACGCTTCGAGGGCTGTCGTTAGGAACTGTCACGATCACGATTGATCCACCATATCGCGGAGCCGCCGGTGCGACACTTGCGCAAACGGTCAACATTCAGAACTCATCGCCATCAGATCTCTACTTCACCGCCCAGCCGCAGCAGAACGAGGCACGCTTCCACTTGGTCAACTCCGCCGGGATCGGGCTCGGCGGGATTCAGGTCCGCGTCACCGGCCCCTTCGGCTTCTCGCGCGATTTCACATCCGATGCAAGCGGCTGGATCCTTTTCGATCGCAGAACGAGCGGCGGATCCGCAGGGCTTTACGATGGAGATTACCAGCTCGCGCCGATCGGTTCGGGACTGTCTTGGCGCAGCGGCAACGTGACTTTGCGGTTGCCTCAAGCCAGCGGCACCGATTGGCCGACACTTTCCACCTACGGATCACTGGCACAAGTTCGCGTCAGCCATGCAGGACAACCCCTATCGGGACAGCGCATGCTCGCTCTGCGCGTCGACCGGGCATCGGTGCTGGTTACCCGAAACTTAGACAACGAGTGGTATCATCCATCCATCACGAGCTACTCGGATGTGAATGAGGTGATGATTGGCAGGTTCCCGGGGACGCAGGAAAGCCCGCTCTCGGAAATCGGATCGATTTGGTTTCAGTATCTGGCTGCGGATGAAAACCCATCGAAGGCGTTTACGCTCAAAAATACGACTGGCATCGCTCTTCTTGATTCATCGATGCGCAGGCATCAGTTCTCGCAATCAGATGTTACATCTTCTTATTGGAGTCGGGTCTATAATTCACCTGCAAGTGACAATAAGCCAGGGTGGCGTGCAGAATTTCATGGCTGGCAGGGACGTGTTGGCGTTTGGCCCTGCGAAATTGTCCGCAGCTACGATGGCTGGCTGGTCAACCAGCCCGTCGCACCCGCCGTTGCAAGGGGTTACAGCGTGCGCGTGGTCAACGAACTGCAGCGCTCAGAAGCCGTGACGGACGCTATGGGGCTTGCTTCGTTCCATGACCTTGCAGCCGGCACATATCTGTTTGTCCCGGCAGCGGCAGGTGATCCTCATGAATACCAGATCAGCCGCCCGCTCGACTGGAGCTATGATCGGCCCTATCGAGCGATTGCGAGCAATGAATCGTATTTGTACGATCTAAGCCTGAGGCGCATGAACCGGATCTCGGGCTCGGTGCGCGCCGCCGGCCAACCGATAGGGGCTGCCACACTACGTCTGGTTGGTGGAGCAGGCACTCCAATCGCGACGACACTCTCCGATCAGGAGGGAAACTATGAGTTCAAGGGCATTCCAAGCGGACGCCCCGCTTCACTGACCCTGATCATGGCAAACTACGGTGCCAACGGAGTCATCCGTGATGTGCGTGAACTCCTGGAAGCAAGAATCGCCAATGGGGTGTTGGAGGTGCCCGTGCTCAATGCCAACCTCGGTGGAGACCCGCTTCCCAACATCGCCAAGACTCTTTATGTCCGCTACGAAGTGGACGGTGTGGTTCACGAGAACACAACGGCGGAGTTTGCCACCATGAGAATCGTGGGCCGTCCCACCGAGGTCCTTGCCGTCGAATGCACGGCTGCCGGTTATTCGTTCACACCATCAACCCGGCCTCTTGACCAGCTCAATCGGGACCGTGACGCCATCGACTTCCAAGGCAGCCCCTCGGGAGTAGTTACCGGGCGAATCCTTGACTCGAATGGGAATGGACTTGCCAATATTCCAGTGCGCCTCTCTCCCCAAAGAGTCACCGCGTCATCGAGTGCGGCACAGCGCACCCAAATCCCATTGCCTGATGGCCAGGTGAGTCTCATCTACGACATCCAAGTCCCCTCGCAAGGAGCCATCGATGATCTGTCACTCAATCTTACACATCGTGAAGTCGAATACATTGACTTGGTGCACCCAGACGGTACAACTATTGTAATTATACCGCAATACGGTCGTTCATTTAGCAATTCCCACCCCTACCTTGGAATCACATATCATGATAGCCATCCAGCATTGAATTTCAATTGGTTTAGTCAGACACCGTCACAATTGGCACCTCATCAGGCATTCGCTGCACTTCGCGGGAAGCCGATGGGCGGAACTTGGCGCGTGCGTGTGGGAGGTTTTGGCGGCTTTGGAGGAGCAACCGCTGGGATTCCCACCCTCAGCATCCAACCCATGAACCTCCCCGAGGATCGTCAGGTTCGCATCAGCCACACGGATCCGGATGGATGGTATCGCTTCGAAAACATCGGCCCGGGCTTGTTCTCCTTGGTCAGCGCCAGTTCCACCTACTGGCTCGATACCGCCCTCCCCTCGGCCGACACCACTGTCGCCGCAGGAACTCCTCCGGTGAGGACGGCCGCGCCACCAGTTGTGCGCGTTCGTGTGCGCGATCCGAACGGCACCGACGTCACCGGAGCGAACTTGCAGTGGATCGGCGCGGCAGGCATTGCGGCCACCAAACTCTCCGGTGCAGGCCCCACGGTCCTGACACGACCAAACTTATCATCCGGCAAAGTAAGACCCGCGATGAACGATTTCTACTTTGAACCTGCGGAAGTGGATGTCGCGGCATACACGGGGACCATCCCCGAGATTGCCTTCGTGCGACATGCGGCGATCACGCCTTCGGTCAGCGTTTCATCGCCGGCACTGCGCCATCCCGCGATATTCGATCCGACATCGTTGCAAACTTCCACGACAGTCGCAGGAACATTGGCTTACTCACTGGTGAACGGCGCTGCGCTTGCCGTGGGTTCACATCCGGTGCAATGGACCTTTGTTCCGAACAACGCCACACAGGTGAAGCGGGCCACCGGCACGCTTGCGCTTAGCGTTGCCAAAGGCACGGCGAACATCACCGCCAGCGGGCTCCAAGTGGTGTACGATGGAACCCCCAAATCCCCTGCGTTGTTCACCGAGCCTGTCGGCCTGCCAACAACGATTACCTTCGCTCAAGGATCCACGCCCACAATTCCAGGCACTTACGCATTCACTGCCGAGGTCAATCATGCGGATTACGAGGGATCTACGAGCGGCAGCTTGGTCATCTCGCCAGTCGGTGTGCAGATCAGCGTGCAAGGCGTCGTCGATGGCAGGCTCACACGCACTTATTCACCTAGCGGTCAATCCGCTCCATCAGCGACCACCATTCCGCCAGGCATCAACTGCAGAATCTCCTACTCAACCGCATCTGGCATCCCAATGACCGAGGCTCCGGATGACGCAGGAAACTATCTTCTCAACGTGGCGGTGGATCAGGAGGGCCACAGCGGTTCTACGTCGCTTGCTTACGAAATCATGCCCGCATCCGTCACTTGGAGCATCTCCGAGGCTGTTGATGATGAAATCGCGCGCACCTACGATCCAGATGGTCAAGCCGTACCGACGATCGTGAGCGATCCATTGAACATCACCCCGCTGATCACGGTGACGTCCCAACAAGAAGGTTTGCCATCGCCTGTTGCTGGTGAACTCCCGCTGGCGAGCGGCCTTTATCAATTGAGCATCACCAGTGCCGATCCCAACTACCAAGGAACAGGAACATGGGCGTTTGAAATCGGAAAAGCTCCTGCAGTGATCAGCAACTCGGAGGGAATCAATGGGATCATTTCCAGGACTTATCATCCGGATGGTCAGTCGGGTTTGTCATGGACTACCCTACCCGCCGGTCTCCCATTCGACCAAGTATTCACAGGCACGACTCATGCCGGTGTGGCTTATGGTCCGTCCACCGAAATCCCGGATGAGGCGGGAACCTATGCCGTATCGGTATCCGTACGCGACGCGAATTACGAAGGCGATGCCACTCTGGCGCTGAACCTTGCCAAAGCCGCAACCGTGCTTCCAGCTGCCCAGGCACCTTCCGGCGGCTGGCGTGCGCCGGGAAGGCTTGATCTCACCGCGCTGACCTCGACCTCCGGTGACGTGGACGTTGCCATCCGCATCGCGGAAAACTCCGCTGTCGTGGCAAGCGAAGTGGCGGGGCAGCCGGGCATGTTTGATGTTTACGCAGCAGGAACTCTGACGGTGGAAGTCACGACCGATGGCAACGCGAACTGGCTGCCGGCTTCCCGGACCCATGAGATCGAAATCGGCAAATCCACGGCTGCATTCGTGATCGAATCCTTCCCTGGCTCCGATGGGTCCGCAACCTACTCCGGCGCTCCCATTTCCGGTCCGACTTCGACAACCGAACCCGCCGGGCTCCTCGTGCGGCGATCGTATTCCGGCACGGCCAACGACGGCACCCAATTGACTGATGGCACGACCGAGCCTCCGGTCAAAGCAGGTTCATACGAGGTTCATTGCATCATCGATGATGCAGCCTACCAAGGTGAGGTAACGATCCCGTTCACCATCCGCAAGGCCCCCGCAACGATCTTATTCGACGGAAATCCGGCGATCTACGATGGCACGGCAAAATCACCGCAGCTGACCACCGAGCCCGACGGACTACGGGTGAATGTCACGTTTGCGAACAACACCGAAGTGATCCTGCCGGGCGTCCATGCCTTCACTGCGATCATCAACGAACCAAATTTCGAGGGAAGTCTTGCTGCAAATCTTCTGCTTGAAAAAGCACCTCAAACGATTTCCTGGACAACACCGGAAAGCTGGTCGTTCGGCGACGGCCCGCTCGAAATTGCTGCCACTTCGTCCTCGGGGCTTCCGGTTCGTTTCCATGTGATCGACGGTCCTGCGGTCATTCAGGACGGCAAGCTGGTGGCCAGCGGAGCAGGCGTGGTGAATCTCGAGTTTGAACAGACAGGCGACGAACGCTATCTACCGATCACCAGGCAGGTCCAAATTCCGATCAACAAAGCCCAGGCCGCCATCACGCTTCCTTCCCTGCTCACGGCGACCTACACCGGGTCCGCTCCCGCATTCACCGCCACCACTTCTCCGCCGGGCCTACAGGTCGTCATCAGCTTCCCCGGACGCTTGGTTCCTCCCGTCAACGCCGGGACCTACCCGATTCGCTGGGAGATCTCGCATGCGGATTACCAAGGATCCGCCGAGGCGGAGATCACCATCGCCAAGGCGGATGCGGGCATCACGATTTCGAACACCCAACATGTTTACAGCGGGCTGCCTCGATCGGCCACGGTTTCAACTCAAGCGACCGATGTCGAGACCATCGTGACTTACAATGGATCGGTTGATCTGCCGACCCATGCCGGAACCTATCGGATCCTTGTGATCGCTTCCGGACCCAACCACGAGTCATCAGCGGAGTCCGAACTCGCCATCGCCCGAAGAGCGCAGAACCTGACCTTCGCCTTGATTCCGCAGGTGGCCTTCGACGATCGGATCCGCGAATCGTCCATGTATGCCATTCCCCTCACCGCTTCGAGCGATTCAGCCGGCCCTTCGGTCGGCTTCACGGTTCTCTCCGGTCCCGGCAGCATCGCCACGATGGAGGACGGAACCGAAGGGTTGGCCGTGTGGGGAGCGGGCGAAATCATCGTTCGCGCATTCCAACCCGAGGATTCCAACCATCTGGCCGCGGCACCCGTGGATCGCGAGCTGATCGTGACCAAACAATCCGTCGGCATCACCCTCGCCGCATCTTCGAAAACCCATGATGGCGAACCCCTGGCGGTTTCCGTGATATCGGATGATGAATCACGGCTCTCATCGACCACAGCTCGCCTCACATTCAACGGCTCAACGGATGCTCCGTCGGATGCAGGCACCTACGAGGTCGCCGTGACCTGCGAGAACGAGGACTACATCGGAAGCGCATCAACGATCGCGACGATCCAAAAAGCATATGCTGCGGTCACACTCAGCGGCCTCGACGTCGTCTGGGACGGTACATCGCGCAGCCCGGTGATCAGCACCACACCGCCGTCACTGCCGGTCACGGTGACGTTCACCGGTTCGTCTTCGCCACCATCCGATGCCGGATCGCATCCGTTCACCTTGGAACTGGACCATCCCAACTACTGGACCATCGGCTCGGGCACTCTCACGATCCGGCCCGCCCCCGCTGTTGTCTCGCAAACGGCAACCAGCACGATCTACACCGGGGAAACGATTCCATTGCCATGGATCACCGAGCCTGCGGATCTCGCAATCGTCACGCAAATCCGCAGGCTGGATGGATCGGTGATCGGGCAACCAGCCGACACCATCCGCGACGCGGGCAACTACCGGATTTCGATCCGCTCGGGCGACCCGAACCGCGTGATCGGCACCGGTGTGGATCCGTGGACCCATCTGGATTTCACGGTCATGCCCGCAACTGCCATCGCGACTTTCGGGGATCATGAGTTCACCTATGATGGCACTCCACACTTGCCATCGATCAACAAGAACCCATCGAGCCTCGAGGTGAACGCCGAGATCTCTGATGCCGATGGCAACCCGGTCGACTCTGCCGTCAATGCGGGGAGCTACTCGATGCGGATCACATCGGCCGATCCGAACTACCAGTTGGATGTCACGCAACCCTTCACCATCGCCAAAGCCGCTCCGCGCATCGATTTCAGCCTTCCGGATGAGATGGTGTACCAGCGCGCGCCGATCGCGCTGGCATCCAGCCACACCGCAGGCTTTCCCGTCCGCTTCAGCATCGTCAGCGGCTCCGCCGCGATCGCGCCCGGCGGCTTGCTGCTGCAAGGCGTGGGCGAAATCGTCGTCCAAGCCTCGGCCGATGCGGATCCGAATCATGAAGCAACGTCCGGCATCGCCACCCTGAACGTCCTGCCCGCACCGCTGGTGGTGACCTGGGGCGACAACGATCGGGTTTACCACGGATCGGCGCAGACAGTGGCTTACTCAGCCGACCCTGCCGACATCAATCTCTCGGTGAATTACGACGGTCAGCCGTCACCTCCGGTCGAGCCAGGCGATTACCCGGTCGTCATCACCAGTGCCGATCCGCGCTACACGGGAAGTTTTCAAACGACACTCTCCATCAGCAGGGCAACGGTCGATTTCCTCGCCGACGGATTCGGCACATCCGCCATCCTGCAACGGACATACTCCGGACAAGCGGTGACGGCACCAGCCGTTTCCTCCTCGCCTGCGGGGCTTGCTCCCGTCATCACCTACCGTTCGGGCAATGACCCGGAAAGCCCCACTCCCCCATCCGCTCCGGGAACCCATGAGATGATCGTCCGCATCGACACCGCCCGCTACATCGGAGAGTCCGTGTTCACGTTGGAGGTGGTCGTCCCCAGCGTCACCCTCTCCACCACCGAGCTTCTGCTAAACAGCGGATTCGGCCGAACCTACAACGGTCTTCCCGCGACCGCTCCGATCGTCATCACCGATCCCCCGGGAGTTCCGTTCTCGCTGCGTTATCAAGGACTGGCAAACAACGGATCGACATACGATTCCACCACGCCTCCGACTCATGCCGGAACTTACACGCTCACGGTGCAGGCACTTCCTCCTTACCAAGCGGAAATGACGTGGCCGATGGTGATTCACAAAGGGATCCCCCGTCACCAACTCTCGCGTCCACAGGACCTTGCTCCCGGCGGCGAGTTCGATCTGTTGTCGCTCGTGACCACGCCGGACCACCTCACCGTATCCGTTGCACAGGAACAGGGCCCGATCACGGCTGCGGGCAGGCTCTTCGGATGGGGCGTGACCAACGCCCCCTCGGACGGAGGGTTCACCGTCCCCGCATGGCCGCCCGAGCGCGCCGAGGACGCCTCCTCCATCGCCACAACGCCGGACGGCGGCATCGCCTCATTGTCCGACGGCACGGTCATCACATGGAACCCTTGGGAGAGCGGAACCGCCACCGAGGCCGGAACCGACGTGGTGCAAGTGGCGTCCGCGGGATCGCTGCGAATGGCTCTCAAGACCGATGGAACGATCACCACCTGGGGTGACGCCGGCCACCCCGCTTCATCCATCCCGCCGCACATCCAGCAAAGCGTCCGCGCCATCGCTCTCGGCGACTTCCACGCCATCGCGCTGCTCGACGACGGTCGCATCACCGCCTGGGGAGCCGATGATCAAGGACAAGCCACTCCTCCAGTCGGGCTCGTCGGACTGCGCGTGGTACAGGTCGCTGCCTGCCAATCCGCATCGGGAGCCGTGACCTCCGACGGACGGGCATGGCTTTGGGGCAGCGGCCCCCACAGTTGGTGGCAGGGACCGGATGAAGTCGGCCTTTCCAACGTGCGTCATCTCGCACTCGGCCCCACCATGGGCGCCGCCATCCAGCTCGATGGACGGATTTCCCCGTGGGGACTCATCAACCCCTTCGACCTACTCGCTCCCGATTGGGTCGTCCATCTTCGCGCCAGATCCATCTTCCTCGGACATCAGCCGCATTCCTGGGGAGATGGTTATGGGTATGGTCAAATCACGCTCCCGGACGGCCGATTGGAATCGTTCGGCGCGATTCTCGACAGCTTCTCGTCGTGGGATGGCGAGGTATTTGTGAGCAACACCAACATGCCTCCCGGCGAGCTGTCCTACGGTGGATACGGATATCACACGCTGCGGATCTCGGGCGGAACCGACCACGTGCTGGCCGTCGGATCCACCCGCCCGAACCACCGAAAACTGCTCAACCATGGTGTCGTCACCATCCGCTACGTCATCGACGAAAGCCACGACACGGTGGCACACGCGGTGATGCACGAATTCAACACCCTCGCGCAGGATCCGGGATTTCAAAGCTGGATCAACGCCTACCCGGTTGCGGAACAGAACACGCCATCCGACGACCCGGACTCGGACGGAATCAGCAATCTGCTGGAATTCATCCTCGCTGGCAATCCAGTCGAATCGACCGCTGCCGTTCTGCCGCGCTTGCTGCAGACTCCTCAAGGCCGTGTCTTCGCATTCAAGCATCGGCTGGCAGCAACAATGGACTACGAGCTGATCTTCCAACACAGCAGCAACCTCGTCCAGTGGGAGGATATCCCGCTGGATGTCGGCGATCCCCGGGTTGATGTTGGGCAAACCGATGCGGATGGATGTGCGGAAATCCGGGTCGTCATGCCAACCGGCATCACGGGAAGCCGCTTCGGCCGACTCCGGGTGCGCGAACGCTGAACCCATCTGTAGGCTCCATCCATGATGCTCGCCTCAAGCGATTGGCACGAGCGAGCGCGCGCCCATCGCGAGCGACTGCGACACCACACGGACGCCGCGCGCTGGCGCCGCGACCGCGGCATCCCCCACCCGATCGAGGACTTCCTGTTCACCTACTATGCCTTCCCTTTTTCGCTCGTCGAATCGTGGTGGCCGGGGACGGGAATCGCCCTGGAATGGCAGGACGAAACATCACCCGGCCATCCCTACGACGATGGCAGACACGTCGTGCACGACGGCGTGTTGCGTGCGGATCCGTCGAGGATGACGATCAAAGAGCGCGCGCGACTCACGCACATGCTCGAGTTGCTCGAGGCGACCCAGTCGCGTCCGCCCCATTTCGGCTGCCATGGATTGCACGAGTGGGCGATGGTCTATCGCGGGTACAGCGTGCGGCATGAAGGCACACTGCCGCTGCGGCTGCCGCAGGACGAAATCGACCGCTTGGTCGAGTCGAGGCCGGTCTGCTGCTCGCATTACGATGCGTTCCGGTTTTTCGATGCCGAGGCGCGTCCGCTCAACCGCCTGCAACCGACGCTCGAGGCACGGCCCGACCTCGAACAACCCGGCTGCATCCACGCCAACATGGATCTCTACAAATGGTGTGCCAAGGCGATGCCATGGGCGGGATCCGACCTGCTGGCGGACTGCTTCGAGCTGGCGATCGAGCTGCGCCGGAACGACATGCGGGCCAGCCCGTACGATGTGTCGGCCTACGGGCTCGCCGCCATCGCCATCGAAACGCCGGAGGGCCGGCGCGAGTACGAGGACGCGCAACGCCGACTCGCCGTAGCAGCCGCGCCATTGCGACGGCGTTTGATCGACCAGTTGCGACGCAGCCTGGAATCGACCGTGGCCCACGCCATCGCGTGATGGTTCGCATGCGCGCGGGCATCGAGCATGCGTGTCGATGGATGTTGCCGTCATGCATTCCGAAAACGTGAGGCTGCCGACCGGTGTCGGCCCGACGCATCGACCATCGCCGTCGGTGATCCGCGGCCGTCGTGATTCGGAGCAACTTCACCATTTCCCATCGCGCGCTGCGGCAGCCGCGAAGGCGGAGCACTTGGATCCGGAGGAATGGGCCTGCCGAATGATCCGGCGGTTCATCGCCGCCGACAGGAGCGGGCTCAGTTGACTCATCCGCCGCCGCGGCGAACCCGCGGCCATACCGGCACAGCCTCCCGCCGAAACCACCCGCATCCGCCGTGGCGCGGACACTCGGCCGACATGCGGCTTGCATTGCCATCCATCCCGAATTACCCAAGCGCCGAGGCCCCGGTAGTTCAATGGATAGAACGGAGGTTTCCTAAACCTTAGATACAGGTTCGATTCCTGTCCGGGGCATGGGTGGGCCCGCACCATCCGCGTTCCCTTCGGCATCACCCTCGCGCCAGTCGCTCGAGCTTCTCGCCGGCGGCCAGCAGCGTCTCCTCGCGCTTGGCGAAGTGGAACCGGATGTAGCGCTGCTCGGATTCGCGGAAAAAACTCGAACCGGGCACACCGGCCACGCCGATCTCGCGCACCATCCACTCGGCGGCCGCAGTGTCGTTCGCAAAGCCCAATGGCGAGATGTCGACCATCACATAGTAGGCACCCTGCGGCTCGGTGAAGGAAAGTCCGGTGCGGCGCAGGCAGCCGAGGAACAATTCCCGCTTGCGGGCGTAAAGATCCCGCAACCCGCTGTAGTACTCGTCCGGCAGCTTGAGTCCGGCGATCGCCGCCTCCTGCAGCGGCGCGGCCGCACCCACCGTGAGGAAGTCGTGCACCTTGCGCGCCTGCGCGATGAACTCCGGCGACGCCTGCACATAGCCGAGACGCCAGCCGGTGATCGAATACGTCTTCGAAAGCGAGTTACAGACCACCACACGCTGCTCCGCGCCGGGCAACGCCGAGGCGTACACATGTCCGTGCGGCTCGTACACGATGTGCTCGTACGGCTCGTCGGTGATCACATACGCGTCGTGCTCCTCGGCGAGCCGCAGAATGAACTCCAACTCGTCGCGCGTGAACACCTTGCCGGTCGGGTTCGACGGATTGCACACCACGATCGCCTTCACACCATCCGCGAACGCCGCGCGCAACTCGTCGCGGTCAAATGCGAAATCCGGCGGATGCAGCGGGACGTACACCGGCCGCGCGCCGGACAAAATCGCATCCGCCGCATAGTTCTCATAAAATGGCGAAAAGACGATCACCCGGTCGCCCGGATCACACGCGGTCATCATCGCCACCATCATCGCCTCGGTGCTGCCACAAGTGACCACCAGATGCGCGTCAGGATCCACCTCAACCCCGGAGAACCGGCGGATCTTGTCGGCCAACGCCACACGGAATCCGGGAGCCCCCCAGGTGACCGCATACTGGTGGGCCGGACCGCGCGCCGCCTTCTCCAGCGCCGCGAGCAATTCCTCCGGCGGATCGAAGTCGGGAAACCCCTGCGACAAGTTGATCGCACCGTGCTGATTGGCCAGACGGGTCATCCCGCGAATGACCGATTCCGTGAATCCGTGAAGGCGCGTCGAGGTGGCGGGCATGGAACGAAATGGATGGAAGCCACACGCCCCACGGATGTCCAGTGCGGGATTGACTCGCCGCCACAGTCATCCATCGTTTGCCACGTGATCGTTCGCTGTGCACTCGCCTTGGTTTCGGCCACCACCCTGGTCCACGCCGCCCCGCTCCGAGCCTTGGCCTGGGACGAGGACATCGCCGCGCGCGATCTGGCCCTCGTGTCCGGCGCTTCGTCAGCGAAGTTGCAGGACTTGCATCCAACCAAGCGCACGGGACCGCTGCCGGTCAAGCGCTCGGCCGCGATGTTCATCCGCGCGCTCGACAAACCCGCGTTGCCTGACAAGCAGCCTTGCCAGATCGCTTGCAACGTGCCGGAGTCGTTCACGCATCCGCTGATCGTTCTCCTGCCGGACGATGACCACCCGACCGGACTGCGCATTCTTGTGGTCGACGACAATCCGGCGGGCTTCAAGTGGGGAAGCCACCGGTTCATCAACACGACGCCGAAGCCGCTGCTGATCCGCTTGGAAAACCGCGTCGTGAACATCCCGAGCGGATGGAAGCCGGTGGATGTCTCGCTCGAAGGCGGGACGCGCGGCATTCCGGTGCTCATCGCGCTGGAAGAGGATTCCGACAAGCCGCTGTACAGCGCGGTGTGGGAGCACAACACGGATGTGCGCACGCTTTGCTTCCTCGTCCCCGGCACCGACGCGCGCGAAAGTCCGGTGGCGTTCAAAAGCATTCCGGAAGACCGGCTTGTTCTCGAATTCGAAGCCAAGGCAGTGCGGGAACAAGAGTGATCCGCGACATGCGCCGCTCTCCGGCCGCTCTCACGGAAAGCGCATGATCCGCTGCTTTTCCGCTCGCCACCCGACGACACGCCGCCGCAGCATGGCGTCATGAGCATCCACGTGGAGGATTACGAAAAACTCGGCTGCTTTTACCCTCGGCGGACTCCTCGGCGGCCGCTCCAAACTCGGATCCATCACCCGCGGATCGACCGCGATCGGCAGCGCCGGCAACGCGGTCAAGCAACGCCAGGACGTCGCCCTCGCCACATCACGCGTCGCGGCAGTCCACACGGAAATCCAGGCACTCGAAGCGCAGATCGAGAGCGAAGCCGCCGCCATCACCTCCGCCCACGATCCGGCGTCACTCGAACTCGTCAGCGAAACCCTCAAACCCGCGCGCAACGACATTCGGGTGGAAGGTGCCTCGCTGCTCTGGCTGCCACACGCTGCCGATGGACACCCCGCCTGGTGAGGTGTTCCGCGAATTCCTCGGCGCGTAGCGGATTAAAAAAGCCTTGATCTGCAAAACGCGCATCATACATTGACAGTATGGATACTGTGACGATTTCTCCCGAGTTCCAAGTCGTGATTCCTCCCAGGATTCGCGAAGTCATGGGACTTCGCTCGGGTGAAAAAGCCGGAGTGCTTTCTTTTCGCAACCGAATCGAAATTATCCCGATTCGGGATATCCAAAGCCTTCGAGGTTAATTGAAGGGAATCGATGCCACTGTGGTCCGCGAAGGCGATTGAAAATGAATGTGGTCGATTCCTCCGCTTGGCTTGCTTACTTTGCCGGAGAAACATCCGCCGGTTTCTTTGAGGACGCGATTCAGAATGCGGAGTTATTGATTGTTCCAACCGTCTGCATTTACGAGGTTTTCAAAGTGGTTTTTCGCTAACGAGGCGAGGACGATGCGTTCCTCGCGGTTACGGCCATGCAGAGGGACAGCATGGTCGATTTGTGTGCCGACCTCGCACTTGAAGCTGCTGCGACGAGCGTCGAGGAAGGACTGACGTTCGCGGATTCCATCATCTACGCCGTCGCGAAACGCCACGGCGCGCTACTTTGGACTCAGGACGCACATTTTGCTGGAAAGTCAGGCGTCCGCTATCGGGCGAAGGGCTGAGAATGACCCCCGGCCATCCAACGGAATTCCCGCGTCAATCACCGCGATTGAAATCCTTCTCTCCAATCTCGCTTTCCGATTGAACCATTCCCCGCCCCGCGGTTTGCTCGGGAATGCCGAAGGTGCGTAGGAAACCGAGACAGGCCGGGGCCGCGGTCGAACCGCGCATCGCCCTGCACATCGGCGCGGGCTCGGTCTCGATGATGGTCGCCGAATGTGCCGAGGACGGCACCCTCGTTCCACTCGATTTCCTCGAACAGCCCGCCCCGCTCGCCCGCGACATCTTCCGCTTGGGCGCGGTGAGTCCCGCCACCACCGAACGCATCGTCTCGATCATCCGCGGCTACCGCGAATCGCTGCGTGAATCGGGCATCGATCCGTCGGCGATCACCCGCGCCGCCGCCACCAACATCCTTTCCGAAGCCGCCAACCAGGAAACGGTTGTCAACCGCATCCGCATCGCCTGCGGGCTTCGCGTCGCCGTCATCGACGATGGCGAGATGACCCGCCTGATCTACCTCAAAACCCGCCGCCGCCTCAGCCACCTCCCGGCGATGCGCAACGAGCACACGCTCGTCATTCACGTCGGCCCGGGCAACACCCGTGCATTGCTGTTCCAAAACGGCCGCATTTCCCGCTACACGAGCTACCGCATGGGCACCCACCGGACCCGCGAAGCGGTCGAGGGATCGCATGCGGAGGGCGCATCGCTGTTGCGCGTCATCCGCGAAAACGCGCTCAGCCATCTCGCCCAGTTGCGTCACGACTATTCGGACGTGCGCATCCACGGACTGGTCGCCATCGGCTACGAAATCCAATCCGTCGCGGACTTCCTCACCGATCGCAAGTCCGCCTGCCGACCCAAGGCGATGCGTCAGTTCAATGCCGCGGCTGCGGCGATGAGCGACGTCGAACTGGTGAAGCGCTTCCAAGTGGACTATCAGACGGCCGAGGCCCTGCTGCCCGCACTCGAAATCAACCTTGCCGCGGCCGAGACGCTCGGGCTCGGTGAAATCCACATCCCCGACAGCGACTACGAGCAAGGACTGCTGCACGATCTGCTGGTCTCGCGCGACCTCACCGGCTCGTTTCACGACGAGGTGCTGGGCTCGGCGCGGATCCTCGCATCGCGCTATGAATCCGACCCCGGCCACGGCGAACACGTCGCCGGTCTGTGCCGGCGGTTGTTCGACCAACTCGCCGACCTCCACCAACTCGGCCCGCACGACGCGCTCCTGCTGCAGGTCGCCGCGATCCTTCACGAGGTCGGCACCTACATCAGTCCGCGCGCCCACCACCGCCACTCGGAATACATCATCCTCAATTCGGAGGTGTTCGGCCTCGACCGCACCGATGTCACGATCGTCGCGCTGGTCGCCCGTTACCATCGCCACGCCGGCCCGTCGCCCGACCACCCGGCCTATGCCGCACTCCCGGTCGAGGACCGCATCCGCGTCTGCAAACTCGCCGCGATCCTGCGCGTTGCCGACGCCCTCGAGCGCACACACGTCCAGCGGGTCGAACGCATCGAAATCCGGCGCGAGGCGGACAAGCTCCGGCTGCGTCTGCCGGGGTTGGCCGACGCCGCGGTCGAGCGCCTCGCGATGACCGCGAAAGCCGATCTCTTCGAGCAAGTCTTCGGGCTGGTCGTGGTGATCGACGACGCCGGCTGACGTGCACGACCGCATGAACTCGCACACCACGCCGATCAACGCCGGGCAGGTGGAGAAACTCCGGCTTCTCCTGCGCGAGCGCGGTTTCGAATTTCACGACACACCCCACGCGCTGTACTCCGCGCGGAAGAAGGGAATCAGCGTCAGCGTCTATGCCAAAGGTCCGAAGGTGCTGGTGCAAGGCGGAGGCACCGAGGACTTCGTCCGCTTCATTCTCGAACCCGAAATTCTCGGCGAAGCAAGACTCGGCTACGAGGAGCAACTGCATCCCGAACGCTACGAACCCCATTTCGGCATCGATGAAAGCGGCAAGGGCGACTATTTCGGTCCGCTCGTCATCGCCGGCGTCTACACCGATGCCGAGGTCGCCCGCCGCTTCATGCAGGCCGGCGTCATGGATTCGAAGCGCATCGCCGGAGCCGACCGGATCCGCAAGCTCGCCGAGGCGATCCGCTCTACCCCCGGCTGTGTGTGGCACGTCGTTTCCATCGGACCCGAGCGCTACAACGAATTGCATGCCTCGTTCGGCAATCTCAACCGACTGCTCGCCTGGGGGCATGCCCGGGTCATCGAGGGACTCGCGGCCAAACAACCCGGATGCCCGCGCGCGCTCAGCGACCAATTTGCCAACCCCCGCGTGCTCGAACGCGCGCTGCGCGAGCGCCAAATCGACATCATGCTTGAACAACGCACCAAGGCCGAGTCCGACCCAGCCGTCGCCGCCGCATCGATCCTCGCCCGCGAACGCTTCGTCGACTGGCTCGACCGCACCTCCGCAGCGTGTGGCGTGAAACTGCCGCCCGGAGCCTCGGCCACCGTGCAACAAGCGGCGGCCGAGCTGATCGCGAAACACGGGCCTGAAGCGCTGGGCAAGGCCGCCAAGCTGCACTTCCGGACGACCGGACAGATCCTCGGCACCCGCCGGGCCGACGCCGCGGACGAGCCGTCGTAAGTGGTCGCGGATTTCCTCATTTTGGGCGGGACATGCGGCCCCCTCATCTGCTTGAGTTTCGATGATACCCACGTCTCAAGGTCATGCCCAACATCACCAAACGCGAGCTTGCCGCCCAGATCGCCGATGAATTGAACCGCAACGGCCGAAACCTCAACCAGCTCGACATCGTCGAGATCCTGCAGGTGATGGTCCGCGAGGTGACCCGCTCGCTGGCCTCCGGCAAACACGTGATGCTGCGCAACTTCGGCGTGTTTCATATCCATCACAGCAAGGCGAAAATCGGGCGCAACCCGAAGGACCCCGCGAAAATCGTGCCGATCCCCTCGCGCCCGGTGGTCAAGTTCAGGCCCGGCAAGGAACTCAAGGAGAGCATGGCCAACAGCAACATCCGGCGGCTCCCGGTGAAGCGCATGAGCAAGAGCGCCAAGAAGTCACCGGCGAAGTGACAGCAGCTTGGCGTTGAAACGTGAAAGACCGGGCGGATCCATCGCGTTGAAGAAAAGAACGGGCGGGCCGCCCGTGCCCCCCTTTGTGCTCCGCGCATCTTCTTTCTCTTCCCCAATCTCTCATTTCCAATAACCAATCTCTCTTCTTCTCTTCTCACTTCTCACTTCTCACTTCTCACTCGGCACTTCTTTCGCGTCCCCCGTTTGAACCTGAAAACTGACCACTTGAAACTTTTTCCCACTCTCCAGCATCCTTGCCTGCGATGGACCGTAGGCTTCCAGCCTGTGGCATCCGCGTTCATCTGCGTCCATCCGTGGTTCTTCTTTCTGGAGAAGAGTCGGACGAGCGGGCCAGTCGCACGACGACGGCTGGAAAGCCGTCTCTGCCAACCATGGCGGCTTCAAGCCGCCACTCCGTGAAGCGGGTGCTTCGCGTGATCTCCGCGACCAACCCGATCTTTACAATCTGCGGAACGCCTCGTCGAGCACCTCGAGCATGAAGTCCGCGTCGGCGGCGGTGAGGCACATCGGCGGCTTGATGCGCAGCGTGTTGCCGTACAGACCGCCTTTGCCGATCAGCAGACCGAGTTCGCGGCAGGTCTCGAACACTTGCATGCACTCGTCCTTGGCCGGCTGCTTGTTCGCGCGATCCTTGACCAGCTCGATTCCGAGCATCAGCCCCCTGCCGCGGACGTCGCCGATCACATCGTGCTTCGCGGCGAGTGCGTGGAATCCGTCGATAAGCTTCGCACCGATGGCGGCGGCGTTGGCTTGGATGCCTTCCTCATCGATCACTTGCAGCACCGCGCGGCCTTGCGCGCAGCACACCGGATTACCGCCGAAGGTGTTGAAGTGGATTCGGCTTGCCAGGGATTTCGCGATCTCCGGGGTGGTGACCACCGCGGCGAGTGGCACCCCATTGCCGATGCCCTTGGCCATGGTGACGATGTCCGGCAGGACGCCCTGGGTCTCAAACCCCCAATAGTGGCTGCCCATGCGGCCGAACCCGGCCTGAACCTCGTCGGCGATGCACACCGCGCCGGCCGCGCGGGCGTGGGCGTAAGCGCGCTCGAGATATCCGTCCGGAAACACCACCGCACCGCCCACGCCCTGCACCGACTCGGCAATGAAGGCGGCGATGCGGCCGGGGGTGGCGTATTCTATGAGACCGCCGACATCGTCGCCGTACTTCGCGCCCGCATCGCGATCGTCGTACCCGTACGGTCCGCGGTAGCGGTCGGGAAACAATGCGTGATGGACGCCGAAGCTGTGCGGCACATTGAATTTCCATGTGTGGTGCGAGGTGAGCCCCATGGTCTGCATGCTGCCGCCGTGATACCCGTTGCGCAGGGCGACCACGTCGAAGTTGCCGGTGTGCAGCCGGGCCATCAGGATCGCGAGATCATTCGCCTCCGATCCGGAATTGGTGAAGTAGCACACCTTGAGGTCCCCCGGCATGCGGGCGGCGAGGTCGCGCGCATACTCGGCGATGTTCGGATTCAGGTAGATCGTCGTCGTGTGCTGGATCGTCTCGTTCTGCAGGTTGGCGGCCGCCACGACCTTGGGATGACAGTGGCCGACGCTCACGGTGACGATGCCGCCGAAGCCGTCGAGATAGCGTCGGCCGGTCTCGTCGTAAAGGTACTGCATGCGTCCCTCGACGATCATCAGCGGCTTGCTGTAATACGTGAAGATCGCGGGGTTCACATGGGCGCGGCGCATGGCGGTGACCTCGTCCTTGGACGGACCGGTGTAGGGACGGGGCTGATGGCCGAATGGCGGAAGACTGGGTGTGTTCATCGGTTTGGGACGAGGGGTTTGACGATCATGTACAACAGAAGTGAGAGAAAAAATCCGATGAACCACGCGTAGTGGTAACCCGCAACCAACCAAGCCGGGAAGCGGTCGGCGGAGACTAGGCCCACGGTGGCGAGAAATCCCGGGAGGTTGGGCAGGATTGAGACGAGCAACACGCCGAAGCCGACCAGACTGAAGCCGCCGCAGTAGCGGAACGGGCCGTCCGCATCGTAGAGCGCGGGCGCGTCCAAGCGCCTCCGTCGGTAGATGTGGTAATCCGCGATCATGATGCCCGCGATCGGGCCGAGCAGCGCGCTGTAGCCGATGAGCCAAGTGAAAATATAGCCCGACGGATCTTGGTACAATTTCCACGGAAACATCAGGATGCCGATGATCGCGGTGACGATCGCGCCGGTGCGGAAGCTGATCCGCCTCGGTGCGAGATTCGAAAAATCATTGGCGGGCGAGACGACATTCGCGGCGATGTTGGTCGATAGCGTGGCCACCGCAAGCGTGACCAGCGCGGCAGCCGACAGCCACGGGCTGCCGATCTTCGCGATCACCTTGACCGGATCCCACTCCGGCGCTCCGAAGATCACCGCGGTCGCGCTCGTCACGAGGATTCCGATGAACGCGTACAAGGTCATCGTCGCCGGCAAGCCGATCGCCTGACCCGCCATCTGGTCGCGCTGCGATCTCGCATAGCGCGAGAAATCCGGAATGTTCAGCGAGAGGGTCGCCCAGTAGCCGACCATCGCGGTGAGTCCGGCGCCGAACACGGGCAGGAACGCATCTGCCCTGCCGAGCGTGCCGGGATGCCCGAGGATCGGACCGACTCCGTCGGCAGCCGACAAGGCCCACCATGCGAGCGCGACACCCACGGCCAGCAGGAATGGCGCGCTGATCACCTCGAGCCATTTGATTGAATTCATGCCACGCAGGATGAACCAGACATTCACCGCCCAAAAGATCATGAAGCACGCGAACTCGGCGGCGCTGATGCCGAGCACCGGCAGCGGCCGGTGTTGCGACGGGTCAAACCCGATCACCGAGGCTGCGGTCGCATGGATCGCCGCGCCGCCGACCCAGGTCTGGATGCCGAACCAGCCGCAGGCGACCAAGCCCCGCATCAACGCCGGGAGGTTCGATCCGCAGGTACCGAACGCCGCACGCAACAACACGGGAAACGGAATGCCGTAGGCGGCGCCGGCATGCGCGTTGAGCGTCATCGGCACCAGCACGATCACATTACCGAGGAACACGGTGAGCGTGGCTTGCCACCAGTTCATCCCTTGGCTGATCAGGCTGCTCGCCAGCGTGTAGGTCGTGATGCACACCGCCATGCCCACCCAGAGCGCGGCAATGTTCCACGTCGTCCAAGTGCGCGCGGCGGGCGGCACCGGTGCGAGATCCTCGTTCCAGAGGCGCGGGTCATGGATGGAGCTCTCCGGCTTCATGCATCGGTGTCCGGGCTGCGCCGGAGGAGTTGTCCCCTGCCCACGGTGCCGACGAACCGCCCGTCGCGCACCGCGACTTCGCCGCGCACCGTGACAAGCGACGGCCTGCCTTCGATCGCCCAGCCTTCGAACGCGTTGTAATCGACATTCTGCGTCTGCGTCTTCGCCGAGAGCGTGCCGCGGTAGTCGGGATCATAGATCACCAGATCGGCATCGGCTCCGGGTTGGATCACCCCTTTGCGCGGATGCAGACCGAAGATCTTCGCCGCATTGGTGCTCGCGACGGCCACCATCTGCTGCAACGTGATCCGGCCACGCCGCACCCCGTGGGTGTAGAGCAGGTTGATCCGGTCTTCGATCGACGGGATGCCGTTGGGAATCTTGGTGAAGTCGTCGCGCCCCATCGGCTTTTGTGTCTGGAAATCGAACGGCGCGTGGTCGGTGCCCAACGTGTCCACCAACCCGCTGGCAAGGCCGCTCCAGAGGATCTCCTGATTCGAGCGGTCGCGCAAAGGCGGCGACATCACATACTTCGCACCCTCGAAATCCGGGAGTTCGGCGTAGGTCTTGTCGAGGACGAGGTACTGGATGAGTGTCTCGATCGAAACGCGCACCCCGCGTGCCCGTGCGGCCAGCGCCTCGTCCAGCGCATCGCGGCAGCTCAGGTGGACGATGTAGGTGCGCGCGCCGGTCTGTTCCGCGAACGACATCAGGTGGTGCACACCCTCGGCCTCGACGCGAGGCGGCCGGCTGTCGTGGTGCGCCTCGGGTCCGGTGCGGCCGGCGGCGAGCAACTCGCGCTGCAACTGGGCGACCAACGTTTCATTCTCACAATGCGCGGCCACCACCACGCCCAACTCCCGCGCCAGCTTCAGCGTCCCCCACAACTCGGCGTCGTCGATGCCGAACGCGCCTTTGTACGCGAGAAAGATCTTGAAGCTCGTCACCCCTTCGCGCGTGACGATCTCGCGCAACTGCGCGGCCGATTCCGCATCGAAGCGGGTCACCCCCATGTGGAACGCGTAGTCACAACAGGCCTTGCCCTCGGCCTGCGCGCGCCAGGTGGCGAACCCGTCCGCGGGCGACATGTCGCGCGACGGACAAACCATTTCGAAAATCGTGGTCGTGCCGCCGACCAGCGCCGCCTTGGTGCCGGATTCATAGTCGTCCTTCGAATACGTGCCCATGAACGGCAGGTAGATGTGCGTGTGCGGGTCGATGAATCCGGGAAACACGAGCTTGCCCGACGCGTCGATCACCTCGGCACCGGCCGGAGCCGCAATGCCCGGACCGATGCGCGAGATGACGCCGTCCTCACAGAGGATGTCGGCCGTGTATCGCGAATCGGCGTTGACGATATCCGCGTTCCTGATGAGCAGCGCCATGGAGATCGTTCGGTTGAGTCAGGTGGAAAAAACGTGCATCACTTGTCAGCCCAGATCGACCCCTCGCCGTGGCTGAACCAGCGGGTGGTGGTGACCTTGTGCTGGGTGAAGAACGCGACGCTCTCGCGACCTTGCAGGTGGAGATCGCCGAAGAACGACGCGTTCCATCCGCTGAACGGGAAGAACGACATCGGCGCGGGCACCCCGATGTTGACGCCGACCATTCCCGCCCGCACGCGGTGGCGGAATTCACGGGCGGCCTTGCCGTCGCGGGTGAAAATCGCCGCGCCGTTGCCGTAAGCCGACTGGTTCGCCAGCCGGATCGCCTCGTCGAGGTTGTCCATGCGCACGACATTGAGCACCGGACCGAACACCTCTTCCTTCATCGTCACCATCTCCGGTCGCACGTGGTCGAGCACCGTTGGCCCGACGAAAAACCCGTTGGGAGCCGCATCCACACGCAGCCCGCGCCCGTCGGTGAGCGGCGTCGCCCCCTCGCCCGCCGCCTGGCTGATCAACCCGCAGACGCGGTCGGCGTGCTCGCGGCTGATCACCGCGCCCATCTGCACCTGCGGATCGCGGTCGGCCGGACCCACGCGCACCTTCGACACGACGTCGACCAAGGCCGGTAGCACCGTGTCCGCCGCGCGACCGACAGCGATGGCCGTCGAACTGGCCATGCAGCGCTCGCCCGCGCAACCGAACGCGGATTCCATCAACCCGGTGGCGCTGTTCGCCACATCGGCATCGGGCATGATCACCACGAAGTTCTTCGCACCACCCGCCGCCTGCACCCGCTTGCCGTGGGCGATGCCGGTCTCGTAGATGGATTTGGCGACCGGGGTCGATCCGACGAAGGAAATCGCCTGGATCCCGGGATGACGCAGGATGGCGTCGACCGCGTCGCGTCCGCCGTGGACCACGTTGAGCACACCCGGCGGCAGTCCCGCCTCTTGGGCGAGGCGCGCGATGAGGATCGAGGTGAGCGGCACTTTTTCGCTGGGCTTCAGCACGAACGTGTTGCCGCATGCGATGGCCATCGGCCACATCCACAATGGCACCATCGCGGGGAAATTGAACGGCGTGATTCCGGCGCACACGCCGAGCGGCTGGCGGATTGAATCGCAGTCGATGCCGGCCGCGACATTCTCCAGCGACTCGCCCATCAGCAGCGCCGGCGCGCCGCAGGCGTACTCGATGTTTTCCAGCCCACGTCGCACGTCGCCACGCGCCTCGGCCGCCGTCTTGCCATGCTCGCGCGTCACACTGCGGGCGAGTTCGTCAAAACGATCCTCCAGCATCACCTTAAGCCGGAAGAGAACCCGCGCGCGCTCGACTGGCGGTGTTTCCGACCAAGCGGGAAACGCGCGGGACGCGGCGCTCACCGCAGCGTCGACCACATCCGCACCGCAGAGCGGCGTCTCGGCGATGACTTCGCCAATCGACGGGTTGTGAACCGGCGTGACGGGCACGCCAGAAACGGTGGACCATTCGCCGCCAATGAGAAGCGGGCAGGATTCAATCAGGCTCATGATGGTGATGGGGGATGGAATGAATTGAACGCAATCGGCAACGGGGAAGCCGCGGCACACACGTCAGGGATGCGCGGGAATCGGCTCGATCTCTCCCTTGGCAAGACGCGTCTGATAGTCGTCCCAGCACATCTTCGGACGGCCGGTGTCGACCGGGGTCATCGTGATGCAGCCGTCGACCGGGCAGACCAGCGAGCACAGGTTGCAGCCGACGCAATCGTCCTCGCGCACCTTCGGCACCGGCTTGCCTGGCACGCGGCCCGGGCCCAGCCCGTAAGGCGCGCTGTCGACCAAGTCGATGCACTGGTGCGCGCCGTCCTCGCACGCGATGTAGCACAGGTTGCAGCCGATGCACGTGTCGTGATCAATGCGCGCGACCCGCTTGTAATGAAGATCAAGATATTTCCAATCGGACAAGCGGGCGACCGACGCGCCGCAAAGCCCGTCGATGCCGGCATGCCCCTTCGAGTCGAGATAGTCCGACAGCCCGTCGATCATGTCTTCGACGATGCGGAACCCGCGGTGCATGATCGCGGTACACACCTGCAGGCACGACGAACCCAGCGCGATGAACTCGGCCGCGTCGCGCCAGCCACCGATGCCGCCAATGCCGCAGATCGGCAGGCCCACTTCGGGATCCGCCGCACAACTCTGCACCATGTTGAGGGCGATCGGCTTGACCGCCGGTCCGCAATACCCACCGTGCGAGCTGTACCCGCCGACGTGCGGCTCGGGCGTGAGTGTGTCGAGGTCGACGTTGGTGATGCTGTTGATCGTGTTGATCAGTGAAATCGCGTCGGCCCCGGCGCGCTTCGCCGCACGCGCGGCGTGGACAACGTTGGTGATGTTCGGGGTGAGCTTGACGATCACCGGGATGCGCGCCGCTTCCATCACCCAGCCGACGATGATTTCGGCGACCTCCGGGTTCTGCCCGACGGCAGAGCCCATGCCGCGCTCGCACATGCCGTGCGGGCAGCCGAAATTCAGTTCGATGCCGTCCGCACCGCTGTCCTCCGCGCGCTTCACGAACTCGTGCCAGCGCTCGCGGGTGTCCACCATCAGCGAAGCGATCACCGCATGACCCGGCCAGCGGTCCTTCACCTCGCGGATCTCGCGGAAGTTCGTTTCCGGCGAGCGATCGCTGATCAGCTCGATGTTGTTGAATCCGATCATCCGCTGGCCCGCGACGTTGAGCGCGGAATAGCGCGACGCGACGTTGACGATCGGATCACCGATGGTTTTCCACACCACGCCGCCCCAGCCGGCTTCGAACGCGCGATGCGCCTGGTAGGCGGTGTTGGACGGCGGACCGCTGGCGACCCAGAACGGATTGGGCGAGCGGATGCCTGCGAAATTGACGGAGAGGTCGGCCACGGTCGCTTGGGTTCGGAGTTCAGGATGGATTCATCGCCGCGAGCAGTTCCGGCACGCGGATCGGATGGTCGAATCCGGAGCCGAGCGCACCGTCGGCACAGCCGAGACGCGACGGCTGCACCGGTCCCTCGATCGCCTCGTCGGCGAGCCATTGATGAATGCCGCGCGCCGCTTTTTTTCCATCGGCCACCGCATTGACCACTTCGCGCCCGCCATTGGCGCAGTCGCCGCCGACGAACACCTTGGGCAAAGAGGTGCGCATCGTCCGCGGGTCGTGAAGCACGCGGCCGCGGTCGTCGAGAGCGATGCCCGGAAACCACGACTCGAGCAACGAAGACTGTGTCTCCTGACCCACCGCCTTGAGAACCAGATCGAATTCCTCGATCCTCTCGCTGCCGGGAATGATTCCCGGCCGGCCATCGACCATCCGCGTCCGCGCGAGAAGCAGCGCGCGCACATGACCGCCCTCGCCGATCACCTCGATTGGCACGGTGTGGAATTCGAATGCCGCGCCGTCGGACTTCGCCAACTCGTACTCAAACCCGTATGCGGACATATCCTCCTCGCCGCGTCGGTAGACGATCACCGCTTTCTCCGCGCCGAGGCGCAACGCCTGCGTCACCGCGTCGATCGCCGTGTTGCCGCAGCCGAGCACCGCCACCCTGCGGCCCACGGGCACTTCATGCAGCGGACGCGTGCGGATCTGTTCGATGAAGTCCAGTGCATCGACCACTTCCGGCAGATCTTCGCCGGGAATCCCAAGCCGTCTTGCGCCACCCAGCCCAAGCCCGAGGAACACCGCGTCGGACTCGCGCGCCAACGCGGCGATGTCGATGTCCCTGCCAATCTCGACTCCAAACCGAAAAGTCACGCCGAGCCGCTCGATCATCTCCACTTCCCCGAGACTCACCTCGGGGCGCATCTTGTAATACGCGATGCCATACGTGTTGAGACCCCCGCCGCGCGGTTTGCGCTCGTACACCGTCACCTCATAACCCAATTGTGCCAGCTCAGCCGCGCAACCGAGGCCGGCCGGCCCCGCGCCGAGCACGCTCACCTTCCTGCCGTTGCGCGGCAACCGCGGCGCGAGCACGTCGATGCCGCGCTCCAGCACATGATCGGTCGCGTAGCGCTGCAGCCGGCCAATCTTCACCGGATCGCCTTCGAGATCGAGCACGACGCAAGCGCCCTCGCACAGCACCTCGGTGGGACAAACGCGCGCGCAGCTTCCGCCCAGCACGTTCGCGGAGAGGATCGTGCGCGCCGCACCGGTCGGATTGCCACCCGCGATCTTGCGGATGAACGAGGGCACGTCGATGCCCGTCGGACAGGCCATGATGCACGGCGCGTCAAAACAGAACAGGCAGCGGTTTGCCTCGATCAGGGCCTCCTGCGGCGTGTAGCAAGGCTTGGCCTCCGCCATGTTGGCCTCGGCGGTCCGGGCATCAAGGATGGGTTGGACGGACATGACGCGGGAAAATCACGGCGCGTGAACTACCGACAACCCCCAATCCACTCCAGCAGATCGGGTCCCGGCAAGAAAAAACGCTTTTTCCACCCGGCCTGCTGCCCCAGCATGCGGCCATGATCGAATCTGTGAACCCGGCGCGCACCATCGACGAGTTGAAGCAGCTCCGCACCCTCACCGGCAACGAGCGCGGCGCCCAGCGGGTCGCCTTCACTCCCGCCTGGCTCAAGGCGCGCCACTTCCTCAAAAGCCGGTTCGACGGCATGCCCGTCGAGATCCACAACGACGCGGCAGGCAACTTCTGGGCCACGCTGCAGGGCGAGAGCGATCGCGCGCTGCTGATGGGAGGGCACATCGATTCCGTGCCCGACGGCGGCTGGCTCGACGGCTGCCTCAACACGCTGGCCGCTGTCGAGGTGATGCGGCGAATCCATGCGGAGTCCAACGGACGCCCGCCGGTCACCGTGCGCGTGGTCGACTGGGCCGACGAGGAAGGCGCGCGTTTCGGCAAAAGCCTGTTCGGCTCGTCCGCCTGCACGGGCAATCTCGACATGGACGAGGCGCGCGGCCTTGCCGACAAAGACGGCATCCGCCTGCCCGATGCGTTGCGCGCCATCGGCATCGACTTTGAACGGGTCGGCGAATCACGCGCCGAACTGCGGCACGCTGCGGCCTACCTCGAACTGCACATCGAACAGGGACCCGTGCTGCTCGATCTCGGACTACCGCTCGGCGCGGTGCTTGGTACCTTCGGAGTCGAGCGCCACGTCGTCCACTTCCATGGCCAGGCGGCGCACTCGGGCAGCACGCCGATGAACCGCCGCCGCGACGCGTTCCTCGCCGCCGCGCGCATGGCACCGGAAATCCAAGACATCGCCCGCCGCAGCGGCATGGGCGTGTGCACCATTGGGTCGTGCACCACCCACCCCGGCATCGTCACCAGCGTGGTCGAAGACTGTCGCATCACACTCGACCAGCGCCATCTCGATCCAGCCGCGCTGGCGCGGATGCTTGCCGAGGCACAGGAAGCGTCGGAACGATTCGCCGCAGAGGCCAAGTGCTCGGTCGGCTGGGAGCGCATCTGGCACATCCCACCCGCGCCATTCCACCCCGGACTCGTCGATTTTTGCGATGAGGCGATCCGTGACACCTGCGGCAGCTCGCACCGACTGCCCTCCGGCCCGCTGCACGACGCGGCCGAACTCAGCATGGCCGGCATCCCCACCGCCATGATGTTTGTCCAGAGCCTCCACGGCATCAGCCACAACCGCATCGAGGACACCCTCGAAGAACACCTCGCGCAAAGCGTCACCGCCTTCGACCGACTCGCGCAGAAAACCATGCAGTGGATCGTGTCGGGTGATCATTGAGGCACCGTGATGCCAAAATTCGGCATTCGGCCGACCGTAGGCGGCACCGTCGTTCTTGACCTCGAGGCACCAGGCTGCTTGATTCCGTTCACGTGTGCGTCACACGCCGGCTTAGCTCAGTTGGTAGAGCAGCTGATTTGTAATCAGCAGGTCGTCGGTTCGAGTCCGACAGCCGGCTCCATTGATTTTCAAGGAGTTATGGCGGAAATGGCAGTGATGGCAAAAATAGTCACTCACCTTTCTCTCACCTTATTCGGTACTTTTGAGGCAGCTTTAGGCGGGGCTTTCGGGGAGCGGACGGCTCATGCACCCGCGCGGCGGTGATGCGTGACTCCGGTGGATCGGTGCTTGGTAGGGTTCCCGTTGGTCGGCGTTTCACTCCATAGCTTACTGATGGGGCTTCGTGCGCAGAAGCGGGGCGGCGGCTCGCTCGATCGATCTTGTTAGGTACTTGTATGGAGATGAGTTTTCTGAGCATTCGCGATCTGGGCGACGAGAGCCATCGCCACCAAGCTAAGGGGAATGTCCACTGCATGACTAACCATCTGGACATACGTGGATGCTTGAAGCCCTACCAATCCCTCAGCAGCCATCGTGGCTTGGAATGACATCTGGCCGAGGAAATGGGTAAGAAGCCACAGCGTCCACCACGCCGGCAAGATGAAGCTTGCAGCAGTAGCAGCCCAAGAACTGGGGTTGTGACTGGCTCGCCAGAGGTCATTCATGGCCTGATACGGCCTCCAGAGATTCACAATCGGGATGAAGAAGTATCCAACGGCCCAACCTGGCGTGATGCGGAGACCTTCCGCGCCCAACGCCCTGACGTTCTTGTTCGCTCGGACAATCCAAAGCCCGAACATAACCGCCGTGAAGAGGTAGAGAGCCAACCGGAAAAGCCAAATCATTTGCTCTCTGGTATAGTTTGACTGCACCTCGGCCTCTGTGAAGCTACCATGATAGAGCAACTTGGCCTGCATTATAGAGGACATCAGGGAAACGACAGCCACCCACACGCCCAAGCCAAGAAGCACCTTGAGGAATTTCGTGAGGCTGTCAATCTCTCGGAATACGTAGTTTGCGCTCATTGGATTTTGCATCTGACGTCTAGCTCAACCACGGCGGGGAGAGAAGCCCGAATTCAAACGGGATCGTTGCCCGCCTTTAGATGGAATGTCGTGTTCGGCATTGGTGTGTATTCATTGGCGAAGGGATGCTCTAGTCCGGCAAAATCACAATCGGGTCGTCGAAGTCCATCCCTTCGATCAGCCCTTCGATGGTTGGCAGCATGAGCGCCCAAGTGGACGGCCTTCCGTGTGGCACCCCAGGGGGGGCAGTTCGTCTCGGTGATGCAGGTCGTAGGCTTTCCCATTTCCTTCCCCCGGGGAAAATGAGCAAAGGGGGCGGATCGGGCATCCTTCAGCATTTCTTCAGCCTTCGTTCAGATTTCGGGAATTTCCCCGTGATTGCAGGGCTAAACATCATCCGCCACGCCCCAAAGTTCAATTTTTTCTGAACAAAAGGAATCGTTCCAACTGTTCAAAAAATGCAGCGAACGCGTGGAAATCCCGTCGCCGAGGCTTTCCGGGTTGCCTCGGATACCAGAGATGGCAGGATGGCTGCATTCCATCCAAAGCCATGAACAACATCCGTCCCCTTGCCGTCGTCGTCCTGTTTCTCGGTGTCCCCATCTCAGCTCCATCGCTTACACACTGGCTCCGTTTTGGGGGACCGGCTCAATCCCCACGCCAAATCGCATCCTAATTTTGTATGCATTCCCTTTTGCTTGCCTGTTTCGGATCTTTCGGCCTTTTTTTCATCATGGCAGGAATTCCCTTGCCCGCCGAGGACCTCAACGACCTCCTGAAGCCCTCTGGCACCACTGCCCAGTTGGTGGACGGCAGTGCCACCGAGTCTTGGAACGGGGTGGTGGATGCGTTTCGGCGCAATGATCTGGTGAAGGCTAGGAATCTTGGGGAAGCGTTTCTGGATGCCAACCACAAAACCAGTCCCTACCAGTTGCTGGGGGTGCGGGTCATGATGGATCTGGCAAATGCGGAGAATCCGGCAATCACGCGCGATGTCGCCTTAACCGGTGAGATGAGGCGGCTGATGGCCGATCGGGATTCGTTGCGGGCGAAGTATTGGATGTTGCAGCGGGTCGTGCAGGATGCGGACGCCCGAATCAACAAGCTGACAAGCAACCGCAAGGTGCCGGTGCAAGCAGGCACAGCCGCTTACCGGGAATGCGTGCGTGCGGAACGGCAAATTGCGCAGGCCAACGCCGAGATGGCGGCGATGAAGTCCGCCATTGAAGCCAACAAGGAAAAAGTCGGCAGGATCGAGGTTGGTGTTAGCGAAAATCTCAAGAGCGACACGCTAGAGCTGCTCGACATGCTGATCGAGGCCAGCGAAATCGAGGCTGCCTTTGCAATCACCAACGTGTTCACCCGGGTGGTGGGCAGTGACCTCGACGTAGCCAAAAAACAGCAGGATGTGATCCGCCTCCGCGAAGACCGTGAGAAGGCCGAAAAGATTGTATCCGCCATCACCGACGAGATCGATGCCCTAGTCGCCGCAGAAAGGGGCAAGGAGTCTCAGTCCCACTTGGAAATACTAACCACCCAGGTCGAGACCAGCGACCAGAGCGAATCGGTGAAAAGTCTGGTCGCGACAAAACTCAAGGCTCTAGGCCTCAAGGTAGCCGCAGCCCAGAAGGCCGAACAGCGCAAGGCCGATGCCGAGGCACTGGCAAAGCGCGAGGAGGAGGAACGTACCACGAAGGCCGAGGAGCGTGCGAAACGAGAGGCCGAAGCCGCCCGCGCCGACAAGGCAGCTGCTGTCGGTGAAATCAGCAACCGCATAGCCACTCTGGAAACCAAATTGGAAGGCGCCCAGGATACTTTTGGGTCTGTGATCCGATCCATCGAAGGGTTTGCGGATTTCACCGGCGATTTCAAAGCCGAGACCGACAAGAAAAAGATGGCAGCCACGCTGAACGCCAAACTTCGCTCCGGTCAGGTCACCAAGGAGAAGGTGGACAACCTAGTCAAGGCCAAGGCCGAACATGTCGGCATCCTCCGTGAGGTCGAAGTCCTGCAAGCGGAAGCGGGCAGCCTTTCAATCATCCAGCGCAGTCGCTTGGCGAATCTCCAAGGCACGGCGCAGGCCGCCCTCGATCTTCTCAACGACGCGAATCCCTGATCGCCAACCTCCCATTCCCCTCCTCCGGTCCGCCCCAATGGCCTTTCAATGGTCTTCATCCAAAAAACAAATTCAAAGCAGCCAGCAAAAATGAATCCACGGTCTTACTGTTTAAGGTTGATCCTTTTCCACTGCGTAAGCTTGCCCGCTTGGGCATCAGGAGACTCAAAGCCAACGTGGACCGACAACAAAGGTCGATCGATGCAAGCTGAATTCATCAGGTTGGAGGATCATGCGGTGATCGTTGAAAAAGATGGTCACCACCACACATTGCTTTTTAACACTCTTACGCCAAGCAGTGTCTACCAAGCTTCTAAAATCAAACTTGAAAAGCAGCGAGCAGCAGAAGTATTTTTCCAATCCAAAAAAAACATGGTCTTGATTCCGGAGGGGGTCTTCGTCATGGGAGATGCAAATGGATATTCAGACGAGATGCCAGCCCGCGAGGTTATGCTCGACGCATTTCATATCTGTAAGCATGAGGTGTCCAAAAGTATTTGGGATCAGGTCAGGCATTGGGGATTGGCAAAAGGTTACACAGATCTGCGCGCGGGTGTTGGGTCAAAATGCAGAGGGGACATACCGGTAGTAGATATTTCCTGGTATGATGCCGTAAAATGGTGCAATGCACGCAGTGAAATGGAGGGGTTGAGTCCGGTTTACAAAGTTTCCGGGGCAGTGTATCGAACAGGCGATAAGACACCGGACGTCAATTGGGAATCGAATGGCTACCGCTTGCCAACCGAAGCTGAGTGGGAAAAAGCCGCCCGCGGCGGTCTCATCGGAAAGGAATTTCCTTGGGGTGATACGATTACCCACAATCTGGCAAATTACAAAAGTTCAATAAAGGATTCTTACGACATCAGCGCGAGCCGCGGCTATCACCCAAAGTTCAGTGATTATGCATCACCCATCGGCAGCTTTCTACCCAATCCATATGGACTTCACGATATGGCAGGAAACGTGTTTGAATGGTGCTGGGATCGTTATGACGATAACTACTACAAAAAAGCGTCTCTGAAAAATCCATATGGACCAAACGCCGGCACCAAAAGAGTGACAAGAGGTGGAAACTGGTTCAACAGTGCCCACTTTTGTCGAGTGGCGAATCGACAGGGTGATCCTCCCGGCTCATGTCATACAGGCCTAGGATTC
>Ga0169931_10001909_pt1 | contig 34304 bp, 31 predicted proteins | sample Kivu_15m_20L_FD_129675 | JGI IMG/M metagenome (GOLD analysis project Ga0169931, IMG submission 129675) | Freshwater microbial communities from Lake Kivu, Western Province, Rwanda to study Microbial Dark Matter (Phase II) - Kivu_15m_20L... | ecosystem: Environmental > Aquatic > Freshwater > Lake...
GTTTCTCATTCACTTGTGAAGAGAAGATGGTGGGCTGGTGAACGGTATGACGATATTCGAATGAGTCCCTCTGAAATGAGTCTTCCGGATCATTATGGATACTGGCATTCCGAAGATAAATGGATGATTGATTGTTCTGGTGGATGTAGCCACATTCCTGGTGGCTGGGAAAGTTGCCAAAACCTCGTCGGTGGTCAGAGCAAATATTTTTCTGCCAAACGAACATTCGACGCTAATCACCCTTTCCGTAGACGCCGCTGGTTTCGTAGGAAAACCAAAACCGGACAGGCTGGCTCTGCTATGGTTGATGGTGTCAAAATATTATTTCATCAACCGTATCATGATTGGAAAGCTCGAACAGCTACAAAAGAGAAGGATCTGAACATCGTAGGAGAAAGAGAGATTAAGGCTTCATCTGAAGAAGCTAACAACACTCACAAGATTTTTCTCAAGGTACTGGACGGGAGATGGAGCTCTTTTATAGAAATATCTCAAAATATGGCAGCCGACGGTATTGTACGGATTCTAGGATCGAGATGGCCTCAATTGAACGTGAAGAACCCGAGACGAGGGGACGTGAACCCTATAGGATCACCCGCTCTTGTGCCGATGGGTCAGCCGGGATCCGTGTATGGCTATTCAGTCCTAGACCCTCGGTGCTATGAGCTCAGCTATCATATTGCCACATTAGACGGACCGTGGGGAGACCTATCAAAAATCCTGACTATCTATCCTCGTTTTTCAATTGAAAATGGATCAACACTTTATGGCTTCGATATCAAACAATCAGGAGCACCCGACTCTGCGGCTGTTTCCATCAAGGTCAATGAAGTGAAATCTTTCTTCTGGTCAGATATCAATTTACCAGAGTTGATGTGCATACGTCCGACGATAACGAGCTCAAGTAGTCACGATGTTGAGAAGCGCTATAAATGGAGTGGGGCGTTCGATATCCGCAAGATTGGGATGATCCCTCTTCGAATAAGGGAGGAGTCGAGTCCGGTCGCAGTGAATGGGAATGACTCTGAACTAATACCTGTTGTAAAAGTTGTACGAGCATCCATCGAGATAAGGCCAGGAACCGGCGGAACGGGAGTGATTATATCATTGAACGAAGAATGTATCAACGGTGAAGGTGCGCTGTACAGAATAGAAAATTTCTCACCTTTTCCGCTGTGGGTAGTTCAGGACGGAGTTCTCGCTAATCCACTTTCCGACAGTATATCGTCCGACACCAGTGTGATCGCTGATGACCTATATGCAAGCACACGAGATCGACGCAGAAGCGACTCCATTCTGAATGGCGACCTAGTCCTGCCATCTGAGACGTTATGCTTCGGCTTGGATATTCCTTATCGCCAAGGAAAATACAGTTGGAGAGATGCAGCTTCAATGGATGAACTTACTCGAGTCAGGATAGGGCTCGCACCTTTATCGAGTCGAGACGGGATTGAAACAACTAAAGTCATAGCGTTGTCTGCGTTAGGGGAGCTGATACGTCTCTCGCCGTCAAAACTTCGCATGTCATTAGATGATGATCATCTAACACAATTGCTTGAAGTTAAAGTCCTTGGTTTGGTATACGCAGATGGCCCGACAAAAGTGTTGAGATTCTGGTAAGTTATCCTGCAAGTTTGAGAAATATGTTTCTTTCTAGCAGCTATGTTAACAATGTCTGTTATTTATTACCGATCAGTCTAATTCGGAAAGAAATTAGTGTCCGCCGAGTTCTAGAGAACACACTCAGAAATCGTGGCGGAAGTGCATCATTCTCCAAACATTCTGACGATGTTACGAACAGATTGAAAATCGCTGCATCACATGCACTATCGTTGCTCAAAAACGATGAAATTCCGACTCAAGAAATAGCGTCAACGCAAATGCTTCAAATGCTTTCTATCCCACAGGCCGTGGGTGAAAGAACTTTGAATACGACGGAAACTGTGGATAATTTTTCTGTCGAAATAACACTCAGTGGTATTCTGCTAAGTACTGTCGATTCTGTACCGTCCGAAATAGCAGTCTTGAGCGCGAAAAGTCTTCATTTTGCTGCCAAATGGACTAACGACGAGAAAACAGACACTACGAGCATCTTCACAGTGGGGAACGTACAAGTCGACAATGTCTGCCCCAATTCACCGTTTCCAGTTTCTCTTCATGCTAAAGAACGAGAATGTGAAGAGGACTCGGATGAAATATCGGATGCATCAAGTCCTTTCCTGTCAGTAGGTCTCGTTGTTGCACCAAGTCATAATTCTGGCATGAAGGTATGGTTCCTACCTATTTTCCCTGTAATCTTACAATATGTTTCATTCTCACACAAAAATAAATATTTTATCAGTACTTGAAATGTGTAAGTATTGAAAATAAAGATATCGCCTTGGCTGTGGATCTCGCGTTTATTATTCGCTTTCAAAGATTTCTAAGTGGACTGCTAGAACATATCAACAGACATATTCGACATCTCCCACGCACATACGGCGTATCTGAGTCGAAAGAAACATGGGTGGGACCGAATTTATCTAGTGTTTTATGCGATTATATTATTTCACCTGATCGAATATCATCATCTGATTATATGTATTTCCAAGCTCTTAGTGTGATGCCTTTTGCTGTTAAGTTGTCTGTAGCCCCTGCGAATGCATTAACATATGCTCAAGCCTTGATGGAGGGTGAAGAAGCCGCTGCCATACATGCGGCAGTTCGTAAGGGGGACGTCGAAATTGGAGGAGATTCATCGAGAGGTATCGGTGTGAGAATAGGTGGCAAAAATCGGACGCCTTTAGCTGTCATTCATGGTGTGTTCAAAAGCATCTTAGTTGATGGCCTTCTCCGATGCGATGGGGCGTCGCTGAATTTCCCTGGTGTACTTATTGAAAACCACATGTCTACAGCTACCGAGTTGAAAATGTATTTCCTCGCTCATTACCTCAACGCGTTGAAGAGCAATTTACCAGCACTCATCGGTTCGCTTGCTGCTTTTGGTAATCCTGTGGGTCTCATTCGTGGACTTGGTGACGGAGTAACGGCCTTTGTTCGAGAGCCAGTCAAGGGACTAAAGAAAAGCGTAAAAGAAATGAATCCATCGTACATCATGGATGGAGTCGCTCGGGGAACAGAATCACTTGCTCGTCATACCTTCGGGGGCATTGTAGATTCAGCATCATCGATCACAGAAACTTTTTCCAAGAACATGGCCGTATTGACTTTAGATCGAAAGTACGCTCAACGTCGAGATCAGTTTAAAACAAATCCTGGTGCGTCTACGTCTTTCGTCAGTGGAGTCGAAAGTGGCGTGGAAAAGCTTATCCATGGTGTAGTCGAAGGTGTGACTGGCGTTGTTAGAGCTCCCATCCGCGGTGCAGAGAGAAAAGGCGTAGAAGGGTTTGCGAAAGGTGTTGGCAAAGGACTGCTAGGGCTTGTGGTCAAGCCCGTCATTGGCTTGTCTGATGCTGCAACTGATGTGATGATAGGAGTGAAGGGAACTTTAGAGAGTACAAATAAATCTGCAACAAAGTCGACACGATATCCCATTCGCCCGAGACGTGCTTTCTACACGACGGATCGCATTTTGCGAGCGTACAATACCGCGGATGCCACAGCGGTAGCCTTAATGATGCGTACTCGGCTAGCCGGTGAATATTTCTTATCTCACTGCGATCTAGGAGATCGAGTTGCTATTTTGAGTGTCCACAAGCTCTTGATGTTGGGCCCCGACGGAAAGGAACAGCAGCTCGTTAAATTTAAAAATATTAAGAGCATTGACTGCAGGCCGTTTTCTCCTCCCGATATAGAGGATATTGAATGGGGAGTATTTATTTTTCTATCTGATGTGAAACCCGATGGTACTGACTTTGAGGTGATTCGATGCGAAACACATGAGATGGCATTACAAATGACTGCTCAAATCAAAATGGGGATTCAGTTGCATAACAATGGATAAGTTTGTGATCTTCGATGCTACGGACGAGGTCTCCATCAGTAGAAGGAGAGCGAATACAAGACCATATCCAGGAGTAATCGTTGAGCGCACCGTATGTTCCTTCTTCTCTGAATTTTCTATTTTGTACTTTAACTGTAAAAAACCCTTAAACTACACACTTAAACTTTGTAACACCCTTGACTAAATACTATGTATAAGACTTCAGTCTCTGACTAACTGATACAATCATTATGAGCGCACCGTATGACCGTATGTTCCTTCTTCTCTGAAATTTCTATTTCGTGTATTATGCACACAGAAACTTTCAACCCCCCCTAAATCAGTCTTTTCTACTAATACGTTAAATAAAACCACAAAAGAAATATACTGTACGATGTAACACTTGATCGTTTAAGGATTCAAATTGAAATTCGGATCCGATAGATCAATATCGTCTTCATCCTCCATGAAATATACCTCAGGGGTACTGATTACATATTTACTTGGCACTCGTCGATGGGGGGTTTTTTGATCCTCACCTTCATCATCTTCAAATTTTACAATTAGCTCTTGGACTATCGGAGTTACTGAGCCAGTTGGCAATGTCCATACAGGCGGCTTCGATACAACAGCTCGATAAAAAGAGGTCGTCTCAGGAAAGATAGCCATCACCTTGGTATTTTTTTCAAACAACCCTTCTGTGCCAGAACTTAATCGCATAACATGATTCCAAGGCAAACGCAAGACTTTTGTACTAGTTGTGTCATCTTCATCTTGAACATCATAATTTTCAGCTTCGATATTATACCTTTGAACAACGGCCAATATCCAAGAACCATTTTGATCATCGCGAGTTGTTTTTGCTGCCACCTGCTCTCCGGGACGAGCGGAGAATTTCATCCTACGACGTTTCCTTTCAGATAGTGTGAGGGCGCATCCATCATAATGTGCAGTCGAACGAAAATAATCAGCCGCTGCTTCCATATATTGTGCCCGGATTGGACAGATCGACTCTCTACTGATGGGAATAGATGCAGTCGGTAGTATGATAGGCCCAGTCTCTCGGCCAGACGAGAGCCTTGCAAGGAAACCTCCAATAACTGTTTCTTCATCTAAACGAATGCATAAAACGGTATCAAACATGTATAGCATGATAACTATGGATGCCATGAAAGCAGGAGGGACGAATATAGTAGTTTATGCACTACGTACCTACTTCACTCGCCTCAAAATGTCGAGCCACTGCTACTGCTAATTCACTTGGAGGCGCTTCGGGTCTGCAATAAACTCCATGATGTTCTGTGTATGAGATTAATGTCGCAGTACTGAGCTTACGAAAGTCCACACCAACACCACGAGGATAACTCCTGGAGATATTTGCAGGCTTTTTCTTTTTGGGACCTTTAATACGCTGAGGATTGTTGGACGGTGAAGCACTGTTGCTAGCGTTCATCATTCGTTGAAAGTTGGAAGATTTACAGTAATTATGTTAGTCAATTTGTACATTAGGGAAGGCCTACAGCATGGCTGCTGGTTAGCTACTGCTGGTGGATGCAAGCCGGTATAACTGAGTCGTGCTATGTAGCGTGTAACCCCAGTATGTAGTGTAGTACTACAGTAGAACCTACTGTACGCTGCTCCATTGGTTCCGCATGAATCTATTCATTTACGATGTTGTCACTGCAGATGAATCTTTGTTTGGAATCGCGACGTTCAGCTTAACAAGTCCAAGAGAAAAATAAACATCCTACCTATATATAAGTTACTCCGATTTCGTTTTGGAGATATTGTGGTTGGAAATGAAGTACGGTCAGCACTTGAAAGATAACATCGAACCCCAATATGGACCCGATCCGTACCTGAACTATAGTCGGCTCGATGATCTAATCCGAGTGCTAAGTGATACGAATGATTTAAGGTACTTTACTTCGTTTCAATATGAAACCAAAGTATATAATTCTTGCATTTATATTCCTGACATTTTTCTTACTACCAAAGTGCAAACAAGGATAAGCGCATGTTAAGTTTGACAACTCCATTGCCAACAGATTCGAAAGGAGTTGTGCAACAATCGTCGGCTATAACGGAGGAGGCTTTTTACTCTTTAATGGATGCTGAAATTGCAAAGACGGCTAGCTTTACGCTTACCAAGGTTACGGAACTTCGATCAAAACTAGACGCGGTTGAATCGAAGATTCGTCATGCAGATCTTGCCGATTCTGATACTGCCTCCATGATCAAGGCGCAAGCTGATGAAATTGCGGATTATTTTCTCAAACTTGAAAAGTATGTCAACATTAACTTCATGGGATTTCATAAGATTTTGAAGAAACATGACAAGTACTGCCCAGCCACACCTTGTAAAACCTTTTACATCAATCGTATGCATTCTCAAGCATGGGTACGTGGAGACTACTCTGATGTTGTTGTACGATTGAGTGCTATATATTCCGCACTACGGAAAGATCATACCGCGGAAGAAAAATCAGATCCTAGTCAATCCTTTTTACGCACCACTACCAAATACTGGGTTAAGACAGAGGATGTTTCTAGGGTCAAATATGCTATTCTAAGAAACCTACCGGTATTTCTTCAAAAAAGTAGTAGGGGGGAAAGTGATTCGCAATTAACCAACAGCGTCTACTTGGATAACGATCAACTAGAATTATACCATGGAAGATTAGTCAAGGCGCCGGGATCTATCGCCTTACGTTTGAGATGGTATGGTGCAGCTGAACCGACTACGGTCTTTGTTGAAAGGAAAACACATCGTGATAAGTGGATAGGGGAAGTATCTGTTAAAGAGCGATTCATGGTACGGAAAGTGCTTTTCATCAAATGAAAATCAAACCAGCAACAGTCTCGTTCTTATCATGCTTCTGTTTCGGTTGTATTATCTTGACTTTAGATAAAGGAAAAGGAAGTTCAACAGGTTATGAATGGCACATATCCAATCGCTGAGAAAAAAGAGGCAATGCTTAAATCTGGCTCATCACAAGAAGACGCAGATGAATGGGAAGCCCTTGCGCGTGAGGTAACTCAAGTCATGGTATCTAAGCAACTTGTTCCTACGATGCGGACGCAGTATATGCGTACAGCGTTTCAAATCCCATTTGATGCCACTGTCCGTATCAGTCTAGATACTAATCTGTGTATGATCTCAGAACGTGGATATGACCTGAAGAATAAGACGGTATGGCATCGTGACCCTAGTAAAACCTTGGCTTATAATGAGATAACGAGATTCCCCCACGCCATCTTAGAAATTAAGCTTGAACTGAAAGCCGATTCCGCTGCTCCTCCGCAGTGGGTAACAGACTTGCAAAATAGTGGTATGCTTTACGAGGTACACAAATTTTCCAAGTTTATTCATGGTTGTGCGGTACTGCTCCCAGAGTTTGTTCGATCTGTTCCTTATTGGGTAGACGACTCATCTCTTCGAGATTCTATAATTGCCTCAGGTGGGGGTTGTATTCTCGTAGACTACGATGGAAATGATGACAAGAAAGGATTGAAGAATGCAGGTGCTGGCCCAGGTGCAAACCAAGCTTATGATCATCTCCTTCCCTTTGGTGACGTAGCCCATGAGAAGAAAGATGCTGCAGGTAGGACGGGGTCTTCTGTAGCTGCGGCTAAAGGTATATCCGAAACTCGTCGTGATACCAAGGTTGAAGCTCACAAAGAAGTTGGATCTTACGGTGTGAATTACTACAGTGAAGCCGCCCTCGATGAGGAAGAGATAATTGGTGGTGTATCTGACGGTGATGAAACCTGCGTTGGCTGGCTCTTTCCATTTTGCTCACCTGCCAATACAGCTGAAATAATTGTAGCTCCTACATCTATCCAAAAGGTAGAGCCAAAGATTTTCTTTGCGAATGAAAGAACCTTTTTACATTGGCTACATGCTGGAGTGACTCTGTATACCATATCCGCAAGTATTCTAGCCTTTGCATCTCAAGAGAATTCAGTTGCAGCGCAATGGTATGCCATGGCCTTGTTACCGATATCTCTCGGTTTTTGTATGTATGCCATTCACGTTTTCTTATGGAGAGCTGATCGAATCAAAACTCGCGTTCCAGGCCGATGGGATGATCCTGGTGGACCGATGGTACTTGGTGGTAGTCTTGTTGTGATTCTTGCGATTAACTTTACAGTACGCCTAATTCAAATCATCAAGTACGACGCTGGTAGTGAGCTTTGAATGGGGAGCGAGAGTAAACTAAGTGATATTGTTTTGAAGAGGAATCGGTATCATCGAAAACTCTAGTTTTTGATGAACGATAATTTAAATTGTTACGGGCTAGAATATCATTATCCATGCACAACACAAGAAATACCATAAAAATCCAAAGATAAATAGTGGTTAATACATGGTCATGGTATTGCGTCCTTGTGTACCCTTGGGTGCCAATAGTTTCTCTTTATTTTTTCCCATTTGATCCATAATCGCTAAATGTGAATTCATACACTCCAATAACCCAATTCTGAGATTGGAATACATCTGTACATCAAGAGAAATTAAATGTTTCATACGATGAGCGGTACTTCCTTTCTTAGTCTCATCTGTCGTTTTCTCTTCAGTAACCAATACAGTAGAAGATTTTTTTTCATCACCGTCTTTACCACCCGTTGCATCCGTCTTGGATTGAGTTTTCGTTTCTGAGGCAACTACTTTCGGTAAACCAAGTTTTTCTACCGCTTCTGCTCGACTGGATAGATAGGCAGGTAAGGCTTCTAGTTTTTTTTGCAATTCAGCCTTGGTGTCTTTAAGAAGTTTACACATTTCCAGCTGTATAGAAACTCCAAAATTATTTCCATCTTCAATGGCTGGAATGTGAAGCTGAACAAATCTTTCCAATTTCAAAATATCTTCAATGAAAACATTGATGGTATCACGATAAACCTGGATAGAAGACAAAAGTGACAAATTGACTGCATCTGGTTGAGCCATGAGTTGAGTTTCATAGGTATCCGCCAAGGTACTAATGGATGAAGTGCCGAAATGACTATCCAATATTATTTGCCAATTAGACAATGTCTCAATAGACTTTTGAACAATAGCATCAGCATCTTTGGCAGACTTGGATTTCTTTGATTTGTGCATTTGTTACAGGCAGGAGAATAACAAAAGATTTCAAGATAAAAGAATACGACAAAAATGAAATGTAATCAGTTAACTTTATTCTAGCGGCATTCTTATGTGGAATGTGGTGATCGAAAATACTCCTCACTTACAATATTGTTCATCGTGAAGTTCAATAATAGTTGTTATACTTTTGACAACTCTGGAAAAATGATTTGACAGTCGAGATGAAAATCGAAGAAGCCGTTCACAGTTCCAGACATCATCTGCTACCATCGGCAACTTTCTTTTTTTTTTTTTTCTTTTTTTTCCTTCGTCAACTTTATTTTTTTTTTTTTTTAATTGCCTGTACAGTACGGTAGTCCTACGTATGTACGAACCGGGGCTCGTGCTTTCAATTATCTCAGCACGACCGGCCATTGGCATCGAAAACAAAACATCGCGATTCACGATTCACCACTCCCCCATCTCACTCTCCAGCAGCAGTGCAGCAGTCCAACCCAAGACAATCCAGACCAGGTCATTATTTTCTCGTTGGTCCAAAAAGACCTTCTCCGTGCTTACATCCTAATAAAAGCATCATATACTCTCTACGCTTTTTCTATAGTCATTTTGAAAAGATATTTCTTTATCGATTGAAATAGGTAGGAACTCGGAGCATATAGGAAACAAGCAACATAGTATAGAATTATGGAAGATTACGTTTCACGTAAATCGACGAGTGTAAGTGAAACTGTATTTATGATGGATATCTGGTCACTCCCTATATCATTCAATAACTCTGTCATTCTTCGGTTCTTTTACCGATCGGTGAATAGTCACGTTTACCTCCCGAGGTCAATCGTATATTGTATGTTCGTAATTTGCCATACAAAATAACATCAGAAGAAATGTATGAAATATTTGGTAAGTATGGAGCTGTATACCAAATACGGTTAGGTGATGCAAAGGATACCAAAGGTACAGCCTTTGTTGTATATGAAGATATTTATGATGCCAAGAATGCTGTGGATCATCTCAGTGGATTTAACGTGGGAGGACGGTATTTAATTGTACTTTATTATCAACCAGCTAAATTCAGTAGCAAGGCAGATACAGAAGAAAAACTTAAGGAAATGGAACAATTATCAAAACATGGAAAAAATTAACAAGGAGAAAGAATGAATCTAAAAGAGGAAATCATGATCCACAATGTACAATAAAAGGGAAACAAGAGAATGGGACACTTTGTATGTATAGCTAGTTGTGTTTTATTTTATCCTATCTCTCTCTCTATATATATAGTATCATGATTCATACTGCTTCTTGTGGAGAGTCCAATAAAACTTGAAGTATAGCATCTCGATCTTTAATGTTATTGACGATACGCCCATCCATCACAATATTAGGCCCATAACCGCATTCACCCTTTTTAAATACAACAAATCATTATAATAATCGTAAGCAAATAACTATTGAAAATATATTGACTCTTCAAGACAAAGTAATATTCAGATCCTACCTGACAATCACATGTCTGAACCTGAAAACGATCATCTAAATTCTTTTCAATAATGACCTATGATTTATTTGTGGTTGAAAGTAAAAGGATGAGTAACTCACAATAGTGTCTATACCTGTAGCGAAAAAAGACATGATATGAAACATACAGTTTGAAACAATTTTTCTAGTTTGGCTCCACCCCCCCGAGATTTACAATCTTTAAACCCGCAAACTTCAATAACCGTTGGTTCTGTTGATGACAGTTTACTTCTTGTCCAAGATTTGTATCGATGATGAGATGAAAAGGCATTGGAAGGATACCCAAAGATCGTAATTAAACACAGCAGAAATAAAAAATAAAGCTTCATGGAGTAGTATTGATGGGGCATTATTGCCTTTGGAATTAGTTCGATACGTTACTGTTAATGCATGGGCCCAATAGAAACACAGCAGGTGGTGTATGTCACGTGTTATAACGTGACCCATCCTGCAGCTCGCAGCTAGTAGGACTACACTGTAGTCCTACTCGTTACTCCGTACACACTATACCAGCGATTTGCACCATTCGTGCTGTCATCGTACAAACGTATTTTGAATTGTCAACAATACAAATAGACATCTTGAAAGAAGAATGAAATCTTATTCCATCTCATCGCTGCCACTATTTTCATTCATTATATTCTGCGGATCTCCAAAGAACCGTCATAAGATATATTTGAACCTGCAGAAGGGGGTCTGTATACGTAAGAATCTTATACATCGGCACGGATCTTCAATAGGAGCCAATGATTTGAACGCTTCGGAATATTACCAAAACACTCCTCGACTGTACATCGGATCTCTTTCGGAATCCAGAAAATCACAAAATGCGCTCATCAAGGATCAAATTATCACTCTAAGTCCTGATCAAAGCCATTACCTTACGAAAGTGCTTCGTATATTTTCAAATCGTGAAGAGAATCCTCGTGTGCGATTGTTTGATGGTGTTTCTGGAGAATGGATAGCTCAAGTAATACCTCTGGATCAGAGTAATGAGATGAAAGGAAATAAAAGTAGGAAAAGAAATTATCCATCGATACAAGCCAAATGTCTATTTCAATCTCGGAAGATGCCCGTAGAGAGTTCAGCTAACACAAATACTTGCTGGCTGTTCTTTGCACCTATTAAAATGCAACGCATAAAAATATTGATCGAAAAAGGAACTGAGCTTGGATGTGATGCTTTTGTACCTGTTCATTCAGATCATACAGAGAATTCTTCCTTGATGTCGTTAACACGTGACATTGTCGACCGCATTGCATCAGAGGGAGTGAAAGGAGTTGATAAAATAAAGAATTTGGAGGAGTTGTCTCTGTACAATAACAACTATGCATCATCGTCACCATCTTCATCTGAAAAGTTATCTCTTATTGCAATAGAAGCGTCCGAACAATCAGAACGACTCCAAGTTCCATATATTGCTTTGAATCTTTTGCAAATTACACATGAAATGAATAAGGAGACAGAGCAAAGGAAGGATCGATATACCATTTGGTCTATACTCAAAGTACTGGAAATCTGGACGGATCCTAGTCAACTTATTGATGATAGAGTTCTGCTTATTTGTCGTGAACGAAGTTCAAGTGTTCCTTTACTAACTGAGGCCTTTGACAAAATGCATAAAATAGGGAAAGTAAAAATAGCCTTCCTTGTTGGACCAGAAGGAGGTTGGAGCATTCAAGAAGAACATTTATTTGATCGCTTCAGCTACGAATTCCCCCAGAATATTATGTGTGTATCGTTGGGATCCTCTATTTTACGAGCCGAAACAGCCTCTATTTTGGCTATTGGCTCTTACGTACTATGGAGAGAGACTCGATTACTGAATTGAATCATTACTTGAATTAAGACATAGTTAAATTTCTTCCACAAGCATTATGGACCAACGCTCTGAGCCTCAGAGCTTAACATAACATAATCAACCATATTTAACGGCAGAGTGACCATGCGTCCTTTTTGATTTATAATGACATCCAGTGCATTTCTATCTACAAGTTTACCCCTTAACGCTCTATTGGATCCAAAGGGATCTTGTGTTTGAACAACAACATCTGATCCTCTATGAGCATCAAACTGCCGTTGAGTTTCTAAATACTCTGGATCACCCAAACTTGTCAATATTACTTCATGACGACTAAGAATGTGCAAACGTTCTTCAACACTGGGATTCTCGAGCGCATCTGTAATGGCTCGACCAATAATACTAAGCGCGTCTGTATCTACCCCATCCACACGTTCCAGCAGAGGCATGGCTAATTTTTCCATGGGTTCTTCATAACCTACCTTGACAAATTCTTCTGGATAAAATTCAGCCAAATCCTCCGAATGTAAATAGCGCGCTCGTAAATGCTTGGATCGTTTTTCCAATTCCTCTCGTGAAAAGCCCCACATCTCATTGGCCTTTAGAAGTTTTTCCTCAAAATCAGCCATGTTTAACTTATGACTCACTCTTTCATCGCGATCTTGCATGTCTACCGTCATACCATCGGATAAGTAATTTTCAAAATCTTCATAACTCATCATACGTACAGCCTCCTCTCGAGTGGGTCTAGGTCTAGCTGGTCGAAGTTCTCCAGCATCAGGATCGAATTCTGGATTGTATGGATCATTCTCAAGACCCAAGATAGAACCATTTTCATCTAAAATTCGTCCGTCCTCCTCGCCCGCGTACAAACCATAATCATCAGCTGGTTCTGGATCCTCAGGATCTACCCATTGGGTAGGAGTCCAAGCATCTTGTACTCGTATTTCAGGACCCATAATACCCTCCACTCGTGTCAAGTCATCATCTAATGTAATAACGACATATCCCATATACCAGGTGACATCAGTTACTTTCCCGCCTACACCTAAAACAGCTTCTTGAATAATCTCTTCGGCTTCAAGTCTCCACGGAGCTTCAATGGGATCATGACATCCATCTGTATCTCCTCGTCTCCAAGGTTGATGAGGTATTGGATGACCATTTGGATCATATTGTAGTTCTGGTATATCACTAACATCAACGGATTCGATTTCTGAATATTCCTCTGGTGGTGTTGGTCCATCTTCATCAATCACCTTGGATGGAGTAAAAAACGGTATCTCGGAAGGTTCAGGTGAAGGTGAGCCTTTCTTCTTAGATTTCGCTGCATGTATCTGTGATTTATTATGATTTCTATTCTTTACGGAAATTGGTTTAGGTGTATTTCTACTATGCAAGATTGTGAAACAAGTAGTTGGTGGTAATATTACCATCGAGGCTAGAGAAAGAAATACCTTAGCAACCATGTTACTGTTGCTGCTTATATTCCTCATGCAACGATGAATTTGTATTGAGTGTTGGAGTTCCGACGGTAAAATGGTAAACTATGAATAACAATCCTTTTAATTTGCTCTGGAAGCATTCAGTCTGAGCTTGTCAACTGTCAACTGGGTACCATCCTTTGGATTTTGGATATCTATCTTGTCACGCACGAACCGAGCTGGATCGCGATAAAGTTCGTGTGTACTTCCTACATACACAGTTTATGTAGTACCGTAACCAGTCTTCCTCGTGCAGAAAGCAGAAAGGGCTGCTGGCTGCTCTACATACATAAATAGTCTGAGTGCTGAGTGAGGCGTGGGGCGTGAGGCTGTATACATAGCAGATTACAGATTACATACCTATCGTTCAACTTGAAGGGTGTTGTTTTTGGATCTGAGGGACAAGGGAAAGTAAGGTTTTCGACGATAGCAAGCGTGAATCAAACTAGAGACAAGTCCTCTTAACTATGATATGGATTTTTAGACCTTTGATTCTGTTGTTGTCTCTCCTCTTTCTACCGATCAAAGTTCAAGCATATGTACTTCCGAGGTCGCCATCTTCATCGTCGATCCAACTTAGAGTGTGTCATCTCATAGAACGACGGCGCCTTATTACGAACATAAGATTTCTACCCCTTGTATTAATCACATCATTATCGGAAAATCCATCGCCATGTATGGCCGTCGACACAGATGAAAATCCAGTTACTCCTTTTACGAGAGAAACACAAGGTTTCTCTTACACATTTACACCACCACCAAACTTTAAAGTTTCAAACAAACCACTGAAAACTCATTTAGATGAAGTGAACTTTGATTCCCAATCTACAAAAGGATATCAATACGGTATTACTGTTGACCCAGTTCGTTTACAAAAACTAAGACAATTTGGAACTCCCGAAGAGGTGGCTGCGAAAATTGTTACTGCAGAGGTGAATCGTGATGGAGTATATGAGGTAACATTAGTTCGAGACCCTATTGAAGATGACGATGGTGCATACGTCATTGAATACATATCTGATGGTAAAAGAGGGAAAAAGAGATTCGTTACAAGGACTATTGTGAATAATGGAAGGTTGTATGTTTTGACTGTCCAATCCAAAGAGGAAGACTTTACGGAGCAAACAAGGAAGGAGGTTTACAATACCATAGAAACGTTTAAAGTTATCGGAAACAAAGCTTGATCATGGGTGATGTTACTTATGTTTACACAAACTTATGTAGAATTTTAGGATTGGGGAATTTAGACCCATACTGGATTAAAATATTAACAGTAGAATGACTTGTTTAAGTAATAATACGATAAACTATTTCATCTGTTTCTACCTCTCTTGACATGAAGTCTTGATACACTCTTTGGCTAATTAGATAAGAAATAGAGATAGAGTGAACCATTCTACTCTTCATACGCAATCGCGGAGACAACCCAACCTCCAAGGAATACAAGTCAGTTGGAACAGTACACCATTCTACTACCATGTACATATATTACATGCGAAAATCACAGCCATCTCATCTCAAGCACAAAATACAAAAGCTAATGTAACAGTAAGGATGCTACGGCACACCATTATCATACCAAGGACGATATGCAACCTGCATTCATTCCTTCGTGCATCTTTTACCCACATCATCATTTTCTGTTCCAATATCGTTTGGATATCGTGCTTGAGATAGTTTTGGTTGTCGGATATGATTTTCATCCATAGCACATTAGTGACAACGTACCCACGCTGACAAACGGCTACTATATGCTATTGTTCTGAAAAAAAACTGACAAGATAAATAATTCTACCGATGAATCAAAAATGATGATAAATAATTCTACCGATGAATAAAAAATGATGATAAAAAGAAAAGTAAAACACATTTGAGCAGATGGCAGTTGGACAGCTGGTATAATCGAGAAAAGAGTACGAGTACTCTATCTGGCCATCTGCTTACTACAACAACAACTGCGGACCCGATGTGTATAAAAATAGGTTAAACTGGTACAATGGCATTTTGTTCATAAGTTTGAATGAAAGTACATACAGTACAGTAGCTTCTTGCGGTCTTGCGACTTGCGACGGCATGAATCATGAATCCCCGGGCTTTTTCTCCAAGTCTCTCGATCAAAGGAGTCTTGCATCGCCGTTCCATGGAACAGTACATACAGTTCAGTAGGACTTCCTGTAGTCTAGTAGTGCAGTAGTACGTAGGGTCCAACCCTACCGACTGCACCTGCTGCACCTCTTCGCTGTTTCCCATTTTTCTATCGCGACCTCAAAAAGATCCTTTTACGTACCACCCATTTTTGCTCGAACTTCGAACCGCTGATGACAAGTTGTGAATTATTCACGAACACTGACTGCATCGAACAAAATAAAGCACAGAGTATTCAGAAGTTTTATTGTTACCAGACTCTAGTTCTCTTAAGAGGATCATCTAAAAGAGAAGTTTGGAAATTAAATTTTCTCGAAATAGCTTATTCACAGTTTTGTACCATCTCTAAAGACAAGTTCCTACTCTTTCTCGAAACGTAAATATCTCCTCTAACCCTTTCCCGCAATATCATAGCCCTTACTTCTATCCATCTCATTGGGATATTAGATCTTTTCAATAATTCTGTCTCTTTTTCAAAAATAAGTGCTTCCTCTTGAATATTTGATACTACTTGTGGGGATACACATACTACCATCGATTTCTTGAACTGAAGAGAGGCCATAACAGTAGTTCTTAGCCTCTACTGATAGCATATCCTTCTTGACGCGTCCATTTTTCCTTTTAAAAACTCGATCAGCAAACCCGAGTTTTGTTGAGTGAACGAAATCAATAATTTTTTAGTGTTACACAGAGCTACAACATGTCCGAACTTCCTCAAACCCTTGATATTACACCTCTCCCCGAAGCCTTGAGTAATAGCGATCCTTCTATGAGAGTCCCTCGCAAAGCTGTTAGCGAGAGCGCTGATGATCTCGAAATCACAGCATCGAATCAACCTAGTAATGCATCTGTATCCAATGATATTGTTCCACCGCAAAGTGTTTCTAATATATCTGCATTGAGCAGTATGCCTATCTTCAACGGGATATCATTCCCTCCAAACATGGACCATAATCTCATTCTCAGCTCAGAGCGCGCTCTAAGTATGTTTCAGCAGCTTGATCCTAAGCGGATCCAGTCCGCCTTGGATGAATTCACCGAAGCCATGGCAAACAAAGGCGAGCGTGTCCGAAATGTGCAGGCATACTTTCTCGGCGTTGTGAGACGATACGTTTCAGCTGCTGAAAAGGATTCACCCTCTCATTCCGATACTCATTCCAAAGGAGCGATCATGGGAAGAGATCTATCACCTGCAGTCAAGGTTCGTCTTCAAGCTTTCAGTCTTCAGTATCCTAATCGTAGTTTCTCTCGTTATCTCCTGCTAATTATTCAATATTCATTGTCTTTCCATAGAATCGCATTGATCATCTTATTTCATCGGGATATTGCAAGCGAGAGGAGCTTGATAAGATAATTGATAAAATGAAATGGTTGACAGAACATGATGCTATTCAAGCTTGCAATGAGATGCAAGCAGTCCCTCGCGAAACTATTCGAAACTTTCAAAATTATTTCATGGGTATTATAAATCGCTATATGAGAGCTCAAGAGACTAAACAACGTGGTGCCAGAGAAAATGATAGAGAAATTAGGAATCGACTCCAGAGTAATGTAAGCTACATTTCGATCTCCCATTCACGCCCATCCTTATTACTCTATCCATTTTTCTTATAAAAGAAATGGTTTTTCTCTCTTATTCTATCATAATAGGACCAACGCAGTCGACATCCTCGTCGTGAGGACCGTATTCGTAAAGGCCGCAGCCGTAGTCGAAGCCCTCCAGACCGCCGACGCCGTAGCAGGTCTGACTCCGATTCAAGTGATGGACGTCGTCGTCGTCGCGATAGGCGTCGCCGTGATCGCTACGACGATGATGATAGTGATGATTCAAGCAGCATCTCTTACGATCATGATAGCCGTAGACGCAGGTCAAAGTCACGAAGCCGATCTCGATCCCGATCAAGAGAAAGGCATAGCAGCCGCAGTGATCGTGACAAAAAAGATAAGGGAAGGAGTTCTCAACGAGATAGATCTCGATCACCGGATAATCGCCGTGATCGTGACAAATCTCGTGAGTCTCGACGATCATCCCGCCGAGAGAGGGACGATTATAAAGATCGTGATATTGGCGCTTCGAAGTCTATTAATCTTCCGTTCGGTAATGTTGTAACAGGCTTACCTCCTCCACCTCCACCGTCGCGATACAATTCTATCCAACAGCCACTGTTTCCTCATGTTACAAATCCTCCTATGGGTGCTCCACATCCAGCGTTTCAACAACCGCATTATGGTGGATCACAGCAGGCGCAGATGTTTGGATCTGGGCATCAATTTCCTCTCCAAAACTCGGGCTCCTTTCCACCTGCTGATATTTTCAACCTAGCTGAGAAGGCAGCACAAGCATTGGCGAGTACTCAAACTAGGGGACATCAGGGTTCTTTCCATCCCAGTCATCAATCGAATGATCATGGCAGCTCTGGTGGAGATTCTGCTCGAGATCTACCTGCTATGGTTCAGCTCTCGTTGCAGAATCTTCAAGCGACGGGTCATCTCGATAAAGAGCTTGGTGCCAATTCATGTCGTATGCTGAAATCCGTTCCTGAAAACATCGCGCTCCAAGTATTAGAAAAGTTTTCTACTTGCGATGTTCACACGATGAGATCGAAGGAGGGCTATCTTGTCGGTATATTGAGAAAGGCGGTTGATAAAAGACCATTCTAAAAAGGAGATAGATGCGCATTCAATGACGATATTTGCATAGCAGTACGGTTTATTTAAAGGATAAATAAATTTGAATTTATAATATTGTATATCATGCAGGCTATGACGGCGAGGACAATCACACAATCAGCTTATGTACATGGCGAAGTTGATGTCTCTTTATGTCAAAAGTCATCCCAACCATCTTTCATTGCATCTTCAGTTGATGATTTAATTTTTATCGCTGTCATTTTCGGCTTTTCCTTGCCAGATTCGGTTGTAGTCGCTACTGCATTAGAGGTTGATTTACTCTTCACGGGAACAATCAGCTTACCACCTGAACTTTTTAGAGGTTTCGAATCCATCTGCCCGAAAAAATCGGATTCGTTGGGAATATCCCCAATCAACGACTTAGTTGTTGAACTAAACGATCCTTTGATATTTGCAGCCAAAGGCTTTGTCGCAAAGTTGTTTTTGAATACGTCGTCCTCTTCATCATCGGACCAACCAGATCTGTTTGATGAGTTATCTACAAAGGCATTTTGATTTGGCTCATAATGATTGTTACTCTGCGATGATAATTTCCCTGATAACCTTGGTGAAGAATTGATATTTAGTGAAGGACCTCCACTGACTGTATGATTATTGTTTTTGAAGATAACATCTTCATCATCCGACCATCCATCATTATCATCTAAAATGGCCTCAGGAGATTTCTTTTGAGGCACGATCGATAGAGCGTTCGTAGGAGATTGTGACGATGATACTGACGAAACGAGGGAGTTTCGATTCAGCGATCCATCGGACTTGGATACGGCCAAATTATTGGAAGGCAAAGTAGTTGTTTGAATCTTCGACGTTGCCCATGTACTCCATCCTGAGAGATACTTGCTACTATTTTGTTCAACAGCTGCCAAGTGCACTTTGTCCAATCCAGAATCACTCGGAACACTACCTGCATTAGCTGCAGCAGCCACAACAGCCTCCTGTGTCATGCGTTCACTTTCCTGTCGCACTAAATCTATGAAACCATCTACTACTCTGAAGGTCTCATTTCTAATATCTTCCACAGGATCCACAAGATGGGGTAAAAGCGTTGGTAGCACGTTCTCAGCCAGAGCTTTCGGTGTAAAGTAATCTCTACAAGTCCATACCGCTTTACAAGCTGCAAGCCGACATGGGTTGAAGGTATCTTTCATAGCTCTGGTGAAAGCTGGAAGTAACAACTTGTTCCGACTTTGTTCAGATAAATTTCCCGCTATTTTTCCTATAAAAATTATTGTGTTGGTACGAATACTGGCTTCACTATCACCCTGCAATCTTACTAAATATCGACCGAGTTTCTCAGTACTCACAGGTGATAGTACCGGGACCAATAACAAGGAACTTTTCAGTGTAAGTTCACGCAAAGGAGCAGATGAATCCGTAAAACCAGAGCATAGAGGATCGAATATCGAGCTATTCAGCGTTGGTGGATCAAAATGTTTTACAAATAAACTAACTTTGGTAAGTAAGGCCCCCCTGACGCCTCGATCGTTGACACGGAAAAGCTGCTCAACAACTGGCTTCATTTGCAAGGTAAATTTATCATGATCCAACGCTAAATAATGTTCCGCAATATATAACAAGGGCATCACAACAGCAAGGCATTCTCTACGATTGATTTCTTGTGTCATGGCTCCCTCTGTCCCGGCGATGGTTGTAACGATACGAACTAAAATAGGTAACACCTTGTGTATAGCCACGTTACTCGGCAATACCCCTCTCATGAGTAAATCAGGCAATGCCTGTAGGAAGACTATCTTTTCTTCACTAGGCTTAGCAGCAATACTGTCTAAAAACAAATGTGCCTTAATAAGCCCATTGTCAAAGATTGGACATTGTGCAAGAGGTGCCACACGTGGTCTAGCACTAAGACTAGAAATTTTGAGTCTCTGCACGGCTTTGATTAATTTATCTGGTACCTTCCCCTGGGTACCAGATCCTGGTTGACGATAAATCTCCTCAATTAAAACACCAAGAGAGTACGAATCCATGGCATGAACTGGAGATTTCGTAATAGCCTCCCATCTTCCATCAATTCTCTCGGGACTTCGATACTCTCTTGGGGTAATATCTCTTTCAAAGTGTTTGAAATATCGAGTGGGTCCTACTTGAGCTCCTTCTTCACCCACAGGTGTTAACAAGTTGAAGGTACCCAGTTTAAAATCTCCCGCAGGCGTAACAAATATTGAATGCAAACAAATATTTCCATGTGCTAGCTTAGCCGTGTTGTGTAAAAAGTCCAACGCTTGAATCAAGCTGTATATTCCCCATGCTATGGCATCAGCATTTTGATTCTGCATAGTCATTCCTTGTAGTATATTATTTAGATAATCGTTCAGGGGTATAACTTGTTCTGTGACGATAATCAGGTCACCCGTCACGGGGAAGCGTTCCAAGGCTCCGATAGACATTGGATTTGCGATTGCCGAGGAAACATTATTGGAAGACTCCGGGGTGTCACCATTTGGAAAGTCTGTATCCAGTGTAGCGTAAGTCCGTAGTATGCTTGGATGCAATATGGTCTTAATCTTTTGAAAGTGAAATAACGCTTGAAGGATCTGAGTCATGGTCGGGTCTGTATTCCCACCACCCATCGATGATGCAAGACTCTTTTTAACCAATGTTTTTTTCTCAGCCTTGAACACAGTCACTGCTAAACCATCTGACTTTCTCTTCCCATTATGCATTGACCAACCATATGATCCAGGTCGAGTTGATGAGTGGGTCTCATTTTCTATGATGTACGGCAAAGCTGATGTGGAGTTACCCATGTCCTAGGAGGATTAAGAAACTATATTAGTTTTTTTTGAAAGCAGTAGGTACGGTAAGAGGTGACTTAGAGCTTGGAGTATTGAATTACGATCGGGCTAGGCGTATGAAGAGGAGGAGCCTGTTCCCAGCGAAAACGATAATGTTTTGCGAGTTGTAGCTTGTAATAAACGCCCTATAGGAGCCCAAGTTATGTACTGTACTGTAGTCGTACGTTTGATATTACAACGCATCGAAATCGTCGCGCGACTAAAGAAATTTACACCTTTTTTGTACACGTCGCAGTAGCCGCATTTTAAAAATTACTCGCTCGCTGGAATCTGTCGTCAGTTGATGCCATCAAAGGAGTAGTATGAAGACGAATATTCTACTTGGCCTGCTGATACCAACGACATTGATCAAAGGTGTACTGAGTTGGGGTGCGCCTCCATGGAGAGATTTACCAAAAATCAAAGCTCGTGGAGAAAATCCAAGTAGAATCATAAGTCGGAGTCGATTGATTCAAGGTATTTTAGTAGGCTCTTCCTCACTGATTGCTATATCACCACAACCATCATCCAAAGTGTTGGCTCTTGTTCCATCCAAGGCATCTGAAAAACTTGTGAATCTTAGTAATGAAGAAATTTCGAATATTGTTCGGTCGGATGTGGTAGATAAAGCCTTTCTAGCAACTGCCAACTTGACACGTGAAATTTATGATGAAAAGGCATCCTTTACAGATGAAATTGATACCTATTCATTAGAGAAATGGATCACAGGGACAAAGAAATTATTTAATGGAGAAAAATCACGTGTTCGACTGGTTGGAAACGTTGAAGCTACATCGGAGGAAGTTAAGTTCCGTTTTGATGAAGATTTAATGTTTCGTATACCGTTTAATCCCGTGGTTACATTAAGTGGAATCGTCGTCTTGAAAAGAGATACCGATACTGGTTTAATCACCAGCTACCGAGAATACTGGGATCAAGATGTTGCTACTGTTTTGAAGAGTGCAAAATTTTTCTAACAAGATTCCTACTAGTATAGAGTTAAAACAAACGAATAAGTCGTACTTAAGACCGACGACCCCTATCAATCTTACTGCTTCTTCCCAATCTTACTACATTCTCATCATCCAAAATATCATGATGAAGTCTCTTGGTAGAGATGAATCATGTTACCAGCATAAGGTACTATTGATTCAAGGTGTTTTACGGATTCGATCACTCTTGGGTGTCAAGAAATCATCCGTCTGAAAAGAATCGGTTAGTGCAAAGGACGAAGAATCTTCCAATTCTTTTTCAAGTGATAAATCATCATATTCTTCCTCTGCTAGACGATTACGTCTTTTGATCACAAGCCAAGTAATAAAGGTTACGATCAATAAGAAAAGGATGGTACATCCAGAGATGAGTAACCCTAAACCCAATCCACGCATTTCTTTATGGATGGTCCCACTTGTATTCATTTTCGTATGAGGTGTCCCTGTAAAGACTAATCCCACCACTTGATTCTCAGAAGTTAGCTTTCCACTCGCCATGGCTGAGTTTACAGCTTTCCAAATAAAATTCTGTACCTCAGTGGCATTATATCGTGTTGGAACTTGAACAATGATAGATGCAGTGATTGGGATACAAACAATGCGATTGAATATGGGAAGTTGATTAATCGGCTTCGGTTGCTCACATTGATAGTTGATTTGAATGATATCTGTAGAGTTTTTTGTTATACCTGTAAAGCCCCCAAATGTATAAGCCCTGTTGTAAATATCATTGCAATTATTCGTATTGGCGATGCAGGATATAGTATCACAGAGTCCCATAGATGAGGCCATGTACCCCACAAGCTTGGCATCAACAGTTGCAATGTGCGAAGAAAGTGACAAGGTATCAATAGCCCCTGTGAACCAAGCTTCAAAATCAAATGTAACTGGAGTTGTATACACTTGAGCCGCAGGAATGTTGGTATAATCACAAAACGCTCCGATACCGGATGGGTACAGTGAGGGAGATGTCGAAACACCCGCACCCATCCAATTGCTCATGAAATCATCATAGGACATTCTTAATAATGATTTGATAAGGACGGATTAGTCGATGAAGGATACTATCTTGATTGATGTGGAGGAGAGGTGATGTTTGATTGGATTTCAAATAAAGAATAAATAAAGAATAACTGTTTTTCATTATTTGTCACTCTCTCAGGCGCTCAAAGTATCGATCGATCGAGTTTGAAATTGATTCAAATAAATATAATTTGGCGCATTGGATAGTCGTAGTAGTACGAATCACATATGTATGTAGATCTCTACGTCAGTGGTACTGGAATTGTAGTTGTTCTTGTCGCAATGTTCTCTGCAAAGACTAACTGTACTTTTGCACTAACACAATACAGTAGGTACCCCCAATAGGAAAAGAAGAAAGGATGGTGAAACGAGCAGCAGCAGCAGCTATTATTCCGGAAGAGGAGGAGGAGGAGGAGATAGAAGAAGTAGAAAAGGAGCAAGGGGCGAAGATGTCTACTACTCCCCAACGTACCGTTTCACGAGATGATGGGACAGAACACCAAGAATATAAACCAGGATCTATTCGACGTGTACGTTTAAAAAACTTCTTGACATACAACAATGTCGAATTTAATCCAGGTCCACGGTAAGTTTGATCATACACATCTACAAATTCCATGTGTGTTTTTGTTTGTTTGTTAGCTTCTCGCTCGCTCTTTGGATATACCATTCTTTAAACACTTTTTTCTTCTGGGACCTCCTTTGTCCTTCTCCCTTTTTTACTTCTTTCCAAACGAAAGACTGAATGTAGTCATGGGACCCAATGGTACTGGAAAATCTACTATTTTATGTGCGATATGTCTTGGTCTAGGTGGTCAACCGCCCTTACTTGGTAGAGCTGATGATGCACGAACTTTTATTGCGCACAATCATAATGTGGCGGAGATTGAAATTGAATTAGTTCCAATGAAAAACTCACCCAAACACATTATTCGACGTGTGATTGATAGGAATAAGGGTGCAGAATCAGGCCATGGGCTTGGTGCATCGAGTTATTTTATCAATAATACTATGGTCAATATCAAGGCTGTACAAACACTTGTCAAGGATACCTACAATATTGCTATTGAAAACTTATGTACCTTTTTACCTCAAGATCGTGTGGGAAACTTTTCAGGGATCAACAGCAAATCACTACTTCATGAAACGGAAAAATCTCTCTCGGGATCGCAACAATTGTATCATGATCATTTGGCTTTGATTCGATTAGAAGAGGAATTCCATTCTAGCGGTACAGATCTTACTGCATTACGTGAAAAGTTAGTCAAATTGGAAGAGGATCAAAGCCGATTGGAAACGGAAAAGAAGAAATTAGAAGAACGACAAGTATTGCTAAAAGAAATCAAACGACTCAAGCAAAAAAAGGTATGGTTAGAATTTGATCTAGCCAAGGAGAAAATGAGTGAAATGAAAGACAAACGTCAAGAATATAAGGATAAAGCTCGTCAGGCTGAGGCTTCTATACAACCCCTCAAGGAAGCAATGGAATCTTTGGGACTAGATTTGGAACGATTGAAAGCCAAGACTCGTGAAGTTGAAAAGAATATCCAGAGTTCATTCAAAAGTATGGAATTAGGTCCCAAGTCGGCAGAGAAACTGGCGGATGAAATTGAAACCCTTGTCAATACTCTTACATCTTTAGATGTGGCAAAGAAGGAAAAGGAAAAAAAGGTTCGAGAGTACCAAGTCAAACTCAACGGTCTGGAGGAAGCATTAGCAGAGTTTCCATCTTCCAATGATTTACAAGAAGCCCAGAAAGCCGCCAAAGAAGAATACAATCAAGCTCGTAAAAATATTCATGATATCAGGAGGAATGCAGAATCTAAAATAGCGTATGTTCGTCTATCCAATACCGTCATGTCTCCCATTTTTTCGCTGTACCAACAATGCTCCAATAAAACTGTTCGTTTTTTTTTTCTCCTACAAAAATCGTAATAGGCTGTTAAGAGAGAAGAAAGAGGTAAGAGATACATTGGCTAAGAAGAATGAACAAATGAGGGATGAGAAAGGTGCGTTCGGAATCTATATCGTTTTCCCGGCCATGTCATGGATATACTAATCAACAATTATTTGGTTGTTTTATTTGAAACGGTTCAGCACGAAGAAATGAAAAAATTTTTCGTAATGATCCGAATCTCAAGGAAACGTTTCTCTTCGTCGAGCAAATAAAGCGAGAGCTTCGTCATCAAGTGTATGGACCCATCGTTTGTGAAATCACTACAAAGAATGCAAATGCTGCGACATACCTTGAACAACACGTAGCCCAACATGTATGGCAATCATTTGTCGTCGAATCTAAAGAAGATTATAATTTACTTTACCGTGAGGTTCGCGAGAAAAGAGGACTCAAAATCAACATTATCATAATTGAAGGAGGTGAACTAAAACAGATTCGACGCAAGTACACTGAAAGTATGATGGAGACGCTGAAGCGTGATCATGGTGTTATGGGTTACCTTGACGAGTTTTTTGAAGCTCCTGCAGCTGTCATGCAAGCATTGATCGAAAGTTCTAATGTGCAATCGGTTTTAGTTGGCAGCGATAAGACACAAGAGAGTCTTGATAAGCGTGGTTTGTTGAAAATGCTAACATCAAGTGAGGACGGTAGTGGCACCGAACGCGATTGCTGTATATTTTCCACGAATATGAATAAGGCATTCAAGGTACGTTCAACTATTGATGCTTCTTTTATTCAACATGAAGAAAGTGATTGAATCTGGTATTCCATCATTCATATTTCAAAGTACATATCAATGACATCGAGATATTCTGGGAAATCGTCCCTGCGCATTGATGAAGTCGCTCAAGCCAGGATGCTGTCACCAGGTGTTTCTCCTGAAGAGAAGCGAGCTGTACAAGAACATCTAGATGCTGCGAACCTTGAAGTCCAAGTTCTTGAACCTGAAGTAAATGAAGCAACTGCTGCGATTGACAAAATCGGCACTGAAGGACAAGCTGCACAAAGCAAGCTCAAAGACGCTACCCAGGCGATTAGTGAACGGGTTAGTCTTGAACAAAAGGTAGAACGTTGCAGAGAACAGCTGCAGGAAGCTCAAAAGGTTCTTTCAAGGGGCGATCATAACGAAAAGAAAAATTTGGTCAAATCTTTAAAAAGTCATATTTCCCAGTACATCGGTTCTCTCGAATCCTCTTCGCTCCATTGCGATGAATGGATGAAGGCTAACTTGACTTTGGTCGGTGTCAAGCTAAATGAAGAAGTGATGTTTGAAAAGAAATCTAAGCTTGAGTAAGCCTATGGTTTTATATACACTTTTCCGTTTTTATTTTTGTCTACCACTTCCCTTACGATGCCTTATCAATCTTATTCTTTAGTTCCGCTTGGAAAGAGAAGAAAGAGGAATTCCAGAAGCTTACTAATGACTTTGAGCATGCTCATAAGCAATACGAAACCTACAAAAATCGCGCAAAAGAGCTAATGGAGAAAGCAAAAGAGATTGCACCTCTCAAAGATATGGATGGTAATGATACACCGCTCAAGGCCGAGCTAGACGAACTAACATCAGACTTGCTCGAGCTGGAGGCTAACTTGGACGAAGCGATCGCCAAGGTTAACGCCGTACATGACAATCCTGAAGTCCTTAGAAGATACGAAGAGCAAAGGATGGATATTGAACGCATAAAACTGCAATTAGAAAATATGAATTATTCAAAAGATTTAAAAAGAAATGAAATTAGAGCTCTACGAGATCCTTGGGAGGTATCGTTGACTACAGCTATGCACGAGGTGAATGATCTATTTTCTAACTATATGAAAGAGCTTGGCTGCGCAGGTGAAGTACGAATTTCTCAAGGAAGCGCAGATTTTGAAAATGATGTCAGAAGCGTAAATACCAGATCCGGGGAAAATCTTGGAAATTTTAAGGATTGGGGAATTCAGATTCGTGTTAAATTTCGGGAAAAGTCAGACCTTCAAACACTTAGTGCGCAGATTCATTCAGGAGGTGAACGTTCAGTCAGCACCATAATGTATCTAATGGCACTGCAAGATAAAATGGTTAGCCCATTTCGCTGCGTAGATGAAATTAATCAAGGCTTGGATGAGAGAAACGAGCGACTTGTGTTCAGACGAATCGTTGAAAATTCAACCAAGCCTCCAATAAATGCAAGAGATCCTACGAGTCATTCGGGTCAGTATTTTCTTATTACCCCAAAGCTGCTACCGAATCTCACCGACATGGAAAACGACAACGTGACAGTGCTTTGTGTATTCAATGGCCCGCGTAATTTCAACCATTATGGGGACTGGAACGTTGAATCGTTCCTATCAAACATGAAAAAATTTCGTGGCGATAACGACACCGATGTGCAAGAGGGCGATGAGAATTCACGTCCTAGGAAACGAAGAGCAATTACCGGTTGATGGAAATATCAATCATGATGATTCCTGTAGTATGTAGAGCTCTTAATGCACTTCTAAAGATAAGAATGTAAAAAGTAGTACTGTAAAGCATGGAGTTATCTACATGGAAAATATAAGATTACGCAACTATTTAAAGTAATAGCATATACAGAGAAACAAAATGCTTTACTCATCATAAACCTCTTCCATGTTAGGCCCAACGTGAGAGTCCAAGAATAATAGCTCCTTGTATGTCGCAAGAGTCCACAAGTTGGCGGGAACAACAGCCTCCGCGTCATCGCATATTGTACGGATGTTCATCATAGTCTCAAGTCTCAAAACACGAGCTAGTTTTGCTTTATCATAGCTGGAGTCTGCGTGGTGAATTCCAGAAAGGGCATCTTTGATGAGTTTAACCGACGCCTCAAGTTCACTCAAAGGACCGACGTTCGCAGCCTTAACAGAGGGAATAATATGTTGGTTGATCATGTCAATAAGAGTTAAAGCCTCCATTTCTACAGTGCCAACGTAGTGGTTGAACAAGACAGTTTCACGAGCTTCACACTCCTCTTTGCTGAGTACTTTCATGGACTGAAAGACTTTTATGTTTTTCTCCGCTGTCAATCGATGCATGGCCTCAACACCTGAATCGATTCGCCAAACGCCACGTTGGGTAAGCATTTCTTGATTCTTGGGATCATAGCCGTTACCATTGAATACCACCTTCCAATGTTTGTTAAGAGCATCTTTGGCGATATCGACCGCACTTTCACCAGCATCCATACGATCAGCGAATTCACAGAATTTGGCTGCAGTGATAGTGTTAAGGACAGTGTTGACCATCGATGTGTTTTGCGATGATCCCACGGCACGGAATTCGAAACGAGCACCTCCATAAGGGAAAGGAGAAGTACGGTTGCGATCCTCGGAAGGAACTTCAAAGGGTAGAATTTCACTAACCCCGAGATCAAGGGTCTTGACGTTAGGGACGTACTCCCCACCCTTTTTACCATCCTTAAAGTGCTCCATGAAGAAGGTCATATCATCACCTAGGTAGCATGAAACGATGGCAGGTGGTGCCTCGCAGGCTCCAAGACGAAAGTCATTTCCTGGAGATGCAATCGACATGCGCATTAAGTCTCCATATTCATCCACAGCAGCAACAATCGCAGCGAGAATAACTGAGAAAGCATAGTCCTTTCCGGTAGCTTTGTTAATATCCTTAGGCAAAAGTAATTGGACACCATCACCAGTAGCAATCGACCAGTTGTTGTGCTTTCCACTGCCATTGATTCCAGTAAAGGGTTTTTCATGAAGTAAAGCGGTTAGACCATGACGAACGGCAACTTCTTCAATGATTTGCATTACCATCAAGTTTTGATCAATCTGTGTGGTGTTCGAACCAAAAAGAGGAGCGAATTCATATTGGTTCGGTGCAACTTCGCGGTGACGAGTCTTAAGGGGAATACCAAGTTTCCAGCATTCATCCTGAATTTCTTGCATACAGGCTAATGCAGGAGTTGCTGTTGAGAGTGGTGCCATGTAATGATCACTCATTTCCTGTCCACGAGCGGACATCTTTCCAATTATGGTTCGTCCAGTAAATTGCAAGTCAGGACGTCTGTAATATTGATCACGAGAAATTAAGAAAATTTCTTGCTCTAAACCAATGTTAGTGACTAACCCACCCTTCTTAGAGATGTCAAGACCAAGATGTTTCAAAAGACGACCACCATGTTTATTCAACGCCGCATTTGCTCTAAGAACAGGAGTCTTCTCATCCAATGCTGCACCATAGTAAGAAACAAGAGCCGATGGAATAAATATAGTATCTCCACGAAGAAAGATAGGAGAGGACGTATCAATGGCAAGGTAACCTCCAGCGCAATGAGTTGCACGTAGACCGCCGTTAGGATAAGAAGATCCATCGGTCTCCCCCTTGATCAGGTGCTTTCCTTTGAAATCAAGGACGGGATGGTTGGTAGCAGGATCAAACTTCATCATCATGTTGTGAACCTGACCAGACTGTCCATGACGAACTCCAGCAGCTCCCATAGGCTGAAACCAATGACAGTATGTGTTGGCACCATTATCAAAGGCCCTATTAAACAATCAATCAGAAGTATGAGCATATCACATCATTACAATACTGATCATGAAATGTTATAGAACGAGTTTTTACAATATGTAGGAAAGTGATACAGTACAACCAAGAATTTGACGTAAGAATCCATCAAGTGACATCAGCAGAGTATCTTTCGTCCGTTAAATCAACACCCCAACTAATAGCAATCAAGCAAAAAGTGTACTGAAGCAAACTATTATCTTACCATTCAGCTACAGCAGCAGCAACGATATCAGCATGCGTCTTGGTCCAACTAGGGTTCTTCAAAAGATCACCACTAGCACCATGCTTCTTGAGATATTCATCAGCAACTTTACCAGTGAAAAGATGCTGTCCATAGTCAGAATACGCATCCAAATTAGCAAAACCACGAGCCACCCCGAAAGAAGGGAATCGCAGTGGAAGAGTTTGACGAGACAAGGCCCTAGCAGCGGCAGCAGTGGCTATCATTTTCGCGAGGATTTATTTCTTTATTAGTAAAACGTAGACCTTCTTCAATTAACGAAACCAAATCACTGATGACTGCAAAGCGCAAAAAAGATCTTGTTGGCTGCTTTCAAAAAGTGCTTGATACAATTCAGAGGAAATAAACACATCAGCGAAGTGGCTGCTACGTCATAAGTACGTACTGTAATCTCGGTACTGCGCACGATACGTAGCCTACTTGAGGAAAATGGCCGGTCTGAAATCTGGATGGATACGGCTACGTACGTACAGAAGGACCAACTGTATATGTACATTATTAGTAGAGACCGGAGATTTTGTTAATTTTTATTAAATTTCCTGGAAAAAAGGAAATATGTATTTTATATTTTATTTCCTGGAAATAACATGCGTAACCCTATGTATGTACCGTACAAAATGGTCGAAACGTTTCTAAAATACCCCGTACAAGCACTACAGGTAGACGTTTGTATCGTAGGAAAAAAAAGTCGCTTCTATTAGCATGTTGCCGATGCTGATAAAACCAAATATCAAACAGTACACCTCCTATTGGAAAATAATATACAAGAATTAGGCTAGAAGGATTTCAAAGGATGGATCCGAAGAAAAAGTTTTCGATTCGAGTACGTCCCTGTAGAACTATGCTGACTATCATATCCATCTGACAATGTCATGCTTATGGTTCGCATACATATATGCTGTCTAATCTTACTGAACCTATTTGTTCTTACCCTTTTTAAACATTTCAAAACAAAACAACGAATTAGCCTTTTCGTTCATTTGTGCAAATGGATCGATCTTGTGCAGAGCAAAATATTTCTATACTATCGGATGCCATTGATGAAATTCATAGCCGGAACGCTTCGGTCTTGAGCTTTGAAGAACTCTATCGGAATTCTTACAATTTAGTCCTCCATAAGCATGGAAATTTATTGTATGATGGTGTAAGCGATAAGATTGCTGCTCAGCTTGTACGGACGGTAGAAATCTTGTCAGATGTACCCGATTCTCTACTTATGGATGCGGTTGCGACATCCTTTCGTGAGCATCAAATAACCATGTCTATGATTAGTGACATTCTTATGTATATGGACAGGAACTTTACCAGTCAAAATAGGAAACGCCCAGTTTATGATTTGGGATTACACTTATTTCGAGTCCATGTTTGGGAACATCATCGTGTACAGAGCAGGATCACGGAACAATTACTCACGGTTATTGCCAGTGAACGAGATGGATTCCTTACAGATGATAGAACCTTGATTAAATCCATTATTACAATGCTTCTACAAATAAGTGCATCTGATAGTTCCAATATCTACGAACGAGATTTTGAGGGTATATTCTTGGGAACGACACAAGAATTTTATAGAAATGAAAGCTCAACCTATCTATGTATCAATTCTGCTAGTGATTACGTTGACAAGGCCAAGGTCCGTATAGAGGAAGAATTAGGAAGAGTTTCAGCATTGACATTACCCCAAAGTACGGAAAAAGAGATACAAAGCATATTAGAGGCGGAATTGATTACTCAACATGCTGCAACATTGGTAAACATGGATCGATCTGGATTTACCAATATGCTCAAGGATGAGACGAAACTGGAGCAAATGCGTAATATGTATGATTTATTTTCACGTGTCCCAACATGCTTGGATCATCTTCGGGACGCATTGAGTGAAAGAGTCAAAGCAGATGGCAAGAGTCTGATTTCTGATCAGGAAAAGGGCGTCTCGGACCTTTCTGTTTTTGTACGTGGGGTTCTCAAAATGAGAGAACGATATATACTCATTGTAGATCATGCCTTTCGAGGTGAAAGAAAGGCTGTAAAACGACTGAAAGAAAGCTTTGAAGACTTTCTCAATGGTGATGCTCGTGCGGCTTCTTGTTTGGCTGTGTATGTCGATGAGCTTTTACGGGTTGGTCTGAAAGGTGCTACCGAAACAGAAATCAACAACGAGTTGCAGAAAGTTATCATTATATTCCGGTACCTCAATGATAAGGATGTGTTTGAAACTTACTATAAACAGCATCTTGCAAAGCGCTTGTTGGCTGGAAAATCAGTGAGTGATGAAGCAGAACGTGCCATGGTTAGCCTACTGAAATCTGAATGTGGTTATCAATTCACTAGCAAGTTAGAGGGGATGTTCAACGATATGTGGATATCTAAAGATACCCGTGAATCATATAATACCTTTAAACGAAATCAGCAAGGAGCATCATCGCCTTCTGTCAAATCCATCGATATTGAAGTGGATGTTTTAACTGCTGGGTATTGGCCCTCACACAATGTCCCTGTGTGTGATTTACCACCCAGTCTACAGGAATCGATTAATGAGTTTTCCATGTTTTACCTACAAAAGTATACGGGTAGAAAATTATCTTGGCAATCATCCACAGGTAGTGCTGAAATATCTGCGACTTTCGGCACAGAACCAGGATCATATAGACGTTATGATTTATGTGTTTCAACATATCAAATGTGTATTCTGATGCTCTTCAACGATAAGAAAACGCTAACTTTGGGTGAAATCCGATCAGCTACTCGTATTCCTGATATGGAACTCCGTAGGCATTTAATTTCCCTTTGCACTCCCAAACATCGCATTCTTCGTAAAGGTAGTAAAGGCAAGGGTATTTCCAGTGACAATGATATATTCTCATTCAATGATGAGTATACAAGTAAATTGAAGCGTGTAAAGATTCCCCTTGTAAGCATGAAAGAGGCAGTTTCTTCCAATGCTCAAGATGGGGATGTAGGTCCAGAGGAAGAAAATAACATGGAAGGTGCAACTGCGTCGACTGTCACTGCTATTCCCTCCCAAGTAGATGAAGATCGTCGACACATGGTAGAAGCATCAGCAGTTCGGATTATGAAAGCTCGTAAAACAATGCATCACAATGACTTAATTGCCGAAATCACCAGACAGCTGAGTGTAAGATTCGTTCCCAGTCCATTGTTCATAAAGAAACGAATAGAAAGTCTTATTGAGCGAGAATATTTAGATAGATCTGAAGATGATCGCAGAGTCTACAATTATGTTGCTTGAGTAAAAAATTTATGATAAAGTAGTACGGCAAGTTGTGAATAATGACTTATCCTATCAGATATATACCATCAATATACTGTACTGCAGTTATGGTCGAACGATAAGTACCGTAGTACGTGTTACGAAACGACAAGATGGTATATACCATGGTCATAGTATTATATATTGGGACAAAGGATGGGGAGAGAAAAAAAAATTCATCTTGGATTGATATACTAACGTTGATATGAAATAGTATAATCTTACAAATCATCACATGCTAAAATAACAACATGACCCAGTTTAATCACATCCTCCGAGTCCATCGATAATGAAGACGAAGACGACATTTGATTTACACTCTGATCCCATAATGAAGTACGATTTTTGATCCTTTCAGTATCTTCACATTCAACACGTGGTCGAATTTCAGCATCGGATAGAACAATTCTCCAATTCCCTCCGATTCGATTGTAGTATTGTAATTTTCCATATAATAAACCAGCAGGAGGAGGTGGTGAAGGAACTTTGGTTTTGATAGTTGATGTATTATTATGTAGAGTTGAAGATGTAGGTATTGTTGTACTATCTTCAATATCCCATGAAATTTCATGAATGGATTCCAAGTATCTCTTGATAAGAATTTCTTTCATGGTATTATCAAAGATGAATGGTTTCATGTACAGGTCATGATCATCATCATTATCATCCTGGGATAGATTCACTTCATCTTCCTTCACAAGGTCTGTCATAGCCAACTCAAGACATCGAGCCAGTGATCCTACTCTGGAAATACTCTCCAACACATCGCTAGGAGCTTTGATTGGCCTTGTAGGGAAAGACATGGTATCCAAAAACGAGGAGACTTGAAAATTAGATTCTATTTTTAAAA
>Ga0169931_10001910_pt1 | contig 34290 bp, 32 predicted proteins | sample Kivu_15m_20L_FD_129675 | JGI IMG/M metagenome (GOLD analysis project Ga0169931, IMG submission 129675) | Freshwater microbial communities from Lake Kivu, Western Province, Rwanda to study Microbial Dark Matter (Phase II) - Kivu_15m_20L... | ecosystem: Environmental > Aquatic > Freshwater > Lake...
ATAACTAAAAGCTCAAAATCCTTAAAAGTCTGATTCTCCAAAGACTGAATGGTTTCTCCAAGCCAACGCCCACCATTTCTAACCGGAAGCAAAACAGTAGCCCTAACCATAAATAAATAACTTTATACTTCTTTAATTAAGTTGATTTTTGATCAAATCTTCTTGAATCAACAAATCTTTGAATCCTTCTTTAGTTAGCCAAGTAGGATTGTTATTACTGCTATAGGTAAAACCTTGTTCAACTTGTTTCATAGTGTTGTTGTGAAAAAATTTATTTTCAAGAACTGCATTCGAGGTGTAAATTCTATAGTGATTATCAAATTCAAATGTATTTCTAGCGTCATCTTCAGTAATCATCACTTCATGAAGTTTTTCCCCAGGTCTAATTCCAATTATCTTAATTGGAAGACCGGGTGCGACTACACTGGCAACGTCCATCATCCCTAGGCTAGGAATTTTTGGGATGAAGATTTCCCCCCCATTCATCGATCCCATAGAGTCTAAAACAAACTCAACACCTTGTCCAAGGGTAATCCAAAACCTAGTCATTTTTTCGTCAGTTATGGGAATATATTCCCTTTGATCTAAGAAAAAAGGAACCACACTCCCTCTAGAGCCGAGTACATTTCCGTACCGAACAACAGAAAATCTAGTGCTAACACTCGACGAGATATTGTTTGCAAAAATGAATAGTTTATCCGAACAAAGTTTAGTAGCACCATATAAATTGGCAGGGTTAGCTGCCTTATCGCTGCTCAGTGCTATTACCCTTTCGACCCTTCTTTCCGTGCAAGCATTGATGACATTTTCAGCACCGTTTACATTTGTTTTGATTGCTTCTGTGGGATTAAGTTCGGAAGCGGGCACTTGTTTCATGGCTGCCGCATGAACTACGTAGTTGACATTTTCACAACAACGATAAAGCCGCTCATAATCTCGAACATCTCCTAATAAAAATTTTAATCGCGAATCATTGAAGTTTTGCTGCATCTCGAACTGTTTAAGTTCATCCCTACTGAACACGATAACTGATTTGACTTGCTTATCTAATAAAATTCTTTTGACAAATCTTTTGCCAAAAGAGCCTGTTCCTCCGGTGACAAGAACAGTCTTATCTTTTAGATCAATCATTATCTTCCTAACCTTTGTTTAGATAAGTGTAACACCTGCAAGAATTTACTGGCATTTCTTTTGATTACCACACCGAGGATTTACCTATTTTCGGAATATTTTCAAAATGTTTTAAAACTAGAACAATATTTTCAGTTAAATCTCCCGGAAAATCAGGCAAAATTGAAAGCAATTTTGAATTATCTAATCCCATATTTTTAGGTCGGGGTACACTGAAACCTAGTGACTCATAATCTAATTTATCTATAATTGGAGTTTTCAGCTTAAGTTCTTTTGCTAAGACTTGAGCAAATGAGAATTTTGAAACATTGTTATTTCCAGAAATATTTATAATTCCATTGTAATCCAAACCTATTAATTTAGAAATTGCTTCTATCAAAATAGGAAGCGAAATAGGTGTGTAGAAAATATCAGTTATTCCTGAATAACGTAAACCACTAGTCAAACGATGATGCAGAGCTTGGAAGGAGTTCTGTAAAACTTCTGGGGCGAAACCAAAAAAATTTGTTCTTATAATCAAGCTTGAGGGATTGTTTTTCATAAACTCGTCTACCCTTATTTTTGAAAATCCATACTGGTTTATGGGCACAGGGCGCACTAGTTCATTTCGTAATTCTAAATAATGACTTTCAAAATGGTCAGTTGAAATTTGAATAAATTTTATTTTGTTTGAGTTGGCAATATCAAACAAGTTTAGAGCTAATTCGGTGTTAACTTTATTACATTCCACGGGAAATTCTTGACAAAAATTTACATTTGTAATTGCCGCAGAATTGATTATCACATCTGGTTTTATATCTCTAATTAAGCCTAATACTTCATTTGAATGATTTAAATTCATTGAAATGAAAGTATTTTCATGGAAAAGATGTCTATCAGATTTACTAACAATTATATTCTCATATTTGTAATTAGAATAGCGAGTCCAATTAAAGGCAAACTTTCCGCCACCTGTGACTAAAATTTTTAGTTTTTTCATAATCTATTTGTTAACCATTTAGAGGGAATAAATCTAAAAAAATGAAGTATCTCGTAGTAAGTAAGATATAGCAATGAAAGAATATTTCCTAACAAAATGTAAAACATTTTTGGATTAAAAGAGATAAAAAACTTAAAAATGACTAAAGTAAATGACAAAAAGAAATTTATATAAAACCAAAATTTTGATAATTCCTCATGTTGCTCGACAAAATATAATCTATTTAAATTTGAGCTCAAGGTCCGATTTAAAAAACGCTTGTTTGGTATTTGGCGTCCGCTGATTTCAATTCGAAGATCACTGTTAGTTACTAGTTGATATTTTTTTCCAATAGGATAGGAAAAAATTAAATCTTCAGCAGCAGAATACGATCCACTCATTTCGGCGTGATGGAACTCCAGAAAGATAGAATTCTTCCATATGCTGGCTCCGTTCAGCCATTGTGTTGAAGAAAACTTATTTAGATCTTGATAGGGAATCCCAATACCACTCTTTAGTACTTTTCCTCCATTAGTGGAATAATTCTGCAACATTTTGCGCAAGACAATAAATTTAGGTGGGATAATTTGATGATTTGTTATTGTAACTCCCATACCCACTACTTTTTCATTCATTTGCGAAAAGCTTGTGCAACATTCATTTATAAATTGAGAATCTAAAATTGCATAGTCATCTAAGAATAAAACTAGCTCATGGTTCCTAAAAACTTTGTGCAAAGCTTTTTGGCGTTGAGAATATTGCCCTGGTTTATCCACATGTTCATGCAAAATGTTAAGCCTTGATTTATATTGAATTATAATATCCTCTATTAAATCTCCAGAGGAGACTATTGAAACGGTATTTGGATGTTTACTGTTCAAGCTAATACTCTTTAGAGCTGTTTGTAAACCTCTTCTGTTGTTGTAAGTAGCAATAACAATTGCTAGTCGATTTAACACCTATACTCCCAGAAATATTGATGAATAATTTTAATTAACCTAAGATATAGTGTACAGTATCAAGGATTTAACAATATGTCATGCTTATTTTTCTTGAAACTCATAAAAACGTTACTAAAGTCAGCAGTTTAATTCACAGTTAAGTATTTATACTTCTTTATCCACGATATTATCTACAAATTAGAAAATTTGAGCTTCAGTGCTGATTCTGAAAATCATCAATAAGATTAGAAGTGATTGCTAGGTGTTTCTTGAGAGTCTTATATAGTACAGGTCAATATTAGGTTTAACAAAATCTTATATACCTTCACTTGAATTTATGACTTCACTTTTTATATAAGTTTAACTAAATAATTTTAATAAAGATAGACTTGGAAAAAGCCTTACAAATGCTCATAACAGAGAAACATAAAACTTTAGTGCTTATTAATGCTAGTATTTTACTTTGTAGAATTATTCTACTATCTATAGTATGAAGAAGTTTTATCTTTATTATAATCAAAACACTTTAAGGAAGCTGTTTATAGAAAAATCCTTTACACGCGATGGGATAACAGTTAACCTGATATCAATTAACTAAAAATATAGATTTTTAATGCATTTAAATCTTGGTGGCAGATGTCATTTTAGTATCTATATATAGTGTGCCTATTTAGAGATTAAATCTGTTGCTGATATCGTCAAATTCAAAGGGATGGTTAAAATGAGTGAATTAGACAAAATTTTAGTTGTTGTGGCGCATCCAGATGACGAGATTTTGGGCGCGGGAGGCCTATTCAGTCATTTTAAGGATTCTTGTGATGTTCGAATCGTTTTTTTGGCTGAAGGTTCAAGTGCGAGATTTTCTGACAGGAAGCGAAGCAGTAAGGAAATTGCAGCAGCAATAAGAGAAAGAGAGCAATCCGCTCTGGAAGCGGCCGGTTTGTTTAACATAAAGAGTCTTTTTTTTAATCAATTAGTTTGTGGCAGCCTAAACTCAATTCCTTTAATTGATATTAATCATTTAGTTCAGCACCACATCGAGACGTTTAAACCTACAAAGATTTTTACTCATTATCAATTTGACAATCATGAGGATCACAGAATTGTTTTTAGGAGCGTTATGTCAGTCGCGAGACCCTTGGCAAACTCAAGTGTGAAAGATGTATATAGCATAGAAATTCCATCTTCTACGAATTTTACATCGGATCCAATTTTTTCACCAAATGTATTTTTAGAAATTACAGAGAATGACTTAAGTAATAAAATAAAAGCTTTGGAATGCTATAAGAGCGAAATTAGACCCTATCCATTTCCGCGGTCACGAGAGGCATTAATAGCTACAGCTAAGTTCAGAGGTATGCAGATCGGTAAGCATTTTGCTGAGGCGTACCAGATTGTGCGAGGGGAATTAAGATAAGATTGTTGGAGTTCTTCATGAAATTTTCTTGAGACTTTGGACTCTAATTTAATTAAAGTAATTTAAAGAAATAGGTAGTTTTGCTACTTAATTGGTTCGATATGCCATTAATCAGTTTTGAACGTTCCTTAGAATTAGATGGGTAATTAAGCTGATCTTACTTTTATTTAATTGTTCTTTGTGATTATATAATTTCCTAAGGCCAATACATCTAATCCAGTACTAAAAAAACAACGCAAGGCATCAGCAGGAGAGTCAACTATTGGTTCCCCTTGAACGTTAAAAGATGTATTTATTAAAACTGGGTGTCCAGATTTCTTTCCAAAAGTTTCTAGAAGAGAGTGAAATGCAGGGTTGTGTTCCTTTTCCACCGATTGAGGCCTTGCTGTGCCATCTATGTGAACTACTCCTGGAATAATTTGATGAAATTGTTGGATTACAGGGAAAGCTAAAATCATAAAAGGACTTTTAGCGGTCTTGCCAAAATACGTTTCATAACTTTCAGCAGTTAAAGATGGGCAGAAAGGTCTCCAATCCTCGCGATGTTTAACTTCTAAATTAAGCTTGTCTTTCATATTCTTGTGTAAAGGATTTGCCAAAATCGACCTATTCCCAAGGGCCCTTGCCCCAAATTCCGATTTACCTTGAAACCAACCTACTAATTTACCTTCAACGAGGTAGTTTGAAATAATTTCTGAGAGATTTTCGACTTTAGTATATTTGACTTTTGATTTGATTAGTAAAGTCTCTATTTCTTCATCACAATATTCAGATCCGTAATAACAATGATTTAGTTCTTCAAAAGAATTAATACCGTTTTCAAGAGCAACCAATATTGCAGCCCCGATGGAGGTACCATTATCTGAAGAGGCTGGTTGAACAAAGATATTTTTGACTTCTGGTCTTACTGCTATTTTGCCATTCATTTTACAATTCATTGCAACACCGCCGGCTAGGCAAATATTTCTAGATTTAGTTAGAGAAATTAGCTTCAGAATTAATTCAGTCACTATTTCTTCTAATTTAAACTGTACATTAAAAGCAATATCTTTGTGATATTGAGTAATTTGATCTCTAGCTAGCCGCGGTGGACCAAATAGTGTCACTAAATCATCTGTGAAAATACTATTGTAAGTTCTCTCACCTACAAATCTCATTCTTAAATTCACTTTAATGTCTGCCGTTTCAGGATCAAAAGCGATGACTTGTTGTAATTTTTTCTGCATCTCGGCTGAATATTCTCCGTAAGGAGCTAGCCCCATCAATTTTCCTTCTTCCGAATTAGACTTGAAACCCAAGAATTCTGTAAATGTCGCATAAAATCCGCCTATGGAATTTGGTAATTCAGACTTCCAAAGCAAAGATAAATTCGTATCACTTCCCATCCACATGCTTGTGGTTATTTCTTCGCCGCTTCCGTCAATGCAAAGCACACCTGATTCCTTGAAACCAGACTGAAAGTAGACACTCGCTGCATGGCATTTATGGTGATTTAAGAATTCAATTTTTTTAGTATCTAACTTAATTCCTAATTTGGCCAGACCAAATTTTAAATCGTGCCTAATTCTATCGGGATTAAAATTTGACAAAAGTCTTGACTCATAATTTAGGTCATAGGTTTGATCAAAGGATTCATAGGGTGCACGCATTTTCTTGGAAAAATCTGGCCAGTTTTCTACGTAATTTACACAGTCCCAAGCAAATCCAATTTTCTCAATTTGCTCTATTTCAATACCTTCATGATCTAAACAAAACTTTATGGATTTTATTGGCAGTAGGGAAGGAGCATTTTTAATTCGCGTGAACCGCTCCTCTTCAGCCATGGCAACCATAACTCCATCTTTTAAAAGAGCAGCTGAAGGATTTGGACCCTGTCCACCAAAAATACCCATAAAGTAGGTCATATATTTATTATATTACGGTTACTAGAAATTATAGACTTCTGAACGTAACGCGATGTTTGAATCAGCATTTCATTTTTAAGACATAAACTTGACTAAATGGTGGAACCTCATGCTTGTTATAGAAGCGTCTAGATAAAGTCAAATTGGACGATGATATTAGACTTGTCACATTTTCATCTGATAGATACTTGTTATTTACACCCAAGAGAGCGACGGAACTGTTTATCATTAATCTTGGAATTTGGGATAAGAATTTTTCAACTATTGCACCTCCATCCTGACCCCCAAAGCCAGCGCTGTATTCAGATGAATTCCTATCAATCCCAATTGTCATTAAGTCTTTGTGAGAAACGTATGGGGGATTCATGAAGATCAGATCAAATTTCCCATCAATGTTTTTTGAGATATCTGAAACTACAAACGAGATTAAATTACCCTTACCCTCAATTTTATACTTTGCTCCACTTTTTAAGAAGTTCTCATTTATATCAGCCGCAGTAATACAAAGATTTTTTTTGGATTTGGCTATAAATCTACTTAGCGTGGCAGAGGGTCCGGTTCCTATCTCTAGAATCTTCATTCCATCAAGAACAAATTCGATTAACGGAGATTTTAAAGAAACAGTTGTGTTATCCCAGAAGTAATATTCCTGTAACGATTCTTTACTAAATTTGATGCCAAATATTTTCTTTGCTACCCTTGCATTTTGTCGAACTCTTCGAAGTTCTTTAAATGGAGTTTTTGAATATCTCAATAATAATTTCTTATCACTTTTTTTACTATTTCGATAAAATCTCTGAATCACGGTCTTAAACGTCCTCTTTTGTCTATTATCTATTTGGAATACTACACCACAATAATTTAAGTTAGCCTAGGAATACCAACAATCACTATATTTTGGTTACTACTAATGAATTTATAAGTAAATTACGTTGGCATTCACTTTTGATGCTATTGGTACAATTCAGTCGCTTTAAAGAACAATACAATTGGCGCTACATTAATGACTTATTGTGGACAGATTGATCCTCTGAAATTTAGAAATTTGAATAAATATTGTTAAAAAATGAAGTCTTCAAGACCTATCTCAGGTATTCTAATGCTAATGTCATATCAATTACTCTTAAAATTTCTTCAATATTTTAGAAAAAGGTGAAGAAATATTATTGGAAAACAATTAGTGCATCTATTTCTTTATTTAAGTGGGTCTGGCTGAGAGACAATGGACTATTAAATTTGGTGCGCCCGAAGGGATTTGAACCCCTAACCTTCTGATCCGTAGTCAGATGCTCTATCCGTTGAGCTACGGGCGCAATTATTAGATATCTTAGTGCCTTCGTTGTATTTTCCAAAATGGCTTAGGAGATTGATAAATTGTGCACGTTAAAATATTGGTGCTCAATATTATTAGGAAAATCAACGTTTAATTCAATTCCTTATACCTCTTAACTTTATAGAAATGTAGAATAGCTCATGAATTAAGTTAAAAAGGTTTATTAGTTTGAAGTTTTGGCTTTTAATATCATTCCATTTTAGTAGTGGTTCCTCCCAAATAATGAGAGATTTATTCATTAATTGATTAAAGCGTATAAGAATCTCTAGATCAACAAACCACCTTGTTTTAAACGCAGAGTCAAAGACTTTTGAAAATTCTGAAGTGTTTAAAAAAATTTTAAATCCACATTGGGAATCATAGGGCAGATCCGGATAACTCAAGCCTAGGATAGTCATGACAATTCTTGAATAAATATGCCTTGTAAAGGTTCTTTTGACGTATCTACCTTTCAGATTGACTCTAGAAGCCCAAATTGAATCAACTTTTTTTCCTTCGGATAAAAATCTCTCAAATATTTCATTGAGTCGTTTTATTTCACCAGGGGCAATGGCTGCATCAAAATCTAGATATCCAATTTTCTTTATTTCCGATACACCATATTCCAACGTTTTTTTAATCCCTAATCGAATAGCATTTGCTTTCCCCTCATTTTTTGTCAAATTCATAAAACTACAATTAGCAAAATCTTCAAAAAATTCATGGATAACCTCAACCCTATCTGTAGAATTATCGTTTACAAATAGGAAATCAATATCCAAATTACTATTGACAATATTTTTCCAATGTATAGGGTCAAATCGTTTAGTCTCATTGAAAAAAGGGACTATTAAAAATGTCTTTATCTCATTTTCCTTTCATTTCTATGTGATATACATCAAAAAGTCTAAAATTCCAGGTTAAAAATTTTAAGGGGTACCTATGATGCCTAATTCGTGATCCCTTAAAAACTTCATAAATTAAAATGTTGCAATAAATCCACATATTACGATGTTCTTGATAGTGAATAGATTTATGATCTAACCCTAACTTCTTAGCTTTTCTGGAGGTCACCAAGATTCTAAAAAGTCTTAAGACCATTCCAGGCTCTGTAGGCACAAAAATAGTTAAACATCCACTGCTTCTTACCACTCTTTTCCAATTGATTAATGCCTTTTCAGGATTTGCCAGATGTACTAATATACAGGTTGCAATTAATCGATCAACTGAATTTGATTTAATTTCAGCTAGATCTTCAGCATTAGAATTTATTCGAAACAATTCTTGATCATTATGAATTTTTGTATTACCATTCTTGATCCTTAGATCAGTTTCAATGTAGTTCCCATATTGGTGTTTTACAAAAGGCCTGTGTTCACCTTGCCCAGCACCAACCTCTAAAACAGAATCATAACGAACATTTTTTTTATAGGGGAATTCAATAATTCGGTGGACAATTCTTGCAAATAACCCAATAATTCCATTTCCAAAGATATCTTCATAATAGTTAAGATAGAAATCATTAATTTTGTCCATTTGAAAAGTATACTGGGGTTATTATTGGGTGTCCACAAGGCCTGAAATTGTAGTTATTTTGTTAATAATAAAACCATAAATTAAAGATTGTAGGAAATTTAGTCAAACGTTCTGGCAGAGAGAAGGTATTACTAGGACATTTCGACTGAATTAAGAATTAAACTTAATATCAAAAAACATAACAAGCAAACCGAAAAATCTGTACCAGAATTGATCGAAAATTTAATTATTTTGTTAAAAAGATCAATCCTATAAAAGCTAAATTAGAGCGCATTAGCGTAGATGAATGCCAAGCTAAATCCTAATTGACTCTTTTAGGGTAAAGTATCCTATGACTTATGGTAATTAACATAATAATTATGATAAATTAAGTTATGAAATGTAATCGAATATTTAAGCTGTATTGAAGGAAAGGATGAAATTGATTTCATTTTTAACAAAAAGTTTAAAAAACTTTTTAAGGATAATAAAAGTTGACGAGATCTTCTATTCCGCCAAGGAATTTTGGTTTTGGTATAGACGAGACTTTACGGGCAACTCCCCAAATTTGATAAAAAAACGAATACTAAGGAAATTATCAAATGGCGCAATTTGGATCGAAACAGGAACTTACTATGGGGGTACTGCCCGATACTTAAGTAAATTTTCTTCCAAAGTGTTCACAATAGAGCCCAGCCAAGTTCTTTTCCAAACGGCGATTCGGAAATCCAAAAAGTTTCGGAATATCGAATTTTTAAATGGAACTTCAGAAGAAATGCTTAGTAAAATACTAGATTTGATTCCGACAGGATCGAGGATTAATCTCTGGTTGGACGGTCATTACTCCGAAGGAAATACATACCTTGGGAAAATATCTACGCCGATAAAATCAGAACTCAGCAGTATCGAACTGTGTCGAGGTAAGTTTAAGGACATAACAATTTTTATTGATGATGTGAGATGCTTTAATCCTACGATCGACGCTTACAAAGAATATCCAGATTTAAATTACCTCGTTAATTGGTCTAACAAATATGACTTTGATTGGCATATTGAGCATGATATTTTTATAATGAAGAAAAAATAACCGCGAATTTAATAGCTTTATGCCTGATAGATTTGACCAACAATATCTAATATTGTTGGCACTTGATTTCTTTTTGCAATAAATATTGAACTAATTAAAGTTAATATCAAGTAAAATACTAGTCAGTTTTAGATTAAAAGCAGAATGACATTCTCTCTTATCTAATTTGCTAAGTATTTCTGTAGTAGTTTGACGGATTTTTTATCTCCACTACTTAATCTTAATAGGAAAATACAATAATAAGTGAAATAAACAAAGCGCACTAGAATTTTTTGAAGCGAACTCAAATAAACTTTAAGATATTTACTACTTATGAATTTAACTATTTTATTAATTGCGTATTTACTAAATGTCTTGTTCTTTGAACTAGAATTATTAAGATTATATTGTGGAGCTATCGTATCTAAAAAATAGGATTGCCATTTGATGCCAAAAAAATATTTTAATTTAGATTCGACATCAATATTGTATTTTTCACAAATATAAGCTGCCACTTGCTCTCCTTTGCTGATAAATTGTTCATCAATTCCCAACTCACGCCACTCCAAAAATTGAATAAATCTATTAGGCCAGAGTCTTTTGTCTGATTGTGTATTGGGTGTGAAAAGTTCGGCGTTAAAACTACCAATATTATCTGAGTGCATTTGGCGAAAATTTACAACTTCGTTAATATATTTTATTTTTCCTGAGGCAAGAAGTATCAAACTTGCTAGAACCTCAGTGCGTTTGTGATTCAATGGAACTTTCGCTTGAATTGCACAGCCCCAAGCGTCTGCTAACAGAGATCTGCGCGTTACCCCATAGGTCGTTAACATTGAGTCTTTTTGTTTCGCCCAGGCACTAAATCTATCAATCATATTATCCTGAAGGTAACTAAACTTTACCATGGATTCAAGATGCACTGACATAATTTTACCAAATATTTTATTGTCATGGGTTCGGAAATATATAAATTTTCCAATGACCACAGCAATACTTGGATTAGCTTCAATTTCTTTAACTAGTTTTAATAACTTATTTGCATCGACTAAATCGTCGTCAGCAAGCATTGACACAAATTCGGTTTGAACATAGTTCGAAGCAATATTGATGCACAGTGATATGTCTGTTGCATCCTTAAAATATAGACAAGTAACCTTTGCCTTGAATCTACTTCTATTACTTTCAATTAATTGATCTAGCTCTTTCTGAATTTCGCTAGACGAAGCATCAACTATTAAAATATTAAAAGGATATTCTTGAGATTTTATAATTCTTTCTATGTATTCAATTCTATTTCTATGCGTGATCATTAAAGTGAAATTAGCAATATCAGGTAACGAAACATAATCCTTTACACTAAAGATTCCTTCTTCATGATTAATTCTTAATATTTTTTCAGTGTTGAATGTTGACACCTCATAACAATAACATAAAATAATTAATGAAGGAAGACGTGTACATTTTTATAACTCGACATCAAAAATACCTTGGAAAATTCAAAAGTTTTATAGATCAGTCAAATACTGATGCTGTTTGCCTCTTACTCGTTGAGTTAATTAATTTTTTATTTACCAATTCAAGCAATAAATCTGACGCGGAGGCGGAGGGATTTGAACCCTCGTGGAGGTTTTATCCCCCTCCCACTTAGCAGGCGGGTGCCATGGACCGGGCTAGGCGACGCCTCCCAAATAAATGGAAGTTCCAAACGCATAAAGAAGACTACTTCTACGCGTAAAATCCATTTATATCGAGAGCGGAGGGCGTGGGATTTGAACCCACGAGGAGCGTGAACCCCTTCCGGTTTTCAAGACCGGTGCCATCGGCCACTAGGCGAGCCCTCCTCTGCCATCCTTTCACATTACAATTCAAAGGAGTTAACCATCCCGAATAAATATGTATCAATCACTAAATGAGTTAAAGGAGATTCCTTTTGAATAGAGGAAAATCTGACAAATCTTTATGCAACCTTGATCAAAAGTTTGAGTTACAACGACAAAATTACTGAATGGAACATTGCCAACAAAAATTGAAATAGTGGAAAAGCGCTAGTGTTATTAGTAACTTCAAAACAGTAAAAGGATAAGGAGATGATGCGAAAAGTTACATGAAGGCAATCGAGTTACTAAAGTTTGTAGTGACTCAACCAGATATTGTTTCTATGCAGGATGTAGAAAGTAATTCTTTAACTTAAAATGAGTTTTATACGCTAGCAGGTAATGGCGCTCATCTCTTCAAGTTTTTCATAACTTAGTTGCCCCAAAGGATTCCCAAAAAAGTCAATAGGAATTTGGTTCTGGGGATTAGATAAACTTTGCATAAATTTCAACAAGGATTGTAATAAATCGAAACAATCTGGACTCCTACAAAATTTAATGACAAAACTTTTAAACTACCCTTGATTTACCAATAGAAAATATTCCTTGGCCTATGCTAAAACTTTTGATTTTTTAAAAAAAGTTTAATCTAAGGCAAATTTTGCATTAATAGTTTTGTCTACTTATTAGATTTTAACAGAAAAAACCAATGTTAGTGATTGATACATTTAATTTAGCTTCATAACTGAGGGTAGTGGGTAAAAAGTAATAATCATGAGTACAAACTCATTTTTTGTTGCTCAAAGCCCTAAATTACTTTCTAAAAAAGTATCAGAAAGAAACGATATCATTTGAATTGTCGAAGTTATATCTAAAAATTAACTCAATTATTTAATCTAAAATTCTATTGGACTGATTTCATTTTTGTAGAACAGAGGACAGGGTCATAAAGTTATGCTGATGTAGGTTATTGACTAGAAATGTAGAAGGATTCAAAAATTGGGCAAAATAGTCGACACAGCAATTAAAGATATTTTAAGTATTTATGCAATTAAACGGATACTGGAGGTAATAAGTGGGTCAATAAAAAATCAAAATTTATCTGAAAGTCATTTCTAAAACACAGGATTAACCCTACTCTAATTATTTTCAAAGCAGGTAGTAAATGTGGTACATTAATGATGGAGGTATTATATCGCTTTGGATATCCTATTTGTTAACGCTGACTCATCTGCAGTTGCCTATCAGGGATTAGCAGGAAGATTTTCTGCGATTGAGCCTCCCACTTGGTCATTATTGTTAGCACAAGCTTGTAGAAATAACGGCTCAGAAGTTGCAATTTTGGATTGTTCTGCAGAAGATTTAGATAGTGAAAAAGCAGTTGAGCGGATAGTCAAGGCAAATCCTAAATTAGTGGTGTTCGTTGTCTATGGACAAAACCCAAACTCTGGAACGACGAATATGATAGGAAATACGGAATGTTGCAAACTGCTTAAAGAAGTTTCTCCAAATATAAAAACTTGCTTTGTAGGTTCTCACACAAGCGCACTTCCAAGGGAAGTTTTAGCACTTTCATATGTCGATTTTATTCTACAAAATGAAGGAGTTTATGCTCTTCAAAATTTAATTCTAACTGACCTTACGACAGACTTAGATAAAATTAAGGGAATAGGTTACAAATTAGAAGGTAAGCCAAAACTGACAAACCCCGAAATTACAGTTCCTTCAGATCGTATGGACATAGATCTACCGGGATATGCATGGGATTTGCTTCCTTACAAAAGTAAACCTTTAGATTTGTATAGGGCTCATTTTTGGCACGCAGGGTATAATGAAGATAATCGAACACCTTTTGCAGCGATTTATACATCTCTTGGATGCATGTTTAAATGTGATTTTTGCATGATCAATATCGTAAACAGAGTAGATAACAATGATGGAATTGTGGCATCTGACTCAGCCAAAATGCGCTACTGGTCACCTGAATTTATTTTAAATCAGATTGAAATTTTACAAGGTTTTGGAGTAAGTCGGTTAAGAATTTCAGATGAAATGTTTTTCTTAAACCAAAGATATTTCGAACCCTTGTTAAATGGAATAGTAGATAAGAATTTCGATCTTCATATGTGGTCATACACACGCGTAGATACTGTTCGGGAAAGATATCTTGAATTGTTTAGAAAAGCCGGTATTGAATGGCTAGGAGTAGGGATTGAAGCAGGTAGTCGGGAAATTAGGAGGGAAGTATCTAAGGGAACTTTTCAAATAGACGATATTTCAACAGTCATCAAATTAATTCAACATTATGACATTAATGTTGGGGCTAACTATATTTTTGGGTTTCCACACGATAATCATGAAACTATGCAACAAACCTTAGATTTAGCATTAGAACTTAATACTGAGTTCGCAAACTTTTATCCTTGTCAGGCATTACCTGGAAGTTCACTTTATAGAACAGCTATCGAAAAAGGATGGGAACTGCCAGATACTTATGCAGGTTATGCATTTCTTTCATATGAGTCTAAACCTCTTCCTACAATGTTTCTTTCAGCAGCAGAGGTTTTAAAATTTAGAGATCAAGCCTGGGAAACTTATTTCAGCCATGAACCTTATTTGAACCTTGTCGAGCGCAAATTTGGGAAACAACAAAGAATAAATGTCCAAGAGTTAAGTAAGGTAAAACTTAGGCGTAAACTCTTGGAGTTAGCTAATTGAGCGAATTTTAGTGAATAAATATGTAATATTTGATCGAGATGGAACTCTTATTGAACATATTCATTATCTAAAGGATCCAAATTTAGTAAAATTGAAACCTGGAACGGCCGCTGGTATGCAACTACTTTTAATAAACAAATATAAATTTGGAATAATAACTAACCAATCAATCATAAATCGAAAAATTGCAACTGAAAAAGAAGTTGCAGATACAAATAACAAGGTTCAAGATTTTTGTAGCGACTTTAGAGCAAAATTTGATTTTATCTATCACTGCCCCCATACTCCAGAAGAAAATTGCATTTGCAGAAAACCTAAAATCGCGTTAGGAATTCAAGCGATTACCAAATTTAAGATTGACGTCGAAAACAGCTTCTATGTTGGCGACCAATATAGCGATGTAGAATTTGCAAGAAATTTGGGTTTGAATCCGATTCTGATTAATCAGGCTAAATCGGGTAATTTCGGAGAAGATAAGCTTGAATTTTCAGATATTTTTGAAGCTTCCCTATATATTACGAATACGAACTTTTCTGAAATCCAAAACCACAGGAGAAATTTTGAGTAAAATCTTAGTAACAGGCGGCGCAGGTTACATTGGTTCAATACTAGTTCCGCAACTTATCAACGAAGGCCACCAAGTTACCGTAATTGATAATTATATGTATAAACAAAGTAGTTTGTCAGAACTTGTGTTGAACAAGAAATTTAAATTAGAAATTGGAGATGTTCGCGATTTAGAATTGATCAAAAAACATTTGAGTTTAAATGATATTATTATTCCTCTAGCCGCAATAGTGGGCGCTCCGGCATGCAAAAAAAATCCAATTGAAGCAACATCAATTAACAAAGAGTCTATTCTAAAATTATTTAAAAGTGTAAACAGTAATCAGTTAGTTATTATGCCAACAACAAATAGCGCATATGGGAGTGGTAACGAAAATAATTATTGCGATGAAGAATCCCCTCTTAACCCGCTTTCACTTTATGCCAAAGATAAAGTACTTGTTGAGCAGGAATTAACACAGCTGAATAACTGGATTAGTTTTCGCTTGGCCACCGTTTTTGGACTATCTCCAAGAATGAGACTTGATTTATTGGTGAATAACTTCGTATACCGCGCCTTGATTGACAAATTCATCGTGCTGTTTGAAGGTCACTTTAAAAGAAATTACATACACGTAAGAGATGTTACAAACGCCTTTAAGTTTGCAATCGATAACTCGGATAAAATGAATAACAATGTATTTAATGTGGGCTTGAGTGAAGCGAATATTTCTAAAATGGAATTATGCAATGAGATCCGGAAGCTCGTTCCAGATTTTGTTATAAAAGAAGAAGAATTTACGAAGGATCCGGATCAAAGAAATTATATTGTTTCTAATAGAAAAATTGAAAATTTAGGTTTCAAAACTCAAATTAATTTAGAGAATGGATTACAAGAACTCGTTACAGGTATTGAAATCTTTAAGAATTTTCCACACACAAATTTATAAATGATAATAACTAGAACCCCATACAGAGTTTCGCTATTTGGTGGCGGATCTGATTTTCCAGAATGGTATGCAAATAGAATTGGAAAAGTAATCTCATTTACAATAAATAAGTATTGTTATATATCAGCGCGAGAACTACCACCATTTTTTGAGCATAACTATCGAGTTTCATATTCCAAAGTCGAAACTGCAAAAAAATTAGATGAAATAGAACATCCAGCTTTTCGCGAGATTATTCGAAAGTACGGAAATCAACAGAGATTTGAGATTCACCACCATGGCGATTTACCAGCAAAAAGTGGAGTAGGTTCAAGTTCGGCGTTTGCGGTAGGTCTAATTAATGCTATGAGCCAATTCCAAAAAAATGAGTTTACCCAAATTCAAATTGCAAAAGCGGCAATTGAAATGGAACAAGAGGTTTTAAATGAAAAAGTTGGGTCGCAGGATCAAATAGCTTGTTCTTTGGGAGGGGTTAATGAAATCACATTTGGCAAAGGAAATAAATGGAAAAATCAAAAATTGGATTTAAAGATTTCAACGTTAAACAAAATTGAAGATCATTCTGTCTTAATTTTTTCAGGAATTCAAAGAATAAGTTCAAAAATTTCTGAAAGTCTTTTAACCAATTTAAGTAAATCGCATAAGTATATTGAGAGAAATATCGAGTTAGTAGACGAATGCGTAAAAATCCTTACAAGTGGCGGCGATATCCAAACAATCGGGAATTTGCTCAAAGAGAATTGGACATTAAAAAAGTTATCAAATCCAATGGCTTCAAATAGTTTCATTGATGATTTTTTTGCGAAAGCCTTAAAATCAGGGGCTCTTGGAGGTAAAATTCTAGGGGCAGGTGGAGGCGGTTTTAGTCTTTTTTGGGTCAAGCCCGAGAATCGCGCTCGATTTCTAAAGGAATTCAGTTTAGGTGTTGAAGTACCTTTTAGGATTGATAATCAAGGGACAACATGTGTTTTGAATTCAGACTTAGCGTTCCGGTCAGTGGGTAACGTATGATAAAGAATTTGAATTGGCCACTCATGCAAAATAATATTTCAAAATCCGATTTGAACGCGTTAATAAAATACTTGTCAAGTGAAAATCCAAGATTAACCCATGGAAACAAAGTCTTAGAGTTTGAAAATGCCTGGAATTTGTGGCTAGATTCTAAGTACTCAGTCATGCTGAATTCTGGATCCTCGGCAAATGACTTAACAATGCTTGCCGTAAGAGAACTCCTTGGACCTGGCGAAATAATTGTTCCTCCATTAACTTGGGTTTCGGATGTTGCTTCGGTTATACACGCAGGTCATACACCCGTTTTTGTTGATATTGATAAGGATTCTTTGGCCATAAGGACAGATCGGGTATTAGAAGCTATAACCAAAAAGACTAAAGCGGTGTTCTTAACTCACGTCTTAGGATTTAATGGCTTAACAGATCAACTTATACAAGAATTGAATCGAAGAAATATTTTACTTTTAGAAGATGTTTGTGAATCTCATGGCGCTAAACATAATGGAAGAAAAGTCGGAACCTTTGGTTTTGCTTCAAATTTTTCATACTATTATGCTCACCACATGACCACCATAGAGGGTGGAATGGTGTCTACTAATGATTCAAACTTTTATGAAAGTATTCGTATGATGCGTTCACATGGACTTCTGAGAGAGTCCACGGATTTGGAATTTAAATCAGAACAACAATTAAAGCACCCAGATTTAAATAAGGAGTTCATATTTATGAGTATTGGTCACAATATGCGACCAACTGAAATAAATGGAATTTTAGGAATTGAACAACTTACAAAATTAAGTCACAATGTTGAAGTACGCAATTCAAATTTTGAAATTTTTCTATCAAATTTAGATAGCAATTTGTATAAAACAGACTTTAAAGTAGAGGGTTGTTCAAATTATGCATTTACTTTAGTTCTAAATAAAGCCGATTTTCGGAGGAGAGATAAAATTGAGGAAGTCCTCAAAAAATGTAGCGTAGAATTCAGAAGAGGTTTATCTGGCGGAGGAAATCAAATACGACAACCATATTTAAAGAATCGTATAGAACTTCCAAATTTAAAGCATTTTCAGAATGTAGAGCACATTCATAATTTTTCATGGTACATAGGTAACTATCCGGAACTAGATACAAGTAAAATACCAGAATTAACAAACATACTGAATACCATCTGATGTTAAGAAATCAATTACTTTTAGGCGATAGTCGTGACTGGGAATTAATTGTGAAATGGAAAATTTGATTCATGTCGAATGAGGAATTATCCATTAACTATGTTATAAAACCTTGGGGACACGAATACAGACTAAATCTAAGTGATTATCTCTGCATAACTTTTTTGATAATTAATTCAGGCAGTAGGACGTCATTACATTGTCACCCTGAGAAATTAACTTCACTCGTGTGCATCAACGGCGAAGGTAGAATTAACTTCCTCAATAATTCAATCAAATTTGGCAAAATGAATTCATTTATTGTGCGAACTGGACTATTTCATCAAATTGAAAATATTTCAAACGAAAAATTATTAGTTTTAGAATTTGAAAACCCAAATGATAAAGATGATCTAATAAGATTTTCCGATGATTTTGGCAGACAAAATCAACCCTATGAAAATGGGAAACAAATATCAGACTTGAATCAAGGTATGGAAATAGAATTCCTCAAATCATTTGGCAAATTAAATGAATGGGTCTATGAAAACGTGACTTTTAAAAGACTGGGAGTAGACGATTTATCTAGTACTAAAATTAGCGAAACATCAATATTTTCTGTGATGAGAGGAAGAATTTTTGAAAGCAATAGCGACAAAACAATATTAAGACCTGGGGATTCAATTAATGGTCTAACGTTAAACAAAATATTAGAGTCATTTCAGTGTTCACTAGATTTTGAAGTCTTAAGTGTAATTGATAAAGTAAGTAACGAGTAATGAATACGGAAAAGATATTTGCTTCAAATATGTTAAAGATATATGAAAAAATGTTTTTTTGTAGGGAATTTGAATTAAAAGTTGTCGAAGCACACAAATCAGGACAAATAAATATCCCAATATACTTATCTATCGGACAGGAATCTATTCCTTCTACAATTTCAACTTTTTTCGATACAGGAATTCCAATATTTGCCCAACATAGAGCTCATTCTTACTTTCTTTCATTTGGAGGTGATCCGATGCACCTGGTTGGTGAACTAAAATCTTCAACTAACATTTGGTCTAAGGGCTCTGGTGGTTCGGCTTCTATCTCATCAAAATCTATCCAAATGTTTGGACACAGTGGATTGATGGGAGATCAAGTACCGATTGCTGTCGGTTATTGTTTGTCTACAAATTCGCCGGTTTTATCTGTCGTAGGAGATGCTTCACTTGAGGAAGATTATGTCATCTCGGCTTTTATGTACGCAATTTCAAAGAATTTACCCTTTTTATTTATTTGCGAGGATAACAATCTTTCAATATTAACACCCAAAATTGATAGAAGAAATTGGGAATTTACGCCAGTAGTAAAAGCGATGGGTGGGTTAGCCTTCGATGTCGATGATAATCCCGCATCAATTTGGGAAAGCCTAAGCCAATGGGAAAAAGATCGCCCAATGTTTATAAATATAAGAACTAATCGTCATTATTGGCACGCTGGAAGTGGCGAAGATGCGAAACCAGCTGAAGATAGACTTAAACTATTCCGAAATTATGTAGAAACAATTTATGATTTAAGAGATATTGAAGCTATTGAAAAAAAAGCAATAATGAATGTGGGATCACTTTGGGAATAACATTAGGAAATTTTATTGCCAAAAAAACGGCTGATTTAATGAATGAAGCGGATGCTATAGTTTTGGGTCAATGTTTGACGGCAGTCGGATGGGTAGCGGGCACTGTTCCATCATGGGTAAACAAAAAAAATATTATTGAATTATCAATGGCTGATGTTGCAAATGGTGGAATTGCTGTAGGAGCTGCTCTAAACCAGAATAAACCTGTCATTTATGTTGTTAGATATCAAGGATTTCTATGGTACAACGCAATTTCAATTGTAAATTATGCTGCAAAAAGTAAAGAAATGTTTGATATTGGTTGCCCGCTTTTAGTTCGCGCCATTGCGATGGAAGGTGCAATCGGGCCAGTCGCAGGTAATAGTCAACACTCTCTTGTACTTAGGATGCCAGGTATAAATGTCTTTGAACCAATGACTGTAAATGAATGGGAATTTTCTTGGGACTATCATCAATCTCAAAGAGATTTACCAACCATTATTTTTGAACATAGATTAAGTTATAATAACGAAGAGGAATTTAGTAATATTTTACGTGATAAATCTAGATTAACTATTGTCTCAATTAGCGCCGCACGTCTAGCAATGGTTGAATCCACACAGAAACTAGATGCAGAAAATTACCAATGTGATTATTTTCATCTTTTTAAATTGTCTCCTTTAGTGTGGCCGGAAGATTTAATAAACTCGGTTAAAGAAACCAAAAAGTTATTGATTTTGGATTCAGACTATGATGATTTTGGCATCGCTGAATCCCTAGCTTTTAAATTTTCAAAATTGGTTGAATGTGAGACATTTGTTATGGGATTGAAGCGAAAATCTGCAGGCTTTTCAAGAATTACCGACAATTTAACTCCCAACGCAGATATGATAGTGTCGAAAGTCAAAGAAATTTTAGGTTAGCCTAACAAGTAAGGACAAAAATGCCTAAAGCACTGGTTATCACATGGAGTGGGTTCCAAGATCAAGAAGTTGTTTATCCATATTACCGTCTATTGGGAGCTGGATTCGAAACAACAATAGTAGGCGATCGCAAAGATTCTAATGGACGATTTTTTGGCATCCTTGGGGTTAACATGCCTTGCCACGTTCTTATTGAAGATTTCAAGAAAGATATTTCAAAATATCAATCAGAATACGATTTATTGGTGTTACCCGGAGGTGTTAAATCACTTGAAAAATTGCGTCAAGAGCAAGAAATTTTAAACTTTATCCACTCTTGGGATAAAGACGGGAAAATAATTAGTTCAACCTGCCACGGAGCGCAATTACTTATTTCAGCTAAAGTTGTAAAGGGTAGGAGTATCTCTGGCTACTATTCATTAAAAGACGACATTGAAAATGCCGGAGCGAATTATTCAAAAGAACCTGTAGTTGTTGATAAAAACATAATCTCCTCCCCACATTACGATTTCATGGGGGCTTGGATGGAAACGACAATTTCAGAGTTCAATAAGTCACTAGAGAAATGATCAAATAGACGGCTTATGGCAATGGGAGAAATTGAATTAAAAATAAAGAAATTGGGGCTAACACTTCCCGAGGCACCAAAACCGGTAGCCGCCTACATACCAGCAAAGCAAACAGGAAAATTAGTATTTACGGCCGGCCAACTTCCAATGGTAAATGGTGAATTAATTTCTAAAGGCTTACTAGGCCAAGATGTTGAAATTGAAGAAGCAAATAAAGCAGCAAGAATTTGTACTTTAAATGCCTTAGCAGCAATAAAGGGTGTTATTGGAGATCTTGATCGCATTAAACAAATAGTTAGAGTAGTTGGATACGTAGCGAGTGTTCCCACCTTTACCCAACAACCAGCCGTAGTAAATGGAGCTAGCGAATTACTTTTAGAGATTTTTGGAGAAAACGGTAAACATGCTCGTTCAGCCGTGGGAATGGCAGTATTACCTTTGAATGCTTCGGTAGAAATTGAACTAACTGTAGAAGTTGAATAAATAGTTAAAGTGAAGTCAAAAATACATAAAATTCCAAAACCTAAAATACTCTTCACTGATTTTGATGGCTGCCTAACCGATGATCGTGTTTGGTTAAATCAAGATGGTGAAGAATTTGTGGCCGCTAACAGAAAAGATGGATTAGCGGTTAAGAGGCTAAAAGATCTTGGAATTCAAGTAGTTATAACAAGTACTGAAACTAATAAAGTTGTATTGGCCAGAGGTAACAAAATGGGAGTCGAAGTGCTTCAAGGATTAGCCGATAAGGCTGAATCAATTGACCAATACTTAAAGCAAAAGAATCTATCTTGGAACGATGTTTGGTATATAGGAAACGATGTAAATGATCTTGGAGCAATAAGAAAAGCAAAATTTAGTATTTGTCCACATGATGCGGTTAAAGCGGTAAAAAAAGAAGTGGATTTGAAGCTTAAAACAAAAGGAGGATACGGAGTTCTTTCAGAACTCGCTACTCTTCTTGAGTCTTAAATAATTAGTTAAAGTCATACCAATTCTTGAACTAGTTCCAACATAATTCCTTCAGGGCCTCTTACGAATACAACTTTGACCTTCTTATTTGGAGAGTTTTTAATATCTGAGATGGTTTGGTAATCAAGTTTTCTTAAGATATCTACTAATTCATCTAAGTTATTCACAGTCAAAGCAATGTGAGTAAGCCCAGTTGTTTTTAAGTCTCCAGACCAAGAGTTTTCAACCTGATAGTTGTCAAACTTTAGCAATTCGATGATAAATCCTTTTGAATCAATCAATTTAACTGTTGTAAGGCTTGGATCTTTAATGGCAAGTAATTCATCTATGTAGGGAGATTCCTCTACTGCTTCAATGTGCAGTTTAAAACCCAGAGTGTTAATCCAAAAGTCTCTTGTTTTTTCTAAGTCATTAACCACTATGCCCACATGGCGCGTTGTGTTACTTATGACCAATCACCTCAAGTGTTGCTTCTTCAAAGACACTCATTGCTTCAACAAGTGCTTCATCGGTGATCGTTAGGGGTGGACCTAGCTTTATAGATTCTCTTCCAGTGTGGACAACTAGTAATCCTTTTTGCATACACTTTTCTGAAATCTGACTAGCTAATTCATTCTTTGAAAAATTATTGAAGTCATTGAAGATTATCGAGGCAATTAGCCCTTCGCCGTAGTAATTGTTGATAACTTCTGGTAATTTGTTTTTAAGATCCTTAAGCGATTTTTTAAGTGCCTCGCCTTTTCGAGCAGTTTCAGCAACAATGTTTTTTGATTCTAATTCCTCTAATACTGCTAATCCTGCAGCACAAACGAGGGGATTAGCTGAATGAGTTGAACTCATATTTCCCACTTCAGGCAAATCCATGATTTCACTTCGACCAATCACACCAGATAGTGAAACTCCACCACCCATACCTTTGCCACACGCAAATAGATCAGGAGAAACCTCATAGTGTTCAAAACCAAATTTCTTTCCTGTTCGAGCAAATCCTGCTTGCATTTCATCAAAAGCTAAAAGAATAGAGTTTTTTTCAGTGAATTTTTTTATTGCTTTAACAAAAGACTTGGGGTAAAAAAGTGCTCCCCAGCCCTGGAATGTTTCTAACATAAATCCTGCAATATCGGTTTCTAGATTTAAACCTCGTTGTTTAAGAGACTCTAATTGTTTATTAAAGAACTCTTCTCCCTGTTCTTCAGTTACTAGCCATGGGTATGGAAAATTAATGTGGTGAATGTTTGGGTCTTCATAACCAATCCATGCTTTTTGTTCAGCATTTGAAGACATCATTTGAGCACCCATAGTTCTGCCATGCCAGTTGCCATTCAAGGTCACAATTCCTGGTCTTTTCTTGCCAATTTTTTGGCCATACATTCTGATTAGTTTTAAAGTTGCTTCAGTTGCTTCAGTGCCAGCTGAAAGCAAAAATGCTTTACCAAATGGAGGCCCTGCAAATTCAATTAGTTTTTCTAAGTATTTAGCTCTAATCTCACTCATATAGGCATAAGTAGAAACTAAAGGTTTATCGAGCACTTCTTTAATTGCTGTACTTACTCTTTTGTTTCCATGACCAATATTGGCCACAAATATTGTTGACGTGAAATCAATCCATTTATTTCCTGCTATGTCATAAACACTGAAATCTTCTGCCTTATCCCAAATGATGGGAAATTGTCCTTGCATTGATCTTGATTCAGTTTTTTCTAATCGAGCAATGATTTCTTTTGTGCCAGGAGTTGGAATTTGGGTAGCGATTTTTCTGTATTTTGTTTCAACTAAAGCAACTGTTTTGGGTTCTCTTGAGAACATGTAACCGGCCATTATTGGTCTCCAAAAACAGTTTTTAGCAATTGTGGTTGTTTAGTGATTTGCCACTCTAAGTATTCTAGATCCTCTATTGAGTCAACCTCGGTCACAACTGGGGTTTGAAAAGCCAAAATTTTATCGCCATGGAGTTTGTTTTCTTTCAGAATGTAATTTGGGTCTAATACATCAATATAACCATTTGCTACATAAGTTTTAGGAAAAGCTTGTCGAGGAAGATTTGCTTTATCCCCACTTTCTACAGAACCAATTGTTGAAAGAAATCCTTTGTCATTGACTTCAAATGATTTATATGCAGATTCACTCATTTCATGAACTGAGCGAAGTGAAGTTAACTCACCTTTCTTACTGAAAAACATTTCAATTGCTTTATCAAGGATTGAAGGATCTCTTAATGGGGTAGTTGGTCTGATGTGCACCAATGCATCAGGTTTTTCATCAATAACTGACAAGAAGTGTTTAATAACGTCTAAGTCATTTGCTGTGTCTGAGGCTAATTCCTTTGGTCTCAAAAATGGAACAAGAGCTCCAGCTTCTTTACCGATGTTTGCATATATTTCAGAATCAGTTGACAAGTAAACTTGTGAAATACTTTTAGCCTTTAAGGATGACTTTATTGACCACTCTAAGAGTGAGTGATCACCAATATTTTTTATGTTTTTATCTGGGACACCCTTTGAGCCGCTTCGAGCAGTCACCAGTGTATAAATCTTCATTTTGCTTATCAAGACCAATCTAGTTGAATTCATAATATTACCAAGATTGACTAAAGCCCACCCCAGATGGAATTTGTGCTGACTTTTTAATTAATTCATCCAATATTTATTTGAAAACCGATTAAAACAGTCCTTTCCTTAGGGTAAGATTTGTGAGACAAAGAAAATGACAAAACTTAAAAAATTCAACTTCGCCCTGGTTTTATTGGCGGTAGCAATTTATGGTGGCTACTCACTTAGATTGCATGAATTACTGCTAAACAGAGTTCTTGTTTTAGTAGGGGGAGATCTTTCCTGGAATATTTTTGCCATCAAAATAGGTATGCAAGGCAACCTTGATGGAATAAGTGAAATACTTGGCTGGCCTTATGGTTATGGCTTATTTGCTGAACCATTACTGGGAACTGGTCCATTTTATACAGCAATGCTTATTTCAAAAATTTTATTTATTCAAAATATTTTTATTGTTTATATTCTTACAGTAATTTCTGGGATGTTGACAAATACCATTGCCGCCTACTGGATGGTTTCAAAAGAATTTGTTGACAAAAAATACAGTTATCTTTTTGCTTTCTTAATAGGAATTACCCCTTTTGTGTTAATGCGACATATTCAATACACAGAAAAAAGTAAAGTTGTTGAATATTCAGCAGTAAATTTTCTTGAAGAAAATACAAAAAACTGCGGAGTATTACAAGTTCCGGTTGACACTTTCCCTTTGATTCAAGATTTCACATTCTCAAATGGAGATAAATTTGGGTATAACCAAACAATTCCATATTTGTTAAGCAATAACAACAAATGGTCATTGTATGGAATTCCAGGAAATAAATTTTGGCAAAATTACAAAGAGATTCCAACTGAAATTACAATAGAAGCAGCCAATTCCTACAGCAATCAAGGTTTTTGTGCCATTTTATTTGATAAGGATTTTTCTCAATGGCAAATTGATCGACAAGCAGGATTGGACTTCACAGTTGGAAACTGGCCAGGTTTAAGAATGAATTTAGGTTCCCCAGATTTTGATAACGGGCGTTACCAAATTTACCTGTTAAACAAGTAGAACTATCTAGACCTTTTAACTAAACGTTCGAGATCAAGTAACAGTACTGCCCTTGGTTCTAGCTTGATCCACTCTCTTTGAACAAAATCAGCTAAGGCCTTATTAACTGTTTCCCTGGAAGCACCAACCAATTGAGCAAGTTCTTCTTGGGTTAGATCATGTTCAACATAGAAACCATCAGATCTTTTCTCACCGAATTTTTCATTTAAGTCAACTAGGGCTTTGGCAACTCTTCCTGGAACATCAGAGAACACTAAATCAGATAAGTTTTCATTAGTTCTTCTTAATCTTTGAGCTAGAGCTTTTAGTAACGCTTGTCCAACTCCTGGTCGACCTGTTAACCATGGGCCAAGTGCATCATGGCCTAAACCAAGCAAAGTTGTTTCGGTCAAAGCTGTTGCAGTCGCTGTTCTTGGACCTGGATCAAATAAAGATAACTCGCCAAACATTTCTCCAGGTCCAAGAACTGCCAACAAGCTTTCTCGACCATCATTTGAAGTAGTGCCTAGTTTGATTTTTCCATCCACAATCACATAAAGGCGATCTCCAGGATCTCCTTCGGCAAAAACAACTTGGCCTCTGGTGAAATCAATTTCAACCATTGAGGCTCTTAAAGCAACAGATGCTTCCTCATCAAGGGCAAGAAAAAGGGGAGCATTTCTGACTGCTTCTTCCATTGACCCTCTTCTTTTGTCTCTTGTCTTTAATTCTAGTTGACTTATAAGCCGGTGCGATTTGATGTCCCTGTTAGCCCTTAATCTCTTGCTATGGCAACAAAAGCAAAAGAATCACCTGCAGAACTAGAGCTTCGGGCTAAAAAGATTTACACCGAGTTAAACAAGTTATACCCAAATGCTCATTGCGAACTAGATTTCAAAAACCCTCTGCAGTTGCTGGTCGCAACAATTCTTGCTGCCCAATGCACAGACAAAAGAGTAAATATGGTCACCCCTGCTTTGTTTAAAAAATACAAAAAAGCTGAAGATTTTGCTAGTGCTAAGAAAAGCGAATTAGAAGAATTAATCAGATCAACTGGCTTTTACAAAAACAAGGCCACCAGCATCATCGGGATGGCTAGAAAAGTTTGTGATGATTTCGGTGGCAAAGTTCCCAGCAACTTAGATGATTTAGTAACTCTTCCAGGGGTAGGCAGAAAAACCGCCAATGTGATTTTAGGAAACTCTTTCGATATTCCAGGCATAACTATTGATACTCACTTTGGTCGATTAAGTAGAAGATTTGGTTGGACTAAAGAAACAGATCCAGTAAAAGTTGAATTTGCAATGCATGAAATATTTGCTCCCAAGTATTGGACTCATTTGAGTCAATTAGTTATATGGCACGGGCGAAGAAGATGTCATGCTCGAAAACCAGCATGTGGAGCTTGTCCTATTGCTAATCTGTGTCCATCATTTGGTGAAGGACCAACTGATAAGGAACTTGCACTAAAATTAGTTAAAAAAGACTCAGATTTCCGATAAGTTAAAAATATATGAACATTGTTGACATTTTTCTTGCTGCCGCAATTTTAATCTTTGGCTGGATTGGATTTAGACGTGGAACTCTTCGAATAGTTTTAAGCATCATTGGATTACTGGTAGGTGGAGCTTTAGGTGCACTGGCAACACCTAGTCTTCAATCACTGATTTCAAGCAATGCTTTTGGTTTCAGACCAACAATCGGATTGACATCGATAATCCTTGGTGCATCTTTGGGAATGTTCTTATTTGGGATTCTGGGAGGATTCTTAAGAGTCGTTCTATTACCTTTTCCGTTTATGAAAACCATTGATTCACTAGTTGGATTTGTGTTAGCCGTTGTAGCTGTTGCCTCAATAAGTTCAACACTTTCAAGTGCGGCACAAGTTATTCCAAATAAAACTGTGAATAATTTATTTGCCCAATCACAAGTGATTTCTGAAATTGATAAATACTTACCAGATAGATTTAAAAACATAGCCCAAAAGATTCAAAACGTAATTACTGATTCACCACTTCCTGAAGTCTTTAGAAGTATGGTGGAATCAAGAATTATTCCATCTCAATTAGAAAGCGAGATTGAAATACCTGCTTCAGTAACAAATTCCATTGCTTCAACTGTTCGAATTGATGGGATAGCTGAAAGCTGTTCAGCAGCAATGGTTGGCACAGGATTTATCATCGCTAATGAAAGAGTAATTACAAATGCTCACGTTGTAGCAGGAGTAAAAGAACCAGTTATCACTTTGTCCAATTCCCAAACTCAACTTGGGGGAAGAGTTATTGCAATTGATAGAAAAAAAGACATAGCAATAATTTTTGTTCCAGGATTAACTGGTGAAAAACTAACCTTTATTGGACCAGTTACCCCAAATGAAGTCGGATTTGTTGTGGGTTATCCCAATGGAGGAAAACTAAGAACAAGTGCGGTTTCTGTATCAGCAGAATTTGAATCCCTGGGCACAGATATTGACGGTAACGGTGAAGCCAGAAGAGCAGTAATTGTCTTTGGTGGAGATGTTAAACCAGGAAATTCTGGTGGGCCTTTGCTGAATGATCAAGGGCAAGTCTTAGGTGTGGTCTTTGCAGCTGATGAACAAAACAAAAACACCGGTTATGCTTTAGCACCAAGTGAAGTGGCGAAACTTATAAGTGAAACAACTTCTAAAACAGAATCAATAGCTACTGGAAGTTGCGCTAAAGCAGCTTAGTTATAAGAAATTCCAACCAGATGATTTTTCTGGTTTCACAATATTTTCACTCAAATATTTCTTTGTTTCACTACCAATTCTTGAAGCATCACCAATTCCTCTGACCTTACTAAAAGAGCGAACCGCAAGAACTATGAAAATAACCGCTAAGGCAATCATTATTGCTGCTACTAGTAGAAATGAAATCCAGCCTGCTAAACCAATTTGAATAAATCCATAAGCAAGGGCTATAAGTAAGAAAAGTAAAGACACATTTAAGAGTAAAAATGCGGTTATTGCAAAACCAATTCCAAGACCTAGTTTCTTGACTGAAGTAGTAAGACTCTTCTTAGCGATTTCGATCTCACCTTTGACAATCGTGACAAAATCTTCAACAGCCTGAAGAATCATGCGTGGAATTGAAGTCTTTTCTGAATCTGACATTTAACTCTTTTCTTTGTCTTTAAGTATCTCAGAAAGAGCAAAGCGCCTTGAGACTCAACCCACTAACTGTCCCATTCCTTGCAATATAAGCTCCACTGAAACAAAAGCGAGGTTTACCAATCAGCGCCTAAAAGTCAACCCAGACTGGGAAAAGAGAAATCTAATCAAATCTACTTTTTAACAAACTTAAGAATTTGTTGACTTCGAGTAATGGAATTGCAGATGACTTTAGGTTTACTAAGTGTGGCTTCATCAATAATCTTTTCAAAAAGCCAGTCTTTATTGAAATTATTGTTGACTAAATCTGAAAGGACAAACTGTCTGATCAAATAGCTCTGTGTGGCACCTTCTTTAAGGCAATAATCCATCTCACTTGTTTTACCAACAAATGTTCTGATTAAAACCAATTGGTTTGTGGTTTTGAAAATATTACTTAAGAATTGTTCATAGTCATCAATGTGTTCTAAGGTTGCACTAACCACAGAAATATCACTCTCAAACTGAAAAATGTTTAATTCTTTTTGAGCGAAATCTTCAGTATAGAAATCTAGCTTAGGAAAATGATGTTTAGCTATTTCTAGGTAAGTCTTAGAGATATCAATTCCCCTATATGCAATATCGGAATTAATCAATTCCACATTTCTAGCAAAATGACCCACATTGCAACCAATATCATTTATTACATACTTTCCTTTATTTTTTCCAACAAAATTATTAATGATTTGAGTGAACTGGTTCACCCAGATTAAAGGAGGTTCACTTAATCTCTGGCTTGAAAGTTTTAAATATTCATCATTTTGTGTTAGAGCATGCCAATCAGATGCATCTTTCGTTGTCAAAGTTTGACTTCAATCACTATCAGAACTAGTTGATAGTCCTTGACCAATTAAATTCATTACCGTAGGATCAGCCAGGGTTGTAACATCACCCAGAGATCTATTTTCTGCAACATCTCGAAGAAGTCTTCTCATGATTTTTCCAGAACGAGTCTTTGGTAACTCTGCAACAATGAGAATTTTCTTTGGCTTGGCAATTGCTCCAATTTCTTTTGCCACATGATTTCTTAATTCTTTAACAGTTTCTGGTCCTTCAAGAGAGCCTTGGCGAAGAATCACGAATGCAACTATTGCTTGTCCTGTTAATTCATCACTTGCCCCAACAACGGCAGCTTCAGCAACCATGAAATTTGAAACTAAAGCACTTTCAACTTCAGTTGTTGAGATTCGATGTCCTGAAACATTCATCACATCATCAACTCGACCTAGTAACCAGAGGCAACCATCGTCATCTAATTTGGCACCATCTCCAGCAAAATATTTTCCTGGAAATCTTGACCAATAAGTTTCTTTGAATCTTTCAGGATCTCCCCAAATTCCACGCAACATACTTGGCCAAGGTTCAGTCAAAGTTAAATAACCACCATGACCATTGCCAACAGCAATTCCTTCTTCATTAATAACTTCAGCACTAATTCCAGGAAGAGCAGTCATGGCAGAACCTGGTTTACATTTAGAAACACCAGGAAGAGGTGAAATCATGATTGAACCAGTTTCTGTTTGCCACCAGGTATCAACAATTGGTGTTCGATTTGAACCAATGTGTTCTCGATACCAAATCCAAGCTTCAGGATTAATTGGTTCACCAACAGAACCTAAAACTCTTAAAGTTGATAAATCAAATTGGGCAGGAACATCATCGCCCCATTTCATAAATGTTCTAATTGCAGTTGGGGCAGTGTAAAGTATTGAAACTTTATATTTTTGAATTAATTCCCAGAATCTTCCCTTATGGGGAGTATCAGGTGTTCCCTCATACATTAATTGGGTTGATCTATTAGCTAATGGTCCATAAACAACATATGAATGTCCTGTTATCCAACCAACATCAGCTGTACACCAATAAATATCTTTATCAGCTTTTAGATCAAAAACATTGAAATGAGTAAAAGCAGTTTGAGTTAGATATCCACCACTGGTGTGCAAAATACCTTTAGGTTTTCCGGTAGTTCCAGAGGTGTAAAGAATAAACAAAGGAGTTTCAGCATCAAAGCTTTCAGGTTTATGTGTGGTTGATTGCTTATCAACAATTTCATGCCACCAAACATTTTTATCTTTATCCCAATTGACTTCGTTGTTAGTTCTTTTAACTACTAAGACTTTTTCCACACTGGGAGTTTGTTTAATAGCTTCATCAACTGCCGGCTTTAAAGGTAAAACTGCACCTTTTCTATTGCCACCATCAGAAGTTATAACTAGTTTTGCTTGAGCATCATCAATTCTTGAACGCAAGGCCTCAGCACTAAATCCACCAAATACCACTGAGTGAATTGCACCAATTCGCGCACAAGCAAGCATTGCAAAAGCAGCCTCAGGAATCATTGGTAAATAGATTGCTACCCTATCTCCATAATCAATGCCTAATTCAAGTAATGCATTTGTAGTCTTACAAACTTCATCTTGTAATTGTTTGTAAGTAATAGTTCTGGTATCTCCAGGTTCTCCTTCAAAATAAATTGCAATTTGATTACCATGACCTTGTTCAACATGTCGATCAACACAGTTGTAGGAAACATTTAATTTGCCACCCACAAACCATTTGGCAAATGGGGCATCAGACCAATCAAGAGCAGTTGTCCAAGGTTTATCCCAAGTTAAACGAAGAGCTTGGTTCTCCCAGAATTTGATTCGATCCTTTTTTGCTTCGTCATACATTGAACTTTGAGCATTGGTATTACTGCTGAATTCTTTAGTTGGTTCATAGATTCGGTTTTCGGTGGCAAGGTTTTCCAGGGCATCATTAGCCATTTTTTGAATAAACCCCTTTTCCACAGGTCGTGAATCTTCTTGTTAGGAAGAATTACACCAGCACCCCAATGGAGTTGGCAAGTATGTATTTGAAATTGTGCTTAAACCTCAGATAATTCAAGGGTTTAAATACTTATCCACAATTTCAAATACCTACTAGTAATCAAATCACCGATTTTGTTCTAATAAGAGACCTTGTTCTAAAACCGATCATTGAAACCAGGTTCTTATCTCTATATCGAATCTTTATCACCTCTCCAATGATTCTTCTGTAAATAATCCATCCCTTGCCATACTAGATGTTCTAGTAGAAAACCCACTAGTAACAGATATTTTGGTTAAGAACAACTGTGGTTGCTCACTCAACTTCTGGTTTGGAATAGATGGTAGAGGAAAAAGGTTTTGCGACTGTTTTCTCAATCTTTATGTCGTTGTTGTTATTTAGTTTTTGTGGAGCATTTGTGATTGTTTCTTCAGTTTTAAGTGTCAAGCACACAGCAAATCATGCAGCCGAAGAAGCTGCTTTAGTTCTTGCTAGCACCCGAGATTGCGTTAAAGCACAAGATATAGCTGAAGTAAATAAAGCTGAACTTATTGTTTGTAATTTAGAAAACGATTATGTTTATGTAGAAACTTTTGCAAGATTTAAACCATCACAAATAGCAGTTTTCTCCAAACTAGGGATAAATGATGATGGAGTAACGGGTAGGGCAAAAGCTAAATAAATTTATTCAGCAGGAACAGGTGCCACAACCGCATTTGGATCAACTGGTGGTGCCACAAAAACTGGAGCAATTCCTTTATCAGTTAAAGCCCATGAAGGTTGTAGTTCAAGAGAAGTTGGTTCACTTCCCTCAAGAGCCCCTAATAATGCTTCTCGCCAAATTGGTCCAGGTAAAGAACTTCCAAAAACCTGTTTATATTTTTTGCCTTTGATAGTTATGTTTTTCATTGGGTATTTGTAACCACCGCGAGGATCTCCTACCCAAACAGCTGCAGAAATTTCTGGGGTGAATCCAACAAACCAAACAGCTGCAGAATCATTTGTAGTTCCAGTTTTTCCACCGGCTTCACGACCTAATGACATTCTGGCACCAGTTCTTCCTTCAATGCCACCATCAATAACATTTGTTAACATCAAAGCTGCGGTGTCAGCTGTTCCTGGATCAACAACAGAGTTGCAAGCAGTCTTACTTAAAGAAATTTCTTCACCATCTTTGGTGACAATTTTGGTGATTACTTTAGTTGGGCAGTGTGTGCCGTGGTTTGCAAAAACTGAAACAGCTGAAGCCATCATCAAAGGAGTCACAGGTGCTGTTCCTAAAGTAAAGGAAGGAACTCTTTCTAAGGGTTGGCCTTTACCAGTTCTTACTCCAAGTTTTTCTGCAATATCAACCGGTCTACACAAACCAGTTAACTCTTCAAGACCCATGAAATAAGTGTTGACTGAATAAGCAAGTCCTTGATTCATATCAAAAACACCTGAACGAGTTGAGTTGTTAACTGTGTAAGGCTCAAATGCTGGAGCACCTTCGTCACAAGCTGTGAAGTTAACAAAAGTTTTTGGTGTGCTGGAATCTAAAACTGTTGCTGGACCATAACCTTGTTCAAGGGCTGCAAGAAGAGTGAAAACTTTAAAGGTAGAACCAGCTTGCATTCCAGCTGTTCCACCATGCAACGCATCAACGTTGTAGTTATAAGTGGTGTTACCTAAACCATCTGTGCCCCAAGTTCTGTTTTGAGCCATAGCAATTACTTCACCAGTTTTGGAATTAACCATGGAAATTGCTGCAGCTTTTTGACTTGGGTCATCTCGGGGAATATATTTATCAACTGCAGCTTGAGCTGATGCTTGAGCTTTCAAATCAAGTGAAGTAGTAATGATGGCACCAGATTCTCTTAAGAATCTGTCTCTTTCTTCTTGGGATTCCCCAAAGGAAGGATTATTTCTAATTAGTTGCACAACGTAATCACAATAAAACGGTGCAACAGAACCTGTGCAACCGTTTCTTATTGGTGTTGGGTTCAAATAAGTCTTAACAGAAATTTTTTTTAAATTATCAGCTTCACCAGAATCTAAATAACCATTAGCAACCATTCGATCAAGAACTTGATTGCGACGATTTTCATTTCGTGCTGGGTTTCTAATTGGGTCATAACCTGTTGGTTGTTGCACAATTCCTGCAATAGTGGCAGCTTCAATAACAGTTAAATCAATTGCTGATTTTGAAAAATATCTTTTTGCAGCAGCTTCAACACCGTGTGCTCCG
>Ga0169931_10001912_pt1 | contig 34274 bp, 28 predicted proteins | sample Kivu_15m_20L_FD_129675 | JGI IMG/M metagenome (GOLD analysis project Ga0169931, IMG submission 129675) | Freshwater microbial communities from Lake Kivu, Western Province, Rwanda to study Microbial Dark Matter (Phase II) - Kivu_15m_20L... | ecosystem: Environmental > Aquatic > Freshwater > Lake...
AAGACGACATTCTTGAGCGTGTCAGCCGCGGTCCAGTCGCGCTCCGGGTGCCGCAGGTCGTCACGCGCATTGGACACGTCGACCAGGGTGGCGATGGTGGGAGTGTCGGGGGTGTCGTGGACCCGGGCGGCCGGGAGTGCGGACGTGTCGGCGGGAGCAATCGGCGCGGTCAGGAAGGCCTCGACGTTGGCGGCGTAATCGCATGCGGTGCAGCGGACGTAGGTGTCCTCGCCCGAGTCGGTGGGAGCGAGGAATTCCTCGCTCGCCGAGCCACCCATCGCACCCGACTGCGCAGACACGATGACGAAGTCGAGGCCCAGGCGCCCGAAGCACGAGATGTAGGCGTCGCGGTGGCGTTGGTAGGAGCGCTCGAGCCCGGCGTCATCGACATCGAAGGAGTAGGAGTCCTTCATGACGAACTCACGTCCTCGGAGGATTCCCGCACGGGGCCGCGCCTCATCGCGGTACTTCGTCTGGATCTGGTAGATCACGAGCGGCAGGTCCTTGTAGGAGGAGTACTCGCCCTTGACCATGAGGGTGAACATCTCCTCGTGGGTCGGGCCGAGGAGGTAGTCCCCGCCCTTGCGATCCTTCAGCCGGAAGAGGTTGTCGCCGTACTCCTCCCAGCGATGGGTGCGCTCGTAGGGATCGCGAGGGAGCAGCGCAGGGAAGTGCACCTCCTGGAAGCCCGCCTCGTCCATCTCCTCACGCACGATGGCCTCGATGTTGCGGTAGACGAGATAGCCGAGGGGCAGCCAGGAGAAGACACCGGGTGCGATGCGACGCACATAGCCGGCGCGCACGAGGAGCCGGTGGCTGGGCACCTCGGCGTCGGCCGGGTCATCGCGAAGCGTGCGCACGAAGAGCTGGGACATTCGCAGCAGCACGGGCTCTCCTCGCGGACGACAGTGGGGAGAGGCTACCGGGCCATGGCGGTGCGGCTGACCGGAGCGCACGGTCGCTTCACAGCAGGCACGGTGCTCTAGAGCAGGACGGTGGCGAATTCCCCGGCATGCCGGAAGCCCACGGCCTCGTAGCAGCGCCGGGCCACGGTGTTGTAGTCGTTGACGTAGAGGCTCACCAGGGGGGCGAAGGATGCTCGGGCGATGGCCGCCACCGCCGCCATGCCCGGCTCACTGAGGCCGCGGCCCCTGTGCTCGGGAGCCACCCACACACCCTGCAACTGGCAGGCACGTGACGACACAGCCCCAATCTCGGCCTTGAAGACCACCCGCCCGCCGTCGATGAGGGCCAGGGCGCGCCCTTCCCGCACGAGCTCGGCGATCCGGGCGCGGTACGCCGCCCCCGCGCCGCCGGCCACCGGGGAGACGCCGACCTCCTCGGTGAACATCGCGATGCAGGCCGGCACGAGCAGATCGATCTCCTGCGCTCGTACTGGGCGCACGCGGGGGTCCGGCTCAAGGCGTGGCTGGCCATCGAGCACGAGGAGTGGCTGACTGGCGCGCACCTCGCGGGCTCGCCCCCAGGCCCCATCGAGCCGCCGCCACAGGTCGAGGACCTCATCGGCGGGCCCGACCAGCGAAGAGCCGCGGCGCCCGGAGCGCCGCAGGCGCTGTGCCAGCACCTCGCGCGCTGCATCGTCGGTGGCCACGGGCACGACGTTGGCGCCCACGTGGACGGCGGCCACGCATCGACCGCCACGCTCCACCGCGAGGAAGTCTGCCGCGAGGCGATGGCGACTGGCTTCACGATGCGCCCGCCCCCGGTGCTCCGCCGCGCGGATCTCCGCGAGGCGAGAGGCCACGAAGCAGTGCGCCACAGGATCTGCGTCGATGAGACGCTCGAGGTCGGGAAGGTCGGCGGGCCCTAGGGGGCGGACGACCCCGCCATGCTCAGCCGACGGTGACGACGGGATCGCCGGAGCCGTCATCGCCCATCTCCTCGGCCAGCTTCATTGCCTCCTCGATGAGCGTCTCGACGATCTGGTGCTCGGGGACCGTCTTGATCACCTCACCGCGCACGAAGATCTGGCCCTTGCCATTGCCGGAGGCAACGCCGAGGTCAGCCTCGCGCGCCTCGCCCGGGCCGTTGACCACGCATCCCATGACGGCGACGCGCAGGGGCACTTCAAGACCCTCGAGTCCAGCCGTCACTTGCTCGGCGAGGGTGTAGACGTCGACCTGAGCGCGCCCACAGGACGGGCAGGAGACGATCTCGAGACCGCGCTGGCGCAGGTTGAGCGACTCGAGGATGCCGATGCCGACCTTGACCTCCTCGACGGGAGGCGCCGACAGCGAGACGCGGATCGTGTCGCCGATGCCCTGCGACAGGAGCGCACCGAAGGCGACCGCCGACTTGATCGTGCCCTGGAAGGCCGGGCCGGCCTCGGTGACGCCGAGGTGCAGCGGATAGTCGCACTGCGCGGAGAGCAAGCGGTAGGCCTGCACCATGACGACGGGATCGTGGTGCTTCACGGAGATGGCGATGTCGCCGAAGCCGTGCTCCTCGAACAGCGATGCCTCCCACAGCGCCGACTCGACGAGCGCCTCAGGCGTCGCCTTGCCGTACTTCTCCATGAGCCGCTTGTCGAGAGAGCCGGCGTTGACGCCGATCCTGATCGGCGTGCCCACATCCTTGGCCGCGCGCGCGATCTCCCTGACCTTGTCATCGAACTGCTTGATGTTGCCGGGATTGACGCGCACGCCCGCGCACCCGGCCTCGAGGGCAGCGAAGACGTACTTCGGCTGGAAGTGGATGTCGGCGACGACGGGGATGCCCGACTTGCGCGCGATCTGGGGCAGGGCGTCGGCGTCGTCCTGGCTGGGCACCGCGACGCGCACGATCTGGCAGCCCGCGGCGGTGAGTTCGGCGATCTGCTGCAAAGTCGCGTTGACGTCGGCGGTGAGGGTCGTCGTCATCGACTGCACGCTCACCGGCGCATCTCCCCCCACCTTCACGGGGTGCGTGGGGTGGCGCAGGAGAAGCTGACGGGTCGGGCGGCGCGGGGCCAGGGTGGGCGGCGGCGCGGCAGGCAGGCCCAGGTCGATGCTCACCCACTTAGTATCCCCGACGCCAGCCGCTTCGACATCCCGGCGTGGGGCGCGGGCGAGGGTCTTGACCCTTCTGCGGTCGAGAAGTGCCACCTGGTGGCACATTCCGACCGCAGAACGGTGAAGGCGCTCACGGGGCAGGCCGACCGGGGAACGACCGGCGTCAGCCCAGGGTGAGTGGCTTCACCAGGTCGGCGAAGATCACGATCGCACCCACGGCCACGAGAGCGATCGCGACAACGTAGGCGACAGGCAGCAGCCGGGCCACGTCCACGGGGCCGGGGTCCGGCTTGCGGCGCACGCGCGCCCACTGACGACGGCCACCCTCGTAGAGCGCCCCGGCCACATGGCCCCCGTCCAGGGGAAGGATCGGCAGGAGGTTGAACAGGAAGAGGAAGAGGTTGAGCGATGCCGCCAGCCCGAGGAACATCGCCAACTTCGCTTCGACCGGTTCCCCCGACGCCACGACTTCACCGCCGAGGCGGCTCACGCCGACGACACTCACCGGGCTGTCGATCTGGCGCTCCCCACCTCCCACGAGCGTCTCGGTGACGAGTTCATAGACACGGACGGGCATCGACACCAGCGCCACCGCCGAGCGCGCGGTGAGGTCCCACATCTGCGCGGGCACCGCCGACCACGGCTGGGCGACGTACTCGATCTCGGGACGCACGCCGAGGAATCCGGTGGTCTCGGTCGCTCCCGTGGGCTCGCCCACCTCGTCATAGACCGGACGCGTGACATCGACCGTGCTCACGGGGATCTCGACGGTGCTCCCATCGGCCCGCTGGACCGTGAGCACGCCGTCGGCGGCGCCCTCGGCACGGATCTGCTGGGTGAGCTCGTCCCACGACGCGGGGGCGTTGCCGTTGTACGCCGTGATGACATCTCCCGGCTGCAACCCGGCGATGGCGGCCGGCGACTCTCCGGCCGCGCAGGCGCCGGAGGCGTCGGCCTGACCGGAAGGGACCGCGACGGTGGGCACGCAGGACACGACAGCCGACACCGTGAGACTGGGCTGCGCGACGCCGATCCCCACCAGGACGGCGGCGAAAAGGAAGAACGCGAGCACGAGGTTCATGAAGGGGCCGCCGAGCATGATGATCACGCGCTTGTGGACCGGCAACTTGTAGAAGACGCGGTTCTCGTCCCCCGGGGCGATCTCCTCGAGCGACTGGCGGCGCGCATCCTCGACAAGGAGAGCGAGCCTTCCCGTCGACATCGTCCGCGCGGTGCCCTCCGGCGCGTCCTTGGGTGGCGGCAGCATCCCGATCATGCGGATGTAGCCACCGACCGGGATGGCCTTGACGCCGTACGACGTCTCGCCCTTGCGCTTCGACCACAGCGTCGGGCCGAAGCCGACCATGTACTCGGTGACCTTGACCCCGAACTTCTTGGCCGGGACGAGGTGGCCGATCTCATGAAGGGCGATCGATGCCAGGATGAGCAGGAAGAACAGGACAATGCCCACGACCTCCCACATCATCGCTCTCCGATCAACTCAGCGGCCGCGGATCGCGCCCAGGCGTCTGCGACAAGGACGTCCTCCACCGTCAGGGGGTTCCCGCCGGTCCCTTGATTGTCGCCCCCGAGGTGGCGCTGAAGCACCTCGGCGATGACCTCGGCGATGCCCAGGAAGTCCAGGCGCCCATCGAGGAAGGCGGCCACGCACGCCTCGTCGGCGGCATTGAAGACCGCCGGTGCCGTGCCCGCCGCCTCGCCGGCCCTCCGGGCCAGGCCCAGCGCAGGGAAGGCCGCGTGGTCCACGGGCAGGAACTCCCAGGTGGTCGCCTTCGACCAGTCGCAGGCGGGCGCGGCTCCGGCAACGCGTTCGGGCCACCCGAGAGCCCAGGCGATCGGCAGCCGCATGTCAGGGGGACTCGCCTGCGCGAGCGTGGATCCGTCAGCGAACTCCACCATCGAGTGCACGATGGACTGCGGATGGACGACGACATCGATGCGATCGAAGGGGATGTCGAAGAGCAGGTGCGCCTCGATGACCTCGAGGCCCTTGTTGACCAGGGTGGAGGAGTTGATCGTGACGAGCGGGCCCATGGACCATGTCGGATGATCGAGTGCCTGAGCGGGCGTGACGGTCGCCAGTCTCTCGCGCGACCAGCCGCGGAAGGGACCGCCACTGGCGGTGAGGATCAGCCGCGATATCTCGGCGCGGGTGCCCCCCATGAGGCATTGCGCGAGCGCTGAATGCTCGGAGTCGACCGGTCGGATCTGCCCCGGCTGTGCGCGCTCGCGCACGAGCGGGCCGCCGACGATGAGCGACTCCTTGTTGGCCAGGGCCAGCGCCGTGCCGGCCTCGAGCGCGGCAAGCGTGGGCAGCAGCCCGGCCGCCCCCGCGAGCCCGTTGAGGACCACGTCGCACGGTCGCCCGGCAAGCTCCGCTGACTCCCGCTCCCCCACGGCCACGTCGATGACCCCGTGGCGGCGCGCCTGCACCTCCAGGAGCCCGGGCTGACCGCCGCCCGCCGATAGCCCGACGACGCGGAAACGGTCCGGATTGCGCTCGATGACGTCGAGGGCCTGAAGGCCGATGGAGCCCGTGCTGCCGAGAATGATCACATCTCGGCGTCCGGTCACGCCCCGATTGTCCTACGCTCATCCCTATGACCGACACCCTGCCTTCTGTCGTGACCGATCTCCCCCAGGAGCGGCGCCTCTTCACCGAGCTCCCCGGGCCCCGCTCGCGAGCCCTCATGGAGCGGCGCGGCAGTGCCGTATCGGCAGGCGTCGGCGGCACCATGCCCGTATTCGTGGAGCGTGCCGGCGGGGGCGTGATCGTCGACGTCGACGGCAACTCCTTGATCGACCTCGGCTCCGGCATCGCCGTGACCACCGTCGGCAACGCCCACCCCCGGGTCGTCGAGCGCGTGCAGCGCCAGGTCGCCGACTTCACGCACACCTGCTTCATGGTCACGCCGTACTCCGGCTACGTCGAGGTGTGCGAGGCGCTCAATCGCCTCACTCCCGGTGACCATGCCAAGAAGTCCGCGCTCTTCAACTCCGGCGCCGAGGCGGTGGAGAACGCCGTCAAGATCGCCCGCGCCTACACCAAGCGACAGGCCGTCGTCGTCTTCGACCACGGCTACCACGGCCGCACCAACCTGACGATGGCGCTGACGGCCAAGAACATGCCCTACAAGCAGTCCTTCGGGCCCTTCGCCCCCGAGGTCTACCGCATGCCCATGTCCTACCCCTTCCGCGACGGCCCCCACTCAGGTGCCGAGGTGGCCTCGTGGGCCACGTCCAAGATGGAGAAGGAGATCGGCGGCGCCAATATCGCGGCCATCGTCATCGAGCCCATTCAGGGCGAGGGCGGCTTCATCGTGCCGGCGCCCGGCTTCCTGCCCGCCCTCAAGGCGTACGCCGAGCAGCACGGTATCGTCTTCGTTGCCGATGAGATCCAGTCGGGCTTCTGCCGCACCGGCCAGTGGTTCGCCAGCGAGCACGAGGGCGTGATCCCCGACCTCATCACGACCGCCAAGGGCATCGCCGGTGGCCTGCCGCTCGCGGGCGTGACCGGCCGCGCGGACATCATGGACGCCGTGCACGTGGGCGGCCTCGGCGGCACCTACGGCGGCAATCCGATCGCGTGCGCCGCTGCCCTGGGCTCCATCGAGGCCATGGAGGAGGAGGGGCTCAATGACCGGGCCCTCGCGATCGAGGCGATCATGCGCGAGCGACTCGAGGCACTGCAGGCCGCCCATCCCGAGGTCGGCGACATCCGCGGACGCGGTGCCATGATCGCGATCGAGCTCGTGAAGCCCGGCACGATGGAGCCCGACCCCGAACTCACCGCGCGCGTGTCCAAGGCCGCGCACGCGCAGGGGGTCGTCACCCTCACCTGCGGCACCTACGGCAACGTCCTGCGCTTCCTGCCCCCGCTCACCATCCCCGATGCGCTCCTGCGCGAGGGCCTCGACATCGTGGCAGCCGCGTTCGACGCGTAGTTCATTGAGTGGCGACTTCACCGGTACGCAAGAGGACCGACCACCTCCTGCACGGGGCGGCCGAAGAGCCGGGCCGCTTGCCGGTGCCCTTCAAGCGCGGGCCGAACGCGCTATCCACACTCTCGGTATGCCGACCTGCGCGGTACTCGCCATACTGTTGTCACAGCAACCCCCAACCTGAGAGAGGCTGACATGACCGACAGCACCGTGCGGCCAGAGACGTGGTCGGATTTTGGCAAGGAGATGTGGGCGTACCTGACCGGTAAGGGCGCGGCCATCAATTACGAGTTCGTGGGTATGGAGGTCGAGGTCCCGCGCGACCTAGGTCCCAACGCCCCGCGCGCCACGTGGAAGTTCAACGGAACGCTGCGCATCACGACCAGCGACACCCACACCGCGGGGTGAACCGAGTCACTTCGGTCCTGGCCAGGGTCGACATCGTCGCGGACCTCACCGTCGAGATCGACGGCCTTCCGGCACGGGTCACCTCCCAGGGTGACATCGTGCAGGTGGTGGCGGATCGGCCGCTTGCTCTGATGCGACGGGTCGGCGCCAGCAGTCTGCCGCGGGTGGTCAGGGCTTCGGCGCCGGGCTGGGGCAGGCAGCTGGCCGAGCACGGCGTTCGCCTGGAACTCTGGGGCCCCCGGGGACTGGTGGGCGCGGTGGGGTCTCCCTCCAACTCATCCCCCGGGAGTGCGTTCCGGGACTGGCGCGTGGAGTCGGGTCCTGCCAGGGTCATCGCGGCCGAGGTTGCCCAAGAAACTGGTCTCGCTGCACGCCGGCATCGCGGGGCCATCGTCGCTGTTTTGCTGGTAATTGCACTGTTGATCGGCGCCCGTACGATCCGTCGAAACGGACGCGGGACGTGAAGGCAGCCGCCGACAGGTCCGGACACATGACGCCGGAGTCCCGGCCGGCAGGAGGATAGACGCGGTTGCTGGTGCGCCGGCTGTGCTCGGTGCGCGAACGATCCACGCCTAGCTTCGTTGAGTGGCGACTTATGCGGCCACGCCTCGGCGTGTCGGCCGCATAAGTCGCCACTCAACGACGTTCGCCCTGCTCGCGCACGTGCCAGGACTGGCCATAGCCCTCGGTCATGAGATCGAGATAGGGCACCGCGTCGAACGCCTCGGGGCCGAGCACGCCCGCGCCAGACCAGGTGCCGGAGGCGAGCAGCTCCAGCGCGATGACGGGGTTCATGGCCGTCTGCCAGGTGACCGCCTGCGTGCCGTACTCGCGCATCGTCCACTCGTTATCCGCCACGTGGTAGAGGTACACCTCGCGCCGCTCACCGGCTGAGCCCTGCGCCACGGAGGAGCCGCGCCTGTCGGGCTTGCCCATGCCTGTCACCCATGTGCCCGCGCATGTCTTGCCCGACATCTTGTCTCCGAGCGTCGCCGGATCGGGCAGGCACGCGGCTACGACATCGCGCGGACTCACCCGGCCTCCACGCACATCGACCGGGTCGGTGCGGTCCAGGCCGAGTTTGTGCAGGGTCTTGAGCACCTCGATGAACTCGTCACCGAGCCCATACTTGAAGGTCACGCGCTCACAGTCGATCCAGCGCGGCACGAGGAGCACCTCTTCGTGCTCCACGTTGACGCACTCAACCGGGCCGATCCCCTCGGGGAAGTCGAAGACCTCCGGCTCGGAGAACGGCTCTGTGGTGAACCAGCCGCGATCGCGCTCCCAGATGACGGGAGGGTTGAGGCACTCCTCGATCGTGGTCCAGATGGAGAAGCTCGGGGCGAAGTCGTAGCCGGCAACGAGGAGATTGGCGCCGTCACGGATTCCTACCTCCTCGATCCGGTCGAAGAGGTGATCCGCGGCATAGCGCGCGAAGACATCGGCTAGGCCCGGCTCGACCCCGATGCCGCACAGGGCGAGCAGGCCGCGCTCGGCCCAGGCGCCTGACTTCGCGAACTGCTCGTCGCCGAGCTTGACGAAGGCATCGGAGTGCGGGCGCTCCGGATCCGGGCGCGACAGACTCATGGCTGTATCCAGATAGTGCGCGCCGGCCGCGAAGGCGCCGTCGAAGATCGGCATGTCGAAGCGAGGATCGACGACGTTGAGCACGTGGGTGATGCCGTGGGCGCGGCACGCCTCGGCCACGGCGGCCTCATCGGAGGCATCGAGTGCGATGCCCATGAATCGAGGGTCGCCCACTCGGTCCGCGAGGCCGCGCGCGCGCATCTGGTCGTAGTCAGCGCAGACCCAGGCCTCGAAGAAGTCCCGACGCGCAGCGATGAGCGCCGCGGAGGTGCCCACTCCCCCGGACCCGATCGCGAGGACGCGCATGCCACTCATGCGCCCTCCTCCCAGTCCGCCAGCAGGGGCCGGCTCGGATCCCACCGCGTGCCTTCGGCCGCGTCCTTTCGCCGCCGCGCGATGGCCGACAGCGCCTCAAGCACCACGCGATTGCCGAGCATCGCCGTGATGTCGGCGTGGTCGTACGGCGGGGACACCTCGACCACGTCCATCCCGACGACGGGCAACTCCAGGCAGATGCGGCGTACGGCGTCGAGCAGTTCCCGCGCGCTGAGTCCCCCAGGCTCCGGAGTGCCCGTGCCGGGAGCGTGGCCCGGATCAGCCACGTCGATGTCGACGGACAGGAAGATCCCGTCGCACTCGTCCATCGCGATGGCGAAGGCCTCGGAGAGGCACTCGTCGAGGCCGCGCGTGACGATCTCGGTCATCTCGTAGGAGCGCATGCGCTGCTCCGCCATCCACTCCAGCACCTCAGGCGGCGGCCAGTAGCCCCGCAGCCCGATCTGGAGGAAGCGGTCGCCGCGGGCCGCGCCCGACTCGATGAGGCGGCGCATGGGCTGGCCGTGGCCGATGAGGGAGCCGAACTCGATATCGCCCGTGTCGGCATGCGCATCGAAGTGCAGCACCGCCACACGCCCCCAGCCGCGCGCGCGAGCCACCCCGGTCACGTCGGGCCACGTGATGGTGTGGTCTCCGCCGAGGATGAGCGGCATGGCGCCCGTCTCGGCCACGCGCTGCACGACGACCTCGAGGTCCGCGCACGAGCGGGCAGCATCGCCGCTGTACATCTCCACGTCACCGCCGTCGACGACGCGCAGGTCCTTCAGTCCGTCCGTGTGCAGGGCGAGGGACGGCCGCGAGCCGTCGTGGGCGAGGTAGCAGGCCATGCGCAGAGCCTGCGGGCCGAATCGCGCACCGCTGCGGTACGACGTGCCGCCGTCGAAGGGGGCCCCGAGGATCACGACGTCCGCGTCGGCATAGGTGGAGGGATCCTCGAGATCGCAGGGGGGCACGCCGAGGAAGGTGAGGTCCGGGCCGAACTGGCCGCCATAGCGCGTCATCCCCACACCCTAGGCCTCCGCCTGGCCGCACGGGTCAGCTGTCGAAGCCGAGGCCGATGCGGTCCAGGGTGCGCAGCCACAGGTTGCGCCGGCCCTCATTGCGGTCGGCCCTGTCGATGGCGCGACGGGTGATGCCGATGCCGATGCCCCGGAGGGGCTCCGGAGGGAAGGGGATCGGCTTGGTCCGCACCATCTCCAGCGCGGTGCGCTCCGTGCGCTCCCCCGCGAGCAGGTCGAGCATCACCTGGGCCCCGAAGCGGCTTGCCCCGACGCCGAGGCCGGTGAAGCCCAGGCTGTAGGACAGGCGTCCGTCGTACGCCGTGCCCCAGAAGGCGCTGAAGCGGGAGCAGGTGTCGATTGCCCCGGCCCAGGCGTGCGTGAAGCGCAGTCCGTTGAGTTGCGGGAAGGTGTAGCGGAAGTGCTCGGACAGCCGGGCGAAGGGCGCTCCCTGGCGCTCGTGCATGGGGTTGAATGCGCCGTAGTAACTCGCGTCGTAGCCGCCCCACAGGATCCGGCCATCGTCGGTGATGCGGTAGTAGTGGAACTGATTGCCGGCGTCGCCGATCCCGACCCGGTCCTGCCAACCGATCGAGGTGCGCTGCTCCGGTGACAGCGGCTCGGTCATGAGCACCGAGTCGTAGACGGGCACGACGTAGTGGCCCAGCCTCTTGAGGAGGGGCGGGAAGGCGCTCGTGGCAAGGGCGACCCGGCCCGCGCGCACCGAGCCGAAGTCCGTGGCGACGCGCAGGCCCGACCCCGCACGCTCGAAGCCGACGACGCGCGTGTGCTCGTGCACCGCAACACCGGCGCGCTCGGCGGCAGCCGCCAGCCCCCAGGACATCCGCGCCGGATCGACCATGACGACGCCGTCGCGGTCGAGCACGCCCGCGCGGTAGGTCGGGGAGTCCACGCGCGCACGCACCTGCTCGCGGTCGAAGAACTCGTAGTCCAGGCCGAGAGAAGTCGCCTCGGCGACCAACTCACGCAGGTCGGCCACCTGGTAGTCCGCCACGGCGACATCGAGTTCACCAGAGCGCACCAGATCGCAGTCGATGCCCTCGGCCTCGATCACGCTCACGATGCCCTCGAGATTGGCCCGCCCCTGACGCACGAGCTCGGGCATCTCGACGGGCCAGCGCGACAGGCCGTTGCCCAGGCCGTGCGTCAGGGACGCCGCGACAAACCCCCCGTTGCGCCCCGACGCGCCCTCGGCGATCCGCTGGCTCTCAAGGAGCACCACCGACCAGTCGGGGAAGCGTCGGCGGGCCTCGTAGGCGGTCCACAGTCCGCTGAGTCCACCACCGATGACCACGAGGTCGGCCGCGATGTCGTCGGTGAGCGCGGGTCGGGCGACCGGTCGGGCCGGAGAGTCGAGCCAAAACGGCCGGTGCACGACGTCGGACAGCGCGGCCCGTGCCGGGGCGGAGACGGTGTCAGGGAAGGGCATGTGGATCAGCCGGCTGCGGCGCTCTCCATCTTGCGCCGCCTCCGCGAGCCGATGACCTGTGCGGAGACGACCGTGATGAGGGCGATGACGAAGACGAGCGTCGCCAGCGCATTGACCTGCACTGGGATACCCCGCTGAGCGGCGCCCCAGATGTAGATGGGGAAGGTGACGAGTGTGCCCGCGTTGAAGGCACTGATGATGTAGTCGTCGAAGGACAGGCTGAAGCCCAGGAGCGCCGCGCCGAGGATGCCCGGGAGCACCAGCGGGAAGGTGACATAGCGGAAGGTCGCGCGCGGATCGGCGTAGAGATCGCGCGCGGCCTCCTCCAGGCGCGGGTCCATGCCCTGCAGGCGCGCCTTCACCGTGACGACGACGAAGCTGATGATGAACATGATGTGCGCGATGGTGACGGTCCAAAAGCCCAGCGGGAAGGCGAGGTTGAGGAAGAGTGCGAGGAGGCTCGAGCCAAGCACCACCTCCGGAGTCGCCATGGGGAGGAAGATGAGGAGGTTCGTCGTCGACCGGCCGCGGAAGCGGTAGCGCACGAGCGCAAAGGCGATCATGGTCCCGAAGATCGTCCCGAGGATCGTGGCGAGGATGCCGATCTGGATGCTCGTGACGAAGGATCCGCACACACCGGGCACGCCGCAGATGTTCTGCCACGCCTCGAGGGAGAACTGGTTCCACGCGACGTTGAACTTGCCTTCAGGCTTGTTGAAGCTGAGGATCGCCACCACGGCGATGGGCACGAAGAGATAGACGAGCACGAGGATGCCGATGATGGGGATGAGGTTCTTGCGCAGCCAACGCATCAGACCAGATCCTCCGTGCCAGCCCGCCGGATGTAGACGAAGACAACAGCCAGGATGATGGCCATGAGGATGAAGGACAGTGCACTGGCGATCGGGTAGTCGCGGAACTGCAGGAAGTTGGTCTGGATCGCATTGCCGACCATGCGGTCGCTGGGCGCGCCGAGCAGCGTCGCATTGATGTAGTCACCTGACGCCGGGATGAAGGTGAGCAGTGTGCCCGCCACCACGCCCGGGAGGCTAAGCGGCCAGATCACCTTGCGGAATCCGGTAAAGGGCGACGCATAGAGGTCGCTCGCTGCCTCGATCAGACGCGGATCGATGCGCTCGAGGGCGGCGTAGAGGGGAAGGATCATGAAGGGCAGGAAGTTGTAGGTCAGGCCCAGCACCACCGCGATCGGCGTGTTGAGAATGCGATTCTCGGGCAGTAGGTGCAGTGCATTGAAGAAACTCGTGATGAAGCCTTCGTCCGCGAGGATGGTGCGCCATGCATAGGTCCGCAGGAGGAAGGACGCGAAGAACGGCGCCACCACGAGAACGAGGAGAAGTGCCCGCCACCTGCCCGCGCGGAAGGCGATGAAGTAGGCCAGGGGGTAGGCAATGACGAGCGCGAGCACGGTCGCGATGCCCGAGTAGATGAACGACTTGATGAAGACGGGCCAGTACTCCTGCAAGGCAGTGAGGTAGTTGCCCACCTGGAAGGCCGGCTGGTAGACCCCGGCCCGGTCTGTGGGCGCCTGGAGGCTCGTGAAGAACAGCGAGACCAGCGGGACGACGAAGAAGATCCCCAGCCACGCGAGGCCGGGGATGAGCAGGAGGTACGCCGTGCGCGGTCGGCGCTGTGCCGCTGCGCCGGAGACGACGACCGCGGAGCCGCCAGCGGTGGGGGCGAGCGCCGGCACCTCAGGCCGCCGCCGGGACGTCGAGCCCGAAGGTGTGCTCCGGCGCCCAGTGGACGATCACCTCGTCGCCGGGGCGCAGGATGTCTGCCGACCTGTTCTGCTCGAAGACCATCCACTCATCGCCCCAGCTCGTCATCACGAGGTACTGGGTCGAGACGCCGGTGAACGACGCGTCCGTCACCTTGCCGGTGACGCGATTGTGGCGGTCCGGCACCGCTGCGCCCGATGCGACGATCGCGAGCTTCTCCGGGCGCACGCCCACGAGGATGGCGCCATCGGTGCGCGTGGATCGGGCCGATGGCAGCGTGAAGGACGCGCCGTACGCCGACACGACCAGGTCATCGCCCGACTTCCCCGCCACTGACCCCTCAACCGTGTTGGACTGGCCGAGGAAGTTGGCCACGAAGGCCGTGCGAGGCAACTCGTAGATCTCCACCGGCGGCCCCATCTGCTCGATGCGGCCCCTGTTCATCACCGCGACCGTGTCGGCCATCGTCATGGCCTCCTCCTGATCGTGGGTGACGTGGACGAAGGTCGTGCCCACCTCGGTTTGGATGCGCTTGAGCTCGATCTGCATCTGGCGGCGGAGCTTCAGGTCGAGTGCACCGAGGGGCTCGTCGAGTAGGAGCACCCCGGGCTGGTTGATGAGCGCACGGGCCACGGCCACGCGCTGCTGCTGGCCGCCGGAGAGCTGGGCCGGCTTGCGTCGCGCCATGGGCCCGAGCTCGACGAGGTCGAGCATCTGGGTGACCGGCCCGGTCACGTCCTTGATCCTGCGGCGCCTCAGACCGAACGCGACGTTCTCGAAGATATCCAGGTGCGGGAAGAGGGCGTAGGACTGGAAGACCGTGTTGACGTGCCTCTTGTAGGACTTCTCGTTGGTGATGTCCGTCGATCCCAGCAGGATCTGGCCACCCGTCGGGTCCTCCAGGCCCGCCACCATGCGCAGGGTCGTCGTCTTGCCGCAGCCCGAGGGGCCGAGCAGGGCGAAGAAGGATCCCGCGGGGATGGTGAGCGTGAGGTCGTCGACGGCCACGAAATCGCCGAAGGACTTCACGAGGTTGACCAGGTGCAGGTCCTGCACGCTGTCGGTTGCCGCCACGAGCTCTCCTCTCGACCGGCTCGGCAGCCTACGCTCCCGGACCTAGAAGCCGATGGCCTTCTGGAACTCTCGCTGGTAGGCCACGTCCTGCTCGGGGGTGAGGGTCATGAAGACGTAGGAATTGTCGAGGGTGGCCTGGTCGGGGAAGATCCACTGGTTGTCGACCAGCGAGGGATCGATGCCGGCCATCGCCTCCTTGGCGCCAGCGACCGGCGAGATGTACTGCACGTAGGCCGCCACCTCAGCCGCAACGACCGGGTCGTAGTAGTAGTTCATCACCGTCTCGGCGTTCTTCTTGTGGGTGGCCACGGAGGGGATGAGCATGTTGTCGGTCCAGAGCATGCCGCCCGTCTCCGGCAGACCCACGCCGAAGTCATCGCCGAGCTGGAACATGTCACCCGACCAGCCGATGACAGCGATGACGTCGCCCGTCTCCAGTGCAGCGACATAGTCGTTGCCGGACACCTGGCGGACCTGGCCGCTGTCGATCTGCGACTGGAGCTCAGCCACGGCGGCCTGGTACTGGTCATCGGTGAAGTTGGACGGGTCCGCGCCCTGCCACGCCATGATGATCCCCATCGTGTCGCGCATCTCGGAGAGCAGGGTGATGCGGCCCTTGAGCTTGGGGTCCCAGAGCTGGTCCAGCGACGTGAGTGTGTCCGTCCCGAGCGTCTCCTGGAGCAGAGCCTTGTTCCAGCCGAAGGCCCCGAAGCCGGAGAACCACGGCAGGGTGTAGTCGCGGTTGGGATCGAAGGACACGCCCTGGTACGCCGGGGCGAGGTTGGCCGCGTTAGGGATGATCGCCTTGTCCAGCGGGGCAGCGAAGCCGCTCTGGATCCACAGGGCCGCCATCCAGTCGGTGAGCACAACAATGTCGCGATCAATCGACTGGCCCGACTCGAGTTGGGCTCGCACCTTGGCGAAGAACTCGTTGTTGTCGTTGACGTCCTCGGTGTAGTTGACCGCGATGCCGGTGCCGTCGGTGAACGCCTTGAGCGTGGGGTACTCCCCCGTCTCGTCATTGACGTCGATGTAGAGGGGCCAGTTGGCCCAGTTGACGAACTTCTCCGAGTCGGACATGTCCGTCGCCATCGTGGGCGACGGGGCCGCGCTGGAGGACTCGCTCGACCCACCCCCACCGGCGCCGCAGGCTGCCGCGGTGGCCGCCACGCCCGTGATGCCCGCGACCTGGAGGAGCCGGCGGCGGGATAGGCTGGCCTGCTGCATGCGCACGATGGCGGCGGCCTGGGGTGAGAGCGGGCGCTTCGTCATGGTGACTCCTCGTTGCGTGATGTGGGTGGATGGATGCTAACGGGTCTCGGGCGTGCGGTCGGCGAAGATCGTGCGGTGCCATTCCTTGCGCACATCGCCCGAAATGTCCCAGGAGACGTGCTTGACGACGGTGTACTCCTCCAGGGAGTACTTCGACATGTCCTTGCCGAAGCCTGACTGCTTCATGCCGCCGTGGGGCATCTCGCTCACGATCGGGATGTGGTCGTTGACCCAGACAGTGCCCGCGCGGATGGCGCGCTGAGCTGTCTGGGCGCGATAGACGTCGCGCGTCCACACTGATGCTGCCAGGCCGTACCGGATGTCATTGGCCAGCGTGAGCCCCTCGTCGTCGGAGTCGAAGGGCAGGGCGACGAGGACGGGACCGAAGATCTCGTCCTGGACGATCTCGGCGTCCTGGGAGGCCCCTGTGACAAGGGTGGGCGCGTAGTAGGCGCCCTTAGCCAGTTCGCCTCCGGGCACCTCGCCGCCGGTGACGACGGTCGCGCCCGACCCCCTCGCGCGGTCGACGAAGCCGGCGACGCGGTCGCGCTGGGCGAAGGTGACGAGCGGGCCCAGGTCGGTGTCCGGGTCGCGCGGGTCGCCCACTCGGATCCGGCCGAGCACCTCCGCCACACCCTCGACGATCGCGTCGAAGACAGGACGCTGGGCGTAGATGCGCGTGGCCGCGGTGCAGTCCTGGCCAGCGTTGATGAGGGCGCCAGCGACAGCCCCCTGGATGGCCGCCTCGATGTCGGCGTCGTCGTACACGACGAAAGGTGCCTTGCCGCCGAGTTCGAGGTGCACCCGCGCAGCGCGACCCGCGGCGATCTCCATCACGCGGCGCCCCACGGGCGTGGAGCCGGTGAAGGACACCATGGCCACGTCGGGATGGCCGACGAGAGCTTCACCGGCCTCCGGGCCGCGCCCAATGATCACGTTGAGTACGCCGGCGGGGATCCCGGCGGCCGCGGCGTCCTCGGCGAGCATCAGCGTGGTGAGCGGGGTGATCTCCGCGGGCTTGAGCACGATGGTGTTGCCCGCGGCAAGCGCCGGCAGGACCTTCCACATGGCCATCTGGAGGGGGTAGTTCCAGGGTGCGATGGAGCCCACGACACCGACCGGCTCACGGCGGATGACGGATGTATGGGTTGCGTCGTACTCCCCCGAGGCGAGCCCCTCGAGCTGGCGTGCGGCGCCAGCGAAGAAGATGGCGTTGTCGATGCTGCCGGGGACGTCGAACTCGGTAGCCAGGCGCAGGGTCTTGCCTGTCTGCCGGGACTCCACCTCGGCGTACTCACTGGCCCGGGCCGCCACGCGCTCGGCCATGGCGAGGAGGGCTGCCCCGCGCTCCCCGGGGGTTGCGCTCGCCCATGCGGGAAAGGCACGCTGCGCGGCAGCCACGGCGTCGCCAACCTCCGAGGCGCCGGCGAGGCCGACAGCCTGCACCACCGTGCCGTCGGCGGGGTCGATCACGTCGAAGGCCCCGGCCGAGCCCCCGACGAGGGTCGCGCCGTCCACGAAGCCCGCGATCACCGCACCTCCCGTTGCCTGCCGTCCTTGATCCGGACACAGTAGCCGCCCGACCCCGGACCGACAGCCGGACCGGCCATGGCGATGCCCGACCGTGATGCGAGACCGATTCGCCCGGTCTCGGTCGCCCCGAGCCGGCCCGGGGCTAGGGTGGGTGGTCGCTCCGGACTGACCGGAGCCTCGGACGCGTCCGAGGGGTAGCAGGGGGTGCCATGACCGTCGTTCGGGCGGCGCTCGTCCAGACCAACTGGACCGGCGACAAGGAGTCCATGATCGTCGCGCACGAGGACTATGCGCGCCAGGCGGCCGCCCAGGGGGCGAAGGTCATGTGCTTCCAAGAGCTCTTCTACGGGCCCTACTTCTGCCAGGTGCAGGACGCGAAGTACTACGAGTACGCCGAGAGCATCCCCGGACCCACGACCGAGCGCTTCCAGGCTCTCGCCGCCGAGCTCGGCATGGTGCTCGTGCTGCCGATGTACGAGGAGGAGCAGCCCGGCATCCTCTACAACACCGCTGCGGTCGTCGATGCCGATGGCACGTACCTCGGCAAGTACCGCAAGAACCACATCCCGCAGGTCAAGGGCTTCTGGGAGAAGTTCTACTTCCGTCCCGGCAACCTCGGCTACCCCGTCTTCCAGACCTCGGTGGGTCCGGTCGGTGTCTACATCTGCTACGACCGCCACTTCCCCGAGGGCTGGCGTGCACTCGGACTCAACGGCGCGCAGATCGTCTTCAATCCTTCAGCCACGCACCGCGGTCTCTCGGCGTACCTGTGGAAGCTCGAGCAGCCAGCCTCGGCCGTCGCGAACGAGTACTTCGTCGGCGCCATCAACCGTGTCGGCATCGAGGCGGAGATCGGCGACAACGACTTCTACGGCACGAGCTACTTCGTCGATCCGGAGGGCAAGTTCGTCGGCGATCCTGCGGACCCCTACCAGCCGGAGCTCGTCGTGCGCGACCTCGACATGGACCTGCTGGCCGAGGTCCGCAATCGCTGGGCGTTCTACCGCGACCGTCGCCCGGATGCCTACGGCGACCTCACCCGGGCCTGAGCCCCCCGAGTCCGAAGGAGGTTGAGATGAAGACCCTGATCCGCAACGGCTCCGTCGTCACTCCCCAGGGAGTGCACATGATGGACGTGCTCGTCGAGGGCGAGACGATTGCCGCCCTGTTTGCCCCGGGGCCCACCAGCGACGACCTTGCCGGCTCCGTCGTTCGAGTCATCGACGCCCAGGGCAAATACGTCATCCCCGGCGGCATCGACGCCCACACTCACATGGAGTTGCCCTTCGGGGGCACCTTCGCCTCGGACACCTTCGAGACCGGCACCCGCGCCGCCGCCTGGGGCGGCACGACGACGATCATCGACTTCGCCGTGCAGCGCTACGGCGAGCGCGTGCAGGACGGGCTCGCTGCATGGCATGAGAAGGCAAGTGGCAACTGCTTCATCGACTACGGCTTCCACCAGATCATCGGCGGAGTCGACGACGACTCCCTCAAGGCCATGGATGAGCTCATTGATGAGGGCGTCACCAGCTTCAAGCTCTTCATGGCCTATCCGGGGGTGTTCTACAGCGACGACGGTCAGATCCTGCGCGCGATGCAGCAGGCCAAGAACAACGGTTCCATGATCATGATGCACGCGGAGAACGGCATCGCCATCGACGTGCTCGTCGCCCAGGCACTCGCGCGTGGCGAGACCGCGCCGATCAACCACGGACTGACGCGCCCGTGGGAGACCGAGCAGGAGGCGACGCATCGCGCGATCATGCTCGCACGCATCACCGGTGCGCCCCTCTACATCGTGCACATGTCCGCGAAGCAGGCGGTGCACACCGTTCAGGAGGCGCGCGACCTGGGCCTGAATGTCTTCGGCGAGACATGCCCGCAGTACCTCTACCTCTCCCTCGAGGAGCAGCTCGGCGCCCCGGGATTCGAGGGAGCCAAGTGGGTGTGCTCCACGCCGCTGCGCGCGAAGGCCGAGGGTCACCAGGACGAACTCTGGCGCTACCTGCGCACCAACGACCTGTCCATCGTGGCCACCGACCACTGCCCCTTCTGCTTCAAGGAGCAAAAGGAGCTCGGCATCGGCGACTTCTCCAAGATCCCCAACGGCATCGGCTCGGTCGAGCACCGCATGGACCTCATCTACCAGGGGGTGGTCGAAGGCCAGCTCACCCTCGAGCGCTGGGTGGAGATCACCTCGACTACGCCGGCCCGCATGTTCGGCCTCTACCCCCAGAAGGGCGCCATCGCACCGGGGTCGGACGCCGACATCGTGGTCTACGACCCGAACGGCCACACCAGTATCGGCATCGACAAGACCCACCACATGAACATGGACCACAGTGCCTGGGAGGGCTACGAGATCGACGGCCACGTCGACCTCGTCATGTCACGCGGTGAGGTCCTCGTCGACGAGAAGGGCTTCCACGGGACCAAGGGGCACGGTCGCTACCTCAAGCGCAGCCTGTCCCAGTACCTGATCTGAACCTCACCTGATCACTCACGACGAAGCGAGCGGAGCAGCACGTGTACCAGATCGATCACTGGATCAGCGGACAGCGCGTCGCCGGGGCCTCCGGCAAGACCGGCCCGGTCTTCAATCCCGCGACCGGCCAGCAGCAGGGCGAGGTCGCGCTAGCAAGTGTCGCCGAGGTCGACGCAGCCGTCGCGGTGGCCAAGGAAGCCTTCGCCACGTGGCGCTCGTCGTCGCTGTCCAAGCGCGCCGACATCCTCTTCGCCTTCCGGCAGATCGTGCACTCCCGTCGTGACGAGATCGCCAACCTCGTCTCCCAGGAGCACGGCAAGGTGCCCTCCGATGCCGCGGGCGAACTCGCGCGCGGCCTGGAGAACATCGAGTTCGCCTGCGGCATCCCCCAGATGCTCAAGGGCTCCTACAGCGAGCAGGTGTCGAGTGGAGTGGACGTCTACTCGCTGCGTCAGCCTCTCGGCGTGGTGGCGGGCATTACGCCCTTCAACTTCCCCGCCATGGTCCCCATGTGGATGTTCGCCAATGCCATCGCGACGGGCAACACCTTCATCCTCAAGCCCAGCGAGAAGGACCCCTCGGTCTCCCTGCTCATCGCGGAGATGCTCGCTGAGGCGGGTCTGCCGCCCGGTGTCTTCAACGTCGTGCACGGGGACAAGGTGGCGGTCGACCGCATCCTCGAGCACCCCGACATCCAGGCCGTGAGCTTCGTCGGCTCGACGCCGATCGCGAAGTACATCTACTCGACGGGCACCGCCAACGGCAAGCGCGTCCAGGCTCTCGGTGGCGCCAAGAACCACATGATCGTGCTCCCTGACGCCGACATCGACATGGCGGCCGATGCCGCGGTGAGCGCGGGCTTCGGCTCTGCCGGCGAGCGCTGCATGGCCATCTCGGTCGTCGTGGCCGTCGGAGGGGTCGGCGACAAGCTCGTCGATGCCATTGCGGCCCGCATGCCGAAGGTCAAGGTCGGACCCGGCACCGACCCCGATGCCGAGATGGGCCCGCTCATCACCGGCGAGCATCGAGACAAGGTCGCGTCCTACCTTGCGGGCGCATCCGGAGAGGGTGCCACCGTCGTTGTGGACGGCCGCGAGGCCGACCTGCCCTCCGATGGGTTCTTCCTCGGCGTCTCCCTGGTCGACCAGGTGCAGCCCGGCATGAAGGTCTACGACGACGAGATCTTCGGACCCGTGCTGTCGGTGGTTCGCGTCGACACCTACGAGGAGGCGGTAGACCTCATCAACCGCCACCAGTACGGCAACGGCACGGCGATCTTCACCCGCGACGGTGGGGCCGCGCGCCAGTTCCAGTTCGACATCCAGGTGGGCATGGTCGGCATCAATGTGCCGATACCGGTGCCGGTCGCCTACTACAGCTTCGGCGGCTGGAAGGCCTCGCTCTTCGGCGACGCCAACATGTATGGCCCCGCCGGGGTCGACTTCTACACGCGCACCAAGACCGTCACCTCCCGCTGGCCGGATCCCTCGACCTCCTCGGTCGACCTCGGCTTCCCCCGCACCCGCTGACGAAGGGCACATCAAGGACCATGGACATCGGCGTCGTTCTGCAGTGCACTCCCCCGGCCTCGCGCGTCATCGACCTCGCACGCCGGGCCGAGACTCTCGGCTTCGACTATGTGTGGACCTTCGACTCCCACATCCTGTGGGAGGAGCCCTACGTCATCTACTCCAAGATCCTCGACGAGACGCGCAAGGTCAAGGTGGGCCCAATGGTCACCAATCCCGCCACTCGTGACCTCACGGTGACCGCATCCGTCTTCGCCACCCTCAACGAAATGTACGGCGATCGCACCGTGATCGGAATCGGCCGCGGCGACTCCGCCGTGCGCGTGACCAACGGCAAGCCCGTGAGCGTCGCCGAGCTGCGCGAGGCCGTGGTCCAACTCAAGGACCTCACCAACGGCCGGCCGATCGACTACAAGGGCAGCTCGATCCGCCTGCCCTGGGCGAGCGACTCGCACACCGACGTGTTCGTCGCGGCGTACGGCCCCAAGGTCCTTGCCCTGACGGGGGAGGTGGGCGACGGCTTCATCCTCCAGTTGGCCGACCCCCAGATCGCCGCGTGGACCATCGAGGCGGTGCGCAATGCCGCGGAGGCGGCGGGCCGCAATCCCGATGACGTCTACATCTGCGTCGCCGCGCCGGCCTACGTCACCGACGACGTGGCGCATGCACGCGACCAGCTGCGCTGGTTTGGCGGCATGGTGGGCAACCACGTCGCGGACATCGTCGAGCGCTACGGCGAGGGAGGCGGGGTCCCCCAAGCGCTCACCGAATACATCAGGGGGCGCCAGGGATACGACTACAACCAGCACGGGCAGGCGGGCAACACCCACGCCGACTTCGTGCCCGATGAGATCGTCGACCGCTTCTGCATCATCGGCCCGGTCGAGGAGCACATCCGCCGCATCGAGGAGCTCAAGGCCCTCGGCGTCGACCAGTTCGCGGTCTACCTCCAGCACGACGACAAGGACCACACCCTGCTGGAGTACGGCGAGCGGGTCATCCCCGCCATCTCGGACACCGTGCTGGCGAAGAGCTGATCGATGGCATCAGGCACCTCCACACACAGCGATGTACCAGGACGCCATCTGGTCCTCCAGGGGCTCAACACGACGGGCGACGACTTCGCGCCCATCACCGTGGAGCTCAAGGAGGGCGGCGCCTGATCGGCGTCTGTCTCGGTTGATTGAACGCAGAGGGGCCCCGCACCGAAAGGTGCGGGGCCCCTTCGCTTCGTCGAGTGGCGACTCGTGCACTGCCCTATCGGCGTGTCGCGTGTCATAAGTCGCCACTCAACGAACTAGTCGAGGCTGGCCATCACATGCTTGATGCGCGTGTAGTCCTCGAAGCCGTACATCGACAGGTCCTTGCCGTAGCCCGAGTGCTTGAAGCCACCGTGCGGCATCTCGGCCACCAGCGGGATGTGGGTGTTGATCCACACGCAGCCGAAGTCCAGATTGCGCGCCATCCGCATGGCCCGTCCGATATCGCGGGTCCAGACCGACGACGCCAGGCCGTAGTTGACCCCGTTGGCCCAGGCGAGCGCCTCGGCCTCATCGGAGAACTTCTGCACCGTGATGACGGGGCCGAACATCTCGTTCTGGATCATCTCGTCGTCCTGGCGCAGGTCAGCAACGACAGTCGGCTCGACGTAGAAGCCACGGTCACCCTGGCGCTTGCCACCGGCAACAACTCTCGCGTGCGAGGGCACGCGCTCGAGGAAGCCGAGCACCCGCTCAAGCTGGTTGACGTTGTTGACCGGGGGCACGAGAGCCTCCCCGCCTGGACCGTCCTCGAACGTCGTCGCCGTTGCCAAGGCCTGCTGGCCAATGGCGGAGACGAAGTCGTCGTAGATTCCGGGAGCCACGATCATGCGCGTCGCGGCGGTGCAGTCCTGGCCAGCGTTGAAGTAGCCCGCCACGGCGAGCCACTCGGCAGCCGCCTCGACGTCAGCGTCGTCGAAGATCACGATCGGCGCCTTGCCACCGAGCTCCAGGTGCACGCGCTTCACGTCACGTGCCGCCTCGCCCGCGACCTCCATGCCCGCGCGCACGGAACCGGTGATGGCCACCATCTGCGGGGTCGGGTGCGAGACCAGCGCGCGACCCGTGTCGCGATCGCCGGTGAGGACGTTGAGCACGCCGGGGGGCAGGATGCCCGCATCGGTGATGAGCTCGGCCATGCGCACCGTGGACACCGGCGTGGTGTCCGAGGGCTTGAGGACCACGGTATTCCCCGCGGCGATGGCCGGAGCGAACTTCCAGACGGCCATCATCATGGGGTAGTTCCACGGCGTAACCTGTCCGATGACGCCGATCGGCTCACGACGGATGATCGACGTGAAGCCCTTCATGTATTCGCCGGCCGCGCGACCCTCCAGGACGCGTGCGGCGCCCGCGAAGAATCGGATCTGGTCCACCATCGGGGGGATCTCCTCCGAAGCGGTCACCGCGATCGGCTTGCCGGTGTTCTCGCTCTCGAGCGCCACGAGCTCATCGCCGTGCGCTTCGAAGAGGTCGGCGATAGCGAGGAGTGCCTTCTGTCGCTCCGACGGAGTCGAGTCACGCCACTCGCCGAAGGCCTCGGCTGCCACCGCATAGGCGCGGTCGACATCTTCCGGCCCCGACACAGGGGCGGAGGCGAAGACCTCTCCCGTGGAGGGATTGACGAGATCCTGCGTCTGGCCGCTCATGGAGGGGACGCGCTCGCCCCCGATCACGTTGTTCAGCACCCGCTTGTCGCTCACAGCGCTTCCTTTGCCTCAGGCACCGGTCGCCCTGACCGGTCGGGCCTCACCGTAGCGCCGACCCCCTATCCCGCAGCGAGAGCCCCATATCCACGACGAAATCCGATGGTGTGAGCCGTCACTCACGACGAATTCCCTTGCCATCAGACCCTGATGTTGCCTAGTCTCGTGCCATGGCTCGTCTCCGGCTCGCGCGCGACGGCGAGCGCGGGACCCCACCCCTCGACGATGTCTCCAAGGCCATCATCGAGCAGCTCCAGCAGGACGGCCGACGCTCCTACGCCGCGATCGGCAAGGCCGTGGGCCTGTCCGAGGCCGCCGTGCGTCACCGAGTGCAACGCCTCATCGACTTCGGCGTGATGCAGGTCGTCGCCGTGACCAACCCCCTGCAGGTCGGTTTCCCTCGCGCGGCCATGATCGGCATCACCGTCGAAGGCGACCTCGAGGCCGTCGCCGACAAAGTCGAGTCGTTGCCGGAGGTCGACTATCTCGTGATCTGCGCCGGTGGATTCGATCTCATGGCGGAGGTCGTGGCCGAGGACGACGATCACCTGCTGGAGATCCTCAATCGGCGTATCCGCCCCATTCCCGGGGTCACGCGCACGGAAACCTTTGTCTACCTCCAACTCCGCAAGCAGATCTACACCTGGGGCACACGATGACTATCACTCCGCAGTTCGTCACGGAGCCGGGCGACGACCGCTGGGCCACCTCCGCGGAACGCCACCTGTGGATGCACTTCACGCGGCACTCCATCTACGAGTCCGGGCAGGGCCACGTGCCCGTCATGGTGCGCGGCGAGGGCGCCTACGTCTGGGACGACCAGGGTCGTCGCTATCTCGACGGGCTGGCAGGCCTCTTCGTGGTGCAGGCCGGTCACGGACGCCGGGAGTTGGCGGAAGCCGCGGCCCGCCAGGCAGAGGAATTGGCCTTCTTCCCCATCTGGTCCTACGCCCACCCGCGCGCGATTGAGCTCGCGGAGCGCCTAGCGCACTACGCACCCGGCGACCTCAATCGCGTGTTCTTCACCACCGGCGGTGGTGAGGCCGTGGAGAGCGCATGGAAGCTCGCGAAGCAGTACTTCAAGCTCACAGGCAAGCCGATGAAGCACAAGGTCATCAGCCGCAATATCGCCTACCACGGCACTCCCCACGGCGCTCTGTCGATCACGGGACTCGCCGGTGCCAAGAAGTACTTCGAGCCTCTCGTGCCGACCGGCATCAAGGTGCCGAACACCAACTTCTACCGCGCGCCCGAGGAATACCGCTACGACGAGAAGGCTTTCGGGCTGTGGGCTGCCGAGCGAATCCGCGAGGCCATCGAGTTCGAAGGACCCGAGACCGTGGCGGCAGTGTTCCTCGAACCCGTGCAGAACTCCGGCGGTTGCTTCCCTCCCCCACCCGGCTACCTCGATCGCGTGCGCGAGATCTGCGACGAGTACGACGTGCTCCTCGTCGCCGATGAGACCATCACGGCGTTCGGACGCATCGGGGACATGTTTGCGATCGCGCGGTTCGGCGTACAACCCGACATCATCACCTGCGCCAAGGGGATGACGTCGGGCTATGCCGCCGCTGGCGCCATGATCGCCAGCGACCGACTCTTCGAGCCCTTCCGCCACGGCACCAACTCATTCCTTCACGGCTACACCTGGGGCGGTCACCCGGTGGCCAGCGCGGTGGCTCTCGCCAATCTGGACCTCTTCGAACGCGAGGGTCTGCTCCAACACGTCCGGGACAACGAGTCGGCATTCCGCACGACCCTGGAGCGACTGTACGACCTTCCCATCGTCGGCGACGTCCGCGGCGCCGGATACTTCTACGGCATCGAGCTCGTCAAGGATAGGGAGACCCGCGAGACCTTCAGCGACGAGGAGTCGGAGCGACTCCTGCGCGGCTATCTCGACAAGGCGCTCTTCGACAACGGCCTGTACTGCCGCGCCGATGACCGGGGAGATCCTGTGATCCAACTCTCGCCGCCTCTCATCTGCGGCCAGGCGCACTTCGATGAGATGGAGCAGATCCTGCGCGCTGTGCTCACGGAAGCGGGCAACCGACTGTGAGTGGGCTGCCCGACCCAGGATCAACGCCGCGCACCCGGGTGAAGCGCATCCCCGAGAAGGCCGTGACCGACCGCGAGGTCGCTTACGCGATCCTCGACGCTGGCCTCGTCGCGCATGTAGCCGTCGTGACCCACGGCCAGCCCTACGTCGTGCCCGTGGGCTACGCCCGCGTGGGCGACGAGGTCATCTTCCACGGATCGAGCGCCTCCCGGCTCTTCAAGACCCTCTCCACCGGTGCGCCCACCTGCCTGACCGTGACGCTGCTCGATGGGCTGGTGCTGGCGCGCAGCCTCTTCGAGTCGTCCATGCACTACCGCACCGTGATGGCGCTGGGCACCTGCCGAAGGCTCGAGGGTGACGATGCTGTGGCGGCGCTCCTTGACCTGTCGGAGCGACTCATGCCCGGGCGCCCGTCGGAGGCGCGCCATCCCGCGCCGCAGGAACTCAAGGCCACCATCACCCTCGCGCTGCCCCTCGTCGAGATCTCCGTCAAGGTCGGCGATGGTCCACCCGAGGACGTGCCCGAGGACCTCGTCGATCCGGTCTATTCCCGCATCTGGGCCGGCTGGGTGCCCATCACCGAGTCGTTCGGCGAGCCCATGGCGGACGAGTTCGCCACGGGCATCCCCGTGCCGGACTACGTGCGCGCGTGGCGCCGGTCATGACGTCGCTGTGGTGGGACACGCTCCCCGAGCACCTCACCTCCCCTCTGGGCGAGCCCGTCGACGGTGACGAGTCGGCCGACGTCGTGATCGTCGGCGCGGGCTACACCGGCCTATGGACCGCCTACTACCTGCTCACGACCCAGCCGGGCATCCGCGTGACTCTTCTCGAGGCCGAGCATGCCGGCTTCGGTGCGAGCGGCCGCAATGGCGGCTGGTGCTCCGCGCTCTTCCCGGCGAGCGTCGGGAAGATGGCTGCGATGAGTGACCGTGAGAGCGCCATCCGCCTGCAGCGAGCGATGCACGACACGGTCGATGACATCGGCGATGTCGTGCAGGCCGAGGGCTGGGATGTCCACTGGGCCAAAGGGGGCACCGTCGTCGCCGCGCGCACACCCCTGCAGTGGCAGCGTGCCCAGGAGGAGATCGCCGAGTGGCGCAGTTGGGGCTTCGGCGAAGAGGACTATCGGCTCCTGGGCGCTGACGAGGCGCGCCAGCACATCGGTGCGACCGACGTCATCGGGGCGACGTACACCCCGCACTGCGCGGCCATCCATCCCGCGCGCCTCGTGCGTCATCTCGCGCGCTCGGTCGTCGACCGGGGTGGCGTCATCCATGAGCACTCGCCCGTGACGGAGCTGCGACCCGGATTCGTGCGCACCCCGCGCGGTCGGGTGCGGGCGCGGTACGTCGTCCGTGCCACCGAGGGCTACACCTCGCGGCTTCCGGGATACGCGCGCGCGATGGTGCCCGTCTACTCGCTCATGATCGCCACCGAGCCGCTCGGCCCCGACGTCTGGGACAGCATCGGCCTGCGGTCGCGGGCGACCTTCTCCGACGGCCGACATCTGATCATCTACGGCCAGCGCACAGCCGACGACCGGCTGGCCTTCGGTGGCCGTGGGGCGCCCTACCACTTCGGATCGGGCATCCGGAAGGAATTCGATCGCGATCCGGCGGTCTTCGCCGACCTGTGGCGCAACCTCGTGGACATGTTCCCGGCCGTCTCGGGTCACGTCGTGACGCACTCCTGGGGCGGTGCGCTGGGCATCCCGCGCGACTGGTGCGCGTCGGTCGGCTTGGACCCCGTGACGGGCATCGCTTGGGGCGGAGGCTACGTCGGCGACGGCGTCGGCACCTCGCATCTGGCGGGCCGCACGCTCGCCGACCTGATCACCGGTAGCGAGACCGACCTCACGTCCCTGCCGTGGGTCGGGCACCTCTCGCCGGACTGGGAGCCTGAGCCGCTGCGCTGGCTCGGAGTCAATGTCGGCCTGCGTGTCATGGGCACGGCCGACGACGTGGAAACGCGCACCGGGCGTCCGGCCTTGCGGGCCCGCGCATTCGCGCGCTTCCTCGGCTAGCGCGGTCCGACTACGTCGGCTGGCAGTCGGTGTCGATGATGCGCTTCACGTCGTCGGGAGTCACCGAAGTCTGGCCGGTCCAGGTGGCCACATCGTCGAGAACCGTGCGCTCCTTCTCCGCCCGGGCCTCGGGACCGACCACCGCCTCGGCTTCCATCCAGCGCCGCTTGGTCTCCCAGCCGAGCTCACGCCGGCGCAGTGCCTGCTGCATGGACGCCATCTGCTCGTCGGTGCACTGCAGGCGCCACACCTCGCTCACCGTTTGCGGCAACTCCAGTCGATAGTCGTGCCCTCCCTCGACGAAGATGCCCGGGGTGGGTGACAGCGCATTGAGCATGTCGATGAACGTCGCGAAGAAGGTCGTCACGGGCCACCAGATCGTGTGCCTGGGCGATCCTGGCGGGCGCTTGCCCCACGGGCCCAGCCAGGCCGGCCGCTTGTAGAGGACCTGGATCCAGAACTTCGGGATGGGGTCGTCACCGTTCTGCAGGAGGAGATAGCGGACGCGCGCTCGATCCTCAGCCGGCAACTCCAACCAGTCCCCGACCCAGCGCGGAAGGTAGATATCACCGGGTCCGACCCCCGGGGGCTCCGAGACGGTGCGGTCACCCCAGATCTGCTGGCGCCACTTCGTGGCCTCGGGCGTGCCGATCCACAGGGCCGCCTCGAGTCCCAGGCTCTCCGGGCCGAATACCCCCATCCCCTCGAACATCTCCTCGCTGACCTGGGAACCCAGGCTCTCGCCGAAGAGGAACACGCGCGGGCGCTTCTCCGGGGGCATGGCCGCAAGGCGCTGGGCGATCCCAGCGAAGACCATGCGCGTCTGATCAGTCCCACGCTTGACGTCCGCGAGTGACAGCGAGGAGGGCAGGACGGAGTACTGGATAGCCAGGCTCGCGCAGTTTCCGCCCGTGAGGTACTCGAACGTCTCGCAGGCGACGTAGTTGACGTATCCCGATCCCGTGGGTGACCAGAGGGCGACATAGGGACGCTCCAGCGCACGGGTTCTGTCGATCTCATCCAGCAGCACCTGGGCGCGTCCCTCCTTCGTCGTCGCGCTCTGGAGGCTGGCGTAGACGCGAATGGGTTGCTGAGCGGGCTCCCCCATGACGGCGGAGATCGTGTCCGGGCGCAGCACCATGCTGAGCCAGCGGCGTCCCTCTCGGCTCTGGTCCGACCACGAACGACCCGAGACGGGAGATCCGGTGATCTCAGGGATGTCCGGGGGCGTGGCGTGCGCGGGCTCCATGCCCTCGCCCGCGTTGCCCAGCTCACGATCGACGAACTTCAGCGCGAGGGCGCCGACGACCACCGTGGCGGCCGCGGTGAGTCCGCGTGCGACCGTGGCGTGGTCCTCGGGCGTGCCGCCGAAGAGAGAGGCGACGCCGCGACCCCACAGCCGAGTGACTCGCGATTCGACGGCGGCGAGGCTCAGCAGACTGCCGGTCACGGCGAGGCCAATGCCGGTAGCAACCAGCGGATCCACCGTGAGGTCCTGATCCTGATTGAGATCCTCAGGCTCCCCGGTGGCGATCTCGCGGATGGCGCGAACGACACCCCCGAGCCCCTCGTCGCGCGATGCCCGGAACTGCTCCAACTCACTCGCGCCGATCTGCTGGCCCATCAGACGCGTCAGGCCATAGACGCCACCGCCAAGGGCGGCCACACCACCGGTTGTCGCCGCTATGCGCACCGGTGTGCTGGGGATCTCCTCGATGACGCGGGAGGCCATGCCCGTCGCCGCCGCGGCAGCCATCGCACCGGCACCCAGGCGCGCCGACGACCGCCACGCGGGCTCATGCTCACGCCAGGCGAGCAGCCGGTTCGCCGCCACGGAGCCCAGGACGACGAGCGCATCCCCCGCTACCTGGCCGCGACGACCCCCCACGCGCGAGCCCAGAGCGCTCAGCGCACTGTGCGCTGACGTGCCCCAGGTGTAGGCCGCCAGGCCGGAAAGGCCGGTGATGATCCCCTGGTCGATGCTCTTCCGGGTGAGGAGGTTGGGCTGGTAGGACAGGCCGACGCTGACCGCGGCGAGCATGAGACCCGCACGCGAGGAGGGGTCCAGATCGCGGGGTACTCGGATGCGGGACAGCAGGGGACGGGAAGACCGTGACATGACCCACATCCTGGCGCATGCCTCCGGTCGACCAGGCCCGGGCCGCCAGATTCGGCCCCCGAGGCCAAGGGGGGCGGATCCGACGCCCTGCGGGATACTGGGCTGACCGGGATACCCCGGCACGAACTTCGGAGGTCCCGTGAGCAGCGCGCCCCGCCAGCCCCTCGAGCTCTTCGCTATCGACGGCCTGCTCACCGAGGAGGAGCGCGCGATCCGCGACGTCGTGCGCGACTTCGTCGATCGGCGCATCAAGCCCGAGGTCGCCGACTGGTTCGAGGCCGGCACGATCCCGGCGCGCGAACTCGCTCGTGAGTTCGGCGAGCTCGGCGTGCTCGGTATGCACCTGGAGGGCTACGGCTGCGCGGGGACCAATGCCGTGTCCTACGGCCTCGCCGCAATGGAACTCGAGGCCGGCGACTCCGGCATCCGCTCGCTCGTGAGTGTCCAGGGTTCGCTCGCGATGTACGCCATCCACGCCTTCGGCAGCGATGAGCACAAGGAGGAATGGCTGCCCGGCATGGCCAAGGGCGAACTCATCGGCTGCTTCGGACTCACCGAGGCCGACTTCGGCTCGAACCCCTCAGGCATGCGCACCTCAGCCAAACGAGATGGCGATGACTGGATGCTCGACGGCTCCAAGATGTGGATCACCAACGGCACGGTCGCCGACGTAGCCATCGTGTGGGCCCAGACCGACGACGGCATTCGCGGCTTCGTCGTCCCTACCGACACGCCCGGCTTCTCGGCCAGGGAGATCCACAAGAAGATGTCCCTGCGGGCCTCGGTGACAGCGGAACTCGTCTTTGATGGAGTCCGACTGCCCGCATCAGCCATGCTGCCCGGCGTACGCGGCCTCAAGGGTCCCCTCGCCTGCCTCAACGAGGCGCGATTCGGCATCGCCTTCGGCACGCTGGGCGCCGCTCGCGACTGTCTTGAGACGGCCCTCGGCTATGCCATCGACCGCGAGCAGTTCGACAAGCCCATCGCCGGCTACCAGATGACTCAGCAGAAGTTCGCCGACATGACGCTCGAGCTCGGCAAGGGCATGCTCCTCGCTCTCCACCTCGGCCGGCTCAAGGATCAGCATGCGATCACTCCCGAGCAGGTCAGCCTCGGCAAACTCAACAATGCGCGCGAGTCGCTCGCCATCGCGCGCGAGTGCCGCTCGATCCTGGGAGGCAACGGAATCACGCTGGAGTACCCCGTGATCCGGCACATGAACAACCTCGAGTCGGTCTACACCTACGAGGGCACCAACGAGATGCACACCCTCATCATCGGTCAGGCCCTGACGGGCATCCCCGCCTTCCGCTAGGCCTCGGGTGCATCCGGTGGCGCCAGCCGGTAGGTCGCCGGCGTCCGATCGAACCGGATGGGGTGCGCCACCGTCGGGGTGCCACCCGCGTCGACGATGGGGGCCAGCCCCAGGCGATCCGCGAACGCGAAGGCCTGGCCGATGTCGTTGATCGGCCCACAGGGCACGCCGACTGCCGTCAGACGCCGCTGCCACTCGTCGGCACCCGCTGCCTGCAGCAGCCCGAGCAGCTCCTCCTTGAGGGCGACTCGATTCGCCACCCGCTCGGGGTTGGTGGCGAAGCGCGCATCGCCCGCGAGTTGCGGCGCTCCCACGACCTCCGCGAGCGACGCGAACTGCCGGTCATTGCCGACGGCGATGATCAGCGGGCGGTCGGCCGTGGCGTAGACCTCGTAGGGCGAGATCGACGGGTGCGCATTGCCCAGGATGCCCGGCACGACCCCGCCGGCGGCGTACGCCGACGACTGATTGACGAGCGCGGACAGCAGAGACGACATCAGATTGACCTCGAGCAACTGTCCCTCGCCGGTCGCATCCCGATGGTGGAGTGCAGCCAGCACGCCGACGGTTGCGTGGAGTCCGGTGATGACGTCGACGAGCGCCACTCCCACCTTGGTCGGCTTGCCCGGCGCTGGGCCCGTGATGCTCATGAGTCCACCCATGGCCTGCACGAGCAGGTCGTAGCCGGGCAGGTCGCGGCCCTCCCCCGAGCCGAAGCCGCTGATCGTGCAGAAGATGAGCCCCGGGTGGTGGGCGCTCACGCTGGCGTAGTCCAAGCCGAGGCGCTCCAGTGTGCCGACCTTGAAGTTCTCGACCACGACATCGGCCCGGTCGATGAGTTCGCGCGCGGCCAGAACGCCCTCGGGAGTGGCGAGGTCGATGCCCACGGAGATCTTGTTGCGATTGACTCCCGCGAAGTACGTCGATTGGCCTGATGGGGCGTATGGCGGACCCCACGCGCGGGTGTCGTCGCCCGAACCGGGGCGCTCGACCTTGACGACCTCGGCGCCAAGATCACCGAGCAACATCGTGGCGTAGGGCCCCGCGAGGACGCGACTGAAGTCGGCCACCACGATCCCTTCGAGGGGCCCGCTCACAGCTCACCTCTCAGCAGAGGTGCCAACGCCTCAAGCACGCCCGGATCCTCGATCGTCGAAGGCACCGGCTCGTCGCGGCCATCAGCGATGCCGCGCATGGTGCGGCGCAAGATCTTGCCCGATCGCGTCTTGGGTAGCGCCGGGACGACGGCCACCTGCCGCAGCGCTGCGACCGGACCGATCCTGTCGCGCACCATCTCGACGATCTCAGCCTGTAGCGCTCCGGGATCGGCCTGCGTACCCGCCTTGAGCACGACGAAGGCCCGCGGCACCTGCCCCTTGATCTGGTCATGGACGCCGATGACCGCACACTCGGCCACCATCGGATGGGTGGAGACGACCGCCTCCATCGATCCCGTCGAGAGTCGATGACCGGCCACATTGATGACGTCGTCCGTGCGACCCATGACGTAGAGGTAGCCATCGTCGTCGAGATAGCCGCCGTCGCCGGTGGAGTAGTAGCCCGGAAAGGCACTGAGATAGGCCTCGACATAGCGCTGATCGTCACCCCACAGGGTCGGGAGCGTCCCCGGTGGTAGGGGAAGGCGCACGACGATGTTGCCCTCCGTGCCCGCCGGCACCTCATGACCGTGCTCGTCAACGACACGCACATCGAAGCCGGGCACGCGCACCGACGGCGACCCGGGCTTCAGCGGCAGAGGGTCCAGCCCACGCATGCTCGAAGCCATCGGCCAGCCGGTCTCCGTCTGCCACCAGTTGTCGACGACGGGCACGCCCAGGTGCTCCGACGCCCACGCAAAGGTGTCCGGGTCCAATCGCTCACCGGCCTGGAAGAGCGTGCGCAGCGACGACAGATCGCGCTCGGCGATCAAGGCGCCCTGCGGATCCTCCTTCTTGATGGCCCGAATGGCGGTGGGGGCGGTGAAGAGCCCATTGACGCCATGCTGCTCGACGACACGCCAGAAGGCACCCGCATCAGGGGTGCCGACCGGCTTGCCTTCGTACATCACGGTCGTGCATCCAGTGATGAGCGGCGCGTAGACGATGTAGGAGTGGCCGACGACCCAGCCGACATCCGATGCCGCCCACCACACGTCGTCAGGACCGATCCCGTAGACGTTGGGCAGTGACCACGCCATCGCCACGGCGTGTCCGCCGTTGTCGCGCACGATGCCCTTGGGCTTGCCGGTCGTGCCTGACGTGTAGAGCACGTAGAGGGGATCGGTCGCGCCCACCGTGACCGGACCCACCGGCTCGGCCGCGTCCATCACCTGCGCCCAGTCCACGTCGAGAGGGCCCAGGGGCGCGGCAGCCTGAGGCCGCTGCAGGATGACACAGGTGTGCGGTCGGTGGGCGGTGAGCTCCAGGGCTTCATCGAGCAGGGGCTTGTACTCCACTACTCGGGTGCCCTCGATCCCGCAGGACGCGGACACGATGATGCTCGGCTCTGCGTCGTCGATGCGCGCAGCGAGCTCTGCTGGCGCGAAGCCCCCGAAGACCACCGAGTGGGGGGCGCCCAGGCGAGCGCATGCCAGCATTGCGATGGCAGCCTCAGGCACGAGAG